>Ga0070735_10001802_pt1 | contig 20055 bp, 17 predicted proteins | sample Coa_R1_FD_66443 | JGI IMG/M metagenome (GOLD analysis project Ga0070735, IMG submission 66443) | Surface soil microbial communities from Centralia Pennsylvania, which are recovering from an underground coalmine fire - Coalmine... | ecosystem: Environmental > Terrestrial > Soil > Unclassified ... | reverse complement strand
ATACGTCGAACTTCTCCGCAGCGAGAAGCTCGGGCCTCTCAGCGAACGCCAGCGCGAAGTACTTCAGGATATGCGCGATAGTGGCAAGCGTCTGGAGCAATTCATTCAGGATTTCCTGACCTACAGCGCGCTCGAAACAGGCGGCCTGCGGATGCAGTTCGATACGGCGAACGTCAACGATTGCCTCTCCGGCGTCTGCCGCTTGTGGTCGAATCGCTTTCAAGAGAAAGGCATCGCACTCTATTTTCTGGCTAACGACAAGCTTCCGATTTTTCCGTTCGACGCTCCAAAGCTCGAACGCATCATTTCAAACTTGCTGGAGAATGCGTACAAGTTCACGCCCGAAGGTGGAACAGTCTGGTTGCACGCCGAGCCGAACATGTGGGAGCGCCGCGCCGAGTCCCTGCCTGCAGGCCCTGAACGCCGCCGCCAGAATGTGGCGCATCCAAACTCGGTGAAGGTCAGCGTCTCCGACACTGGCCCTGGAATTCCGGCCGAGTTTCATCTCGAAGTGTTCGACGATTTCTTTCGCCTTCCCGGCACTGAGCATCAGGAAGGCACCGGACTTGGCCTCGCGATCGCGCGCCGCTTGGTGCAGGGCATGGGCGGCAAGATCTGGGTTGAGAGCGATCCGGGCGCAGGCAGTAAATTCTGTTTTCTGATTCCGTATAAACCGGCCGTCGCGGCCGCCAGCAAGGGGAAAAAGTAAATGAAGAACACGGCCAAGATCCTGCTGGTGGACGACGAACCCGGCATGCTCCGCTACATCAAGACGCTGCTCGAGGTCGACGACTATAAAGTTGAGACGGCCACGACGGGCGAAGAGGCGCTCGAAAAAATCGAGAAAGGCCTTGAGCCCGATCTTGTTTTGCTCGACGTTCTCATGCCTGGCATCGATGGCTTGCAAACTCTCGAACAAGTGCGCCAGAAGCGGCCAAGTGCGAAGGTCGTGATGCTCTCCTGCGTGAACGATACGCGCAAAGTTGTTCAGGCGATGAAACTCGGCGCACAGGATTACCTGACCAAGCCCTTCCAGAAAGCTGAACTCGATGCCGTGATCGATCTCAGCCTGGGACAGGGCAAGCAGACATATAACGGCGAAGTCGAGGAATTGGCGGACGACGTTTTCTTCATCGCCGCCAGCCCTGCGATGCGCAAGATTCGCTCGCAAGCGGCGCTCGTAGCTAATGTCGACATTCCAGTTCTTCTGCTAGGCGAAAGCGGGACCGGCAAGGAAGTTCTGGCGCGCCTGATTCACAAACTCTCTCCGCGCGCGCACCGCACATTCCTGAAAGTGAATTGCGCCGCCGTTCCGGCGGATCTGCTCGAAAGCGAACTCTTCGGATACGAGCCCGGAGCCTTCACCGGCGCAACGCACGCCAAGCCGGGCAAGTTCGAGCTGTGCAACAAGGGCACGATCCTGCTCGACGAAATCGGCGAGATGCCGCCGCTCTTGCAGGCGAAGCTGCTGCACGTTTTGCAGGATCAACAGTTCTCTCGTCTCGGCAGCCGGTCGGTGATTAAGGTCGATGTGCGCATTCTGGCCGCGACCAACATCAACATTCCCGAGGCGCTTGCCACCAAGCGGCTGCGCGAAGATCTCTACTACCGGTTGAATGCCTTCACGCTCAGCCTGCCTCCGCTGCGGGAGCGCAAGGAGGAAATTCCGATTCTGCTGAAGCACTCGATGACGCGCATGGCCGAGCGTTACGCGCGTCCCCCGCTGCCTCTATCGCCGGCACTTTTGCAGGCATGCCAGAATCACACATGGCCCGGCAATCTGCGCGAATTGAATAACTTTCTGAAGCGATACCTGATTCTCGGAGACGAGAATCTCGCAGTCGCCGAACTCCTGCCGCGTCCCGACGGAAATGGCGGCGGACATAACGATTCCTCCCGCGGCGGCGATACCACGGGGCTGAAATCTCTCGCGCGCTCCGCCAAGGACGAAGCCGAGGCCCAGGCCATCGCTCGCGCGCTCGAGCAGACGAATTGGAATCGCAAGCAGGCCGCAGCGATTCTGCAGATCAGCTACAAGGCCCTGCTCTACAAGATCCGGCAATACGGGATCGCCGAAGTCAAAGGCGGCCATCACAAGCTTTCTGCAGGAGCGTAATCCCGCTCTCATCACAGAGATACTGAGATGCGAAGGAATCGTTTGCCTTCGCGGTCTCTGGGGCTCCCGCCTCCGCGGTGAAAATCCGAAACTTTCGCGCAAGAAAAAAAGCCCACAGCCAAAAAGCCGTGGGCTTTCCTATTCGATCTGGGAATATTACGGAACCACCAGGTTGATCAACCCGCTTTTCGAGTCACTGCCGGAGGTTGCCGTCACTGTAATTTGGCTATTTCCAGGCGGCGTGCCGCTCACCGGAGTCGGAACTCCTACCGTGCCGCAGGATGGCATGAACATGAGCATCCCAAGCACAGAGCAGAACATCATCATGCCGGCGATCTTGCGCCGCCTCGTTCCACCAAAAACAAACGCCAAGCCCGGCAGCATCAGCCCTAACCCGAGGAACAGCCGCGGGAACAGGAGAAATGCTGGTGTCGGATTCGGGCGCGCCGTCGTCGTGATGGTTAACGTGACCGTGGCACCGCTCGCTCCCTGCAACGGCACGGAATTCGACGGGGCCCACGCGCACGTTGAGGCGATTGGCAGATTCGTGCACGAGAGAGAAATATTATTCGTGTACAGCGGATGCGGCGTCAGTTGGACGTAGTAACTGACAGATCCTCCAGCGAAAGGAACAGTCTGGCTGCTCGGTCCCACCGTCATCGTGAAATCCGACATCTGCGCCGGTACCGAGGTCTGAGCGTAAACGACGTTTCCGGCTCCCGTCACCTGCACTGTGCCGCCGTTGAATGTCGCCTGGCTTCCGCTGCTGTTTGAGGCGGGGACCAGCACAAATGTAACCGTCACCGTTGACCCGGAATTCAGCTGCTGAATCGAGCAACTCACGCTGGTACTGGTTGTCACCGTAGTTGGGCAAGTTCCCGAACTCGTGCTCGCCGACTGAAATGAAAGCGGAACGCCCGTGATCGCCGGGTTGATGTTGTCGGTAACGGTGAAATTCGAGGCCAGATCAGGCCCGTTATTCGTAATCGTGTAGGTGAACGTCGCCGGATTGCCTGCGCTGATGTATGTCTGATTGGAACCCAGCGTAAGCACGCCTGAGATCGACAAACTAACTCGCGTTCCCAGTTGCGTCACAAATGCGTCGTATCCACCGCTGTTGGCCGCCCCCCCGCTCAACGGCTTGATCACCTGCAGATCGGTTGAGTTCGTTTCACCGGCCAGATACGTATCCTGATTAAAGTCCAGCGCAATGCCTGTACCCGCGTCGGTTCCGGTTCCGCCAAAGTAGTTCACCCACGATGCAATGGTCGTTTGTCCGACCGCTGCTCCGGTGTTGATGCGGGCCACGAAGGCGTCCTGCGGTCCGTTCAGGGAACCTTGTATGGGATTCGGGTTCGGAGCCAGCGGGAACGTTCCCGCTGCATTCGTGAACGGAGACTGCGTCCACCCCGTGATCAACGCACCCGCAGCGGTATCCACGGTGATCGCCCTACCGGACTCGTCGTTCGCGCCTCCCAGGTAGGAGAAGTAATTCAGCGCCACATTGACCGGAATGCCGGTCGCGTTCGTCGGGTTGGTCAGTCTTGCCACGAACGCATCGCTCGGAGCGGTCGGATCTACAGTCGTCGAACAATTATTTGTAGTGGCACCCGGTATGGTCAGAGGATTGTTGTTCAAGCAGGCCTGATAGGAGGCGAACGTCGGCAAGCTGGCCTTTGCCACGAAGTCGGCCGAATTCGTCGTCCCAACCACATAAACATTGGCTGCGCCTGTATCCAGGCCTACTCCAGTGCTGAAGTCATTCGCCGAACCGCCCAGGTATGTCGACCATACCAACTGCTGTCCTTGTCCTCCCAGCGGATTCAACTTTGCGACAAACGCATCTGGCGCAGTCGTGGGAGCGGTACCCGTGCAGGGTGGATTGCCGACTACAATCGTAGCGGGCGGCGCGTCCAGACATGGCTGGTATGCGTTCAGGATTGGAAAATCGGTCGTGCCGCAGCCCGAGCATCCCGCATATGTAAAATTCGTCGTGCCGCTGAAATAGACGATTCCGGTTAGATCAACGGCAATTCCGCCCCCAATTGCGACCGGAGGAGTTGTCTGCGAATCTGCCCCGCCAAAATACGTCGAGTAGGGAATGCTGGAGACACCTTGTGCCTGCGTATTGATCTTTGTCACGAAGAACTGAATCGAGGATCGCGACAGGTTTTGATACGCAAACTGTTCCGGATAAGTGCTTGCCGGGAACTGATCCGAAGCACTGGCCGTGTCCGTTGACATCGTCGTCCCCGTGACATAGACAAATCCCAAGGCATCGATTGTCATGCCGCTGGCCGTGTCCGTATTGTTGCCGGAGAGATAGGTTGAATAGCTAAGAGCAGTCGCAGTCGGATTCAATTTCGTGACGAACACGTGAGTTGTGCCGACGCTTCCCGCTTCCGGGGTCCTTTGATAGGCGGTACTCGGTGTTATGGGGAAATTTGGCGAAGAAGTCGTTCCCGCGACGTATGCATCGCCTGCCGCGTCGACCCCAATCCCAACCGGACTATCCGTCCCGCTTCCACCCAGGTATGTGACGTAGGCCAGCGACGCCGGGATCGAACTCAACGGCGGCGTGATCTTGGCAACGTAAACGTTCTGCGCCCCGGCCAGCGCCGGCTGCAACACGGTCGTACCCGTCGGCAGGTTCGGAGATGTTGTCGATCCCGTAATGTAGATGTTCAGGGAGCCGTCGACAGCGACGAATGTCGAGTGCTCGTCTCCGCTGCCGCCAAAGTATGTCGAGAAATTCAGGATGGGATCGATAATCAGTTCGCGCGACCGGTCGTAGGCTCCGATCGAAAATCCTGCGCGATTCGCTCCGCGCAACACAAAGCTGCCCTGGACGGCCTGCTTCTGCCCCGCAATCTCCTGATAAACCCGCGGTGCCTCCAGTCGTACGCTCTGGCCTTCGCCCTTTATGAGCAGCGCGCCATCCTCAACAGCCAACTGCCTCGCTCCATTGAACTCGATCTCCGCCTGCGATGGATCTGCGCCTGGAGCGACCTGGAAGTCATATTCCAGACGTCCCTGATTTCCGTAGAAGACGAGATCGATGCCGGGATAAACCTTCTCATACCGTACCCGCGCGAACTCCGGCACTCCGCTCCGCCACTTCGACGGATCATTCCCTAGGAGGTAGTTACTCTTGCCAGGAAGAGGCTCGGCGCCGCTCAAAGTCGGGTTCCCATTCGCTCCCGCCAGCTTCATTTCCAGCGAGTGGATCATCAACTGGCTTGGAGCACCTTTTCGCCTGGTATCCCGAGATACCGTGCTCAGAATCGCGCCTTGCGATCCGAGAAACAGGCTATAGCCAGCCCCCCGTGCCACAAATCGCGCCCGGGTGTCGGCCGGATCAAGGTTCCCCTGCCCCTGATTCGGCTCGAAGATCAGTGGCAATCCCGCCAGCAGCGCGTGGGCCTGCTGCGGCGCGGGCTTGCCTTCCGGCGAAGCTGCGCCCTGCGCCAAAAATCCGGGCGTACTTTCGGCTGCCTCGACCGAAGGCGCGCTCGCAGCCTTCACGGAAACACTGCGAAGATGGGACCCCAATCCCAGAACCGCGCATCCCGCCCCCAGCAAAACGACCACGGCGGCCAGCACACGACCCCGTACCACGGATGTTTCCCACCAACGGCGATCTACGTTCACGCGTCCCTCCGATGACAGTCAGATCAGTGTTTCGATCTGTTCGCTTTTTCGCCCAGTTCCATCTTGCTCGATCAGTAGTGAATACGGCGTGGCACACGAATCAGGCCGGGCCCGCTTCAGTACTTTTCTGAAGCAGCTTCGCCCGCAGCTGGGTGGTCACTGGAACTGGCGGAAAAATAAATAACTACTTAAACATCTGACGGATAGACAAGTCAAGCCGTCCACCCGCGCAAGTTTCCCGCCGCCCCCAAATTCGGTCCCGGATTTAGAACCGAGCGCGATGCCGCCCTTGCCCTTTTGACCTAACGTTGTGAATGAATCCCGCGCCGGCTCAAGCATCGTCAGATGCGGCTGATCGTAGTGAAAGATGCCGGAGGCCTGTGAATAAACATTCATTCCCCAGGGATGGAAAGTGATGCAGGTTGAAGATTTACTGCAAGGGCTTGCACGAATCTTTGGCCGCCACCGAAGCCCGCTCCGCAAGCCGCTGACTTCAAGGACAAAACAGGCACGCAAACCTTAGGCCGATGGCAGAGAGATTGCTCGAATGCCAGTTAGCCTGCCCAATTGCGACCTCCCTCCTGGCTGGACTCGCGTACCCAGAACGAGTTCCTGTTCCGAAATCCGGACAGAATTAACCCTGTTAGTTCCGAGCGGCACTTTGCTATTGCAAACTGCGGGTATTTCGATACATTGAGCTTGGAATCGTTGTCGTCTCTCGGGACGGGCTGTCCGTAGTGGTCAGGTTGTGGACTCCACGCTGTTGGGGCGACGAATGTTACCGAATGCACAAGAACGGCGGTTGATGCGGCGCTTCGATATGCGCCTGCCCGCTATTGTCCGGCTGGAAGGTTCCAGCGAATTTCACACGGAAACGCAGAACGTCAGCGCGCGCGGCGTCTTCTTCTATCTGGACCACGCTGTCTCGTCCGGAACCCGGCTGGAAGTCACGCTGACTTTTCCTCCGCACATCACGCTCACCGACTCGGTCCGCGTGCGTTTCACGGCCCGCGTGATCCGGGTTGACCAGCCTCTGCCATCGGCCCGCGTCGGCGTTGCCGCCGCGATCGAGGACTACGAATTCCTCCGCTCGAACGGCAGCCCTGATTTATTGTCCGCTTTGCAAAGAGAGTGGAAAGAGAACTGAGATTTGACTGAGAGCGGGCTTCAGCGATGCAACTGCGGATTTACTTCTTTCCCAATTCCTTCATTTGCCGCTTCAATCCGCGGAACCGGCTGACGAGCGTCGCCAGATACGTCCCATGAATCACCCACGTCGCGATATATGCCGCGATCAAAAACTTCACTGCGTTCATCGGGAACTCCTCGTGAGCGGAACGCTCGCCTTCCCTGCTCCGGCTCCCACCAGCGACTCCATCGCGTGGGCTTCCTCGACGTCGCGCTTCATGACTTCAAGCCGGAAACGCGCCCAGCACACCAGAAATGCAAAGAACAAAAACGCCATCCAGCTCATCAGCAGCGTGTCCAGCATCCGCGGATCCATCGACCCGCCTCCGCCAATCACCGGCTGCGGATGCTGCGTGCGGAAGAACCAGATCGAGAAATACACCAGCGGCACATCCAGCGCTCCGAAAACCGCTAGCGCCGCGGCCAGCATTTGCGTCTGTGCGCTGCTTGAAAATCGCCGCAGCACAAGATAGCTCACATATATCAGCCACAGCACCAGGGTCGAGGTCAGGCGGATGTCGCCCGGCGCCCACCAGATTCCCCACACTGGCCGGGCCCAGATCGGCCCCGTCACCAGCACAATCGTGCAGAAGACCACTCCAACTTCCGCGCTCGTCACCGCGAGGACATCAAGCCGCTGCCCCGGAAAGAGCCATCCGATCAGAAAGTAAAACGCCGGAATCATTATTACCGTCGTCGCCACCGCGCTCGGGCGCATTCCTGTCGGCAGCATCGCCTGCACCTGCGGCAGGAAGCTCGCGATCACGCCGACCACTCCGATCGCGATGACAATCCACCTCGCGGCCGCCTTTGCTGAAGGCTTCTCGCTCACCAGATATTCAATCGAAGCGATGAAGTTGATGAAGAACAGCAGAAACGCCGTCCACGCCGAAGGCACGTGATAGTAGATGATCCGATATACGTCGCCCTGCAGCTCATCGGTTGGCGCCACCGCCAGATTGCGGTATGTCGCATAGGCCAGAAACGCCGCGCTGAGTACTGCGAGGATAGGGAAAATCCGCTTCATTCCGCGTGAAGAACCGTACCGAAAAGTCCCAGACTAGCTGTAGTAAACACCACATCGTAGGTCAGAAGCAACACGATGTAGAAGTGGGCGGAGTCTTCTCCGGTCAGAACCGCAGTGGTTCCTGCCACCATCGCAATCACGGCGGGAATCGAAATCGGAAACAGTAAAAGCGGCAGCATGATCTCGCGGTTGCGCGTTCTGAGCGACATTGCCGCGAAGAATGTCCCGTTCACCACCAGCGCCCACGTTCCGAGCAATGCAATCGGAACCAACTGCCACGCCGGACCAAGCACATGCAGGTTGTAGAACACCACGAACAATGGAGCCATCAGCGCTTCCAGCACGCTGACAAAAATAAAGTTCCCCAGCGACTTCGCGAGAAACAACGCATTCGCCGGCGCCGGAGAAACCCGGTACGCATCGAGTACCTGATTCCGCAACTCGCGCGCCCACGTCTGATTCAGCGCCACCACCGCCGCAAACAGAAATGCGACCCACACCAGCCCGCCGACGATGTGCCGTGACTCCTCTGCGAGCGGATCAAAGGAAAATACAAAGATCACCACCACCAGCAGCGAGAAAAACAGCATCGAGTTAAGCGCGTCTTTCGACCGCCACTCCAGCCGGATGTCCTTGGCCAGCGTCGCCATCGTCAGACTCCAGACGGAATTCATAGCGCGCCCTCCAAGGCGAGGCGCTCCACGCTGGCGGTTCGATCCACGATCTGTCCCGCTTCCATCCAGACGAACTCGTCGGCGACGCCGTCGAGCAGCAGCGCCTGATGCGTTACCACAAAAATCGTCTTCCCCGCATCGCGCATTCCGCGCAGCAGCGCCACCATTTCCCGCGCCGAATGCACGTCGACATTCGAGAACGGCTCATCGAGCAGCAGAACCCTCGGATCATGCAAAATTGCGCGCGCCAGCGACATTCTCTGCCGCATCCCTTGCGAATATTGCCCGACAGCACGCGCCAGGTCCGGATCGAGCCCCACGACGCGAATCACTTCCGCGCAGCGCTCGTCGCCCTTGATCCCATAGAGGCGCGCAAAATACCGCAGATTTTCCATGCCGCTCATCTCGTCATAAAGCAGCGACGGATGCGCCATGTACCCGATGTCGCGGCATGCCTCCTTCGGAGTCTTCCCAAAAATTGAAACGTCGCCCCGCGTCGGCCCAGCGAGTCCCGCAAGCGTGCGCAGCAGCGTCGTCTTCCCTGCTCCGTTGTCGCCAAGAATTGCGTGGAAGGTTCCAGCGTCGAATTCCGCCGTCACGCCGCGCAAGGCCGCAAAGCGTCCGAACTGCTTGACCAGATTGCTGACGGTAATGATGGAGGTTGTAGCGTTGCTCAAGGGCGTCGAAGGGAAAGCACTCCTGCTCCAGCCATGAGTCTACCGGAGGGAACAGCCAGTTGCATTGTCTCTTACGGAACGAACCGTGGCCGCAGGCCAAGAGTGAAAACCGGAAGCCAAATTTCAGTTCGTCATTGCCGACCCAGACGGCGTCTGCACCTGGGTCATATTCTTGGCTGGCTCGGAAGACGGTGTCCCAGTCGCCGGAGCGCCCTGCTTCGGCGCATACTTCGATGCGCACTTGGCCTGCAGCTGCTTGGCGTGGAATACGCCATCGTGCTCAAAGCGCCCGTCCGCCAGCGCTTGAGACTCGTCTTTGAATGTATCTGGGGGCGCTTCCGTCCCGGTATAGTCCACCGCCAGCGTCTGATCCTCTTCCATCAGGACGAACTGCACGTGCGTGCCGGTGCGCTTGATCGATCCCGGCTTCACATTGCCGGCAACGCGCAGCCGCTTCGTATAAGCGCTGTCGCCCATCTTGTGCAGCTCTTTGATCGTGACGTAGTAGCTCTTGCTGTCCTGCACACCTGTGTAGGCCAAATAACCCAACAGTAGGATGATCACTACCGTCGCTCCGCCAAATTGCAGGTATGTCTTCGCTCGGCTGGACATAAACGACCCCACAGGGAAAACCCCGTCTATAGACTTTACCCGGCTGCGAGGCGCGAATCAAGACTACCCGGACAACGCCGCAGTTGCCGTGGTCCGCCCGGGATTTGGCACTCAAGAAAATCGATTTAATTCGGCCTTCCCGAGGTTTACACTTCTCCCGGCTGAAATCAGCCCGTGCAATCGAACGGCAGCCATTGCGTCCACTTCTCCATGGAGAGAGTCCCCATGTCCGGCTCGTCCTCGAGGTTGAAAGAGTGTTCACCGTCTCGCATTCTGATTCTGTTCGCTCTCATACTCCTCACTTTTCCGCACTCCTTCGCTCAATCTCATCCCAGCGCCAAAGCCCTGCTCAAGCAGATGACGCTGGAAGAAAAAATAGCTCAACTTTCGCAGCTTCCCGGGTTCCCGCTCCCCGAGTTCGTCCAGCAAATGGGCAATCCAGAAGATGCCCTCCGCAAGTACGGCGCAGGATCCGTCCTCTGGGTCTCCGATCCCAAGGAGATGAACCGCTGGCAACACATCGCCGTCGACGAATCCCGCCTCCACATCCCGGTCATCTTCGGACTCGACGTCATTCACGGCTACCACACGATCTTTCCCTCGCCCATCGCGATGGCTTCCTCCTGGGATCCCAAGATGGTCGAAGCTGCGCAGGCGATTGCCGCCCGGGAAGCCCGCTCCGCTGGAATCGCCTGGACCTTCGCCCCCATGCTCGACATCGCCCGCGACGCGCGCTGGGGGCGCATGGTCGAAGGCGCCGGCGAAGATCCTTACCTCGGAGCCGCTATTGCGCGCGCCCAGGTCCTCGGATTCCAAGGCAAACAGAGCGGCGATCCCGACCACGTTCTTGCCTGTGCCAAGCACTTCGCCGGCTACGGCGCAGCCGACGGTGGCCGCGATTATGACTCGTCCTACATACCCGAGGAAGAAATGTGGAACGTCTATCTGCCTCCCTTCAAAGCCGCAGCCGACGCGGGAGTCGCCACGTTCATGAGCGCCTACATGGATCTCAACGACGTTCCCGCTACTGGCAATCGCTGGCTTCTTCACGATGTTCTCCGCGACACCTGGAACTTCAAAGGATTCGTCGTAAGCGACGCCAACGCCGTCCACAGCCTCATCATCCACGGCTACGCCCGCGACGGTGAAGATGCCGCCTTCAAGGCCTTCAGCGCCGGAGTCAACATGGATATGGCCAGCGGAACTTATCTCAAGTATCTGGCCGACGAAGTGAAGAGCGGCCGCGTTTCGATGCAGCAGATCGACGACGCCGTCCTGCCCATCCTCGAGGCCAAAATCCGCCTCGGATTATTCGAGCATCCCTACGTCGATGAATCCCGCATGAATCAAGTTCTGAACGATCCCCATAGTCCCGAAGTCGCCCGCAACGCCGTCCAGCGGTCCGTCGTGCTGTTGCGCAACGAACAAAACCTGCTGCCACTCGATAAGTCGAATATCAAGTCCATCGCCGTGATCGGTCCGCTTGCCGACACCAAAGACGACCTCCTCGACATGTGGGGCGACCTGAACAAGCCCGGTCCCGCGATCACCATCTTGCAGGGGATCAAAGACAAAGTCGGCAGCCGCATTCAGGTCGAATTCGCCCACGGTCCGAACATCCAACGCGACATCCCGTCCATGTTTGAAAACACCCCGATGTTCACCATCAAGGAGCAGCCCAAGCAGACGTCCGAAGAAGCTCATCAGGCATTCGAAGACGCGGTCGCCGTCGCCCGCCGCAGTGACGTCGCCGTTCTCGTTCTCGGCGAGATCGCCCTGATGAGCGGAGAATCCGCTTCGCGCTCTTCGCTCAAACTCTCCGGCGGACAAGAACAACTGCTCGAAGCCGTCGCTGCAACCGGCAAGCCCGTCGTTCTCGTCCTGATCAACGGACGCCCCCTCAACATCTCCTGGGCCTCGGAACACGTTCCGGCAATTCTCGAAGCGTGGTATCCCGGCAATCAGGGCGGCAACGGAATCGCCGACATTCTCTTTGGCGACGCCAACCCCGCCGGACATCTTCCGGTCAGTTGGCCTCGCAGCGCCGGCTCAGAGCCGCTGTACTACAACCACAATCTGACGCAGAATCCTGAAGACGCACCCAAGTTCACATCCCGCTATTGGGATCGCCCCAGCACGCCGCTCTATCCTTTCGGATACGGCCTCAGCTACACAACGTTCGCGTACGACAATTTGAAGCTGAACCAAACGGCAGCAAAAGTCGGCGCAACGCTGGACGTTTCCGTCGACGTAGCCAACACCGGCAACCGTGCCGGGGACACAGTCGCCCAGCTCTACATCCATCAACGCGCCGGCAGCGCGTCTCGCCCCGTCCGCCAACTAAAAGGCTTCCAGCGCATCACCCTCGCACCCGGAGCCAAACAGACTCTGCACTTCAAGCTGGGCCCCGACGAACTGCAATTCTGGAGCCCGACAAAAAAGAAGTGGGTTGTCGAACCGGAACAATTCGATGTCTGGGTAGGTGACAACTCGCAGACAAAACTCCACAGCGAATTCCTGCTCACACAGTAAGTAACCATTACTTGTTAGAAGGGGACCCCGCCCGGCAAAGAGTTGTACGAGCAACGCGGGGCGGGGCTTCGAACTTCTGATGCTCCTCATTCGATCTTTGCGTTTTCCTTTGCCGAAGGATTGGAGTATCTCTAGATCAATCCTTGATTCACCAGCCGAATACGCCATGAATTCGCGGAAAAAGTTTGCTCCTTCTCCACTGTTCAGCTGCAAAAATCAAACTGTTCCCGAAAACGATCCCGGCGAAATGTTGGAGATGCTCTTAGCCCTGGATCGTTCTCTCGTGGAAGTTTCGATGCAGCTTTACAACGTCGATCCCCGCGGCCGCTCCGAGATGCGCCGCGACAACCGGCGTCTGCACTCGGCGATGAGAAACCAGCTGCCTCGATTACTTAAGTCTGCACGCCGCAAACCGCGTACTTCCTGAAGCCGGCCCCCGCCGTCCTGTGCGAGCTTTTTGCGCGAAACGGGATGGGCAGATTGTGAATCCATCCTTCGAAGGTTTCTATCCAGCGTTTCCTTCGTGCGACTTCGTGTCATGAGTGGTGAAATTCCCGGCGTACCCCATCCGTTAGAATGACATCAGCAAGAAAACTCTATGATCCATCCCTGGCACGATGTCACACCCGGCGATGAACTTCCGCAGGAATTCGACTGCGTCATCGAGATCCCTTTTGGATCGAGCGTTAAATATGAACTCGACAAATCGAGCGGCCTGATCCGCCTCGACCGCGTCCTCTACTCGGCTGTCTACTATCCCGCCAACTACGGATTCATCCCGCAAACGCTCGCCGAAGATGACGACCCGCTCGACGTTCTCGTACTTTGCCAGGAAGCCGTGGTGCCGCTCACCATCATCCACGCCCGCTCCATCGGACTGATGACGATGATCGACGGCGGCAAGAAAGACCACAAAATCATCGCCGTCGCTACCAAGGATCCTGAATTCAACTCGTATCGCGAAGCCGCAGAGATGCCCCCGCACCGTTCGCTCATGCTTCGCCGCTTTTTCCAGGACTACAAGCAACTCGAAGGCAAAGCGGTCGAAGTCGACGAAATCCGCCCCGCGAAAGAAGCCTACCCCATCATCCTCGACGCCCTGTCCCGCTACAGCGAGCAGCGCCGCAAAGGATTCAAGATCGCAAAGTAGCTTTGAGCAATGAGCAATGAGCGATGAGCGAGCACTTTATCGCCACTGCCCACTGCTCATTGCCCATTGCTGATTTCTGATTTTCTTCTTGACATATTGTACTAATACTATAGTACACTGACACGCATGGGAAGGAATGGCATCCCGTTCCGCTTTACGATCGACCTCCACACCGGAGTCCCGGTCTATCGCCAGCTTATCGACCAAGTCCGTGGAGGCATTGCCGCCGGTTCTCTCAGTCCCGGGGATCAGCTTCCCACGGTGCGTCAGCTCGCCGTCGATCTCGCCATCAATCCGAACACGGTGATGCGCGCCTACCGCGAGCTCGAACTCGGAGGCTTGCTCGAAACCCATCAGGGAACCGGAACTTTTATCTCGGACAAGAAACTCGAAAAGAAATCCGCCGAGCGCGAACGCCAGCTCGGCCAAATGATCCGTGATTTCGCGGCCCGCGCGGGAACCGCCGGATTCACGCTACAGGAATTAATCGACCGCTTGCAGGAGTTGCTGCCTAATCCCGCTCAGAGGAGATAGCTATGCCTAGAATTCGTATTCAGGAAATCAATTCCGTAGCGCTGTTCGTTTTTATCGTTTGCATCCTGGCGGGTATCGGCGTCTTCCAGATGACGCACCAGCCGGCGTATGCCGTCTTCGGAGGCCTGCTCGGGCTCTACTTCCTCTTCGCGATCAAGATCGTCCGCCAGTGGGAGAAGGTCGCCGTCCTGCGCCTCGGCCGCTACGTGGGACTCCGTGGGCCGGGGCTCTGTCATATAGTCCCCATCGTCGAAACGCTCAGTCCGTACGTCGATCAGCGCGTGCGCGTCGCCAGCGTCTCCGCCGAATCCACGCTCACTCGTGACACCGTCCCCGTAAATGTGGACGCCATCATCTTCTGGATGGTTTGGAACGCGGAGAAATGCATTCTCGAAGTCGAGAACTTCGTGGATGCCATCAACATGAGCGCGCAAACCGCCCTGCGCGAATCCATCGGCCGCCACGAGTTGGCGCAGATGATCACGGAGCGCGAAATTATGGGACGTGAACTGCAACGCATTCTCGACGAGAAGACGAATCCCTGGGGAATCACGGTGCAGTCGGTCGAAATTCGCGATGTGAAGATTCCGTCCGGGCTCGAAGACGCCATGTCGCGCCAGGCGCAAGCTGAACGAGAGCGCCAGGCCCGCATCATCCTCGGCCAGGCGGAGAAAGAAATAGCCGACAGCTTTGTACAAGCCGCATCGTCCTATTCGGAAGACCCGGTCGCCCTTCATCTGCGCGCCATGAACATGCTGTACGAAGCCATCAAGGAACGCGGGTCCATGGTCATCGTGCCATCGTCCGCAGTAGAAACCATGGGTCTTGGAGGAAGCTTAGCCACCGCCGCCTTAGGCGGTGCGAAACCGTAAGGCTGATTGGCCGCGCCGACACTCCCGAGGGACACCTAAAAATAGCCTGGCGTTTCCAGCGCCAGCGCGAGCAAAACGGAACCGCGTCCTGCACGGACGCTTGAAACGGAGCCACACAATGCACCGCAAATTCGCCATTGCGATCGTCGTACTCGCCTTCGCTCTCCGCCTCAACTCGCAACAACTCCAAAGGGGCGTCCACGTCCAACTCGCCACAACCGAAAACGCGCTTTCCGTCGCCGCTGCGGACGAACCCAATGCCTGGATCGTCGCCGTCACCGCCGAGAGCGCTCTCTACTTCGGCGTCGATCAGGTCACGCCCGACGCTCTCCGCACCGACCTCATCAGCCATCCGCGCAATCGCGACCAGCGGCTCTTCATCAAGGCTGATGCGGATGCTCCGTACTCCGCCGTTGAGAGCGCTCTCAACGCCGCCCGCCGCGCCTCCTTCACAGACTGCATCCTGTTAACAGCCCAGAAAGAAATGCCCATGCCGGGAGAGCGATTGCTCCCAAGCGGCCTCGAAATCCTGCTCCAATCGCCCGCCTCGAATTCGAAAACGGCGCTTGTGGAACTTCTTGCCTCCGACGACGACACGCCGGGACTGAAGATCAACCACCGGTCAGTTCCCTGGACGTCGCTCCAAAACAAGCTCACCGAAATCCTGACAAATAGCATCGACCACAACGTCGTCGTTAAAGCAGAACCGAGAGTTCCATTCGGCCCGGTAGCGCACGTCATCGACGTAGCCCACTCGCTAGGCAGCGAAGTGATTCTCCCGTAGCGTCGCCGTCCTGGCGGCTGAAGCGGCGGTGTCGCGCCCGCCGCTCCGTCCAATCGCAAACGAACCCAGCCATCTTTTGTTGTATGCTGACCCGGAGCACCCACACTCGCCCATGCCGCGTCCCAGAATCGCGATCCTGATTCCCTGCTACAACGAAGAACTCACGATTGCGACGGTCGTCCGCGATTTCCGCGCCGAGCTGCCCGACGCCGAGATCTACGTCTTCGACAATAACTCCATCGACCGCACCGTCGAATGCGCTCTCGAAGCCGGAGCCCATGTCGCCCACGAACACCGCCAGGGCAAGGGATACGTCGTGCAATCGATGTTCGCGCAGGTCGACGCCGACATTTACGTCATGGTCGATGGCGACGGCACGTACCCTGCCAGCGAAGTCCATCGCCTCATCGAGCCCGTCCTGCTCGACAAAGCCGAGATGGTCGTCGGCTCGCGCCTCATGCCTACTTCAGGCAGCGACTTCCGTCCGCTCAACAAGCTCGGAAACCGATTCTTCCTCGAAGTGATCAACTTCATCTTCAAGGTGAAACTCTCGGACGTCCTCTCTGGATATCGCGCTTTCAGCCGCGAATTCGTCAAGACAATCCCGGTCTTCGGCGGCGGGTTCGAAACTGAAGTCGAACTCACCGTAAAAACCCTGGCACGCGGATACCGCATCACCGAACTCCCCGTCCGACTTGCCGCGCGCCCCGAAGGCAGCTTCTCGAAAATCCGTGTCGTGCAGGACGGCTTCGTCATCCTCAACACCATCCTTGCGCTCGTCCGCGATTACAAGCCGCTCACCTTCTTCGGATCCGTCGGCCTGATCTTCATTGTGCTGGGCTTCATCCCCGGGACTGTCGTGATCGTGGAGTTCATCAAGACGGGCCTCGTCCCAAAGCTGCCGTCGGCTGTGCTCGCGGTCGGCCTGGTTTTATCGGGAATGCTCCTGCTCGTCGTGGGACTAGTCCTGCACACCATCACGCGCCGATTCCAGGAACTGGAGCACCAGCTGCGTCTTCGCGAGAAAGCCGCGACTTCGGAAGAATCAAAGACGAGAGCCGCGTCATCCTGAGCGGAGCCGTTCTTCAGGCGAAGCGAAGGATCTCGCGCGCAGTAAATGAATGAGGGTGGCCCGCCCTACGCGATTTTCGTAGGGTGGGAATTATCTCCGCAGAAAAGCTCACCACACGTGACAAGCGTTCTCCGACACCATCGGCTGTCCGGCCTTGCAGCTCCACGCCTTCTCGAACTCCGGCATGTTCTGCACGACGCCATCCACGCGATATTTCCCCGGTGAGTGAGGATCGGTCAGCACCCGCATTCTCGCCACCTCCGGACGCCGCTTCTCGCACCACACTCTTCCGAATCCCAGGAAGAACCGCTGCTCCGGCGTGTAGCCATCGATCTTCTCGGCTTCCTTGCCCGTCTTGTCCGCGGCGATGATCTTCTCCAGAGCAGCCAGAGCAACTCTCGCACCGCCGTTGTCCGCAGTATTCTCCCCGAGGGTGAGCCGCCCATTCAGCTTCAGATCGTCGACGGCCACGAAGTTCGAATATTCATTCGCGACGCAGCTGACGCGCTTTTCGAACTCCTCGCCGTCCTGCTTCGTCCACCAGTCATGAAGATTCCCCTGCGGATCGAACTTCCTTCCTTGATCGTCGAAGCCATGCGTCAGCTCGTGCCCAATCACCAGCCCGATCCCACCGAAGTTCACTGCGTCATCCATCTTCGGATCGAAAAATGGCGGCTGCAAAATCCCCGCGGGAAACACGATCTCGTTATACGACGGGCTGTAATACGCGTTCACCGTCGGCGGAGTCATGCCCCATTCCTTCCGATCCAGAGGCTTGTCGATCTTATTAATCTCGCGCTTCGCCTCGAATTCGTTCGCACGCTGCACGTTCCCCAGAAGATCGCCGGGCTTGATCGCCACAGAGCTGTAGTCGCGCCACACATCGGGATATCCAATCTTGTTCTGGATAGCCTTCAGTTTGATTTCGGCCTTCTTCTTGGTCTCGTCGCTCATCCACGACAGATTCTGGATGTCTTCTCCGAGCGACTGCTCAAGCTCGCCGACCATCTTCAGCATTCGAGCTTTGCTCTCCGGAGGAAACGCCACGTCCACGTATCTCTGTCCCAACGCCTCGCCAAGCTCGCGATCCACCATGTTCACGCAGCGCTTCCAACGTGCCTGGATTTCCTTCTGCCCCGTCAGCGCCTGCTGATACTTGAAGTTCGCCTCAACAAATGGCTCCGACAGCCATGGCGCAGCGGAATGCAGAACATGCCACTTCACATAAATCTTCAGCGAATCCAGCGGCTCCGACTCCACCACCGCGTTCACCTGCTTGAAGAACTCCGGATTCCCCACGTTCAACTCCTTGAATGCGGGCGCATGCACGTCTTCAAAGTATTGCTGCAGATAAAAATCCGGGGCCAGCGCCACCGCGTCTGCCCGCGACATCTTGTGATCGCGATTCTTCGGATCGCGACGCGTGGTGCGGTCCATTTGCGCCTTCGCCAGCGCCGTCTCGATCCGAAGCACCGTCTGCGCCGAATCACCCGCCTGCTGCGCGGTCTGGCCCTCCAGCGTGAACATCTGGTTCATGTAATCGACGTAGCGCTGCCGCACGTCTTTCGTCTTCTGATCGTCTTTCAGGTAATAATCGCGGTCCGGCATTGTCAGGCCGCCCTGATCGATGTACGCGATCACCTGGTCCGCATTGTGCAGGTCCGAGTTCGAATAAAAACTGAACAGCGGACTTGGGCCCGCCATGTGCACGTGTGCAATTTCGTCGATCAGACCGCGCTTGTCCTTCACCGCATCGATCCGCGCCAGTTCCGGCTTGAGCGCTTCAATGCCCTTGCTGTCCACCGTCTTCTCGTCCATGCACGATCCGTACATGTCGCCTATCTTCTGGTCGATCGCGTTCCGTCCGGCGCCGCCCGCAGCAGCCTTTTCCAGAATCCCACGCTCGATGTCCATGTTGCGTTCGTGTAATTCGACGAAGCTCACCCACTGCGACTGATCCGGTGGAATCTCCGAATTCTTGATCCAGTTGCCGCACGCATATTGGTAAAAATCCACGCACGGATCGATGGACTTATCGATCATGTCAATGCTGAATCCCGGCGCAGGCCGCGCCGACGAACTCGTTTGCGCAAAGCCGACCGCAGCCAGTCCAAGCACAGCGGTCAGTACGACAAAAAACAGAGAGAGGCGAAAGGATCGCATAATAAGGAATTCTCCTTTGGAAGCAAAAGGCCTTCAGTCGAACGGACGGAACCCCCGAATTCTATGCCCCAGTCTCAGCCCTTCGCAATCTTCCGTGATCCGTAGTGGCTTTGTGGTTGAGAGATTTTGGTTTTCGTCTGTGAACCCCTGCATCCCCCAGGTTGAAAAGGTTTTGATCCTCAGCGTCGCGGCAATCGCGTTTATAATCGGGAATTAGCGAATTCCTACGATAGAAGGTTGGCCTGCGAATGACTTCCACGAATGGCTCGAACGGCAATGGCAATGCCCACTCTGTCCCCAAACCGCGCGGCGAATGGATCGCCCGCCGAAAGCGCGAAAACACCGACGGCAATTTCTCGCAGATGCACTACGCGCGCCAGGGCGTCATCACCGACGAAATGTCGTTCATCGCGCACAAGGAGAAGATCACGCCCGAGCTCGTGCGCGACGAAGTTGCTCGCGGACGCATGATCATCCCTGCCAACATCAATCATCCCGAACTCGAGCCCATGTCGATCGGCGTCGCGAGCCTCTGCAAGATCAACGCCAACATCGGCAACTCGGCCGTCACCAGCGAGATCAACGAGGAACTCAAGAAGCTCCACACCGCCGTTCACTACGGCGCCGACACGGTCATGGATCTCTCGACCGGCGGCAACATTCACGAGATTCGCGAAGCCATTCTTCGCCATTCGCCGGTTCCCATCGGAACCGTGCCGATCTACGAAGCGATCGCCCGCGTGAAGCGTGTCGAAGACCTCAATGCCGAGGTCATGCTCGAAGTGATCGAAGAGCAGGCCGCGCAAGGCGTCGATTACATGACGATCCACGCCGGCGTGCTGATCCAATATCTGCCGTTGGTCGCCAAGCGCATTACGGGAATCGTCAGCCGCGGCGGCGCCATTCTTGCTCAGTGGATGGCCTACAACCACAAACAGAATTTCCTCTACGAGCGCTTCGACGACATCGTCAAGATCTTCAAGAAGTACGACGTCAGCTTTTC
>Ga0070735_10001801_pt1 | contig 20055 bp, 19 predicted proteins | sample Coa_R1_FD_66443 | JGI IMG/M metagenome (GOLD analysis project Ga0070735, IMG submission 66443) | Surface soil microbial communities from Centralia Pennsylvania, which are recovering from an underground coalmine fire - Coalmine... | ecosystem: Environmental > Terrestrial > Soil > Unclassified ... | reverse complement strand
AGGGGTCGCCTTCGTGCTGGATGCGATGGCGGCGGCCTTCCCTGAGGACGACGTCGCGATCTATACCGTGGACGGCCGGTTCCTCCCCCCCGAAGACGCACGACGCAAGCCGCTTCTCGCCGCCGCGTCCAACTGGCACGCCACGGCATCCGTGGTCGCTCGAACCTGGCCTAACGCCACGCTGCTCGACATCGGCTCGACCACCACGGACATCATCCCGATCGCGCACGGCACGGTCGCGGCGGCGGGCCTCACCGATCCCGACCGGTTGAGTCACGGAGAGCTGCTCTACCTGGGCGCGGTCCGCACGCCAGCCGAAGCCATCGTCCACGACGTCCCCCTCGGCTCGGCCATGGCCGGCGTGTCCGCCGAGAGCTTCGCCCTGTCCGGCGACGTTCACTTCTGGAACGGCGACCTCACCGCCGACGAGTATTGCGCGCCCACACCGGATGGCCGGCCCGTGACGCGCGAGTACACGCGCGAACGACTCGCGCGCCTCGTCTGCGCCGACCGCGAGATGCTGGCCGATCACGCGATCGACCGCATCGCCGCACACGTCTCCGACGCACAGGTGGCACGCACGGTCGCGTCCCTGGCCCGCGTCCGCGCCCACACGCCCGGCGATACGCCGGTGATCACCGCGGGCCTCGGCGCCTTTCTCGCCGAGCGGGCTGCGCGCCGGCTCGGCGCACCATGCTCGAGCGTGGCCGTTTCGTTAGGCGAAGACGCCGCCCGGGTTGCACCCGCGGCCGCTGTCGCGCTTCTGCGCGCGTGCCGCGCATGACTCCGCGCGTCGATACCGTGGTGAAGGTCGGCGGTTCTCTGCTCGCCCAACCGGGGCCGCTCGACAGCGTCGTCGCCGCCCTCGAAAGCGCTGTCGCTCGCGGCGATGGGATTGTCGTCGTGCCGGGCGGCGGCCCGTTCGCCGACGCTGTGCGGCGCGTCGAAACCGTGCTCGGCATCGGAGCCGATACCGCCCACTGGATGGCAGTCCTCGCCATGGACCAGCACGCCCTCCTTATCGCCTCGCGCACACGCCACGCGCGCGTCGTCGAACACCCTGCCGAGGTCACCGGCGCACTCGTCCACGGCCGCCTGCCGGTGCTCGCGCCCTACCGCTGGCTGCGCGCCCGCGACCCGCTGCCCCACACGTGGGACGTCACCAGCGACTCCATTGCCGCGTGGGCGTCTGGCGAGCTCCAGGCGCGGCGCCTCGTACTCGTCAAGCCGATCGTGGACGAGCGGGCAAAGCTCGTTGACCCGTACTTCGAGCGGGCGCTGCCTAACGACGTGCGCGTCGTGATCGCGGACGCCTTGGGCCTCACGGAAGCGCTGCGCGCCACCTAGGCGGCTCGCCACCGGCCGCCTCGCCGACCGCCATCGGGTGTGCACCGATCGCGGAGCCTGGCCAACTTCGACGGCCGGCTGAACGCGCCAGCGACTCGACCTTCGCACGCGAAATGTGCGCGAGTCGATAACCGCCTTCGCAGGCCGCACCGCGCACACCCACCACGTCCGCGCCCAGCGAGCGCAATACCGACAGATCCGCACCAGCAAGGCCGCCGGCCACCGCAACCGTCAGGTCGGCATCGTGAGCATGACGAATCCAGGCCGAGACGTGAGCCTGGGACATCGAACGGAATAGCCCCGAGACGTGTCCCGCACTGGGAGGGTCGCTGTGCTTGATCGCCGTGTCGAGAAGAACGCCCATGGCACCAGCTCTTTCTGCAACTTCAACGAGCCACCATGGCGACAGACTCGCTACATCTGGTCGAAAAGCGTCCGCGTACGCCACCGCAATGACACCAGCGCTCGCACTCACCATTCCTGCTCCCTGCACCGCGGCGGCGATCAGCGATTCGACCCGATCCGCTTCGACGACCCCGGCGAATCCCACCTTCACGTACGCCAGCCGCTCCGCTGCGGCCCGACGCGCAGCCACTCCCACCGCCTTCTCGTCGGTGGCGTCGCCCAACGCCGCACTCACCGGCAGCCGACCATAGACGGTACGCACGATCTCTCGCAGCGCCGCCGTGCTCACAGCGCCGAGTGCACCGTGAGCAGCGTCCTTCGCGTCGATGATGTCCGCCCCACCGTCGAGCGCGGCCCGTGCTTCAGTCCCGCTCGCAACACTGATCAGAAGCCGCACCGAAATTCCTCCGCGCCCCACACCCTTGTGACGCATCGCTGCGCCGTTAATGTTTGCCGTCCCGGGCTACTTTACGGAACACGAAGCACGGAGGCAACCGGTTGAGCGATCGAACTGCTGCCGCCTCGCAATCCGGCGGCGCTGGTGCGGCGCTCGCCGGCGCCAAAGTCCTCGTGACGGGCGCCTCCAGCGGGATCGGTCGAGCCATCGCGCTCGCCGCCGCGCAGGCAGGCGCCGACGTCGCGATCACTTACCGCTCGAATGAAGGTGAGGCCCGATCCGCGGCCGCCGAGATCGAAGACGCAGGGCGCCGCTCACACGTGTTCCGTTTGGACCTGGCGGACGCCGCCTCGATCGCCGACCTCGCCGCCGATGCCCGGCGTGCGCTCGGTCGCATCGACGTTTGGATCAACAACGCCGGCGCCGATATCCTCACCGGTCGCGCCGCCAAGCTTCCCGACGCCAAGAAGCTCGACCTGCTGCTTTCGGTCGACCTGCGGGGCACCATCCTCGCGTCCTGGGAAGCTGTGCGTCTGATGCGCGAACAGGCGACCGGCGGCGTTATTCTGAACATGAGCTGGGATCACGTCCTCGTCGGAATGTCCGGGCGCAATCCAGAGATGTTTTCGGCGGTGAAGGGAGGCGTGATGGCGTTCAGCAAGTCGCTCGCCCGAACGGTCGCGCCGCAGATTCGGGTGAACGTCCTGGCACCGGGATGGATCGAGACGGCGTTCGGGGGCGAGCTCGACGCAGTTAGGCGGCGCAAGATCGCGCGCTCCATCCCGCTCGCGCGTTGGGGTACGCCGGCCGACGTCGCGCGCGCCGCGATGTTCCTCGCGTCGCCGGACAGCGCGTATCTCACCGGCCAGACGCTCTTGATCGGCGGCGGCGCGGTCATGTAAGGACGGCATGCGTTAGGCACACGAAGCACCGCCGCGTTCGTTCAACCGGCAAGGAGCACGACATGGTTGCCAAGGACAACACGTACACCGATGACCAGATCGCCGAGAAGCTGCGCGACCTCCCCGGCTGGTACTACGAGGACGGATGGATTCGCCGCCAGTACAAAACCGACGGCTGGCCCACCACGCTCATGCTCGTGAACGCGATCGGGTACGTCGCCGAGGCCGCGTATCACCATCCGGACCTCACCGTCACGTGGGCCAAAGTGTGGGTCAAGCTCAAGACACACAGCGCGGGCGGCATCACCGACAAGGACTTCGCGCTCGCCAAACGCATCGAGGAATGCTCCCTCTGGCGTCCATCCGGATCGCCGCTCGAGGGAACGCCGAACAAATTCGTGCGCGGCGGCGATTCCAAGTAGCCGCCTAACGCCGTGAGCGACAGCGCGGTGCATCCGTCCCGCGTCCTCTTCGTCACCGGGCGCCTGGCGGAGCCGGCGTTGCGGCGAACGCTCGATCGCATGGCACCGCCGTTTGCGTTCGACGTCGCCGTCATGCACATCACCGTGGCGGCGCTCATGACCACCGCGTGGATCGCGCGATTCCTGCCCGCGCCGCCCACCGCCGGCACGGATCTCGTGCTCATTCCCGGCCTGTGCGAAGGCGATACCGGCCTCATCGCCGAGCGCATGGGCGTGCGCGTCGCCAAAGGACCCAAAGACCTGCGCGAGATCCCCGAGTACTTCGGCCAGGAAGCCATCCATCGCGACTACGGCGACCAGGACATCGAGATCCTGGCCGAGATCAACAACGCGCCGCGGTGGTCGCGCGAAGCGCTGCTCGCCGAAGCACACCGCCTCTACGACTCGGGCGCGGACTACATTGACGTCGGTTGCACGCCGGGCCTCGCCTTCCCCGAGCTCGGCTCCGTCGTGCGCGAGCTCGTCGGCGCGGGAATGCGCGTCAGCATCGACAGCTTCGACCCGGCGGAGATCATGACGGCCGTCGATGCGGGCGCGTCGCTCGTGCTCAGCATCAATTCGTCGAATCTCGATGTCGCGCGCCAACTCGGCGGCCGTCAGGTGCGCGTGGTGGTGATCCCCGATTTCGGCAGACCGCTCGAGACGCTCGAGCCCACCATCGCCACCCTGCGGTCGTTAGGCATACCGTTTCTCATCGACCCCGTGATCGAGCCCATCGGCTTCGGGTTCGTCGCGTCGCTCGAGCGCTTCATCGAGACCCGCCGCCGGTATCCGGACGCGCCGATGATGATGGGAATCGGCAACCTCACCGAGCTGACGGCGGCCGACACCACGGGCGTCAATGCCATCCTCATTGCGATCTGCGAGGAGCTCGGCGTTCGCACCGTCCTCACCACCGAAGTCATCGGGTGGGCGCGCGGCGCCGTGCGCGAGGTGGACATCGCGCGCCGCCTCATGCGCTACGCGATTCGCAACAAGGTCGCTCCCAAACACATCGACGACCGGCTGGTCACCATCAAAGACCAGCGCATCCTGTCGTACACGGACGCCGAGCTGCGCGAATTGCAGTCGCACATCACCGATCCCAACTTTCGCATCTTCACGGACCGCGATTCGATCGTCGTGCTCAACCGCGACCTGTTCGTCCGCGGCACCGACATCCAGGAGATCTTTTCGCAGTTAGGCGTCGACGAAGCCACCCACGCCTTCTACCTCGGCAAGGAGCTCGCGAAGGCCAAGCTCGCGATCACCCTCGGAAAGACCTACCGCCAGGAGGGCCAGCTCGATTGGGGCTACCTCACGCCGCCCGACGACGCGGTCGCCGAGCACGTCCGCCTAACGCAACGATCACGGCGCGCCGGGCGCGCCGCCGGTACGGGCAACGAGCCGCCGGACGGCGGACATCCGTCCACGTGACGCTGCCGCTCGTCGAAGAGCTCGTCCCCCCGCCCGACCCCGTGTCGGCGTGCGACGCCCTCGCCGGCATGCCGTACGTCCTGTTCCTCGACAGCGCCACGCACGCGCACGGCCGCGACGCGGCGGCCCGCGACCGATATTCGTTCCTCGCCGCCGATCCGGCGATCGTCGTGCGGTGCAAAGCGGGACGGGCCGAGCGACTCGACGCTCGAGATGGCTCGCGCACACCGGTCGAGGGTCACGGCCTGATGGAAATCCGGCGGCTCCTCGAGCCGTTTGCCGCGGAGCCGCTCGCCCACCTCCCGCCGTTCCAAGGCGGCGCCGCCGGCTACATCGCCTACGACTGGGGATCCGTCCTCGAGCGCCTCCCGACGCCGGGCTACGACGATCTCTCCATCCCCGACCTGGTGCTCGGCCTCTACGATTGCGTGGTCGCCTGGGACCACGGCGCCAACCGCGCGTGGATCGTGTCCACGGGGCTGCCCGAGTTAGGCCGATCCCGCGCCGAGCGCGCCCGGCGACGCCTAACCGAGATCGCGCGCCGACTCGACGGCCAGCCGGACGCACACTCCGTTGGGCAGGGCCTTCCGCGCCGCGGCCAGGACATCGCGCGCGCGCCGTCGTATCCCGTCACCGACGTCGCGTCCGCCGCGGCCTTGGGACTGCGCTCCTCGTTCACCCACCGCGGCTACCTCGATGCCGTCACGCGCGTGCGCGAGTACATCGTGGCCGGCGACATCTTCCAAGCCAACGTCTCGCAGCGACTCGAGGCGCCGCTCCGCGAATCGAGTTGGTCGCTCTACCGACGCCTGCGCGCGCTCAATCCGGCGCCGTTCGCGGCCTACCTCGCCTTCCAGGAACTGCACGTCGTCAGCGCCTCGCCGGAGCGCTTCCTTCGCCTCGACCACACTCGACGCGTCGAAGCGCGCCCGATCAAAGGCACGCGCCCCCGCGGCATCCACCCCGCCCACGACGCCGCACTCGGCCGCGCCCTCACCGACAGCGCCAAGGATCGCGCCGAAAACCTCATGATCGTCGACCTGTTGCGCAACGATCTGTCGCGAGTCTGCGCGCCGCGCTCGGTCCGCGCGCCTGAATTATTCGCACTTGAGCACTATTCAACGGTGCACCACCTCGTCTCCACGGTTACCGGCGAGCTCTCGGAAGGATGCGACGCCGTCGACCTTCTCACGGCGACTTTCCCAGGCGGATCGATCACTGGCGCGCCCAAGGTGCGCGCCATGGAGATCATCGCCGAGCTCGAGCCGTCGCGCCGCGGCGTCTACTGCGGCTCCATCGGCTACATCGGAACCACCGGCGTCATGGACACCAGTATCGCCATCCGCACCTATCAGGCCCTCGATGACGCGGTGTACTTTAGTGCAGGGGGCGGCATTGTCGCCGACTCCGACCCCGAACAGGAGTACCGCGAAACACTCGACAAGGCGCGCGCGCTGATTGATGCCCTGGCTGCAACCGGCCAGCCCGCGCATCGCTGACCGCACGAGGCCGCTCTCGGCGTCACCATGATTCTGCTCATCGACAACTACGATTCGTTCGTCTACAACCTCGCGCGCTACGTGCGAGAGTTGGGCAGCGAGCCGCTCGTTCGTCGAAACGACGCCGTGTCCCTCGACGAGATCGCCGAGCTGAGGCCGGAGCGCATCATCGTATCTCCGGGGCCGTGCTCGCCCGCCGAGTCTGGCGTCTCCACCGATGTGATTCGCCGCTTCGGTGCGCACACCCCGATCCTCGGCGTTTGCTTGGGACACCAATGCATCGGCGCCGCCTACGGCGCCGAGATCGTGCGCGCGCGCCAGCCCATGCACGGCAAGACGTCGCGCATTCATCACGATGGCAGCGGCGTCTTTACCGGCCTGCCGTCGCCGTTCGTTGCGACGCGCTACCACTCGTTGGTCATCGCCCCGGCCTCGCTTCCGCCCGCGTTGCGCGTCACGGCCACGTCCGACGACGGCGAGATCATGGCTGTCGAGCACCGCGAGCATCCGGTCATCGGCGTGCAGTTCCACCCCGAGTCCGCGCTCACCCATTACGGCTACCGCCTCCTCGATCGTTTTCTGCACGGCGACGATGCGCGCGGCGATACGCTCCCCGACCGCGCCGATCTCGCCTTTGCCGCGCCAGAGTCCGAGGAATTCGTGCCGCCGCCTGTCGAGCTCGTCCGATGACTGCCGCGCACGCCGCACGCTCGGCCGGCGTCCCGCGCGCGTCGCTCGCGCCTAACGACGACGTCGGGCCGCTCCTGTGGGTCGACGGACGCCCCGCCGACGCCGCACGCCCGGCGGTGTCCGCGCTCGACCGCGGGTTCACGCTGGCCGACGGTCTGTTCGAGACGATGCGCGCGTACGACGGCACCGTGTTCCGCCTCGAGCGTCACCTCGAGCGACTGGCAGCCGGTGCCTCGGTGCTCGGCATCGCGGTGCCTGAACACGTAGCCGGCACCATCGCGGCAGCCACCGAGGCGCTGCGCCGTCGCGGTTGGGCCGATGCCGCGTTGCGCCTAACGCTGAGCCGCGGCGTCGGACCGCGGGGCCTTGCGCCCGCCGCCGCCGATCCGGTCACGGTTCTCACGGTGCACGCGCTGCTCCCTGGCGAGCCATTGGCCGCCCGCGCCGTGCGCGTCCGCACCGCCGCAGGACGCCGCAACGAATTCGCGCCGACCGCGGGCGTGAAGACGCTCGCCTACACCGACGCCGTCGTGGCTCTCGCGCAGGCGCGCGCCACCGGCGCTGACGATGCGCTGTTCCTCGATACGGCCGGCCACCTGTCGGAAGCCACGGCCAGCAATCTCTTTCTCGTGAGCGGTTCGACGCTCCGCACGCCGGCGCTCGCCTGCGGCGTGCTGCCGGGGATCACACGCGCCGTCGTGCTCGAGCTCGCGCAGACGATCGGCCTCGACACGCGCGAGGAGATCCTTCTGCCGCGCGACCTCGCCGCGGCCGACGAAGCGTTCCTCACCAGCTCGATCCGCGAGATCGCCCCGATCGCCCGCGCCGATGACCGCGCGATGCCTAACGGAGCGCCCGGCCCGCTCACCGCCCGAGTCGCCGACGCGTTGAGTACCCTCGTCGCGCACGAGTGCCGCGCGTGATCATCGAGTCCATCCTCACCAGCGTCGACGCCCAGGGACGCGTCAATATTGCCCCCATGGGCGTCGATTGGAGCGATGACGTGCTGGTGATCAAACCGTTCCTCGAGACGACCACCTTTCACAACGTCAGCGCCACCCGCGCAGCCGTCGTGAACCTGACCGACGACGTCCTCATCTTCGCGAGCACCGCGATCGGCACGGCGACGTTCCCCACCCACCCGGCCGTGCACGTGAAGGGAGTCGTGCTCGACGCGGCGTGCTCGTGGCGCGAGCTCGACGTCATCTCCATCGATGCCACACCTCCGCGCTCGCGCATCGAGACCCGCGTTGTGCATCACGGCACCCAACGCGAGTTCCTCGGCTTCAACCGGGCGCGAAACGCCGTCCTCGAAGCCGCCATTCTTTCGACCCGCACGCATCTGCTCCCCGCCGCCCAGATACTCGGCGACTTCCAGCGGCTGCAAGTGATCGTCGACAAGACGGCCGGTCCCCGCGAGCACGAAGCCATGGCGCTCCTCACCGACTACGTGCGCGACAAACTGAACGCGCCCGCCACGCGTGCGCGCTGATTCCCCGTCCGCGGCCGCCTTCGTGGAGGCGCCGGCGCGCCTCCATTTCGGCATGCTCGACCTCCGCGGTGCGTTAGGCCGTCGCTTCGGCGGCATCGGCGCGGCCGTACCGAACCCGTCGCTCCTCATCGAAGCCGTCCGCGCGCCATCGCTCACCGCCGACGGGCCATCGCCGGCCGCCAACCGCGCCGTGCAGTTCGGCCGCCGTTTCCTCGCGCATCACGACATCGAAACCGGCGCGCACGTTCGCATCCACAGCGCGATTCCGGCGCACTCAGGCCTCGGCTCCGGCACGCAGCTCGCGCTCGCCGTCGCGCGCGCGTTGGCCGAGCTATATGAGCTTCCCACCGACGTCGATCATCTCGCGCGCGTGACGGGCCGCGCCCAACGATCCGCCATCGGCACGTGGCTGTTCGCGCAGGGCGGGTTCGTGCTCGAGGGCGGCCGGCGGCCCGGCAGCAAGAATCCAGCGCCGCAGCTCGCGCGCTTCGCCATGCCGCCCACCTGGCGATGCGTCGTTGCCGTTCCGCCCGGTAAGGCCGGCATGAGCGGCGCCGCCGAAACCGCGGCGTTTGCGCATCTGCCGCCGCCGCCCGAGCGCAGCGTGATGCGCGTCTCGCACCTCGTGCTCATGGCGCTTTTGCCCGCGCTGGCCGAAGGCGACCTCCGCACGTTCGGCCACGCCCTGACGGAGATCCAGTGCATCAACGGCCGATGGTTCGCCCCGGCGCAGGGCGGGGCATTCTCGCCCGGCGGGAGCGCGGCGCTCATTGAACGGATGACCGAGTGGGGCGCCGCCGGCGTTGGGCAAAGCTCGTGGGGTCCCGCCGTCTATGGTATCGTCGAGGGCGACGCGGCCGCGCAACAGCTGGCGGTGCACGTGAGCGAGGCGCCTAACGCGGGCCTCGTGTACAGCGGCCCGTTCGCGAACGGCGGCGCGCGCGTGTGGCGCGACGCGCCGTCCGACGCGACCCCCGACTCGCGTTAGGAACCGATCCCGTTGCGCGTCGCGTCCTCGTACAGCACGTGACCGCTCACGGTGTTGCCCAGTTCGCACGTCGCATCCCGGTCGGAATACAGGATGCAGAAGACGCCGGATGCCTTCCACCGCTCGCGCCACAACGTCATCACGTACCGGTCCGGCGCCGAGAACAGGGCATACGGCCGTCCCTCGAACTGCGCGATGTGTGTGTGCACGGTGCCGAGCCACGTGGGTGCCGAACATTCGCGGAGCGACGCGATCGCGGAGATGTTCGCCGAGTCCGCACGGGACGGTGCCAATATCTGGATGCGCGTGATGTAGACTACGTCATGGTCGATATGCCCGCCCAAGCATGCCACGCGCTCTTGCTTTACCGACAGACTCTTCGCCCACAGCTCGTGCAACGGACCGCGCGCCTGCACCGAAAAGCGGAACGCGCTTTCGCTGGCCGCGTCGCTGTCGGCCGATCCCGCGCTCTGCGCGCTCGCCTGCAACACCGTCGCGCCGATGGCTGTAGCGACGGTCGCAATCACGCGTGCACGAAGTATGGTGACTCGCATGCTCACTCCCATGTGGCACCCATTGTCTTGCTCGACGCGCATTGCTCGAAGCGCACTTTCAGCCGCAGGTTTCCCTTTCTCGAGAACTCGCGATGACGTCACCCACCGAACCGCTCGCCATGCGAAAACCGCAGGCCGCGCTTGCAGGCTTACGCATTGTCGTCGGGATCTGGTTCGTCAAGAGCTTGTTCACCAAGGTGACGATCGCACTCGCGTGGGGCTTCTTGCCCGTGCCGGCGGCCAACGATCGCTGGATCGCCGTGATGCCAAAGCTTCTCACCAAATACGCCGCCGACAACCCGATCGGGTGGTATCGCGATTTCCTCCTGCACACCGTTGCCGCCAATCCGCACATCTTCGCCCACATCACCGGAGTCGGCGAGGCCGCGGTGGGCCTCTCCCTCACGCTCGGATTGTTTACCTCGGTCGGCGCCGTGTGCGGTATGCTGCAGGTGATCTTCTATGGACTCGCCGTGCAGCACATGAGCTCGGGACAGCAAGGCTTTCACGTGATGCTGCTCGCCATGATGATTGCGTTCCTGTACACGCACGCCGGCCGATGCTTCGGCCTCGACCGCGTGATCCGCTCACGCTGGCCACACAGCGTCTGGGCCAAACTCGGCTGATCACCAATCGTTAGGCACATTGCGCGCCGTGGCGAGTCCGATGATCGTCGCCTTGCCGCGCACCCGCGCCACGATCGCCTGGTCGAAATTCGCGTCGGAGACGTCCGCGCCGGCGAGGTTCGCGTCCGTGAGATTCGCCCGCACCAGCGACGCCTTCCGCAGGTTCGACCCCGACAAATCGGCGCCGGACAGATCCGCGTCCGTCAGATTGGTGAACATAAGCCCCATTGGCTGATTGCCGCGGTCGGCGCCGAAGTTCGTCCCCTCGAGCTTCGTCCGGACGAGCGTCGCATTGTTGAGCGCGGCGATCACCCGCGCTTTCGAGAGGTCGGCGTCGGTGAGGTTCGCGCCGATCATGATCGCGGCGTAGAGGCTCGCCTCGCGCAACGTTGCATGAGTCAGATCGGTGCCCCGCATGACCGATACGTCGAGCACGGCATTCGAGAAATCGGCCCCCTGCGCAACGGCGCCGCTCAGTGTGACGCCGAACATCTTCGCGTGCACGAACCGCGTCCCAACCAGGCGCGCGCGGCTCAGATTCGCCTGCTTGAAATCCACGCCCGACAGATCCAAACCCGAGAGATCGTCTCCCGCGAAATCCGCCGGCGCCTTGTCCGTCGCGCGCGACAGCGCATCGAGCACTTGTTGACGCGTCAACCGCCGACCCGTGTCGGCGGCCGCGAGGTCGGGCGGATCGCTGCGCCCGCGCGATCGCTCGCCTAACGCCACGACGGCACCGGCGAATACAACCGCGACGCCGGACAACACCACCGCGAGTCTCCGCATGCGCCCACCTCGCGTCGAACACCCGAAAAACACGAAGAGGGTGCTTGCACCGCACCCTCTCCCCGCGCCCCAGATCCTACCCTCTTACTTCGATACCGTACCAACGTGCGGCCGGCCCGGCGCCAACCCTCCCATGCTCCGCGCCGTCACGTACGCGTACAGGTTGTAGATCTGCGTCGAATCGAGCAGCGTGCTCCACGTCGGCATCCCCTTGGGCGGCCGCCCGTTCCACACGGTCGTGATGAAGCATGCCCGATCCACCCCGCCCTCCGGGCCTAACGAATGACGAAGATTCGGCGCGATGTCGCTGCCCAGCGCGTCGGTGCCGTGGCACCGATAGCAATACACGTGGAACATCTTCCACCCATCGTATTCCTGCTGCGACACGGCGAGCGGATCGCTCCGATGATGATTCGCCGCGTTCCAGACCGTCGCCGAGTCGTTAGGCTTGTCGCAGTACGTCCCCGAGGGAACCGTCACCGTGTCCCCGGTCTTCGCCGCCGTCGCCGTCGACGCCGCTGGTGCCGCCGTCGAGGCGCGCGCCGATCGGCTCCCATCATCCTTCGAGCACGCGAACGCGGTCACCGCAACGACGCAGACGACTAACAGACAGACGCCGCCGGCCCGATGTCCCGTGTCGGTCGGGCGTTTCCTCGGAGTGTGTTCGTTCGGCAAGGTCATTGATTCTGGTGTGCGTCGGCGTCGGGTTCGAGTGGTTTCAACCGACTTGAGGTGAATGATTGACCCCCGCGGCCATTCAATGTTTGACCTCGAGGGTCGGCACGTTGTAGGCGCGCAGGATCCCGTGAATCGTGTCCCGTTTCTGAGTCAGCACCGAATCGAGTACAGCCTTCAGGTCACGATCGGAATGGCGCACGCCAATCGCCATGTTGTACGCAAACAGTGCACCGCTCGCGCTGTCCGAGTCCGGCAGCGCCTTCAGAGTCAGCGGCACCGACGATTCCTTGGCGAAATACCCGGCCACAGGTCCCCATACCAACGCCACATCAATCGTCCCGTTCGCGACCGCATTCACGATGTCCTGCGGATGCGTGTCCTCATCGTAAAACAGGCTGAATCCGCGCACGTTTTTCGTGATGCCATGGCTCGCCAGCGCCTGCGCCGGCGGCGTGTTCGTGTAATCGTCCCCGATCAACCCGACGCCCACCTTCATCGTCTTGAGTCGCTCATCATCCAGCGACTGGATGTCCAGATGCCGTTCGGAGCGCGTCACGATGTAATACGTCGACCGGTAGTACGGATTCGTCGTGGCCACCGGATCGTACCCGGCGGGGACGCCCATGACGACATCGCACTCGCCTGCACTCAAGGTGTTGCGCACGAAACCGCGGCGGTGAGGCCACCACGTGTACACCACGGAATCGCCTAACGCGCTGCCGATGACGTCGGCGATCTTGTTCTCGAACCCCTCCGCACGCTTGTCCGAGAACGGCATGTTGTCCGGGTCGCCGCACACCCGCAGCATCTTGAAATCCTTCCAGGCCTGCGTGATCGGAAAATCGGTGGACTGCTCCGCGCTTGGAGACTTGCCCTTCTCACCCTGCGCTCGCGCACTCGACCCGATGCCGGCAACCAGGCCAAGCAGCACCAGGCCGACCCCGCGCGTCCACTTGCGATGTGAATACAACATGGTGTCCTTCTTCCGAGAGGGTGACGACCGCTGCCTAACGCGATCAACCCGGTGCCGGAGCACAATCGCTCCGACACCGGGTTCGATCACTGCCTGCACGTCGCCCTTGCTTACTGCTTCGCAGCGCCGGGCAGCGAGAACACCGTCAATACACCACCCTGGTTCGAATAGTGTCCGGCGTCGCCAAAGGCGCCGAGCGCTCCGAGTCCTGCCGTCGGATCCTCTGCACCGATGCCCGCGGCCACGCCGATGCCGGCCCAGCCGCCGATGCCCGACAACACGGCCACGTACTGCTTGCCGTCAGGACCGAGATACGTCATCGGGCTGCCAATGATTCCCGAAGGCGTCTTGAACTCCCAGAGCTCCTTGCCGGTCTTGGCGTCGACTGCCTTGAGCCAGCCTTCCATCGTGCCGTAGAAGACCACGCCGCCGGCCGTGTTCATCGTGCCGCCATACGCCGCCAAGTTCTCCTTGTCCTTCCACACGATCTTGCCCGTCATCGGATCCCACGCGATGACGGCGCCGCGGTTTCCGCCGGGGCCCGGGAACATCCGCACGATGGCTCCCACGTAAGGCTGTCCGGCCGAGTACTTCACCTCGACGCCTTCGTAGTCCATGCAGATGTTGTTCGTCGGTACGAAGAAGTAGCCGGTTTCCGGATCATACGACGATGGCTGCTGATCCTTGAACCCGATCGCGGCCGGGCAGATGCCGGTCGTGTTGCCCTTCGCGTTCGTCCGCTTCGAGGGATCCTCGACAGGACGTCCCGTCGTCAGGTCGATCTTCGTCGCCCAGTTCACCGGCCCGTAAGGCTCGGCCACCAGGACTTTGCCCGTGGTGCGATCGAGCGTGTAGCCGAAGCCGTTGCGGTCGAAGTGCGCCAACAGCTTCTTGCCATCCTTGTCGAACAGCACCATCTCGTTCACGCCGTCATAGTCCCACGCGTCATGCGGCGTCATCTGGTAGACCCACTTCACCTCACCCGTCTGCGGATTGCGCGCCCAGATCGACATCGACCACTTGTTGTCGCCGGGACGCTGATCCGGATTCCACACACCCGGATTTCCGCTGCCGTAGTAGAAGAGATTCAGCTCGGGGTCATACGAGTACCATCCCCACGTCGTCCCGCCGCCACGCTGCCACTCGTCGCCCTGCCACGTCGACACGCCGAGATCGGTGCCTTGATCGGTCGGATACGGCGACTTCAGCGTGTTCGCCGTGATCAGCACGTCCTTGTCCGGCCCCGTGCTGTAGCCGCGCCACAGCTCCTTGCCGTCCACTGCGCTGAACGCCGTCACCCGGCCGCGAACGCCGAACTCACCACCCGAGATGCCTGTGACAACGACGTCGCCCACCACGAGCGGCGCGTTAGTCATCGTCTCGCCCTTCTTGTAGTCCGCGCTCTTGACGCGATAGACCTGCTTCCCGGTCTTCGCATCCAGTGCGAGGAGGTCGCCCGAGAGCAACTCGATGAACAGGCGATCGTACTTCGGGCTGTACGCAAGCCCGCGATTCACGACGTCGCAACACGCAATCGGAATCACGTCGGCCGGCTGTTCCGGCGTGAACTGCCAGATCTGTGGCGCACCCGCCTTAGACAAGTCGAGCGCGAACACTTTGTTCGGGAACGCCGAGTGTACGTACATCACGTGCCCAATGACGAGCGGATTACCTTCGTGCCCGCGAAGCACGCCGGTCGAGAACGTCCAGGCGACTTGTAGGTCCTTCACGTTTGCCGTTGTGATCTGCTTGAGCGGACTATGCCGCTGCAGATCGTACGTCCTCCCCGGCATGACCCACTGGCCCGGATTCTTGGCGGCCTCAATCAGTTCCTGCTGAGCGCTGGCGGCAGTTGCACCAACGGCCAACGAACCTGCGAGGACCGCCCAAGAAGAGAAGCGGGTAAAGCGATTCATGATGCTGCCCCTTGTGGAGAGTGAGGATTGAGCATGACCGCGCATCCGCACGCTGTGCCGCCAGGCCTCGCGGTTGGGGCCGCACTGGGGCTAGTTCCGCTGGGGCAACAGCGGAACAGCGTGCCACATCGAGGAGGACTTCGCTCGCTGCAGACCATCGCACCTCACACTGCCGCGTACATCTCGTGAAGTTGAAAACGGTCTTCTCTCGATTCCTGCGATCTATTTCGTCATGCCGCGCACGTGCTCGCGCGCCACTCTCTGAATGACCTCGGCGGCTCAGCGCCGCCGGTTGCCGATCGTGTTCCTACCTCGCGTCGGTAGTGATGAGAACATTCGAAGCATTACATCCATCCAACATATCCTGCACAACGCTGGAGCAATCGGCAACCCCTTTCGTCAACGCCTCTCTTCTACGATCGATCGCGCTCACCGGATCTTCACTGATCAACGAGCCGTCCCCTCGGGGGAGGAAGAAACTGGAGAGCCCTGTGAAGCATGTCAAGCAGCCTCGGCCCGCTCGGGTAGGCAAATACCAACGTGCGACTGACCAGGCGCACAGATGACAGCGCGGGCGGATCCACTCGGACCCGCCCGCGCCCTCTGCGACTTCGCGTACGTCTAGAAGAACAGCATGAAGCCCGTGGCCCCCTGGTTCGACGTGTTCTGTGAGCCGGCGTACGACGCCGCACGCGCCCACGTGTACTCGAGCACCCACCGCAGCGATTTCGTCCACTGATAGGTCAGCATCGCGTCGGCAGCACGGTTGTACTTCACCAGCGTGTTGTTCTCGTCGCTCACGTCGAGTGACGTCTGGTTCACGTGGCTCTCGCCCCAGCTGGCACCCACCGTCCACTGGCTCTTGGGCGGCGTGTACGTCACCTGGCCGATGTAGCCCCACGTCTTGCGCCCAGTCGTGTCGGCGTCGAAAGAGCTGATCCCGTCGAACATGAGGGTCGTGCCCACGCCGGTCGAGTAATAGCCCGAACCCACAACCGACCATCCAGACGCATCGAGCTTGAGGCCGCCGCCAACACCCGACGACGTCAGGCCTGGGTTGTCGCCCACCGCGGGATCGACAGAGAATGCATTCACGTGCTGCAGCATTCCGTTGACCCAGAACATGATCCGGTCCGGGCTGCTCATCTGCCCGCCACCGCCGGCCTCGCTGCCAAAATTGCCAGTCCAGGTGAACTCGGCTTCGAGGCGCGGCAACTTGGTGCCTCTCGCCTCGCCCAAGTCCGTCATCACGAAGCTGGGATCGAACAGGCCGATGGACAGCTGCGCCGGACGGCCGGCCGGCGTCGAGTACGTGATCTGCGAATTGAAGTTGGGATAGATGTAGCCGAAACCAATGCGGCCGAGTGTCGTTCCGGCGGCGCCGACCCCACCCCCACTCGCCCCAACGCCCCCAAGGGTCGCATCCGTGAGGATGTTTTGCCGCTGATACAGACCGAGCTCACGACCGGCGAGGATCGTTCCCCACGAACCGCCTAACGTCAAATACACTTCGCGCATGTCGATCTGCGCGCCGGCCTGAGTCCCGTTGCCGAAGTTGTCGTGCTCGCCGTTGGTCTGGATCTGCGGCGCAAACCCGAAGTGCACCTTCAGGTCGAGATCGCCTTCTTTTCCCGCAGCTTCGAAGTTGGCAAATCCGGGCAGCAACCCAGTGCGAATTCTCGTCACCTGCTCCGCCGGTACCAATCCACCGGTGATCGGGCCCGCTGCCGAATCCACCTTGCCATTCGTGTACATCAGGAACGCATTCACGTTACCCGTGAAGGTAAACGCCCATCCGTTACTCATCTGCATCGTGAGACCCTGCGCCCGGGCCGTGCTAACGCCGGCCAGCATCAGGGCGATACACCAGAGTGCGGATCGTTTCATAGCTGCTTCTCCCAGTCGAGTTTAGAGTGTTCAACCAAAACCGTGAAGAGCTTCCATCCACGGAATCGCTGAATCGTCGACCCACCTTTTTTTCAAAGGCCCCGCCGCTGCGGGCGTAGCGGCGCGAAGAGAAATACCTCTGTGGCCCCACCTCCCGATGCGTTGAACAATGATCGCAGTGCCGCCACCGGCTCCAGATCTCTACCGATCTCTGAATTGACGGTTGATCGTGATGAGCACATCCACGATCGGTACGTCGCGATGATCCTCCCACCAGTAGAAATCGTCGATCTGTGCCGAGTACACCGACGGCGCATACGAAAACCGAAGCTGTTTCCCGTCCGTGAGCCGCGTGATCGCGCTGCTCGAGACCGCGCTGCTGTCGAGCGAGTCGCCAGCCAATGCCGCGAGCGCGCGGGCCTGCTCCGCTCCCGCCCCCGCGATGAATCCACTCAGGTACGCATCCTTCTCCTTCGGGCCGTACGCGACCCAATCGGCGCCGGTCAACAGCGCCGGATGCCGCGGCTGCATCGCCGCCTGTCCGCCCTCCCGACCCGCGGCGAACGCCCCCAGCACGCAGATCAGTCCGCCGGTTAGGCCAATCGCCGCTTGCCGCATGAGATCGCCACCCCGCTGCTTGACGCACACCTGCGAGCCGGCGCGGACGACATCGCGTTCGCCCACGCCGGCCCGCCTCAGCCGATTACCGTGCGGACTTCGACGCGGCACCCGGAAGCGTGAACACCAGGACCGCATCGCCTAACGGAAAACCCATTTGGAAGTTTCCGCCGCACGCCACGGCGATGTATTGCTTCCCGTCCTGCATGTAAGTCACCGGCGGCGCGTTGCACCCCGCCCCCGCCTGGAACGTCCAGAGCTTCTTGCCCGTCCTCGCGTCGAAGGCGTTGAAGTGCCCGTTCCCCTCGCCCACGAACACCAGATTCCCCGCCGTCGCCATCGCCCCGCCGATCATCGGCTGCTCGGTCTCCACCTGCCACGCGATTTTCCCCGTGTTCAGGTTCACTGCGCTGAACGTCCCGTACTGGCGCTCGCCGGGCACCGCCTTGAACGCCGAGCCCAACCAGAGCTTGCCCTTCTCGAATGGCGCGCTGTGCGTGATGTAATGCATCGGCTGCTCGATGCCCAACACGTACATGTAGCCTAACGTCGGATTGACGGCCGTCGTCGACCACTCCGATCCGCCATTCGCCCCGGGCAGCATCCGCGTGCCCTCCGCCGTCGGCTGCGCGAACATGTTCTCGAGACGGTTGAAGGGAGCCGACTTCCGAATCAGCTTGCCGGTCGACGCGTTCAGCACGTACACCCACGCCGTCTTGCCAGCCTGCGCGACCGCGGTCGTCCCATCCTTGAGCTTGACCAGCACCGGCGGACTCACGGCGTCCAGGTCCCACACGTCGTGCGGCACTTCCTGGTAATACCACTTCACGCTGCCATCGTTGGCGTCGACCGCCATGATACAGTCCGTGCACAGGTTGTCGCCCGGCCGAACCGATCCGTCAAGATCGGGAGAAGGATTGCCCACCGCGAAGAACAAGAGATGCGATGACGGATCGTACGTCGGCGTCATCCACACGCCGCCGCCGCCACGCTGCCACGCATCACCGTACTGCGCCATCGCCGACTTCTCGGCGTCGATGTTCCGATGCAGGTCGTTGCCCTCGTTCGTCGCCGTCGCAAACTTTCCTTCCCATCCCTTGTCGAAAATCGTGTACGCCGTCCATAACGGCTGTCCGTTCGACTTGTTGTAAGCGCGCACGAATCCCCGAATCCCGTACTCACCGCCGGAGATGCCTACGATGACTTTGTCGCCGATGATGAGCGGCGCCATCGTCTCGCTGTAGCCGGCCTCGGGATCCTCCACCTGGACGTCCCACTGCACGGCACCGGTCTTCGCGTCGAGCGCCACCAAATGCGCGTCGAGCGTCGCCATGTACACCGTGCCGCCGGAGATCGCCACGCCACGATTGTTCGGGCCGCAGCAGTAAATCGGCGACGCGATGCTCTGCTTGTGCTCGTAGCGCCAGATCTCCTTCCCCGTTCGCGCGTTCACCGCCATCGCGGTGTTGTATGGAGTCGTCAGATACATCACGCCGTCGATCACGATCGGGCTCGTCTCGAATGAGCCTAACCGCGAAATGCCGGTCTGGTACATCCACGACATGTGCAGCGTGCCGACGTTAGACGTGTTGATCTGCGTCAGCGGCGACCACCGCTGATTCCAATAGTCACGTCCGTACGTCACCCAGTTGCTCCCGCTCTGCCGCGCATCGAGCAGCATCTGGTCGCTCACGCTCGTGAAACTCGGCGCCGTATCCGCTCGAGCCTTCGACGACTCCACCTTCTCCTGCGCCGCAGCGCTACCGACCCACAGCGCCACACCCGCGACGCCAACGAGCAGCCTGGGGATTCGCATGCACGGACCTCCACACAGTGAGAGGGTGAGTGCGACGTTACCAACGACCCGCGAGCCTCGAGCACGCCCTTCCGCAACTCGCTCCGCCGTCCACTCGACAGCCGCGCCGCAGCGATCCGGTCAGCACGCTCCGCCAACCGGACTCGCGGTGCTCTTGACCTACGTGTCCATCAATCCTCGCCTCGACCCGGTCGAGCGTCCCGGATCACCACGTGCACCGCGAAGCGAGGAACGACTCGGTCGAGCCGAGGATCGGCCACGACACGAAAGCGGAAACAGATGCTGTAAAGCGCGTGCGAAAACGGCAGCATCGCGCAATGCGACGCCAGGAGGGATGCCTCGACGACAAGAGCTCACACGGTACGCCATACGGTAGCCACTTGCGGCCTATCGCCGTGACTGGGGCCTAACCGGTCCGGAGCCCCCTCGCCACCAGGGATCTCCCGCGGCGAAAAGATGCCGCGCTGAATGTAACGACAGCCCGGCCGCGACAATGTGATGTGTTTCTTGGCAGATACGCAAGAGGCAATGACCCGCCCAGGCTTGCGTAAGGCGAACCAACAGATGGCTGCACACCGGCCCC
>Ga0070735_10001800_pt1 | contig 20058 bp, 18 predicted proteins | sample Coa_R1_FD_66443 | JGI IMG/M metagenome (GOLD analysis project Ga0070735, IMG submission 66443) | Surface soil microbial communities from Centralia Pennsylvania, which are recovering from an underground coalmine fire - Coalmine... | ecosystem: Environmental > Terrestrial > Soil > Unclassified ... | reverse complement strand
ATCGGCGGCCGCTGGTGGTATCCGACCGAGTCATCGAAATTCAAGCGGCTCACGGCCTGATCGGGCTCGCTGGCACATCATTTGCTAGTAAGTATAGGGCTGTCACCAGGTTGACAGGCCCGTTGAAGGGGCAAACGCTACCTCATTCGAAAAAGCCAGGAGGGCGCCATGGACCGCAGGACATTGTTGAAGGGATTGGCCGGGGCGGGCAGCCTCGCAGCCACCGGAGGTCTTTCGATGCCGGCGCTCTCGCAAGGCGCCGCGGCGCGCACCTTGCGCTTCGTGCCGCAGGCGGACCTTGCGAATTTCGATCCGATCTGGGGCACGCAATATGTGGTGCGCAACGCCGCCGCCTTGGTGTGGGATACCCTCTATGGCATCGACGACCAATTGCAGTTGCAGCGGCAGATGGTCGAATCCGAGCAGGTGTCCGATGACGGCCTCACTTGGACCTTCCGGTTGCGGAGCGGCCTCAAATTCCATGACGGCGAGCCGGTGCTGGCCAAGGACGTTGTGGCGAGCTTGGAGCGCTGGACGGTTCGCGACGCCATGGGGCAGATGCTCAAGGCGACCCAGAGCGAACTGACCGCGACCGACGACCGCGCCTTCAAATGGGTGCTGACCAAGCCTTATCCCAAGATGCTGTTGGCTTTGGGTAAGAACGGCACGCCTTGCGCCTTCATCATGCCGGAGCGCATCGCCAAGACCGATCCGTTCAAGCAGATCAGTGAGTATGTCGGTTCGGGTCCGATGAAATTCGTCCGGAACGAATGGGTGCCGGGCGCCAAAGCGGTGTTCGAGAAATTCACCGATTATGTGCCGCGGCAGGAAAAGGCGTCATGGCTTGCCGGCGGCAAGCAGATTCTGGTCGATCGCGTGGAGTGGGTGGTGATTCCGGACCCCGCGACCGCGGCGGCGGCATTGCAGAATGGCGAGATCGATTGGTGGGAAAATCCGCTCCCCGATCTCGTGCCGGTGCTGAAGAAAAACCGCAACATCAACGTCGATATCGCCGATTTGCTCGGCAATATCGGCGTGTTCCGCATGAACCATCTGCATCCACCCTTCAACGATGTGCGGGCGCGCCGGGCCGTGCTCACCGCGCTCAGCCAGGAAGACTATATGCGTGCGCTGGTCGGCGACGACACCTCGCTGTGGAAACCGCTGCCGGGATTCTTCACGCCGGACACCGCGCTTTATACCGAGGAGGGCGGCGAGATCCTGAAAGGCAAGCGCGATTTCGATGCCGCCAAGAAACTGTTGGCCGAGGCCGGTTACACGAACCAGCCGGTCTCCTGTATCGTCGCGCAGGATCAGCCGATCACCAAGGCGCAAGGCGATGTCACCGCGGACCTGCTGAAGCGCATGGGCATGAACGTCGATTTCGTCGCGACCGATTGGGGCACGGTCGGGTCGCGCCGCGCTTCGAAGGCGCCTGCCGGCCAGGGGGGATGGGAAATGTTCCACACCTGGCACGCGGGGGCGGATTGCATCAACCCGGCCGTCTATAACGGCATCCGCGCCAATGGCGACAAAGCCTGGTGGGGCTGGCCGACGATTCCGGCGCTGGAAAAAGAAGTCACGGCATGGTTCGAGGCCAAGAATCTGGACGAGGAAAAGGCCGCGGCGCGGCGCCTCAACAAGGTGGCGCTCGAAGAGGTGATCTATGCGCCGACCGGCTTTTTCCTGAGCTACACGGCGTGGCGCAAAAACACCTCCGGTGTCGTGAAGGGGCCGTTACCCTTCTTCTGGGGCGTATCGAAGACCGCGTGAGGGTGCGGTAAACTCACATGGTCTCGTATATTTTGCGGCGCGTTCTGGTGACCTTGCCCGTGATGGCGATCGTCGCGCTGTTTGTGTTCAGCCTGCTTTATATCGCGCCGGGCGATCCGGCGGCGGTGATTGCCGGCGATCAGGCGAGCCCCGCCGATGTCGAGCGAATTCGCCAAAGCCTCGGCCTCGATCGGCCGTTCCTGGTCCAGTTCGGAACCTGGCTGTGGCGCATTCTGCATTTCGATCTCGGCACCTCGATTTTCACCAATCTGCCGGTCGCCTCCATGATTGCGCAACGGATCGAACCGACGCTGTCGCTGATGGCCTTGACCCTCGTTCTCACCCTTCTCGTCGCTGTGCCGCTTGGTGTCGTGGCGGCCTGGAAATCGGGAAGTTTCATCGATCGCGCCATCATGGCCTTCGCGGTATCGGCGTTTTCGCTTCCGGTCTTTGTCGTCGGCTACATCCTGGCCTATATATTCGCGCTCGAACTCGAATGGTTTCCCGTGCAAGGCTATACGCCATTCTCCCAGGGCTTTTGGCCGTGGCTGCGGCACCTCATTCTTCCCGCCATCGCGCTTGGCTGCGTCTATATCGCGCTGATCGCACGCATCACGCGCGCCTCGATGCTTGAAGTGTTGCAGCAGGATTATGTCCGCACCGCCCGCGCCAAGGGTTTAGGCCAGCGCGAGATCCTGTTCGTTCACGCGCTGAAAAACGCCGCGGTGCCGATCGTCACTGTGATCGGCATCGGCGTGGCCTTGCTGATTGGCGGCGCGGTCGTGACCGAAAGCGTGTTCGCCATTCCGGGCGTTGGCCGCCTGACCGTCGATGCGATCCTGCGTCGCGACTATCCGGTCATTCAGGGCGTCGTCTTGATGTTCAGCTTCCTCTATACGCTGGTCAATCTGGCGGTCGATGTCACCTACACCTTGATCGATCCGAGGATCCGCTATTGATCGCTTCCACCGCCAGCTCTGTCCTGCCACCGCCCAGTCTCGTCGTCGCGCCGGTCTTGCCGGATCTGCTGGCGCCGGTGAAGGTCCGGCGCGGCGTGGTTGGATTTTTGCGCAACAATCCGACGGTTGCGATCGGCGGGGCATTGCTTCTGATTTTGGTCCTGGTAGGGATTTTTGCGCCTTATCTGGGGACAGTCGATCCGACCGCGCTCGCGCCCGCCAAACGCACCCGCCCGCCATCTTCGGATTTCTGGTTTGGGTCGGACGCGCTCGGCCGTGATGTTTATTCGCGCGTGCTCTACGGGACGCGGGTCTCGCTGACGGTTGGCCTCTCGGTCGCGTTGTTGGCGACGTTCGCCGGTCTTACCATCGGCCTCATTTCGGGCTTCGTGCGCTGGGCCGACGGCATCGTCATGCGCGTCATGGACGGGTTGATGTCGATCCCGCCGATCCTGCTCGCGGTCGCGCTGATGGCGTTGACGCGCGGCAGTGTCGGCAATGTCATCATGGCGATTACGGTTGCCGAAATCCCGCGGGTGTCGCGTCTGGTGCGCGGCGTGGTGTTGTCGCTGCGCGAGCAGCCCTATGTGGATGCGGCGATTGCCTCGGGCACGCGGACGCCGATGATCATCCTGCGTCACATCCTGCCCAACACGCTGGCGCCGATGCTGGTGCAGGCGACTTACGTCTGTGCCAGCGCGATGATCGTCGAATCCATTCTCTCCTTTATCGGCGCGGGCACACCGCCCACCATTCCCTCTTGGGGCAACATCATGGCCGAGGGCAGGGCGCTGTGGCAGGTGAAGCCCTACATCGTGTTCTTTCCCGCCGCGTTTCTGTCCGCCACCGTGCTCGCCGTCAATCTGGTCGGCGACGGCCTGCGCGATGCGCTCGATCCGCGCATGGCTAGAGGTCTGTGACATGGCCTTGCTCGAAGTCGAGAATTTGCAAACCCATTTCCGTACCCCTGAGGGCATCAACCGCGCGGTCGATGGCATTTCCTTCCATGTCGATGAAGGCGAGACGCTGGCGATCGTCGGCGAATCCGGCTGCGGCAAGTCGGTGACCTCGATGTCCTTGATGCGGCTTATTCCCGAGCCGCCCGGCAAGATCGCGGGCGCGATCCGGTTGCGCGGAAAGGATTTGTTGCGGCTCTCCGAGCAGGAGATGCGCGCGATCCGCGGCAACGATATTTCGATGATTTTCCAGGAGCCGATGACGAGCCTCAATCCGGTTTTGACCGTCGGCCGCCAGATCGGCGAGACGTTGCGGCTGCACCAGGGCCTCGACAAGGAAAAAGCCGAGGCGCGCGCGATCGAGATGCTGAGTTTGGTTGGGATTCCGGAGCCGGCGCGGCGGGTGCGGGAATATCCGCATCAGCTTTCGGGCGGCATGCGCCAGCGCGTGATGATCGCGATCTCGCTTTCCTGCAATCCCAAGCTTCTGATCGCCGACGAGCCGACCACCGCGCTCGACGTCACCATCCAGGCGCAAATTCTGCAATTGATGCTCGACCTCAAACGCCGCGTCGGCGCGGCGGTCATCCTGATCACCCACGATCTCGGCGTCGTGGCCGAAGTCGCCGAGCGCGTCATGGTGATGTATGCCGGCCGCAAGGTCGAGGAGGCGCCGGTGGCCGAATTGTTCGCCTCACCCCGTCACCCCTATACCAAGGGCCTGCTCGGCGCGGTGCCCAAGCTCGGCTCGTCGCTCACCGGCGCGGCGCGCCGGCTTGCCGAAATTCCGGGCCAGGTGCCGAGCCTCAAAGGGCGCATCGAGGGTTGCGCCTTTGCCGGGCGCTGCGCGCTTGCCACCGATCTGTGCCGTCAGGTCGCGCCGGGTCTTGAGGAAAAATCGTCCCGTCATTTCGCCGCCTGCCATTTTGCGTCCAAGGAGGCGGCATGAACGCTCCGCTGTTGCAGGTCAACGACCTCAAGAAGCATTTTCCGGTGCGCGGCCCGCTTTTCAGCCGCAAGGCGAATTGGGTTTACGCCGTGGACGGCGTGTCGTTCGACATCGCGCGCGGCGAGACGCTGTCGCTCGTCGGCGAATCCGGCTGCGGCAAATCGACGGTCGGACGCGCCATTTTGCGCCTGTTCGACATCACTTCCGGTCAGGTGGCGCTGGATGGTCAGCGTATCGACGATCTCTCGCCCGAGCGTTTGCGGCGGATGCGCCGGCGCGTGCAGGTCGTGTTTCAAGATCCTTTCTCGAGCCTCAATCCGCGGCTGCGCGTGCGCGATATTTTGGCTGAACCGATCCGCAATTTTGGTCTCGCCACATCAGCTTCCGAGCTCGATACGAAAGTCGCCGCGCTGATGGATACCGTACACCTGTCGCGCGACGCGCTGGACCGCCGGCCTCATGAATTCTCAGGCGGTCAGCGCCAGCGCATCTGCATTGCGCGCGCGCTTGCCGCCGAACCGGACTTGATTGTTTGCGACGAGGCGGTCTCCGCGCTTGACGTTTCCGTCAAGGCGCAGATCGTCAATCTGTTGCAGGATTTGCAAGCCGAGTTTGGCCTGGCGCTGCTCTTCATCAGTCATGATCTTGCGATCGTCGAGCACATGACCCATCGCGTCGCCGTGATGTATCTCGGCAAGATCGTCGAGATGGCGCCGAGACAGCGGATTTTTGCGGCACCCGCGCATCCCTATACCAAGGCGCTGCTTTCGGCCGTGCCGGTGCCGGACCCTTCAGCCCGCCGCGTGCCGATGATCCTGAAGGGCGACGTTCCGAGCCCGATCAATCCGCCGAGCGGATGCCGTTTTCATACCAGATGCCCGTTCGTGTTCGATCGTTGTCGAGCCGAGGAGCCCGAGCTTCGCCAACGCGCCGAAGGCCAATGGGCGGCCTGCCATCTCGAAGACATTCCCGAGACAGCGTAAATTGAAACTATCTTGCCGGCGTGGCGCGTAGCGTTCTTCGCGATCATTGTCAGGCGCGCGCAAGCACGAGATGGCTGGTCAGCCGTTGGGAGATGTCGCGCCGCAAAGCGTTGAATTCCGGCGAAGACACTTCGCGCGAGCGCGGAAGGCCGATCCGAACATCGCTGTCGATCCGCCCGGGGCCTGCGCTCATCACCAGCACGCGATCGGCGAGCAGCACGGCTTCCTCGACCGAGTGGGTGACGAAGATGATAGTCACCCCGGTGCGTTGCCAGATTTGCAGCAATTCGTGCTGCAATTGCTCGCGGGTGAGGGCATCCAGCGCGCCGAACGGTTCGTCCATCAGGAGAATGTTGGCGTTGTTGGCGAGCACGCGCGCGATCGCCACGCGCTGTTTCATGCCGCCGGACAATTGGTTCGGATAGCGGTCGGCAAAGCGTTCGAGGCCGACCATCCGCACGAATTCGTCCGTTGTCCTGTCGATTTCCTCGCGCGGCAATTGGCGTTGGCGAGGGCCGAAGCTGATATTCTGGCGCACCGTCATCCACGGAAAAAGCGCGTAATCCTGGAAAACCATGCCGCGGTCGCTGCCCGGGCCGGTGATGATCCGGCCCTGGATCGAAACGTCGCCAGTGGTCGGTTCTTCGAAGCCGGCGATGATGCGCAACAACGTCGATTTTCCGCAACCGGACGCGCCGATCATGCAGACGAATTCGCCCTTGGGGATAACGAGATCGATCGGCGCCAGCGCCTCGATTTCATCGTCGCCGACCGCAAAACGCTTGGTGACGCTTCGGATCGTCAAAACATCCTGTGCCGGCTTATTCACGGTGCTGCGGACTCCAGCTCAAGAGGCGGTTACTGATCGACACGATGATGCGGTCGGTGACAAAGCCGCAGGCGCCGATCACGATCATGCCCGTAATCACGAGATCGGTGCGCGACAGCGTGCGGCCATCCATCACCACCGAACCCAAGCCGGTGGGAACGCCGGTCATTTCGCCGACCACGATCAGGATCCAGGCAAAGCCGTGGGCGATCCGCAAGCCGGAAAAGATCGCTGGCAATGAGGCCGGAAGCACGATCTGACGAAACATCGCCGGGCCCGAGCAGCCGAGCATGGAAGCGGCCTCGAATAATTTGGGATCGATCGAGCGCACGCCGAACATGGTGTTGAGCAGGATCGGGTAAAACGCGCCAAGAAACACCAGAAAGATCGCGGCGTTCGGTCCCAGTCCAAAAAAGATCATCGACAGCGGCAGCCATGCCGTGACCGGTATCGGCCGCAGCAGTGAAATGGTGGGGTCGAGCAGTTGCCGCATCATTTTGATGCGGCCGATCATCATGCCTAAGGGAATGCCGATCAGGGCCGCCAGCAGGAACCCGCCGTAAACGCGCTGCATCGACTTCCAGATGTGGGTCAACACCGTGCCGCTGAACGCGTCGTCATAGACGCCGCCGAGCGTGAAATCGACCATCATCACCGCGACCTGATACGGGTTTGGTATCAGCCGCGTTCCCGACATCGCCACCGCGCGATCCCAGATCAGGATCAACAGCAGCGGAAAGCCGGCGCCGAGGATGACGGCGCGCAGCTTTTCCTGCCGCAGCCTTTTGCGGCGGCGGCTGATCGCTTCCGCCGGCAGGCTTGAGGCGGCGCGTGGGGGCAAAGTCGTCGCGTGGTCGCTCACGTCGGCCCGTTACATGAATTGTTGGCTGATGGCGCGCGTCATGTCGGGCGCTTGCCGAACCTGCTTCTTCTCGACCATCAATTCGCTGTAGGCCTTGGCGCGCGCGATGAAGGTGTCGTCGATCTTCCAGGTCAATTCGACGTTCGGGACCGCCTTTTCGATCGAGGCACGCTGCTGCCCAAGTTTCTGCATCGCGACCTGCACCATCTCGTCGGGATGGGCCATCGCGTAATCGGTGGCCTTCTTGTGCATCTCGATGATCATTTTCAGCCGCTCCGGGTTCTCCTTGATCGTCTTTTCGTTGGCGGAGAGGATCATGTTGAGCGAGCCGATCGGTGTGGAATAGGGATATTCGACGAGCTTCCCGGTGCCATTCGCAAGGCTTATTCCGGGTCCGGGCTCCGCGCCGACATAGGCGTCGATATCGCCGCGGGCGAGCGCGCCCGGCATGTCGCTGAACGACAGCCGGATCGGCTGGATATCTTTGATGGACATGCCCTCGGCTTTCAAGCGTTCGAGGATGACCACTTCCTGCGTCGAGCCCGGGAAGATCGCCACGCGTTTGCCCTTCAAATCCTTGATGGTCGCGATGTCGGATTTGGCGTCGGCGACGATGCCCATGCCGCGATTGGTGGCGGCGGCGACCACCACGACCGGCTCGCCGGCGGCAGCACCCAGCAAAAACGCGGCGATGCCGTGAATGCAGGTATCGACGGTGCCGGTCAGCACCGCGTTCTTGCCATCGGTCGGGCTCTCGAACGGAACGACCTCGATCTTATAACCAGGCGGGGCGAATTTTTCGTAGAAATAGGGTGTGATGCCATGAATGAGTTTCAGCGTGCCGACCCGCAACACCATGTCGTCGGCGCTGGCTTTCGGCGCGGAAAATACCAATGCGAAGGTTGTAAATGAGACAAGTAGTAAGCGGGTCAAAGACGACGCAACTGGCATGGCGATCCTTTCGGAAAAACGACCTTATATTCAACCCGGCAGACGCACCCTATAGCGCAAGCGCCGGATCGAGGAAACCTAAAGATCGGCGCGGGATGATTGGTAAACGTCCAAGCCATTCATAACGCAGCAGGCCGGTAACCCTGCTGAGTAAATGCGCTGGAAATAGTGGCACGACTGCTTAGATAATCATCACGTACTGCTTGCTCATTTTGGGAGATCTCGATGGCCTTGAAGCCTGTTTGGATCGCGGCGGTCTCTGCTTGTGCCGTGGCGTGGTACGGCTCATCGGTCGCGCAGGGATATCTTCCCGATGAATTCTTCAGCCTCGATCTGTCCAAGGCGGTGTTTTCGCCCACACCGCTTGGCCCAGCGGCAAGCTTTAAGCCCGGCCCTTTGGACGTAACGGTCGATCGCAAAAGCAATGCCGCTCACGCCAGCGCGGCGCCGGAAATTTCTCCCAAGATTTCCGCGCGTGCCGAACGGCCGGTGCCGCACAGGCCGCGCGCGCCGGTGGCGCTCCACCGCGGCAATCCCGTGGAAGCGCAAGCGCGGGATGTCAAAATTCAGACATGGCCGTGCAAATCAGGCGGCATTTGCAACTGGAAGCGGTAGCGTCCGGGACAGGCTTTCGCTCGAAAACGCTATGATCTTGATCTGGCTATGATCTTGATCTGAAGATCGTTCTGCGGCAGTAGCGGTGAAGGAATGGTGCTCAGTGCCGTTCTCATCGGGTCGCGCCTTCGGAGCATCCAATGGAATATCTGCAAACCCAGGGCATCAGCCTTCCGCGCCTGGGGCTCGGAACCTTCCGCATGCAGGGCGATGCCTGCCGCGCGGGGGTCGAAAGCGCGCTGGCGCTCGGCTATCGCCACATCGATACCGCGGAAATGTACGGCAATGAGGAGGCGATCGGCGCCGCATTGGTCGCATCCGGGGTCGCCCGCAAAGACCTGCATGTCACGACCAAGGTCTGGAACGACAATTTGGCGCCGGATGCGATCCGCCGCGCCTTTGACACAAGCCTGAAAAAGCTCAATCTCGATCAGATCGACCTCTATCTCGTGCACTGGCCCGCGCCGGGCATGAACCTGCCAAGAATATTCGACACTTTGATGAAGCTGAAAGAGACGGGGCGTACCCGCGCCATTGGCGTTGCCAATTTCAACGTCGCGCTGTTGAAAACAGTGGTCGAAGAGATCAAGGCGCCGGTCGCCTGCAATCAGGTTGAATATCATGTGATGCTCGACCAGACTCCGTTGCGCAAATATCTCGCCGCGAAATCCATCCCGCTGGTGGCATATTGTCCGCTGGCGCAAGGCCGTGCCGCCTCGAACGAAACGCTGATGGCGATCGGCCGCAAGCACGGCGCGAGCGCGGCCCAAGTCGCGTTGAAATGGCTGCTCGATCAAGACGGCGTGGCCGCGATTCCGAAAGCCTCGCGCCGTGAGAGCCAACGCGCCAATCTCGATGCGCTTCATATCGGGTTGGATGAGGAGGATCTGCGCGCGATTTCGGCGCTGCCGAAGGATAAGCGTTGCGTCAATCCGGGTTTCTCGCCGGCCTGGGATTGACCGCCGCTTTGGTGGAGAATTCGGTATCCGCCTCTTTGAAACCCGCCCCCCTTTGAAAAATGGCCCCTTTGGGGGGCCATTGTGTCAACTTTAACCTTCGCGGCGATGTTTGACGATCACCATCTTGTCGTGATGGCGCCAGCCATGATCGCGATGCCAGCCATGATGCATGTGGTCGCGGTGCATATGGTCGCGATGCTTGATCACGACGGTCTCCGCGCTGGCCAGTGACGGCACCGCGATCGCAATCGTACTGATTGCGGCGATGACATATCCAAATTTCTTCATACGGTTCTCCTCCATTTCAATGGAGGTTAAACCTCATACGGGAACAGAATGTTCCGCGGCCATCGCGAAAGTTTTCTGAATAGCCGTTCAGTTTGAAAAAGTTCCACGGTGCTGCGAAAAAGACGCTGCCTCAATCGGTGATGGCTTGGTAGACCAGCGCATTGATCTTTTGGCGGTAGTGCCAGCGAAGCGGGCCGGGCGCCGCCGACATATAGACCACCACCAACTCTTCTCTTGGATCGACCCACCAATCCGTGCCACTGGCGCCGGGCCAGGAGAATTGCCCGACCGAGCCCATCATTTTAACGAGGCCGGGTGTCGCGCGCACCGCAAGTCCAAGGCCAAAGCCGTAATCGGCCCGGGTTGGGTCGGCATTGCCGATGAGATTCTTGATATTCGGGCCCAATTGGTCCGACAGCATGTAAGCGACGGTGCGCGGACCGAGCAGGCGCGCTTCGCCGGAACGGCCTTCCCTCAGCAGCATCGTCGCGAAGCGCAGATAGTCGGAAGCCGTGGAGGCCGCGCAGCCGCCGCCGCATTCGAATTTGAGGCCTTGCGTCAGTTCGGGACTGCGGGCTTGCGGCTTTCCGGTGTCGGGATCGGCGGGCAAGGGCTTGGCATAACGCACGGCCTGATCGGGGGAAATCGAAAATCCCGTATCGTTCATGCCGAGTGGCGAGAACAGGTTGGTCTTGAGATATTGTCCGAGCGTTTGACCGGAAATGTTCTCAATGGTCAGGCCGAGCACGTCGAGGCCGAAGCCGTAATCCCAAACGGTGGTCGGCTGATAGAGAAGCGGGAGCGAGGAAAGCTTGTCGAGGAAGGCCGTGCCGTCATATTCGCGCGCGGCGTCGGCGCTGCCGGCCGGATACATTTTATGCACGAGCGTGTTGCCGCGGCCGCCATAGATCAGGCCGGACGTATGACGCATCAGGTCTTGAATCGTGATTTGCTTGGTGGCTGGCGCCGATTCCGCTGTCGGTTCGCCGCTCGCATCGCGCGCGGCCACCTGCATATTGGTGAATTTCGGGAAATATTTCGAGACGGGGTCGTTCATCAGTATCTTGCCCCGCTCATAGAGCATCAGCGCGCCGACGGCCGTCATCGGCTTGGTCATCGAGGCGATGTTGAAAATGGTGTCGGTGGTCATGGCGGTGCCCGCCGCCTTGTCGCGCCAGCCATAGGCATCGAGCGCCACGAGCTTGCCGTGTCGTGCGATCGCGATCACGGCGCCGGGAATGCGGCCGGCCTCGATATCGGCCTTCAACACCTCGCCGATCCGCGCCAGCCGTTCGCTCGACATCCCGACCTCTTCGGGCTTGGCGCGCGGCAGCGGGTCCGCCGCGAAGGCTACACCGGAGATAAACAGGCAAAGTAAGGTCGCGAGCCATCGAAAGCATATCATGGACGTCTCCTGTGCGTGCTCTTGGCGGCCAGCCGGACAATTATGTCAACCGGCTTTGGCTTTGCCAATTGCGTTTGAGGCAGGTGCGGCTTGCGTAAAACCGCTGCCCGTCGCATCATCGGAGAATAAGAAAACGTCTCGTTTTAAGGAGAACGCCTGCATGTCCACCTTGTCACGCCGCCATTTCCTTGCCGGTTCGGCGGTTGCCGCCCTGTCGGGACCTTTGGTCTCACCGGCTCTCGCCGCGATGGGGCCGAACGACAAATTCGACCTCGTGATCAAGGGCGGCGAGGTGCTCGACCCCAGCCAGTCGTTGCGGGGAAAACGTGATATCGGCATCCGTTGGGGCGTGATCGAGGCGGTCGAGGTCGATATTCCCGCCGCGCGCGCCGCCAAAACGATCGACGCTTCCGGAAAGCTGGTGACGGCCGGCCTGATCGATCTGCATTGTCACGTCTATCCTTACGGTTCGGCGATCGGCATTCCTGCCGATGAACTCGTGCAATTCCAGGGCACGACGACCGTCGTGTCGGCGGGTGATGCGGGCGTCAACAATCTCGCGGCCATGCGGCGCTTCATCGTGGCCCAGACGCGGGCGCGGATGTACGCTTTCCTCCACATCGCCAATAACGGCCTGTCGGCCTTCCCGGTGGCCGAACTCTATAATATCGACAACGCGCAAGTCGAAGCCTGCGCGATGGGGCTTGCCGAGAATCCCGATTTCTTGATCGGCGTCAAAGTGCGGATGTCGGAAAACGTGATCTTCAAGCATGGGCTGGAGCCGCTCAAGCGCGGTATCCAGGCTTGCGAAATGTGCGGCTGGCCGGCGCGCATGATGGTGCATATCGGCGGCGTCGAAACCGGACCATTAATGTCCGATATTCTCAATTTGCTGCGGCCGGGCGATATTTTGACCCATGCTTATTCCGGCGCGCCGAACAACGCCGGCGCCTTCACCAATATCGTGCAGGACAGTAAATTGTTGCCGGCGGCGCTCGCCGCCAAACAGCGCGGCGTGATCTTCGATGTCGGCCATGGCGGCGGCAGTTTCGATTTCACGGTCGCCGAAGTCGCAATCCCCGCGGGCTGCGCGCCGGACACGATCTCTTCCGACATTCACGTCTTTTCGGGGAATTCGCCTGGTATGCCCTATCTGCCCAATGTCATGGGAAAGTTCATGGCGATGGGCTTTTCGCTGGAGCAGGTGGTGACGATGACAACCGTCGCGCCCGCCAAAATCATCAACCGCGCGCCGAAAATTGGCACGCTTCAGATCGGCGCGCCCGGCGATGTCTCAATCATGGATGTGGTGGAGGGGCCGGTCACCTTCGTTGATACCCGCAACAACAAGCGCGAGGGCAAGGTCCAGTTGAAACCGGTGCAGACCGTCATCAATGGCGTGCCGTTCGGCCGGCCCTATCAGGCGCCGTTTGCGGTGAGGTAGCCGTTTTCACCTCAAGACGTCGCGCCCGCGCGCGGCTCCACATTCGCGCTTCGTACCGGCACCCCGAATTCCCGCCGGCACACCTCGGCAAGAAGGGCGATGCCGTCGCGGATTTGGTCATGCGAGGGGCTGGCGAAACATAGCCGCAGCCGGCTTTTGGCATAGGCCTTGTCGGTGGACCATTCCAGCCCGGGATTGATCGCGACGCCTTCGGCGAGTGCCGCCTGATAAAGTTTTAACGTATCGACCTGATCGGGCAATTTGACCCACAGGAAAATACCGCCTTTGGGTGTCTCGAATTCGGCCGATGTGCCGAATTGCTCGTTGAGCGCCTCCATCAGCGTGTCGAGCTTGGCGCGCAGGCCGCGCCGCAATTGCGGGACATGGGTTTCGAAATGCGGCGCGCAATATTCGGCGAGCACCATCTGTTCGAGGGCGCCGCTGCCGGCGTCGGTCTTTAACGCCAGCATGCGCGAGAGAGCCGCCCAAGGGGCTGCGATGAATCCGACCCGCAGCGCCGGCGCGATCGATTTGGAGAATGAGCCGATGTGAATGACGTTGGCGGTTTGGCTCATGGCGTGGAGCGCGGGCGGGCGTTTGCCGTCCCAGACCAAATCGGCGTAACAATCGTCCTCGAAAATCGGTACGCCATAGTGTTCGGCGAGCTGCAAAAGCTCGGCGCGGCGGGATTGAGGCATGATGGTGCCGGTCGGGTTCTGCACGGTCGGGATGGTATAGATATATTTCGGCGTGATGCCGCGTCGTTTGAGGTCGGAGAGCGTATCGGCGAGAGCGTCCATCCGCATGCCGTCATCGTCGAGGGGGATTCCAATGGTGTTGACCCCAAGGCGCGTCAGCCGGTTCAGCGTGCCCTGATAGGTGTCGCGTTCGACGATGACGGTATCGCCGCGCGCAAGCAGGGTCGCGTTGACGAGATCGAGCGCTTGCAGCGAGCCGGAGACGAGCAGAATGTCGTCGGGGCCGCACGCCATGCCGGCGTCGCGTTTGAGTTTCGCCGAGAGGAATTGGCGTAAAGCGCCGTAGCCTTGCGGGCCGCTTTCCAGCCCGTAGGTCGCAAGCGTGCGGCCCTCGCGCTTGAGCACATTGTTCGCAGCCTCGATCAGGCCGTCGAGCGGAAGTCCTTCCGGATCGTTATTGCCGCCGACGAAACTATATTTGGCAAGCCCCGTCCATCTGGCAGCGGCGGCGGGAAGGCCGGGCGGCAGCAAGGGCGTGAAGTCAAACGGTATGGCAGTCATCTCACTCTCTTGTCCTCGATTGCTTTCGACCTTATTCAAGGAGAGAGACTTTGTCGCCACGCTATCGCGCCGCTCGGCAGGCTTTTTTCCCAAGCTGGCGCAGGCCGGCCAGTTGAGCTAAACGCACGTCACCTTTAACGAAAGATCCTTATGGCCGACCCGATTCAGGAAGTTCTGCATGCCTTTGCCAATGGCGAACTCGTCGTCGTCACCGACGACGATGATCGCGAGGGCGAGGGCGACCTGATTGTGGCGGCCTCGCTCTGCACGCCCGCGAAAATGGCGTTCATCATCCGTCACACCTCGGGCATCGTTTGCGCGCCGATCACGACCGAGGACGCGCGGCGCTTGCGGCTCGATCCCATGGTGGCGCATAATGAATCGAACCACACCACGGCCTTTACCGTCTCGATCGACTATAAGCCCGACGGTGGCACAGGAATTTCGGCCGAGGAGCGCGCCTCCTGTTGCCGGGCGCTCGCCAATCCGAATGCCGGCGCCTATGATTTCGCCCGGCCCGGCCATATTTTTCCGCTGATCGCGAGAGACGGCGGCGTATTGTTGCGCTCGGGCCATACGGAGGCTGCGGTCGATCTCTGCAAATTGAGCGGCCTGCCGCCGGTCGGTGTCATCAGCGAATTGATGAACGACGACGGCTCGGTGATGAAGGGCGAACAGGTGGCGCAATTTGCGAGGGCGCATAAGCTCAAACATGTCACCATTGCGGACATGATCGCCTATCGCCAAGCGCGCGAAAAGCTGATCGAGCGCGTCTCGACCTTTATCGCGGAGAGCCCGATCGGGCCGATGCAGGGTTTTGCCTATCGCTCGCCGTTCGATTCGATCGCGCATGTGGCCTTTGTTTATCACGGCGTCGGGGACGGCAGGAATGTGCTGACGCGCTTTCACAAGCCCAATATCGTGCGCGACGTCTTCACGGGGCCGAAACATATGCCGGCGGTGCTGGAGCGGTTCAAGAAGAACGGCAGCGGCGTTTTGGTGTATTTGCGCGATGGCGCGGCCGGGGTTCCAGTTGCGCCCTTGCCGGAAGAAAAGACCGCGGAGGCCGACCGCAACCGGCAATGGCGCGAAGTCGGCGTCGGCGCGCAGATTTTGCGCGACCTCGGCGTCACCTCGATCCGGAACCTGACGTCGTCCGTGCACGACTATAAGGGGCTTTCGGGTTTTGGCATCGAGATCGTGTCGAACGAGCAGCTTGAGGGCTGAGACGCGGCCGGCGAAGACGACGCAATTGCGCTTCCGCTCCGATCGCTTTAAAATAAATCCAGTGATGCGAAAGGAATTTCCATGAGCGTGCGCCCTCAGGCCAAGGACAAGCCGTCCCCGATAAACTTTCAATGGGACGATCCATTCCTGCTCGACGAGCAATTGACCGAAGACGAGCGCATGATCCGCGATACCGCGCGCGCCTATGCCCAGGACAAGCTTTTGCCGCGCGTCACCAAGGCCTATCTGGAAGAGAAGGTCGATCGCGACATTTTCCAGGAGATGGGCGAGCTCGGCCTGATCGGCATCACCTTGCCGGAGGAATATGGCTGCGCCAATGCGAGCTATGTCGCCTATGGGCTTGTGGCGCGCGAGATCGAGCGGGTGGATTCCGGTTATCGCTCGATGAATTCGGTGCAGTCTTCTCTCGTGATGCACCCGATCTATGCCTATGGCGATGAAAACCAGCGCAAGAAATATCTGCCGAAGCTTGCGACCGGCGAATGGGTCGGTTGTTTTGGTTTGACCGAGCCGGATGCCGGTTCCGATCCCGGCGGCATGAAGACGCGCGCCGAGAAGACGTCTGATGGCTACCGGCTGACCGGCTCCAAGATGTGGATCTCCAACGCACCGATCGCCGATGTGTTCGTGGTGTGGGCGAAGTCGGCCGAACACAACAACCAGATTCGCGGCTTTATCTTGGAAAAGGGCATGAAGGGACTTTCGGCGCCGAAGATCGCCGGCAAGCTCTCGCTTCGCGCCTCCGTCACCGGCGAAGTCGTGATGGACGGCGTCGAGGTGCCGGAGAGCGCGCTGTTGCCCAATGTTTCCGGGCTTAAAGGGCCGTTCGGCTGCCTCAACCGCGCCCGTTACGGCATTTCCTGGGGCGCGATGGGGGCGGCGGAAGACTGCATGCAGCGCGCGCGGCAATACACGCTCGACCGCAAGCAGTTCAACCGGCCGCTGGCCGCCACTCAGCTCGTGCAGAAAAAACTCGCCGACATGCAATCGGAGATCGCACTCGGCTTGCAGGCGAGCTTACGGGTCGGGCGGCTGATGGACGAAGGCAAGGTGGCGCCGGAGATGATTTCGATCGTCAAGCGCAACAATTGCGGCAAGGCGCTCGACATCGCCCGCATTGCGCGCGACATGCATGGCGGCAACGGCATCCAGATCGAATATCACGTGATGCGGCACATGCTCAATCTTGAGACCGTGAACACCTATGAAGGGACGCACGACGTGCATGCGCTGATTCTCGGCCGCGCCATCACCGGCATTCAGGCGTTTGGATAAAGGCTCTCGTCATTCCGGGGCGCGCCTTGGCGCGAACCCGGAATTTCACGCGTATTCTTTTCTTCATCTGCGAGATTCCGGGTCTGGCCCTTTTGGGCCATCCCGGAATGACACGAGAAAAAATGCCCGAAAACGACGACATTCCCTTTAACCGTGATTTTCCGCTCCGGCCCGGCGTGGTCGAGGAAATTCGCCCCGGCGTGCGGCGGATTCTCTGCAATAATCCGAGCCCGTTCACCTTCACCGGCACGCTGAGCTACATCGTCGGCCGCGGCAAGGTCGCGATCATCGATCCCGGCCCGGCCGACGCGGCGCACGCGGCGGCGCTGCTGGACGCCGTGCGCGGCGAGACCGTGACGCATATTTTCGTCACTCACACCCACCGCGATCACTCGATGAATACCCCGCCGATAAAGGCGGCGACCGGCGCGCCGGTCTATGCGGAAGGGGCTCATCGCGCCTCGCGGCCGCGCTATGAAAGCGAAAAGCACAATCCTGAGTCAGGCGCCGACCGCGATTTCCGCCCGGACATCGAGATCAAGCATGGCCAGGTGATCGAAGGCGACGGCTGGCGGCTGGAGGCGGTCGCGACCCCGGGACACACCGCCAATCATTTGGCCTTTGCCTGGCCCGAGCGCAAATTCATGTTCGTCGGCGATCATGTGATGGGCTGGTCGACCTCGATCGTGGCGCCGCCGGATGGCTCGATGGTCGATTACATGGCCTCGCTGGAACGGCTGGCTTCTCGGGCGGAAGATTTATATTTCTCCGGCCACGGTCCGGAAATTCCGGAAGGGCCGCGCTATGTCCGCTTTCTGATCCGTCACCGCAAGGCGCGCGAGGCTTCGATCCTGCATCGTCTTTCAAAGGGGGAGGCGGATATTCCGACCATCGTGCGCGCGATCTATATCGGCATCGATCCGCGCCTGACCAATGCCGCCGGCTATTCCGTGCTGGCGCATCTGGAAGATCTGGTCGGCCGCGGGATCGTTGCGACCGACGGCGATCCGGTGATCGGCGGGAGTTATAGATTAGCGAATAGGGAGTAGCGAATAGCAAAAACGAATGATAAGGGTGCCCTCTATTCGCTACTCGCTCCCTATTCGCTATTTCCTGCTCGCTATTCGCCTCTTCTACTTCTTCACCACCTTCGGCGGCGTTTTCACCGGCTGGGGCGGCTTCCTGACCGGCTTGAGGCTTTCATTGTCGGCGGCGTTGTTGAGGTCGTCGATCAATTTGCGCACGCGGGCGGCGTTGCTGCCGAGATCGCTTTCGAAATAGCGCGAGGCGGAGCGGATATCGACGCGGGAATCCTCACCATCAGGGGTAATGCGGATCGACACGTCCTCGCGGAATCCCATGATCGGCGTGCGCGCCACCGCTTCGATCCGGCCGATCCGGCGCGGCGGCTGGGGCGGGCGCTCGTCGATGACGAGCCATTTACGCTTGGTGACGAGCTGCAACGTGACCTCATAGGCGCGCTGCACGGGAAGTTCGAGTTCGGCGGTCTCGATGTCGGGGTAGGCGATGCGCTGCTGCTCGGCCGAATAAAGCCCGGCATAGACGGCGGGGTTGGCGCCGTCGCCGCCGCGCAGCCGCGCCAAAGCCTCGAAGCGCGGCGGGTCGATCGGATCGGTGGTGATGTCGTGGATCGCAGGCAGCTTGCGGTACTGCAGGCCGAGATAGGCGGGATAAGCAAGCAGCATGGCGTCGATCAAGAATGCCAAAAGGATGCGGCTCATGCCGCGTTCGCCGCTGTGCCAGATCATGGCCGCGCCGATGAACCCGACCAGGATCGACAGGCCGGCGCAGGCGAGCGCGCCGAAGAAGGTCGCAAGCGCCGGCTTGATTTCGAGAAACCCGAAGCGAACGATGAGAATAGAAACCAAGACCGCAACCACGGCAAACACCGCCAGATTGCGCGACCACGCCGCCAGGCGCGACACCGGCTCCGAAAGATAGGCAGCGGAAAATCTGCGGGCCATGGCGTGGATTCTGCCGGGTTGAAACGTCGCCGGTCCCAAATCGGTCCGGCGGCAAAACTGATCCGTTTGAGATCACGGACGTGGGTCAAATTCAAGGGAGGATTAGGGGGCTGGGCAGCTAGATCCGAGCCGAAAATGACCGGCCCCGTCTGAGAACGGAGGCAAAGCTGCGAGGTTTATTCCCGCAGGTCCCAAAATATTTCGCGCGATCCACCCGTTTCAAGGCCGCCGGCGTTTTGGTACGTCGCGCGTTTGGGCGCGTGAGACCTTTATCAACGGCCGTGACGTCTTATCGATAAATCAGAACAAGACGTCAGGCGCTATTGCGATGGAACCGAATCGAAATGTCCCTGGATGTCACGAACGAACTCGTCGACCTGATTTACGAGGCTGCGGCCATCCCCGAAAAATGGCCGGTCGTGCTGGACGGCCTGGCCGAAATGACGGGCTCCATCGGCACATTTCTTATCACCACCGATCCTAAAAACTTTCGTTGGACTTCCTCAGAGTCGGTCAGGCAATTGGGCCTTGATATTCTGGAAGGGGGCTGGCTTGAGCGCAATCCAAGGATGGAAAGGCTTTTGCCAAATCGGCACTCCGGCTTCATGCGGGAAGTCGACATGTTCACGGCCGAAGAGATGGATAGCGATCCGACGTTCACGGAGCTTCTGCGTCCGCGAGGCTTCGGTTGGGCTGCGGGAAACATCGTGCAGGTGCCGAGCGATGATATGCTTGCCTTCAGCATCGAGCGCGCTTTCGCGGATGGCCCGATCGAGGATCGCCACATACCCAGGTTGAACGCTCTGCGCCCCCATCTTGCGCGGGCGGCTTTGATGTCAGCCCGATTGCGCTTTGAACGCGCCCAAGGGATGGCCGATTCGTTGAGCATGATGGGACTCCCTTCCGCTGTTTTGCTCGGAAATGGAAAAGTCGCCGCCATCAGCACGTTATTTGAAAAGATCGGGCCTCAGGTCGTCTTTAAAGCATTCGGTGGAGTTGCGTTGGCCGATGCCAGCGCCAATGCTTTGCTTTCGCAAGCGATTGAGCGCCTGAGTTCCGCCGAAGCCGAGATCAGTGCCAAATCTATCGCCGTGCCTTCCGATGGAGAGAACGAACCCTTTGTCGTTCATTTGATTCCGGTTCGTCGTTCCGCGCACGATGTCTTCGGTTCGGCGATGGGTATATTGGTCGTCACGCCGCTCGGTTCGGCCGAAACGCTCCCAGAAGATTTGCTCAACGGTCTGTTCGATTTGTCGCCCGCCGAAGTGCGTGCTGCCAACGGAATCCTTAAAGGTGAGACCATCGAAGAAATCGCGGT
>Ga0070735_10001797_pt1 | contig 20071 bp, 14 predicted proteins | sample Coa_R1_FD_66443 | JGI IMG/M metagenome (GOLD analysis project Ga0070735, IMG submission 66443) | Surface soil microbial communities from Centralia Pennsylvania, which are recovering from an underground coalmine fire - Coalmine... | ecosystem: Environmental > Terrestrial > Soil > Unclassified ... | reverse complement strand
CCGCCGGCAGTACCATCGACTACGCCGTTCATGGTGCAAGGCCCGAGAGTTCCGTTGATGAGGCACGAAGTGTTCGGTCCGAAGTTTCCCTGAAGCTCGTTGGCGGTCGGCACGTACACAATTCCGGTTTCCGCTCCCTGCACTTGTTTGGTTCCTTGATAATCGGTGAACCAGAAAAGCCTGTCCTTCCAGAATGGTCCTCCGGCAGTGAACCCGAACTGATGGCGTCGCAGTTCGGTTTTGGGAGTGCCTACAGGGGTGAAGAAGTTCTTAGCATCCATGCTGTCGTTGCGCAGGAACTCGAACACATCCCCATGGAAGCCATTCGTACCTGACTTGGTGATAGCATTCATCACCGCGCCGCTGAACTTGCCGTACTCCGCGTCGAAGCTATTGGTGATCAGGCGAAATTCCTGTACGGAATCAAGGTTCGGAACGAGTCCGGCGCCCAAATTGCGCCCCTCGCTGACATCGCCCCCATTCACCAGAAACGCATTCGCAGTTTCGCGCTGGCCGTTCACTGACACGTTGCCAGCGTTCTCAATGTAACCGGATACCGGCCTTCCTCCGGTTCCGGAGTTCCCACCGATCGTCACGGAGCCGCTCGGCGCCACCCCGGCCTGCAAGCCCAGCAGGTCAAGGTAGCTGCGGCCATTCAGTGGTAGGTTGAGCATCTTCTGGGAATCGATCACATCTCCCAGTTGGGTGCTTTCTGTCTCAACGCGCACGAGATCGGCACTGACATCGACCTCCTCGACGATCGTGCCCACATCGAGCGTGATGTCAAGCTTCAACTGATCGTTCACCTGAACGGTAATCTCGTTGGTGGAATACGGCCGGAAACCAGGAGCAGACGCGGTGATCTTGTACGTGCCCGCTGCCAGCGCGAGAAAGTGATACGAGCCGTCGCCTGCGGAAACTGTCGTTTGACTCAGATTGGTTTGGGAGTTTGTGATTGTGACTTTCGCGCCCACAATGACCGCCTGGCCACGATCACGAACTACGCCCGTAAGCGAACCCGTTACATCTGAAAATGCGGGCTTCGATACCAAGAGGAGCAGTGAAACGATTGAATACAGGAGCGCAAACCGCAGCTTAGTCCCCACGATGCACCTCTCACCCCAGAAGTTCGAACACAATGCCACAACGAATTCACTGTCTGCAAGCAGAATCTCAACCCAAGAAATAACGCCACTGGTTATTGCTTCTTTTCGGCCCGGACGGCAATAAAAGAAATTTGCTCCAGCCCCGGAAAGTGGTCCTCGTGGTCTGCCTTGCGCTCGGTCGGAGCAATCTGCTGAATCGTCGTACGCGCGGGCAGAACAGGACCGAAATATTTCTTGTAGACCTGATCAAACGCTGACAAGTCTGACAAATTGTCCAGATACGCGTTTGTGTCGACCACCTGGTCGAAGTTCATTCCGGCTTCTTCGAGATTGTCGAGCAGATTCCGCATGGTCTGGCGCAGTTGATGCGGAGTCGTAGTGGCGTAAATTCCACCTTGCGCGCCGGGAATGAAACCGTCTTTCGCGGAACAATAGAGAATATTGCCGGCAAAAACACAGGGACTCGCCGTAGGGCTGGGCGGCATGTTCTTCGGACGAACCGCCCGCCGCTGGGTGAGATCGCGGACGGCTACGCCGGTGTACTCGATCTGGACTCCACCGGGCAGGCTGGCGACTTCAATCGTCGCGCGTGCCGGAGTGTTGCCGAATTCAAAGCGCCGTGCATAGCGTTCGTTCATTGTCCGGTACGGGATCTTGGCGGTCAGATAGGGGTTGACGAAAACCATGTTGCTGAACTGCAGGCCGGCTGCCTTGAGCACGTCCTGCATGCGGTCGAGTGCCAGATCGACCTGGGACGCAAGATCATTCGGAACTGTCCCAGTGGCCGGATCACTTCCCTGCATGCTGGAAATAAAAAGCTGGTCATGAGTCAGCACCCCGGGTGCGGCCGAGTCGGTCCATTTGAAATTCGGCGGATCGATGGCGCGCCGTTCCGTCACGTCGCGCACCGCAATCGCGCTAATTTGAATGTGTGGCTCAGGAAGGCGCGCCACACCGAGCACGGCCCGCGCCGGCGGAGTTTTTCCGAAATACTCGCCGAAGATTCGGTTCATCTCGGGATACTGGCTGATGTCCTCGAGATAGACTTGCGTGTAAACCACGTGATCGAGCGTCAGACCGGCAGCCTCAACGATGGCTTTTACGTTATCGAGCGATTGTCGTACTTGCGCGTCAAACGATCCGGGCAAGGATCCGTCGGGACGAAGAGGTCCTTGTCCCGAGACGTAGACGTAACCGCCCGCTTCCATACCCGGAGAGTAGACGGCTTTGGCAGAGGCAGACTGCGCAGGTGTGATGGCGCGAAACTGCGCCTGCGCCGCCGCGGTCAAGCAAAACACGATAATGATGCCCGATAAACGCATGATCTTCGAAAAATTCCCCCGCCGCTCTACGCGCTTGCTCTCTTATTCGCTGCTGCCAGAGCTGCGCGCAACCTTTGACCGACTGTAATTTCCTGCCCGGGCTGAATGGTCAGCGAAACCAACTCGATATGTGAAGGCGGTTTCGGCTCTTTGTGATTCGGATTTCCCTCGCGAACTGCTTTCACCAGGCTTGGGTTGTCAGACCCGAGCACTTCGATCACAGGATTGCCTGCTCGCAGTTCCTGAACGCAGTCGTTGATCGTGTAGTTCCAGGCTTTCTGATCCCACGAAACTTTCAGAGTCGGATAGCGATTGCCATCGTCGGGAACATAGACGCTCGTCGTCACACCGGGGACGGTATCGACCAGCTTTCGAATGCGGTCGACGCGGCCGTTCCATTCGGCATAGAGCTTTTTCTCGTCCAGCTTGAACCATGTTTCCAGTGCGGTGAGGCATCCGATGATTTCTTCTTTTCCAACTTTCATCGGACGGCAGATCGCTCCCTCGCGCGGATTGCAATTCATGAGGGCTGCTTCAATCAGATCCTTTCGTCCCATCAGAAGTCCGCTGCACTGCGGACCGGATAATCCCTTGCCGCCTGAAAACGTGTAGAGATCGATTCCCATCTTTGCGTAGAGCCTGGCATTGCTGACCGGCGGGATGCCGGCCGCATCGTCGAGCAACATGGGTACTTTGTGGTCTTTGGCGATCGCTAACTCTTTTTGCAATTTGTCGCCAAGATCTGTGGTGTAAATCATTGCGGTATTTTCGTTGATGGCGTTGCTGAGTTCGTCGGGGGAATACACGAGAACAAGCTTGGCGCCCGTGAGGCGAATCGCGCTGTCGAAGGCGCTCCGCCCGCCGACCATGATCACTTCGTGCTTGAGCCCGGTTGTGTCGGGAAGTTGCCAGATATTTTTGTCGTCCGAACCGGCAATGCATGCAGCAGCAGCTGCTGCCATCGCGCCAGCAGCGCCCGAGGTGACGATCCCAGACTCGGCGCCAGTCAATTCTGCAAGCCTTCGCCCAACGCCGCGCTGCAGGTCAAACATGTTGACGAAATGCAACGCTGCCTCAGCCTGTGCCCGCTGAACTTCGGGAAATTCAAGCGATCCGCTGAGATAGGTCCAAGTGCCGCGGCAGTTGATGACGGTTTTCACGCCGAGCCGAGTGTAGACATTCTGCCGCGGATCCTTGCCCACGGCGGTAGCGGCCTGGGCATAAAGTTCGCGCGCGGCGATTTGACTCAGCAACGGTGCCGCTGCGATCAGCTTCACAAATGAACGCCTGGAACTCCCAGTACGCATTACAAATCCTCCTCTCGGATCTTCAGAAGCCTGCATGCTCGCAAGCCAGTTCAAAAGATTTTGAGCGCTCTCAACGCAAGCGCGGCTTCAGTCTTCCTCCTTGGGAAGCGGAACCCATGAGCGCACGGCGAGAATATGAGCCTTCGCTCCGGGCTTGTTCTGGTTGTAGAAACCTACGGTACAGTTCTGACGAAAATAATAAGCATCGCCCGCTTTCGCGGGATGGCGGCCTTCGATTCCATCGATTCCGCCGCCGGCGACCATGGTTCCTTCGCCATCGATGACGAGATAAATTTCCTCGGCGGTCTCGTGATGATGCGGGAAGTTCGTCCCGCCGGGCGCGAAATCCATCCAGAAAAGACTTGTTACGACATAGGCGTCATCGATGGCGTCGCGCGTACCGGCTTTAGGACCAGCCAAGAGCTTATACAGAACCGACGTGGGATGACCTTCGACGGGTTGTTCCTTGACGTCGTCGAGATTGACGATCTTGGGTTCGGCCGACTGCTGGCCGATCTCGATCGACGGTTTGATTTTGAAACCCATGACCAGAACCTGCAGTAGACCGTTCGAGTTGTTGGTGAGCGAATGTTTTATGGCAGGCGGAATGTACGTGAAATCGTTTTTCCGGATTGGATAAGTCCGGCCGCCGTACTGAAGAACGCCGTTGCCCTCGAGCACAAAGTAAATCTCTTCCTGGCGCTCGTACTGGGCTGGGGCGCAAGAGCCTTGGCGGTCGAGGGTGTCCACTCCGAAGCGCGCGACGCTCGGGAGCGAGTTGCTCGAAACATCGCCCTCGCCGAAGATCGGTTTGTATTTGCACGCCGACGAAAGGTCGCCGGAGTTAGACAACGCAGGCACGTACCGATGCAGCCACGTAGGATTGACCTTCCGCTCCTGAGCGACAGCGGACGAGGAGGAAATGAGCAGTGCGATCAGCAGGCTCTTCCAACTGAAAGCAGATTTTTCCCCGGCAGAAGCGTGTCCCCGTCGGTTCCCCACAGCGCAGTTGTATAACACAATATTTCGTTCACGCCAATCGAAATCTTTCGTTTTATTGGTTTTCATTTCCTGCCGAGCTAGAAGCTTCGGGTTCATTTTGCACAATTCGGCAACCGTGCTACCCTCTAAGGCTTCTTCCCGGGCTTCACATGATGATTCGGGATGTCGGGTGAACTTGATGCGATCTCAGGCTTTTCTCTTCTTGCTTACCTTGGCGGGCGTCGGAGTTGTTGCTTCGACAATACCGGGTCTTGCAGCTTCATCGGAAGATCAGACCTGCCGCGTCGAGGCCACTAAATACAGGGGTTGGGACGCGGAGCAACTCACCAATCGATGGGTGCAATTAGTGATCGTGCCGCAGAACGGGGGGCGCCTCATGCAGGTGACCTTCAACGGGCATGCCTACTTGTTCAACAATCCCAAGCTGGCAGGTAAGTATTTCCCGCCTACTACGGGCAAGTGGTTCAACTACGGCGGCGACAAGCTCTGGCTTTTGCCAGAGGGGAACGACGACGAACAACACTGGGTCGGCAACTCGGATTTGATCGACGACGGCACTTATGACTTTCGAAAGCTTTCGGATGGAAAACGGTGCGAAATTGAGCTGACAGGTCCGGCAGACCCTCAGACCGGAGTCCAGTTTCAGCGAACGATCCACATTGACGCTGACTCTCCGCGCATCCAGTTTCACGCCACGATGAAGAATGTGACCGGCCACACGCTGGAATGGTCCATGCAATCTGTGTCGCAATACGATACATCGGACCATACCGCCCCCGAGCAAACTCGTGTCAATCGTGATTTCTGGACATTCACGCCGGCGAATCCTTCCAGCGCTTATCTGAATCGTTACCATGTCCGTTTTGGTCCGGCGGAAAATCCGTCAGTCGAGGTCAGGGACGACGGATTGTTTGCTCTGCATTACCCTCACATGGCGGCTGAGTTGTGGCTGGATTCTCAAGCCGGATGGCTGGCTGTTGTCGATGGGAGCAGCAATTACACGATGGTCGAGCGATTCGAGTACGAAGTGGGCAAGCCGTATCCCGGTAAAGCTTCTGTAATTTTTTGGACGAATGGTCAAGAGATGCATTTGAATACTGAGGGAGTTCCAATGCTGGGTGCGGATCCCGATGCAAGTCCAATTTATCTTGAGGCCGAACTCAACAGTCCGATGTGCCGCCTGCACCCCGGAGAAAGCTGCAGTTTCGACACGCAATGGTTTCCGACGCGTGCCGGTAGCGACTTTCGTGGCGTGACGGATCCCGGCGTCGTCATGCGGCCTCTGCAGGCCACGCTGGACGGGGAAAAAGTGAAACTCTCAGGTTCGTTCGGAGTTTTCTTCGCGGGACATCTGACGGCGCATTTTTATGACCAGCACGGCGCGAGCATTGGAGCGATGCAGGTCGCGGAGGTCAGCCCGACCGAGCCGGTGAACTTGCAATCGCATGTAACTCCGACTGGAAAAGCGGCACGAGTTTCTCTGCATTTGGAAGATGAATCCGGGCTGGATCGCGGTGCTCTACAGGAAGTGCGGATTAGTGCTGGGGACAATCGCTGATTATGAGATTGGTGGGCGCAGTATTCGCTCTCGTTTTTTGTCTATCAGTAGGCGGGCCGTCGGGAGTCGCTCAGCGAACTAAGGCTTCAGAATCTGCAACTATCAGTGTCAATGCAGGCGACTTGTTGGCTCAACCAGTAGGTGCGAACTGGACTTCCTACAACGGCGATTACACCGGCCGTCGCTACAGCGCACTTAACGAAATCACGAAGTCTAACGTTTCCCAACTTCGGGCGGCGTGGGTTTTCCATCCCGGCAATTCGCAGCGGCTGGAAGTCACGCCTGTTGTCGTTCGCGGTGTTATGTACATTACATCGGCGAACGATGTATTTGCGCTCGACGCACGGACCGGCAGAGCTGTCTGGCATTATCAGCGGCCGATCAGCTCAGGATTGCTCGATGACGCGGCGGCGCACAAGAATCGCGGCGTTGCGGTTTGGAAGGATTCGGCCTATGTGGAAACAGATGATGCTCACTTGCTGCGTCTCGACGCCCGTTCGGGCGGCTTGATCTGGGATGTCGAATACGCCGAAAAATGGAAACACTACGGTGCGACCAGCGCGCCGCTTACCGTAAAGGATGAAATCATCGTGGGCACTTCCGGGGGCGATTCCGGGGTGCGCGGCTTTGTAGCCGCGTACGATGCGCTGACCGGAAAACAGAAGTGGCGCTTCTGGACGATCCCGGCTCCGGGGGAATTCGGTTCCGAAAGTTGGCCAGGCAAATCGTACCTCTACGGCGGCGGCACTACCTGGATGCCGGGAACGTACGACCCAGCGCTCAACACTGTGTATTGGACGACCAGCAATGCTGCTCCGGATTTTGTGGGCGACACCCGCCCGGGTGACGATCTGTATACAGCAAGCGTTGTGGCGCTCGACGCTGATTCGGGCAAGTTGAAATGGTACTTCCAATTTACGCCTCACGATTTGTACGACTATGACGCGACTGAGACTCCTGTGCTGGTTGACAGACAGGAGAACGGAACGACTCGCCATCTGCTGGTGCAGGCAGACCGTAACGGATTTGTCTACGTTCTGGATCGCACGAACGGCAAATTTCTCCGCGCAACTCCATTTGTTGAGAAGCTGAATTGGGCAAAGGGAATTGACTCCTCCGGACGGCCGGTGTTGTCAGGGCGAATTCCGACAGCGGAAGGAACTTATATTTGTCCCGGAATTGAAGGCGCGACGAACTGGTTCTCGCCTTCCTACAATCCGAACACGGGCCTGTTTTATTTCACGGCCCTGGAAAGTTGCAATGTGTATTTCGCCAAGCCGAAACCCTTCACGCAAGGCGAAACTTACTACAACACCGGAACCAAGCGTCTGGACGAACCGGGGAAGAAAATTCTTCTTGCGTATTCCGTTGCCGATGGCAAGCTGGTTTGGCGGTATCCGCAAGTGGGCCGAGCCGATTCGTGGGGTGGGACACTTACGACGGCGAGCGGCTTGCTATTCTTCGCCGACGATGCCGGATCACTCGAAGCTGTCGACGCGGCCACTGGCCGGCCTCTCTGGCATTTCAACACAGGCCAGCGAATCGATGCCTCGCCCATGACCTACGCCGTCGGGGGAGTGCAATACGTGTCGGTAGCGGCTGGGAGCGATCTTTTCAGCTTCTCGCTTCCACGCTAATCCGGAGTTGAGACTCACTTCTTTTCTGTCAGGTAGGGCACGAAGCCGCGGGTCTTCGTTTCCAGTCGATAGACGGACGTCGTCGCGGTAATGTAAAGCGTGCCGTAGTTCTTGTCGCCCCAATTTAAATTCGCAGGCTGCTCGGGCATCAGAATGGTTCCGAGATGGCGGCCGCTTGGGTCCCATATCCAGATTCCGCCTGGGCCAGTGACAAAAATGTTCCCTCTCTCGTCCACCTTCATGCCATCAGGTACGCCATCGCCTTTTCCACCGGGTTCTTCGGCAAAGATGCGCCCTTCGCTTAGAGTGGAGTCCGATTGGAAGTCGTAAACGCGAATGTTCCGTTGCTCGCTGTCGTCAATATAAAGACGCTTGCCATCCGGCGAAAAAGCGAGCCCATTCGGCTGCGTGAGATCTTTCGTCAGCAATTGAAGAGTGCCCTTTTCGTCGAGCCGGTAAACGCCCTGAAAAGGAAGCTCCTGTTTTTCGCCGCTTACGAAATCCAGTGTCGGGTCCGTAAAGTACAAGGCCCCATCAGGTCCGACGATTACATCATTCGGTGTATTCAGCTTCTTACCCTCGTATTGATCGGCCAGGATCTTGTATTTTCCCTGCGGCGTCACCTCGATGAGGGCACGCAATTCGCTGGCGCAATCAATGAGGCGATGCTTACGGTCAAAGGTGTTGCCATCGGGATCGCCGAGTGCGATGACTTCCTCTTTCCTGCCGTCAAGGTTCACGCGATAAATCTTGTTGATTGTTTCGTCGCTGACATAGACAAAACCGGATTCATCCCATACCGGGCCTTCCGTAAATCCGAAGCCGCCCGCGATCTTGCTGAATTTGGCATTCTTGTCGATGAGACGCCAGAAATCAGCTGAGTTTGCCTGGAAAGCAAACTGCCGCGAAGGTTTCGTTTGGGCCGACGATACACCGATGAACAGAAGGCTAATTGTTACAAAATAGGGCGAAAATTTCTTTGTCATTGAGAGAAAAACTCTGACCTGGCGCTGAAATTGAGAGTGCGCTGGTTGAAGTGAAAACCTATTCTTCCAAATCGTCCATTTCATGATCTTTGGCCCGTGCTTGTGGGTCGGCATTGCCGGCCGTACTCAGAAGATAACTGATCAAGTCGTTGAGTTCACTCGCGCTAAGGGATGACCCAATGCTGGGCGGCATCATTGGCTGCGGATCGTAATCGAGTTTCGCCAGTTCTGACCGCATAATGAAATGAAACGTACCGTCAAGGCTCTGTAACTGGAGAGAGAAATTGTCTTCGTTTCGGACTCTGCCAACGTACTTCTTTCCATTGCGCAGGACGGCGGTGGCCAGCCTCGTGCGCTTCTCTCCCGAATTGTTTCCGAGGATGGCTTCGCGGACCTGGTCCGCAGAATGCGTCCGGGCGTACTGCGTCAGGTCGGAGGCGATAAATCCGCCCTGGCCCGCAATCATGTGGCACTTCGAGCATCCAGCCGGACCAACGAAAATTGCCTGCCCATTTTTCGGGGTTCCGGGAAGATTGCCAGTGCTGCCGCCTCCCTCACCACCTCGAAGATAGGCGATCAGGTCGCTTACGACTGAATCAGGCAGAGAACGGAACGCCGGCATGCCCGTTCCGGGGATACCGTTCGCGATAATGTCCTTGAGTTGTGCGTCCGAGAGCTGTCGCATATACGGGCTATCGGTGATATTCGGCGCCCGTTCGCTGCCCTTGCCGTCTATGCCGTGGCAGGACGCGCAATTCGACGCGAGAAGCTGCTTGCCTTGGCCTGCAATTGGGACTGAATTGCCCTCTGACTTATTTACGGTTTGGGAACTCCCCGTTGGCGCGAGGCCAATACAGACCAGGACCGTAAGCACAAAAAAACGAAAAGAGCCGCTATTTGAACCCATTCACTCCTTAACCCCAACGCCAAGGCGTTCGACGACTGATCCAATTGATGCAAAACATACCCGTTCACGAGAGGAATTTCAACAAGAGAGACACGGTGTCGCAATGGCATTCATTTGGCGATGACTAGTGCCATTTGTACCGAATTTCAAAGTCGAACAAAGTCGGAGCAAAACGAGACGCTATTTGCTTTTGACCGCTATCGCGGAAATCTCGATGCGTGCGCCATTTACCAGTGCTGCGACTTGGACGGTTGCGCGCGCTGGCTTCGGATCGGGCATCACGCTTTTGTAAACCTTGTTCATGTCGGGGAACTCGTGGATATCTGCCAGAAATACGGTCACGCTGACCACGTCTTTCAATTGAAATCCGGCTTCCTTCAGCACCCTCTGAATATTCTCGAGGGCAGCGCTGGTCTCTGGACCGATGCCGCCAGCGGCCAATTTGTCGGAAGCATCGGTACCCTCTTGTCCGGCAATGTAAAGAGTGTTGCCGGCAACGATTCCATCGCTGAAAGGAAGCCCTCTCGTGGTAGATAGGTTAATGGCTTTATGTTCCTGCGCGCCGGCTGGCAGCACGCAAAGGTTAGTGCGGAGCATCATCAATCCGACAAACAAGAAAACTGGCTTAATCTGATTCGTAAATGTCATTTTCGATGTCCTTTTCGAGAATTGGTCTTTGCACGCAACCGGCAACGATGTTAAAGTCCGCGCACATATATAAATCGAGGAGGCCATGGTGAACAAGTCGAATCGGAGGATTAGATTCGCAACAGGTGCGATTTTTTTCGCTCTTCTTGTAACTCTGGGAACCCATATCAGCCAAGTTCAGGTGTTGAGTGCGCAATCAACACCATCAGTTGCATCCACCTCAGACAACGGTCTAATCTCCGAATATCGTCACGTAGAGGTGGCTTCTGTTTCAGATGCGCTCGAACAGTTAACCGGTAAGCGCATGTACATGAGCCACCGAATGCAACCGCTCTTCACTACGAAGATCGCTGGCTTCGCCCGAACGGTATTGCTCAAGAAAGACGAGGGCAATACCGATCCCAACGCTCTGCACGGGATGCTGGCAGCAATCGACGACGGCTCTGCCGATTCCGTTTATGTGATGAAGGTTGAGGATGGCAACGACATCGCCGGCATGGGCGGGTTAATGGGCACAGCGATGTCAGCCCGCGGATACGCTGGAGCGGTGATTGATGGCGGCGTGCGCGATGTTGCCTACTTGCGCAAAATCGGCTTTCCCGTGTACGCAACAGGCATCGTGCCCTCCACTTCGGTTCATCATTACCGGTTCGCGGGATCACAGATACCGATCGTTTGCGACGGAGTCACCGTGAATGCCGGAGACATTGTTGCCGCTGACAGCGATGGGGTCGTGGTTGTGCCGCGAGCCCAAGCTGAGAAAGTGCTGGCCCTCGCCCAGCAGATGGATTTCAAAGAGCACTCGATGTACCCAGTGATAGAACAGACGAAATCAATTCTGGAAGCCGTCAAGAAATTCGGCAGGCTCTGACAGAGAAATTCTGGAAACCGGAATACAGTCATGAACCTTAGTTCAACCCGCAGGGCGTCTGCGGCACGTTTAGCTTCCGTGCGCTCACTGGCCGCACTGCGGGAAAACTCGCTCGTTGAAATCAATACCATCGCAGTAGGCACTCGAAAATAGATTTTGGAGATCTCTATGGGCCTTAACTCGCATTGGAATCGTCGTGGATTTCTGGCTATGGCCAGTACGATCGCCGGAGCTCTCCTATCGCCGTACAAACTGTTTTCGTCGAATGGCAAAACCGTTGCCAGAAGCGCGTCCGTCAACGGCTTCGGCAGCAGCGGGAATCCTTACGAAGAACTCGGAGTCACAACCGTCATCAACTGCGAAGGCACGATGACGATGCTGGGTGGATCGCTTCCTCATCCAGAACTCGAAGCTGTTATGACCATGGCGGGCCGTCACTTCGTCAGTATGCCGGAATTAGAAGCCGCGGCGGGCAAGCGCATCGCCGAGATGCTGAAGCTGCCAGAAGGCTATTTCGCATTCGTCACGGCCGGAGCAGCCGCGGCTATTGAATCCGGGCTTGCGGGAATTCTTACCGGCGGAAACGAAACTCTGATCCGCCAATTGCCTGACTTGACGGGCATGAAATCGGAAGTGATCATCCAAAAATCGCACCGCAATCCATTCGATCATCAACTGCGCTCGACCGGAGCCAAGCTCATCGAAATTGAAACTGTTGAAGATTTGCGACGCGCGGTGAGTGACCGCACTGCGATGATGCACTTTTCGAATTTCGCGAATGCCGTAGGCCAAATCAAAGTTGATGAATGGGTCAAGCTGGCGAAGCAATACAACGTCCCGTGCATGAACGACGCGGCTGCGGACACACCGCCGGTTTCGCATCTGTGGGATTACGCGAATATGGGATACGACCTTATCACCTTCAGCGGAGGCAAAGCCATTCGAGGGCCGCAGTGCGCTGGACTGTTGATTGGGCGGCGGGAACTGGTTGCGAATGCGCTGCTCAACAACTGCCCGTATGAAGACACCATAGGTCGCAGTCAGAAAGTCGGCAAAGAAGAAATTCTTGGGATGGTCAAGGCGCTCGATCTCTTCCTCGCCGAAGATCACGATGCACTTGCCCGCGAATGGCAAAGCCGGCTGGAAATGATTTCCCGCGAACTCACCAAAGTTCCCGGAGTAAGCACAACTTTCTTCGTTCCCGATATTGCCAATCACGTTCCGCACATGCGCATTGTCTGGGATGAGGCTCGAGTTTCATTAACGCCTGAGCAAGCGGCGAAATTGCTCCGTACGGGAAAGCCGTCGATTGTGATTACCCATGGTGAAGGACCGGGACTTTCGATGAATTCGTTTATGCTGCAACCGGGAGAAGACAAAATCGTGGCGACACAACTCTCAGCACTTTTGCACCAGCATGCGTAATCGAACTAACCGCGAGATTTTTGCGGGCGTTAACATTCAACGTGGCATTCGCAGTTTTGACCCTTTCTTCTCGAGCCAGGCATTGAACTGTTCGACCATTTCGGAAGTCCACTTGTTATCGATCTCGCCGGGCGTGTATTTTCCTTCCCGCAGCATCATGTGCCCCCACTCGTCGACAAGATGATCCATCTCCGCATCATCCGCCACTTTCGCCGCCAGTTGCGGAGGCACAAACGTTACGCCTTCGGGATCTCCAATCGCAATATCGCCGGGCATTACGGTTGCATCGCCAATCCGGATCGGCACATTGATTCCAGTCAGCATCACGTTCTCCAGGGCCGAAGGATCCACGCCTCGCGTGTAAACCTGAAATCCTTTCGTCTCCTGGATGCCGGTCACATCGCGGATCGCCCCATTGACAATCAATCCATTGTGGCTCTTCGCATAAATCGCAGTCGCAAGATTGTCGCCGATGATCGTGCCGTAGCGGATTTTCCCGAACAAGTCGACGACCAGCACATCTCCCGGTTTCAGGATGTCGATGATCCAGGAGTTTTCGTCACCGACACGATTTTCTCTCTTGCCGTTCGCCCGAATAACCGAATCCACATCGGGGCGCCGTGGACTAAAAACAGCAGTAACGACGCGGCCCACAAGGCGATCCCCCGGATTGATGACTTTCCAGTCGCCCTCGAATTGATTTTTGTAGCCGGCCTCTTGCAGAACGTCCCAAGCTTCGTCTGCGGTGACGTTGTGCAGGCGGTCGAGCACGGCCTCCGGCACATTCGGCCGCCCATCCGGAAAGCGGTCGCCGTGCCATTCTGGTGTAAATTCGATGCGCTGCTCTTTCGAGAAGAGATCGAGCTGAGCGTGAACCGGTGCAGTGTAGAGAAGAAGCGGCAAACCAAGAAGTAACGCAGCAAACTTATTCTTGTTCATAGGATCCCGAGGATGCAATTCATTGACACTGCAATGAGCGCGAAAATATCACACGGCAATGGGCGTGGCAATTTCCTCTTTGTCGCAAATGAACACAAAGTACTGGAGCGTTGCCTCCCATGAGCGAAACCACGACCCGCGTTCGCTGGATGCTGGTGTTTTGGTTGTTCATCCTCAGCGCCGTCTCTTATCTCGATCGCGTGAATATCTCGATTGCCGGGGGCGCGATCGCCGACGCCTATCATCTCAATAACGTCCAACTCGGTAAAGTTTTCAGCGCGATGCTGATCGGCTATGCCCTCTTTCAAACTGTTGCAGGTCGCCTCGCGGATCGCTTTGGGCCACGGCGCGTGATCACGGCGGGCGTGGTTTGGTGGGGCATTTTTACATCGCTAACCGCGATAGTGCCCGCGCACGTGATTGGTGCAGTTTTCATTTTCATGGCGGTGCGATTTCTTCTCGGCGCGGGCGAAGCAGTAATCTATCCATCGGCCAATCAGTTCATCTCTCGCTGGATTCCTACGTCGGAACGAGGGATCGCAAACGGATGGATTTTTGCCGGAGTTGGCGCCGGCGCCGTTCTAACACCGGTGCTCATCACGCGGATCATGCTCCGCTACGGCTGGCGTTATTCGTTTTGGGTATGTGCGTGCATCGGATTTCTCGCAGCTGCAGTGTGGTACAGGATCGCACGTGACACGCCACGGGAGCATAAGAAGGTTTCTGATTCTGAGCTAAACCTGATTCGTTCGGGGCTGACTTCCAACTCAGATGGCAACTCTACATCGCGAGTCCCGTGGCGGCGTGTGCTGCAAAGCAAGGAAGTCTGGGCTATAACCGTCAGTTATTTCTGCTATGGCTACGTGGCGTGGATTTTTTTCAGCTGGTTCTATCTATATCTGGCAAGAGTGCGGCATCTGGAGCTGAAGAGGAGCGCGATCTATACAATGATGCCATTTTTGGCCATGCTGGTCTGCTGTCTTGCCGGAGGAGCACTCAACGACCGGCTCACGAAGCGGAATGGCCCGCGAATCGGGCGTTGCGGAGTTGCCGCATTTTCAATCGCGCTTGCTGGGTTGTTCATCGCGCTTGGTTCGCAGGTCGCGAGTGCTCGATTAGCGAGCATAGTACTAGCGGGTGGAGCGGGGGCGCTCTATCTCTCGCAAAGCTCCTTCTGGTCTGTCACCGCCGATATTGGCGGAGTTTCCGCCGGCTCCGTCTCGGGACTGATGAACATGGGAAATCAGATCGGCGCAGCACTGACGGCCATTGTCACTCCATGGGTAGCGACGCGATTCTCGTGGACGACTTCATTTCTCGTAGCATCGGCATTCTGCGTAATTGGATCGACAAGCTGGCTGCTTGTCGATCCTTCGCGTCAGCTCGAAGCTATTGAACACCACGTGAACCAACTGCAGGCTTGAGATGGTGCGCGGTGTATCAGATTCCTGGCGTTGCTCGCCCGACGGTCTGCAGTTTGCACTATGGATGGCCGGGACAGAGAAAGTGCAGAGCGGACTCCGTCACGGCAACCCCTCGCAAAGGGAGGCATCCTAGCAGAGGGCAGTGCGTCGCTCTTTATTTATGACTTGACCGGAGAGAGACCCGCATGACGAAGTGCTGTGGAGCCATCGTTCCCGTAGCAGTTCAAAGTCGAGCCCAAATCATGGCCCACTTCGCGGTGTCTGTAGCAGAGCGTTCGAGCGGAAATAGCATGGCTTCATCTCTGATTCGCACCACTCTCGCTGCAGTGGTCAGCTTGGCATTAAGTAGTTTGGGCGTTCGCGCCCAAACAAGCTCCTTGTCACTCACGCGCTCTCCCGAGCTTTCACAGCAACTCCGGTGGAGGTACGATTCTGGCAGCGATCGTCTCGCAACCCATGCCCCTTCTGCCGAAGAGGCTCCGCGGCAATCGCCACTTTCTTCCAGCAATCCGGGGCCGAAGATTGCTTTTACCTTCGACGACCTGCCCGTACATGGCCCCCTCCCTCCCGGAGAATCACGCATGGAAGTGATTTCAAAGATCATTGCCGCCCTGCATCAGGAGCATTTGCCCCCGACGTACGGCTTCGTCAATGCGGTTCATCTGGAAGGGCAGCCCGAGCATGCGGCAGTTCTCGACGCTTGGCGGGCGGCGGGCAATCCGCTCGGGAATCACACATGGTCGCACATGAATCTGGAGCAACATTCGCTGGAAGAATTCGAGCAGGAGATCCTTCGCGACGAGCCTACGTTAGAAAAACGGATGAAGGGCGAAGACTGGCACTGGTTTCGTTATCCCTATCTTGCCGAAGGGGAGACAGTCGAAAAGAGAGAAGCATTGCGCAAGTTTCTTCACGAGCATGGTTACAAGGTTGCGGCGGTCACGATGAGTTTCGGAGATTATCTCTGGAACGGACCGTACGAGCGCTGCAAAACCAAGGGCAATGCTGCCGAAGTGAAGACGCTCGAATCAAGTTATCTCACGGCAGCGGAAGAAAGCATTGATTATTACCGGAGCATGTCGCATAAACTTTACCGCCGTGATATCGCTTACGTGCTGCTGATGCATGTGGGCGCATTCGACGCCGAGATGCTCCCGCGGCTGCTGGCTCTCTATCGCTCGAAGGGATTCGAATTCATAAGCCTCGCGGAAGCCGAACGCGATGAGTTCTACCGAAGCTCGGTCGATCTCAGCCTGCCCGCTGAGCCCGACATGCTCGAACAAATGATGAAGGCGCGCGGTCTGGCATTACCCGAACGCACCAATTTCGACGCACAGCTCGAGTCAGTTTGCCGCTAGATTGAACCCACATCCAGCCTTATGGCTAAAAGTTCCTCAAGACGTTTCACTAGCAGGAAGCTTCAGATGTGAACCGCAAGCACGGGGCAGGGCCCCAGCTGTATCACGGTAGGTTGTAGCGCCAAACGGGGCGCAGCGGTTCTACTCCTGGCTCTCATGTCTGAGCTCGTGGACGGTGCAGTGAGACTGTGAATCCGTCACAATTGACTAAGTAGCGCACATCGGCGCAGGTGTGAGCTATCTGCAAAAGCTCGACCTGCGGATGAACAAGGAGCATCCTCCGCGGTTTTCACCGGCCGCGATATCGAGCACCTGAAAATTCGATTCGCGTCAGACGAAATGCTTAAACCCGGACCCCTAACATGCATAAGTTCCGAACGTCAGTACATTAAGCTCCAATGCAAGAGATGCCATGTGAAAACAAAACAAATAGTGCCGACAAAGGCCAGAGCAATAACAGTGTCTCCGATGCGGGTCCATAGCCATCGCGTCGAGTCCTGCCATGAGCGGATCGCGCTGTAGACGGCTACGATTGCTCCCACGACCCCAATCCATCCGAACAACTGGATAAGCCGCAGGAATGGATTCCCCTTTGGGCTAAGCAACGAGATGTCTTTCAACGCCATCGCGAAGAATACGCTGTATCCGACAAAGAGAAAGAGGAACGCGATGCAGGCCAGGCGTACCAACAGTCGCAATCGCGTTTGCGCTGGACTCATTGTCAGCGACTTCCCATAGTGACGCCGAATCAATGCTGAGATGGGCCACAACAATACGGTCAGGAGCAAGACCACTAGAGAAACGACAATAAGTGGCAACTGGAATCCGCTGTTTTCCCAGGCCGAAGCCTTCTGAAACACCATGAACGGGAAGTCGATCACGGCCACTGTATTTCCGGATTCATCTTTCTTGAATGCAAGCCGATCTTGATGATTCACATCGCGAAACATCATCGGAGCGATCTCGCGAAATTTCTTCGGCTCCCCATTCATATCCTTCAAATCTTTGGCGCTGATGGTACCGTCGTAATTGCGGACTACGTCCATCTCTCCGACGACAGTGAGCATGCTCAAGATGTTGTCCTGCGACCTGCGGCTCACGATGTAATGTCCGGCAACCTGCTCGGCATCGCTGGTCGCCGTCGCGACGGGAGATGCGTCTTTCAACTCAATGGGGAAATAGCGATCGAGAAATGCGTGCCACACCGCCTCGCGGGCTCGTACTTCCCCCTTTCCCGCACTGTTGTAGGAGACAAAGAACCCGAGTTGGGCATCCGGCATCAGGTGCAGGTCGCTATGGAAATAGTCGGTGTCGCCCGCATGGCCGATGATGCGGTGTCCGTTGCGCGTCTCTTCATAAAATCCGAGGCACATGCCATTCATGTCGGGCAAGTTTGCAAACTGGCGAGAATGCATCATCTCGGCAGTTTCGGGTTTCAGTATCTGGACGTTTTCGTATTTCCCATTCTGCAGATGAGCAATCATCAAGTGCGTCATATCCATGGCCGAAACAGACGAACTTCCTGCCGGAGCAGCTTGCACAAATTCGAATTGCTTCGCCGGCTGCGAGGCTACGGTATAACCCTTCGACATCAGCGGCGCTAACGCATCGGGGAGGGGCTGTCGAAATGTCGAATGCGTCATTCCCAGCGGTTTGATGATGTGTTCGTCGATATAGTCAAAGTAATCCTGCCCTGAAACGCGCTGGACGATGTATCCCGCAAGGGCGGTCGCGTAATTCGAATACGCCGGAGTTGTCCCGGGCGGGAAGATACGCGTGGGTAAATGCTTCTGGAGATACGGACCGAGTGGTTGCAGATCCTTTGCGTCCGCAACAAACAGCTCTTGTACGGACTCCTCGAACCCAGGGGTATGCGTCATGATATTGCTCAGCGTGATCGGCTTGGGATAGGTCGCGGGAATCTTGAAATCAAGATAATCGTTCACGTCGCGATCAAGATTGAGCTTTCCTTGCTCGACCAGTTGCATGACCGCGGTCCATGTAAACAACTTTGAAATCGATCCTGGACGGAAGAGTGTGTCTTCGGGTGAGACGGGCTTCTTCTTCTCCACATCGGAATATCCATAACCTTTCGCAAAGATCACCTTTCCATCTTTTACAATTGAAATTACAGCTCCTGCGATGTCCTCTCGTGCCAATTGCTGCGGCATAATGCCATCAAGAAAAGCGGAGATATCTTGCTCAGTCATCTCGTGTGGCGTGACGGCGGAAGCGGGAACGTTCTCCGATTTTGGTTCAGGTTTCGTCACGGGCGGCTTAGGTCCCTGCGCGCTTGCGAACGCCGAGCATAAGAGAACGGCAAGAGTAAGTTTTAACATCGACGTACGAAGAATATTTTCCTGTCGCATGCTCAATGGCATAACGTGTTCACCCTTCATCCTTATTCTCCAGACACTGGATACTTGGCGCACACTCCGATCAGAAGTTAAGTTTCATCGCCAGTTGAATCAGCCGCGGATTTACATTCATTTGTGTAATTTGGCCGAACGTGGGATCCGCTGTGAACGTTCCCGCCACTGAAGCGCCGGCATTCAGATTGTTCGGATTCGCAAATTGCGGCGTGTTGAAGGCATTGAAGAATTCTGCACGGAAATCGAGGCCAAAGCGCTCGGTCAGTCGCGTGCTCTTGATCGCTACGATGTCGAAGTTTCTCTGGTCCGGACCTCGCACTGCGCCTACACCGATGTTCCCGAATGCAGTGCCTCCGTCCGACGTGATGACTGGGGGACTGGTTATGCAATTGATATTCAGAAAATTGTTGAGGCGATCGGTGACAGCGCCGTGCGTTGCGAGCTGCGCATTGGTGCACCCCGCAGCCAACTGAGGCCTGTCTCCCCCGGGAGTATCAATTCCAAAGGCATTGGTCACATTCTGCTGAGTGATAGTCATAAATTGACCGGCTTGGATGGTTGTGACTCCCGCAACCGACCACCCGGCCAACACTCGACCCTTCAGCGAGGTGCGATTCGCAGGTCCAGGCAGGTCGTACTGATAGCTCAATACGAGGCGCTGTGGGCGAACGAATCCATCCGGACCGTAGCGCTGCCTCGGATCGTTTTGATCACCAACGATCAGGCCTCCGTTGGGACCGGTGCTGTACCCGTTATCGGCAGTGAGTGATCGATCCCATGTGTACGAGGCAAGGAATTGAAGCCCGTGCCCGAATTGCTTCTTCAAGCTGGCATTCAGCGCGTTGTACCATGACGTGCCCTCGGATTCGATGATCGTTGCTCCATCAGACGCGAAACCCGGAATCGGCGCACGGTTCGGAATGTTGGCCAGCAAATTTTGGGTTTCTCCGTGCACCGGATTCGATGGACTCGCGGAGAGCGCCTGATTGAAGAGCCGTTGCTGGACCAGATGCGTGCCCCGCGCTCCCTCATACCCTAGTTCCAGAACAAGACCCTGCATGACTTCAGTTTGAAGGTTGAGGCTGTACTCCTGCAGCACCGGAGAACGAAAATTCGCCGCAAAGGTGGTCGGCGTAAGCGCTGGTTGGCCGGCAGATGGGGGATAGTACGCCGGAAAGTACGGAAACTGCGCAGGTGCGGCCGGAAATG
>Ga0070735_10001795_pt1 | contig 20085 bp, 13 predicted proteins | sample Coa_R1_FD_66443 | JGI IMG/M metagenome (GOLD analysis project Ga0070735, IMG submission 66443) | Surface soil microbial communities from Centralia Pennsylvania, which are recovering from an underground coalmine fire - Coalmine... | ecosystem: Environmental > Terrestrial > Soil > Unclassified ... | reverse complement strand
CCACAACGCGTCGTTGTGGCTCGCCGGCGCGGCGGTTGTTTGCCCGCCAGGCCCGGCGTCGCTTTGATCGTGGGTATGGGCAGGCAGTTCGGGTGGCTCTGGTCGGCGTACGCGGTCAGCACGCTCGGCACGTGGCTCGCGTTCGATGCGTTCTCGCTGCTCGCCATCCTGGTCCTGCACGCCGGGCCGGGCCAGGTGTCGGTGCTGGCGGCCGCCGGGATGGCCGTCGGAGCGCTGGTCGCGGTGCCGCTCGGCCCGTGGATCGAGTTCCGCCGCAAGCGGCCGGTGATGATCGCCATGGACCTGATCCGGTTCGCCGCCCTGATGACCATCCCGGCCGCGTTCGCGCTCGGCTGGCTCGGTTTCCCCCAGCTCCTGGTGGTATCGGTGGTCACCGGCGCCGCCGACATCACGTTCAAGTCGGCCAGCGGGGCGTACCTGAAGGTGCTGGTGACGGGGGAGGACCTGCTCGTGGCCAACGGGCGGTTCGAATCCACTACCTGGACCTCGACCGCGCTCGGGCCGCCGCTCGGCGGGGCCGCGTTCGGCCTGTTCGGCCCGATGACGACCGTGCTGGCCAACGCGGCCAGCTTCCTGCTGTCGGCGGCCGGGATCCGCGCCATCGGCGGGAGCGAGCCGCGCCCGGCCCGGGACGGCGCCGCGCGGCTGCGCATCCGCGACCTGCCCGACGGGTGGCGGTACATCCTGGGCCACGCGGCGCTGCGCCCGCTGTTCTTCAACACGATCGCGGTCGGCGCCCTGATCCTGGCCCCGGCGCCGTCGCTCGCGGTGCTCATGCTGGGCCGTCTGCACTTCGCGCCCTGGCAGTACGGCCTGGCCTTCGCCGTCCCCTGCCTGGGCGGCCTGCTGGGCGCCCGGCTGTCCCGCAGGCTCGTGGCGCGGTTCGGGCGGCACCAGGTCATGCGTACCGCCGGCACGGTGCGCGCGTGCTTCCCGGTCGGGCTGGCCTTCATCGGGCCCGGCGTGGCCGGGCTTGGCGGAGGTCATGGCGATCGAGCTGGGGCTGATCACCGCCATCGGCGTGTTCAACCCGGTGTATGCCACCTACCGGCTGGACCAGACGCCGCCCGGCCGGGTGGCCCGCACGTTGTCGGCGTGGTCGGTCACCACCAGCGCCACCATCGCGGCCCTGACCGCCGGGTGGGGCCTGCTGGCCAGTCTCACCAGCCTGCGTGCCGCGCTCGCGATCGCCGGCCTGCTGTTGCTGGCCACCCCGCTGCTGCTGCCGCGCCGTGATCATCCCGTACCGCGAGGCCAGGAACCGGTGACGGCGGGGCAAACGGTACCCTGACGGCGTGGCCGAACACCAGGGACGACCGGATGGGGGGCCCGACGTCGGGATCCTCGTCACCATCCGGGCGCTGCTGCCGAACCTTGCGCCCGTCGAGCGCCGGGTGGCCCAGATGGTCCTGGACGACCCGGCCGGGGTGGCCTGGCGGAGCATCTCGGAGCTGGCCAGTTCCTGCGGCACGTCGGCCACCAGCGTGGTCCGGTTCTGCCGGGCCATCGGGCTGCGCGGCTACCCCGAACTGCGGCTGGCCCTGGCCGGCGCGGTGGCTCACGACGACGCCACGGCCGTCGCGGCCGCCTCGAGCGACATCGATCCGGACGACGACGCCGCGACGATCACCAAGAAGATCGCCTTCGCCGACGCGCGGGCCGTGACCGAGACCGCGAGCCACCTGGACATCGCCACCTTGACCCAGGTCGTGGACGCGCTGGCCAAGGCCAGCCGGATCGACATCTACGGCGTGGGAGCCAGCGGCTACGTGGCCCTGGACCTGCAGCAGAAGCTGCAGCGCATCGGCCGGCCGGCGTTCGCCTGGCCGGACCCGCACATGGCCATCACGTCGGCCTCGCTGCGCGAGCACGGCGACGTGGTCATCGGCTTGTCCCACACCGGGACCACCGTCGACACCATCGACGCGCTGCGTGAGGCGCGCCGTCACGGTGCCGTCAGCGTGGCGGTGACGAACTTCCCGTGGTCCCCGATCGCCGAGGCGGCCGACTTCGTCCTGCTCACCGCGGCCCGCGAGACCGCCTTCCGGTCCGGCGCCATGACCAGCCGGATCGCGCAGCTGACCGTGGTCGACTGCCTGTTCGTCACGCTGGCCCAGCAGGATCTGCCCCGGACCCGGGTGGCCCTGGAGCGGACCTTCGCCGCCGCCCAGGCCAAGCGCGTCCGCCGCCCTCGCCGCCAGCCGCCTGGTGGCTAACCCGGCCCCGCCCCCGCCCACGCTGCCCGGGCGGCTGCTCGGCATCGACGCCGGGGGCAGCGGGACCAGGGCCGTCGTGCTCGAAGCGGGCCAGGTAACGGCCCAGCCGGACGGCCCGCCGATGAACGCGCTGCTCACCACCGGGTTCACCGAGCAACTGCAGGCCATCATCGCCGCCGTCGGCCCGACCGCGGCGGGCGTCGGCCTGCCCGGCGTGCACCGGACGGGCCAGGCCGACGAGATCGGCCAGCTGCTGAGCGAGCGGACCGGCTGCCCGGTGCACGTGACCGGCGACGCCGACCCGGCGCTCTGCGGCGCGTTCGGGGGCGCCCCGGGCATCGTGGTCATCGCGGGCACCGGATCGGCCGCGCTCGGCTGGGACGGGGAGCGCTTCGCCTACGCCGGCGGCCACGGCTTCGTGCTTGGCGACGAGGGCAGCGCCTACTGGATCGGCCGTGAGTCGGTCCGCGCGGCCGTGCGCTTCGAGGAGCAGACCGGTGGCTCGGAGCTGATCTACCGGATCGTGACCGAGGCCACCGTGCCCGACCTTGACGTCCTGGTCGGCGAGGTCAACGCGCACCCGGCCGACCGGAACCGGCTGGCCGTGCTCGCACCCGCGCTCACCGCGCTCGCCGGGCACGACCCCGAAGCCGACCGGATCGTGCGGTCCGCCGCCGAGCATCTCGCCGCCCTGGCCGAGTCCATCCGGCGCCGCCTCGGCCCGCTGCCCGTCGCCGGCGCCGGCGGGGTCTTCCGCGACCCGGCCATCTGGACCCGGTTCACCGAACTGACCGGCGCCGCCCGCCCGCTGGCGCCTGCCGCCGTGGGCGCCGCGCTGCTCGCCGCCGCGTGCACGCCCGCGGCACCGAGCGCTTCATGCTCCTTTCATGCTCGGCAGGCATCCTTGAGCTGGTGACCGCCAGCCCCGCGAAGCAACGGATCCGGATCGGGCGAGCGGCCGTCCTGCTGGCCGTCTTCTGCGCCGCCGCGGCATGCACCTCGTCACGGCCGGCCACGCCTGCCACCTCGGCCCCGCCCGGCACCTCGGCCAGCACTGGAGCCTCCCCGGTGCGGACCGTTCCCAGGGCGTCCCCGGCCAGCGTCGCCGCTCGCGTCCCGCCGCACGTCACCGTGTCCCGGATCCGGACCGCGGACGGATCGGTGGTGACCGTGGCCGTCTTCCGCGGCCCGGTCCAGTACGTCCTGCACAACGGCAGCCAGGATCCCGGGCCCCGCTACGCGGCGCTGGTCCGGGCCGGTCCCGTGGTCGGCGGCGCCGAACGCCGGCGCCTGCTCGCCGCGTTCAACGGCGCCTTCCTGCTGCGCTCGCGGGCGGGCGGCTACGAGCAGGAGGGCCACGTGTTCCGGGCCCTGCGGCACGGCCTGGCCAGCCTGGTCATCGACCGTTCCGGGCGGGCCAGGATCGGCACCTGGGGGGTGGACGTGCCCGCCCCGGGCGAGGCCGTCTACAGCGTGCGGCAGAACCTGTGGCTGCTGGTCCAGGACGGCCGGCCCACCGCGGAAGCGGCCCGCTGGTACCGCTGGGGCGGGACCCTCGGCCATGCCGAATACGTCGCCCGCAGCGCGCTCGGACAGGACGCCGCCGGTGACCTCATCTACGCGGCGAGCATGTCCACCGTGCCGGAGGACCTCGCCCGGGTGCTGGCCCGCAGCGGCGCGCGGACCGCCATGGAACTGGACATCAACCCCGAGTGGGTCCAGCTCGCGATCGCCCGCACCCCCGGCGCGACGCTCCGCGCGCCCATCCCCGGTCAGGTCCGCCCGGTCAACCAGTACCTCATCGGCTGGACCCGCGACTTCATCACCGTCCTGGTCCCCGGCTGACCGCGCTCAGCCCAGGTCGCCGCGTTCGCGGATGGCCCGGATGTCCTCGGCCACCCGGAAGGTGACGACGAAGAATTCCAGGATGATGCGGTAGATGGCCAGGACGATGAGGATGAACAGCGGGTCGCCGAACACCAGCATCAAGAAGCCGAACACCGTGCTGGCCTTGAACGCGATGATGGTGACCACCAGGGCGCTGACCACCGTGCCGATCACGATCAGCATGTAGAGCACCTTGATGACCTTCGGCGTCACGAACGAGGTGAAGCCGAAATCGAACAGAGCGCCGAGGAACCCCCGGGTGTCCGAGGCATCCTTCGGTGCCTGCTCCGCGGGACGCCTGGCCTCCGGGCGCGCCGTCCCGGCGTCGGCCGGCACCGCGGCGAACGCGGCCGTCCCCGCCGGGCCGAACGTGTCGGCCTTGCGGTCCCCGAACGGATCGGCGTCCCCGAACGGATCGGCGCCGAACGAACCGGCCGGCCGGGCTCCCGGCGCACCGGCCTGACCCGCACCGTAGGCGTCCGGCCGGGCCCCCAGCGCACCGGCCTGACCCGCACCGTAGGCGTCCGGCCGGGCCCCCAGCGCACCGGCCTGGCCCGCGCCGTAGGGGTCCACCCTGGCCCCGAAGCCGTCGGTGGTGCCCGCGCCGAACGAGTCGGCCCGGATCCCGAACGCGTCGGTCGCGCCCGCGCCGCGCACACCGAACGCGTCGACCGGACCCGTGCCGCGTGGGTCCGCGGGCATCGCGAACGGGTCGGCGGGCGTCGTGCCGTAGGCCTCGGTGGGACCGGTACCGTGCCCGTCCCCGGTCCTGGCCCGGTGCGAGCCCGTCCCGTTGCCGTAACCGTCGGATTCGGCGGGCGCGGAGAACGGCCCGCGGGCGGCGTGGCTGCCGTGGTTCCACTCTTCCGGCAGGCCCTGATGTGACGACCGATCCGGCATCGACCTCTCCCAGGGAAAGCTTCGTCGTGGCACGCCACCTGCGATGATGCAGGCGGGCGCGCAGGCTTCGGGGCTAGGTTACTTTCCCGGAAGCCGCGAAATACTCGCTTTCCAGAAGATGACAGATAATGGTAATCGAATATGCCAATAACGCTTTGTGCCTTATGGGCGCATATTTAGCCGTGCCGCGTTCGGCCTCAGCCGGCCCGAAGACGCAGGCCACGCGGGGTGGGCCGGAAACCAGCCGCCTCGAGCGCCTGCGCCAGCGGTGAGCCGTGGATGCCCGACCCGACGGTCAGGCCGTCCGCGCGCTCCACGCTCAGCCGGCCCAGCGCGCCGTCGCGGACCGAGGCGGCCAGCGCCGTGGCCGCCGGACCCAGCACCTGCGGATCCTCGGTCCAGGACAGCAGGGTCCGGCCGCCCCGCTCGACGTACAGCACGAGCGAGCCGTCCACCAGAACGACCAGCGCGCCCGCCTTCCGCCCCGGCCGGTGCGACGAAGGCGTCTCGCCAGGGCGATCCGGCCACGGCAGCGCCGCCCCGTACGGCTGGGCCGGATCAGCGGCCGCCAGAACGGTGCCGACCCGGGGGGACGACCCCCCGGAGCCCCCCGCGACTGGGGGGAATCCCCCCAGACCCCCCTTTGCCAGAGCACGCATGCGGTCGACCGCGCCGGGCAGCGCGAACTGCGCCGCGCCCAGGCCCTCGACGAAGTAGCCGCGCCGGCACTGGCCCGCCTCCTCCATGGCCCGCAGCACCGGGTATACCGCGGCGAACCCGCCGGGGATCCGCTCGGCGGCGACCGCGCCCCTGGTCAGCACGCCGTGCCGCTCCAGCAGGGTCAGGGCCAGCGCGTGCGCGCGGACCGTCTGAGCCCCGTCGCCGGCGACGGGCTCCAGGCGGCCGGGCAGCAGCGACCACCGGCCGCTGACCGTGGGCGGCCCGGTCCGGGTCGGCATCGACGGCCGGCCGAAACCGTACCGCCGGCCGGGGCCGCCGGGCCGGGGCCGGGGCACCGCCGCCCGGGGCGCCGCGGCCGCCCGGCGCTGCTGGCCGCTCAGCGTCACCCGCAGCGGGGCCAGGGTGTCGTTGGTGAGCAGCCCGGCCCAGACCAGGTCCCAGATGGCCGCCGCCACCTCGCCATCGTCAGGAGGGATGCCGGGACCGCCGAGCAGTCCCGCGACCCGGTCGCTGAGCATCCGGAAGAACAGCGCGCCGCCGCCGCTGAGCACCTCGAGCACCGCCTCGTGCAACGGGGTCATGCTGACCTCGCCCGGCTCGGGCAGCATCAGCTGGGCCCCGTCGCCGGGTGCCAGCACCAGCCAGCCGTCCCCGCCCGGCAGCGCCCCCGCGCCGGACCAGACGACCTCGCCCGCCGATGTGAGCTCGTCGAGCAGGGCGGGGGAGTAGCCAGGGATCCGGCCGGGCAGCACCAGCGTCTCCAGCGCGGACGCGGGCACCGGCGCCCCGGCCAGCCGCTCCACCGCCTCCAGCACCGCTCCCGCGTCGGCCCGCCGCCGGCCGCCCCCAACCGGACCAAGAGCGCCCCCGATCCCGTGCCAGGTCGGCAGGAACCGGGCCAGCACCTCCGGCGGGACCGGCTCGGCTTCCTTGCGCAGCCGGGCCAGGCAGCGCCGGCGCAGCAGGCGCAGCACCTCAGCGTCGCACCATTCGGTCGCGCCGGCCGACCCGGCACCCGTGGGCAGGAACTCACCCTCGACCACGCGCCCGTCGGCCGCGAGTCGGCGCAGCGCCATCGTCACCACCGCGGGGCCCAGCCCGTACCGCCCGGCCACCGCGGCCGTGGCGAACGGCCCGTGCGTCCGCGCGTACCTGGCCACCAGGTCGCCAAGCGGGTCGGCGACCGGCTCGGTGAACACCTCGGGCACGCCCAGCGGCAGCGGAACCCCCAGGGCATCACGCAGCCGGCCCGCGTCCTCGATCGCGGCCCACATCGGCTGCCCGGCGACCCGCACCTCGATGACCCGCCGCGCCGCGGCCAGTTCGGCCAGCCAGGAGGCCGGATCCGACAGGCACCGCTCGGCGAGTTCCGGCACCGCGAAAGGCCCCGCCGTCCGCAGCAGGTCAGACAGGGCTTCGGCGTCCCGGCAGCGGCGGTTCTCCGACAGGTGCTGCAGGTCCCGCTCGGTCTCCGCGACCACCGAGGGATCGAGCAGCTCGCGCAGGCCGTCGGTGCCGAGGAGTTCGGCCAGCAGGGCGGGGTCGAGCGACAGGGCCTGGGCCCGCCGCTCGGCCAGCGGCGCGTCGCCCTCATACATGAACGCCCCGACGTAGCGGAACAGCAGCGACTTGCCGAACGGGCTCGGCGTCGCCGTCTCCACCTCCACGATCCGGATCCGGCGGGCGGCGATGTCGCGCAGCAGCCCGGTCAGCGCCGGGACGTCGAACACGTCCCGCAGCACCTCGCGCACCGTCTCCAGGACGATCGGGAACGCCGGGTACCGGCTGGCGATCTCCAGCAGTTGCGCGGACCGCTGCCGCTGCTGCCACAACGGGGTGCGCCGCCCCGGCTGGCGGCGCGGCAGCAGCAGCGCCCGGCTGGCGCACTCCCGGAACCGCGACGCGAACAGCGCGCTGGCTCCCACCTCGGCCGTGACCAGGTCGCCGATCTCGTCCGGGTCGATCAGCGCGAGCCCGCTCGGCGGCGGCTCGTCGGACTCCGGCACCCGGATCAAGATCCCGTCGTCGGTGTGCAGCGCCTGCACGTCCATCCCGCCGTACCGCTCGCGCAGCCGGGCCGCGATGGCCAGCGCCCACGGGGCGTGCACCCGGTCGCCGTACGGGCTGTGCAGCACCACCCGCCAGTCGCCGAGTTCGTCGCGGAACCGCTCCACTACCAGCGTCCGGTCATCGGGCACGTACCCGGTCGCGGCGCGCTGGTCGGCCAGGTACCGGATCAGGTTCCGCGCCGCCAGCTCGTCCAGCCCGGCCCGGGTCAAAGACGCCATCGCCTCCGGCTCCGAGGCGGAAGCGGACAGCGAACGGACCGCCGCCCCGATGGCCCGGCCCAGCTCGGCGGGCCGCCCCGGGGTGTCGCCGTGCCAGAACGGCAGCCGCCCCGGCTGGCCGGGCGCCGGGGTGACCAGCACCCGGTCCGGGGTGATGTCCTCGATCCGCCACGAGCTGGCGCCGAGCACGAACACGTCGCCGACCCGCGACTCGTACACCATCTCCTCGTCGAGCTCCCCGACCCGCCGCGGCTGCCGGCCCGAGGAGTCTCCTCCCGAGGCCAGGAACACGCCGAACAACCCCCGGTCCGGGATCGTCCCGCCGCTGGTCACGGCCAGCCGTTGCGCGCCCGGCCGGGCCCGGATGATCCCGGCCACCCGGTCCCACACGATGCGCGGCCGCAGCCCGGCGAAGTCCTCGCTGGGGTAGCGCCCGGCCAGCATGTCGAGCACCGCCTCCAGGATCGGCCGGGTCAGCCCGCCGAACGGCGCCGCGCGGCGCACCATCGTCTCCAGGTCGTCGACCGGCCAGTCGTCAAGCGCGGTCATCGCCACCACCTGCTGGGCCAGCACGTCCAGCGGGTTGTGCGGGATCTTCAGCTCCTCGATCTGGCCGTCCCGCATGCGCTCGGCGACCACCGCCGCCTGGACCAGGTCACCTTGGTACTTGGGGAAGATGATGCCCCGGGACACGTCGCCCACGTTGTGCCCGGCCCGGCCGACCCGCTGCAGCCCGCTGGCCACCGACGGCGGCGCCTCCACCTGCACGACCAGGTCGACCGCGCCCATGTCGATGCCGAGTTCCAGGCTGGAGGTCGCGACCACCGCGGGCAGCCGCCCGGCCTTGAGCGCCTCCTCGATCTCGGCCCGCTCCTGCCGCGACACCGAGCCGTGGTGCGCCCGGGCCACCTCCGCGGGCGCGCCCGCCGAGGCCCCCGCCTGGGCCATGATCTCGGCGGGCATGCGCCCGTTCCCCCGCGCCTCGAAGGCCGCCTCGGCCCGTTCGGCAGCCAGCTCGTTCAGCCGCCCGCACAGCCGCTCGGCCAGCCGCCGCGAGTTCGCGAACACGATCGTGGACTTGTGCTGCTCGATCAGGTCCAGCACCCGCTCCTCGACGTGCGGCCAGATGGACCGCGACGGCGCCGGGCCGTCCTCGCCGTCGTCCGAACCCCGGCCGCGCACGGTGTCCAGCTCGGTCATGTCCTCGACCGGAACGACCACGCTGAGCTCAATGCGCTTGGGGCTGGGCGGCTGCACCACGGTGACCGGCCGGATGCCGCCCAGGAACGTCGCCACCTCCGAAACCGGCCGCACCGTGGCCGACAGCCCCACCCGCTGTGCTGGGCGCGGGCCGTCGGCCATGACGCGCAGCGCATCGAGCCGCTCGAGGGACAGCGCCAGGTGCGCGCCGCGCTTGTTTCCGGCGACTGCGTGCACCTCGTCCACGATGACCGTCTCAACACCGCGCAAGGTCTCCCTGGCCTGCGAGGTGAGCAGCAGGAACAGCGACTCCGGCGTGGTGATGAGGATGTCCGGCGGCTTGGTGACCAGCTTCCTGCGATCCTCGGCCGCGGTGTCACCGGTGCGGACCGCGACCCGGATGTCGGGCTCGGCCAGCCCCAGCCGGTGCGCCGCGTGCCGGATCCCGGTCAGCGGGGCCCGCAGGTTCCGCTCGATGTCCACCGCCAGCGCCTTGAGCGGGGAGACGTAGAGCACCCTGGTCCGCTGCTTCGGGTCCTGCGGCGGCGGCACCGCGGCCAGCTTGTCGATCGCCCACAAGAACGCGGCCAGCGTTTTGCCCGACCCGGTCGGCGCGACGACCAGGGTGTCCTCGCCCTGGCCGATGGCCCGCCAGGCGCCCGCCTGGGCCCGCGTCGGCTCAGCGAAGGCCCCGTCGAACCAGGCCCGCGTGGCCGGCGAGAACCCGTCCAGCGCACCCGTCAGTGCACCCTTCAGGGCACCCGTCGGGGGAGACTCTTCCGCCATGCTCCCATACTGCCCTGCCCCACTGACATTTCCGGCCGTACCGCCGCCGCACTGCACGGACCCGCGACCCAATGGCCTCAGCGTGGTGGTCGCGGCACTGCCGCAGACCCCGAAAACAGGACTTCAGTCACACTGGTACCGCCAGTACAGCAGGTCGCATGCTCTGGACCCGCCCGAACGTGGTGAAACCCCGCTTTCACTACACAAGAGCGTGGTGGAAGCCCAGATTCACCTGGTTCAGTGCCGGGCTGACGTTCATGATCAACTTTGGCTAGGAGCGCGCCTGGCTATAACACGCTGTTCCCGGGAACGGCTCTTCCGATGAAGGGATGCACCCCGGCTGCCTGCGGAAACCAGGCCGCGGCGCGAGGAGGGCCGCCGTATCTGAGCCAGCAATCCAGATAGCGGAGCACAATCCCATGACCACGAAGACTTTGACCCCGTTTTCCGGGGCAAAACCCTTCATGATCATGAAAATCGAACAAAACTCCTGACCGCTCGACCTCGGTAAGTGACCCTGCCGCCCCCGGCAGTAGCACTCGGGCGCTGAGACGAACCCATAGCTGCGCGTCCTGGTGGCATTTCCCCACCACCTCAGCATGCCGTACTCCATGACGCAGCCCCGTGCCGCAGTTCGCGGCACGGGGCGCGGCTGCCCGGGACGTTCAGCAGACCAGGGCGGCGTGGAAGGATTCGCTAGCCAGGGTCCCGCCGAAGAACAACAGCTGGCGGACCTGGATACCGACGGCGTTGCGGGCCGTGCCGGGCACGATCTCCACGGTGGCCGGATCGAACGGCACGGCGGTGTCGGCCGAACCCCGAGTCGCGACGGCCGCACAGGCGGCGACCGGACGGCTGGTGACCAACGTGTACTGACCCGATGCCTCGCTGAACGACCAGATGCGGTGTGATCCGCGGGCGAGGCGCCCGTTCGCGGCGACGACCGCGACCTTAGCCCTGGCAGCGGCCGGGCAGATCACCGCCAGGTGGAACGGGATGCCCGCGCTCAGCCCGCCGCCCTGGTTCTTGGTCTCGACGTAGACCGTGCTGGGGTCACTGCCCGATCCGGTATAGACCCCGCCCGGACTGAACACCAGGCCATGACCGGGATCGCCGACCGTGGCGAGGTAGGCGCACGAGTCGATACGGGCGGGGAAGGTCACGTCGTATCGGCCGGCACCCAGGCTGGTGAGGGTCGCGCCGGGGGTGGAGCGCACCAGGTTGGCGTTGTACCCGACGACCGCGTAGGACCAGCCGGGCAAGCCGCAGTCAACGACCAGGTTGAATGGCCCGTCGGTCAGCCCGCCGCCCTGGTTCTTGGTTTCGACGTACACGCCGTCCGCGCTCAGGTGGCCTCCTGCGGTGAAGACCTGCAGTGCCTGGGAGTAGGCGTTGATCGTGGTCGCGACATATGCGCACTGCTGCACATCGGCCGAGAAGGTGACCTCGTACTGGCCGGTGCCGATGTGGGTCACGCCACTCACGCCGTTGCCGTGCGCCAGCGTGCCGTTGAGATTCACGCTGGCGAACAGGTTGCTGTGGGTGCTGGCCTGGGCAGGAACGGCACCCAGAAAGGCCGTCGATATGGCAGCTATTGCGGTGACAGTGGCGCCTGTGGCCACTGAGGACCTGAAAAGCCGACGAATCATGATGATGTCTCCTGTCAGATAAGTTCTGGTACGGATAGCTGAGGATTCGAGATGGGCGGTGCGCTTTTCCGCGGGAAATCGGCGGGAATCCCGCCGTCGCTCACGAGCCGCCGGATCCGCCGCTGGTACGGGCTTCCGCAGACTGCCAGCTGCCAGAATTGAGCGAAGGAAGCACCGTCGTGCTCTCGGACTGCACGGTCGACTGGTCGGACGTGTACGAGGTCGGCGAGCAAGGCATATCGAGTGCCTGCCAGTTGATGGTGTCGCCCGCGTTGGCTTGGCGCCCCGAGTAGGTCTGGTTGTCGTCCTGCATGATGATCCAGCAGTCCTGGCCGCCGTTGGCGGGGTCGGCACCAGAGGTGGCCGGCACGTAGAGGTACGCGGTCAGATCCTGGCAAGGGCAGCCGGGCAACGAGTACGAGCCGTCGGCGGACAGCTGCTGTACCTGGTACTCGCCGTCGTACCAGCCGCTGGCGCTGAACCCCGGATCGTAGTTGTAGAAGTAGACCGATGCGTTCGCTGCCGGCTGCCCGTCCGGCCAGCTGACGGTCCCGGTGACCGAGCCGCTGCCGCCGCCGCTTACGCTGCCGCCGCCGCTTACGCTGCCGCCGCCGCTTACGCTGCCGCCGCCGTCACTGTAGTTGCCACCGCCACCGCTGTAGCCGCCGTCACCGCTGTTCCCGCCGCTACATGCCGTGAGCGCCCCCACCGCTACGATCGAGGCCACGAAAACGGGCACGAAAAAGCGAATTGTTTTCTTAGCCGCGCTTGCCGTTCTGTTCTGCATCATCGTCATGCTCCTTCCAAGCTCGTCCATCATTGGCGTCTGCTGCCGACGCTAGGTAGCAGCCGGGGATGTCACCACGAGGAAGGACTCACGGATTAAGTCACAGTTTTTGCGGTGCAGACGGGCCAGGTAAGCGGTGAGCTGTGCGAGGCGATGGTCAAAGGTTTCTGCGCCGCGTACGCTGGGTGCGATCCTTTTGGTACTGCGCCGGGCCTGGCAGCGCGGCCGGAGGGCTGAGGGACGGTGGGCCATGACCGGACAGCCTGCGCCGGAATTTGCCGGGCTGTTGCGGGAGCTGCGCGTCGCGGCGCGGCTGACCCAGGAGGAGCTGGCCGAGGCGGCAGGCTTGAGCCCGCGGACGGTCAGCGATCTCGAGCGCGGGGTCAGCCAGAAGGCACACCGGGATACCGCCCGCCTGCTGGCCGATGCGCTGCACCTGATCGGCCCGACCCGGGCGCGGTTCGAGGCGGTAGCGCGGGGTCGCGGCCCGGGGGACGCCGGGCCTGGCGCCGCCGCGATGGCCACCCGGACGCTGCCGCGTGATATCGCCTCGTTCACCGGGCGGCAGCAGGAACTCGCGCAGCTGGCAGAGGCCGCCGCGGGGGCGGGCGGGGTGGTGGGCATCCACGCGATCGGCGGGATGGCCGGAGTGGGCAAAACCACGTTCGCGGTGCACGCCGCGCACTGGCTGGCGGACCGGTTTCCCGGCGGGCAGATCTTCCTCCCGCTGCACGGGCACACGCCCGGGCAGCAGCCGGTGGATCCGAGTGACGCGCTGGCCAGCCTGCTGCTGACCCTGGGGGTTCCCGCCGCGCAGATCCCCCCGGGCCTTGAGGCGCGAATGGCGCTGTGGCGGGACCGGCTGGCGGGCCGGCAGCTGTTGCTGGTGCTCGATGACGCGGCCGGCAGCGAGCAGGTGCTCCCGCTGCTGCCCGGGTCCGGAGGCAGCCTGGTGCTGGTTACCAGCCGGCGGCATCTGTCCGCGCTGGAGGATTCGACGGCGGTCAGCCTGGACACCTTGCCGCCCGGCGAGGCCGCCAGGTTGCTGGTGCGCCTGGCGGGCCGGGCCGGGCTGAGCCCGGATGAACCGCCGGTGGTCGAGCTCACCCGGCTGTGCGGGTATCTGCCGCTGGCGATCGGGATGGTGGCCCGCCAGTTGCATCATCACCCGGCCTGGTCCGTGGCCGGGCGGGCCGCCGAGCTGGCCTCAGCGCGGGACCGGCTCGAGCTGATGACCACCGAGAACCTGTCAGTGGCCGCCGCGTTCAATCTGTCCTATGCCGACCTCACCGAAGCCGAGCAGCGGCTGTTCCGGCGGCTGGGACTGCACCCCGGCACCGATATCGACGCCTACGCGGCCGCCGCGCTGGACGGCACCGGACTGGCCGTGACCCGCCGCGGCCTGGAGGCGCTGTACGACCAGCACCTGATTGCTGAGCCGGCGCAGGGACGGTACCGGCTGCACGATCTGATCCGCGAGCACGCCCGCGCCCTGGCCGAGCGCGCTGACCCGGATGGCGACCGGGACCAGGCCACGGCCCGGTTGCTGGATTATTACCAGCACACCGCCGCCCGCGCCGACGCCCTCATCGCTCGCGAGGCCCGCCCCGCCCTCGTTACCGCGGGCAGCGCCGGACCGGCCGCGGTTCCCGCCCTGGCCGACCGGGAGCAGGCGCTAGTCTGGGCACGCGCCGAGCGCGCCAGCCTGCTCGCCTGCCTCGACCGCGCCACCGGGACCGGCCAGCACGCCCGGGTCATCGCCCTGACCGCCGGCCTGGCCGGGCTGCTGCGGCGTGACGGCCCCTGGGCCGAGGCCATCAGCCGGCACACCGCCGCGATCCAGGCCGCCCGGCACCTCGGTAACCGGCTCGGCCAGGCCAATGCTCTCACCGACCTGGGAGCTGTCCGGGTGCTGATGGCCGATTACCCGGCCGCGGCCCAGGCGCTGGAGCAGGCCCTGGACATCTACCGCGACCTCGGCAACCGGCTCGGCCAGGCCGGCGCCCTCCGCGCGCTCGGGACCACGCGGCGAGCGACAGGTAAGTACCCGGCCGCGGCCCAGGCACTGGTGCAGGCCCTGGACATCTACCGCGACCTAGGCGACCAGCTCGGCCAGGCCAACGCCCTCACCGAGCTCGGGGTGGTGCGGCTGATGACCGGTGAGTACCCGGCTGCGGGGCGGGCCCTGGAGCAGGCCCAGGGCCTGCACCGCGACCTGGGCGACCAGCTCGGCTGGGCGGGTGCCCTCAAAGACCTCGGGACCGTGCGCCGGCTGACGGGCGAGTTCCCGGCGGCGGTCCAGGCCCTGGAGCAGTCCCTCGGCATCTACCGCGACCTCCGTTACCGGCTCGGCCAGGCTAACGCCCTCACCGAGCTCGGGGTGGTGCGGCTGATGACGGGTCAGTGCCCGGCCGCGGCCCGGGACCTGGAGGAGGCTCTGAGTATTGCCGGGGACCTCGGTGACCGGCTCATCCAAGCCAACGCCCTCACCAGCCTAGGGGACGTACGGCGGATGACCGGTGATTACCCGGCCGCGGCCCGGGACCTGGAGCAGGCCCTGAACATCTACCGCGACCTCGGTGACCGGGGTGGGGAGGTCGAAGCGCTCAATAAGAGAGGCATCGTGCACCGGGTCAGCGGCGAGACCGTTCAGGCTGAGGGGCGCCACCAGCAGGCACTGGAACTGGCCCGCGCCATCTCAAGCTCCTGGGACGAGGCGCACGCGCTGGCCGGCCTGGGCCGGTGCGCCCTGGCCGGCGGCCGTGCTGCACAGGCCGAGGACCTCCTGCGGCAGGCACTGGAGATCTTCCAGCGGATCGGCGCGGCCGAGACCCCCGATCTGTCCGCCGAGCTCGAGGCTCTTACCGGTGCACGACCGTCCGCGCAAAGCTCGTAGCTGGGCCCCACCGCGCGGGTGCCATCGTTGACTGAACCGGCACCAAGTCTTATGGTTTTACCATGATTACCGTAAAACCAGATGATGACGGCTTGTCGCCGATCGTGTTCTATCTGGACCGGGGGTCGGGCGTGCCGACCTACCTGCAGTTCGTGCATCAGGTCGACTACGCGCTGCGCCTCGGCTTCCTGCGCGAAGGCGACCAGCTGCCGCGGATCAAGGACGTGACCCGGACGCTGGCGGTGAACCCGGACACGGTGATGAAGGCGTACCGGGAACTGGAGTTGCGCGGGGTGGCGGCCGGCCGGCCCGGGGTGGGCACGTTCATCACGCAGGCGCCGGAGATCGCGGGCCTGCAGCAGATGGCGGGCCTGCAGAAGAAGCTGACCGGCTGGCTGGGCGAGGCGGCCGCGGCCGGGGTGGACGAGGTTGGCATGAAGGCGCTGTTCACCGCGGCGCTGCGGGATTTTAACGACGGCGGGGGTGCCGCTCGCCTGCCCGGCCACGACGGCCGCGACGCCCGCGGGGGCGGCGTTGTCCGCGGCGCTCGCCGGGCTGGCGGGGCGGCATGAACGCCGTGGAAACCCGTGGCCTCGCCAAGCGCTACCGGCGGACCTGGGCGGTACGCGACTGCGACCTGACCGTCCCGGCCGGTCGGGTGACCGCCCTGGTCGGACCGAACGGCGCGGGCAAGACCACGCTGCTGCGCATCCTGGCCGGCCTGACCGCCCCGACGGCTGGCACGGCGACCGTCCTCGGCGCCGTGCCGGGCAGCCCGCGGGCCCGCGCCGCCGTCTCGGCCATTGACCAGACGGTGCCGCTGTACCGCCACCTGCGGGTCGCCGATCAGCTCGCCGCCGCCCGGGCGCTCAACGACCGGTGGGATGCCGATCTCGCCGGACACCGCCTGTCCGCACTGGGCATCGCGACATCGGCGCGAGTGGGCAAGCTGTCCGGAGGCCAGCAAGCCCAGCTGGCCCTCACCATGGCGCTCGCTCGCCGTCCCCGGCTCCTGCTGCTGGACGAGCCGCTGGCCAGCCTCGACCCGCTGGCTCGCCAGGACGTGCTGGGCTGGCTCATGACCTGCGTGGCCGAAGACGGCCTGTCGGTCCTGTTCTCCAGCCACGTCATCGCCGAACTGGAACGGGTCGCTTCCTACCTGGTCGTGCTGTCGGCTGGCCGGATCCAGGTGGCCGCCGCCGTGGACAGCCTGCTCGACACGCACCTGGCGCTGATCGGCCCGGCCAGCGCGGTCGACGACCTGTACGACCAGGTCGAGATCGTCACCGCGCAACGGGCCGGGAGACAGGCGCTGGTGCTGGCCCGGACCGGCGCGGCCCCGCGCGGCTGGGTGTCCCGCCCGGTCACCATGGAGGAACTGGTCCTTGGCTACCTGCGGGAACCGGCCGCCCGCGTGGTAGGAGAACCCGGTCTGGAGATCGTCCGATGACCGCCGTGACCATGCTGCGGATGACCCGGGCCGCCTGGTACAAGCACCGGGTCTCGGTGGTCGGCATACCCGCCGTATTCCTGCTGGCCGCGCTGGCGCTCTTCGCCGACGGCGCAGTGCAGCGGCACTGGATCAGCGCGCATCACCTGGGCGGCTGCCTGGTGGCAGACCTCACGACCGGCGGTAGCGACTGCCAGAGCGGGGCGTGGATCATGTTCATTAGCCCCAGCCAGACGCCGAACCTCATCGCGGTGGCGGTGCTGGCCCTGCCCGCCCTGGTCGGCCTGTTCGCCGGGGTGCCCTGGGTGGCCCGGGAGTTCGAGAGCGGCGCGTTCCGGTTCACCTGGACGCAGGGCATCGGCCCGCGGCAGTGGCTGCTCGGCACGTTCGGCCCGCTCGTCTTGCTCGCCACGGTGAGCGCCGCGATATACGGCGCCGCCGCGTACTGGTGGTACCAGCTCGCGCAGTGGCAGGCCGGCACGTCGATCTGGCCGTGGCGGTGGAGTTCGTTCGAGCTGACCCCGCTGTCCATCGCGGGCTGGACCGTGCTGGCGATGGCGCTCGCCCTGCTCTGCGGCGTGCTCATCCGGCGGGTGCTGCCCGCCATGGTCGCGTTCACCGTGGCGCTCGGCGCATGCGCCTACCTGTCCCAGTTCTGGCTGCGCCCGTGGCTGTTCGGCATCGGAACGGTGGTCAAGCAGGCCAGCTGGACCAGCTCGGCAGGCTGGCCGTCCAGCATCACTGCCTACATCGCGCGGACCTGGTTCCAGACTTCCGGCGGGCAGCGCGTCACCTACCTGCCGGCGGTGAACGACGTGAATGCCTGGATCGCGCAGCACCACTACACATTCTGGGTCGCCTACCAGCCGTCCAGTCACCTGATCTGGCTCGAGCTGGCCCGCAGCGGCATCCTCGTCGCGGTCGCCGCCGTCGCGGTGCTCGCCTCGGTGGGCTGGCTCCGCATCCGCCCAGCCGACTGAGGCGCGCCCGGGCGCGGCAGAATGAGTCCATGGCCAGCTTCGCGTCGTATGACGGAACCGAGATCAGCTACCGCGTCGTGGGTGACGGCCCGCCGCTGGTGTGCTTGCCCGGCGGGCCGGGCCGGGCCGCCGAATACCTCGGTGACCTCGGCGGCCTCGGCCGGTCGCGACGGCTGATCCAGTGGGATCCGCGCGGCGTGGGGGCCTCTGCCGACCCGGCGGACCCGGTGACGTTCCGCGTCGACCGGCTCGTGGCGGACGTCGAGTCGCTGCGCGTCCATCTGGGCCTGGACCAGCTGGACCTGCTCGCGCACTCGGCCGGGGCGGTCCTGGCCACGCTGTACGCGGCCGCCTACCCGCAGCACCTGTCCAGGCTGATCCTCATCACCCCTGGCCTGGCCGCGGTGGGCGTGGAGAGCACCGAGGAACAGCTCCGCGCCGCGCTGGCGCGGCGGGCGGCCGAGCCCTGGTACCCGGCCGCCCTCGCCGCGCTGGAGAGGATATTCGCGGGAGAGATGTCGATGGAGGCCTTCCGGGCGTCCCGGCCGTTCTTCTACGCCCGCTGGGACGAAACGGCCCGGGCGCACGCGACCGCCGGGGTGAGCCCGCGCCACCAGGCGGCGCGGGAGGGCTACTTCGCCGGGGCCGCCATCGACCCGCCCGCGACCCGGGCCGCCCTGGCGAAGCTCACCGCGCCGGTCCTGCTCTACGCGGGGGATCAGGACCCGATAGTGCCGCCTGCCGAGGTACGGGAGGCGGCGCCGCTGTTCAACGACGCGACGGTCGTCGTCCAGCCCGGCGCCGCCCACTTCCCGTGGATCGACGATCCGGCGGCCTTCGCCGCCGCCGTCAACGCGTTTCTCAGCTGACCGTCCACGGCGCCGGGCGCCGGCCGGCGAGCAGCCAGGCGATAGCGGCCGCGGCGACCGGTGTCCCGATGAGCAGCACGAGCAGGTTGCCGACCGGGACGTTGCCGAGCGCGGAGATCCCGCCGTTGAGCGAATTGCCCCGCAGCCAGCCGATCACCGCGACATAGCCGGCGACCGTCCCGAGCACCCCCGCGAGGAGACCCAGCGCTCCCGCCGTAGCCGCGGTGATGGTCCGCCGGATGCCGCGGCTGGCCCCGGTGGCGGCCAGCGTGCGCAGGTCGGACGCCGTCTCACTGCGGATCAGGCCGACGCTCATGGCCAGGATGCACAGCGCGATCGCGATGCCGGCCGCGGTCGCCGAGTTGACCAGTTCGGCTGAGGTCGGCTCGTCGTCGCGGCTCTCGACGACGACGTTGCCGGTCGCGGCGGCTACCGACTGGGCGTCGTGGACCTGGGCCGCGGTCAGCGCCTGGGCGGTCTGGATCAGCCAGCCCTGGACGGAGACCGTGTTCTCGAGCCCGAACTTCTTGAGCGCGTATTCGGTGATCACGGTGTTGGGCGCGTGCACGCCCGAGGGAAGCGCGCCGATCTCCTGGATGACGGGATTGCTGATTCCCCTGCTCTCCAGGCAGGAGGACGTGTTGATGCTGGAGCCATTGGGACCGCCGGCGTTAACCGTGCCGAACTTGCTGCACCACTCCAGCGACATGTCGGAGACCCCCGGCAGGCCCGGCAGCGACGTCAAGATGTCGGCCTTCGGATTGATCTGCGCAGCCGTGATGCCGAAGTCCTTGAGCAACTGGGGCGTGGCCACGTACACCGACCCCGTCCAGGGCCGCCCGCCGCCGTGGTGCTCGAGACCGGCACTGCCGTCGAGGCCGCCCATCTCGAGCGGGATCACGTACTGGGCGCCGATTCCGGCCGCGATCGAGCCGGCCGACCTGGTCATCGCGGCCAGCTGGCTGGTCGTGGGGCCGGTGCCCGGATTGGCGGGGTTCGTCCAGACCAGGAGCTGGTTCGGCGCGACGTTCGGCCCCGCGGGGTCCAGGACGTCGGCGTACCGGCTTTGCGCGAGCACCGCGACGATCACCGCGATCATCACCCCGATGCTGGCCGCCGCCAGTGCCGAGCCCGACCGGGCCCGGTAGCGGGCCAGGTCCCGCAGGGCGAGGCGGATCGCGACCGGGGTGCGCCGTCCGAGCCACGCCAGGAGCGTCAAGCAGAACGGCGCCAGCAAGATCACGGCCGGGATCAGCGTCACCAGCCCGAGCACCAGCTCGAGAGATCCTCCGCTCCCGGTGCCGCCGTTCGTGCCGCCCGAATATCCGAGCAGCAGGAAGGCGATCACGCCGAAGACGATGCCGGGTACGGCCGAGCGACGGATCTGTCGCGGCGGGGCCGGACGGCCGGAGAGGGCGGCCGTGATCGAGACCTTTTTTACCGAACGGGCCGGTCCTGCCGCGGCGAGATACGTG
>Ga0070735_10001794_pt1 | contig 20087 bp, 14 predicted proteins | sample Coa_R1_FD_66443 | JGI IMG/M metagenome (GOLD analysis project Ga0070735, IMG submission 66443) | Surface soil microbial communities from Centralia Pennsylvania, which are recovering from an underground coalmine fire - Coalmine... | ecosystem: Environmental > Terrestrial > Soil > Unclassified ... | reverse complement strand
CGGGCCAGGGGGTGCCGGCGCGTGAAGTATTCTTAGATCGGCAGCGGAGGACGGGCCGCAAGAACGGACCGCGGCGCGAACCGCGGTGCGGCTGTCCGCCGCCGGTCCACGTCGTGACGCGGCCGGCTGAGCGTCGGGCGGGAGCGATGAAGCGTCTGACCGGATGCGCTCCGGCGCGAGCGGCAATGACAAGCGAGAAGTGCTGAGAGGTACATCATGACCGTTGAAGTAGAGACAGTGCGTGCCGTCGAGGTCCCGACACGGATCGTGCACGGGCCGGGATCGCTCTCCCAGCTGGGTGAGATCGTGGCCGAGCTGGGCATCCGCCGCCCGTTTGTGGTGACCGATCGGGGCGTGGCCGCCGCCGGCCTCGCCGACCGGGCGATGCAAGAGCTGCGCAACGCCGTCCTCTTCGATCAGGTCTATCCTAACCCCGATATCGAGCTGGTCGAGCGGGCCGCCGCGATCTATGCGGCCGAGGGCTGTGATGGGCTGGTGGCGCTCGGCGGAGGCAGCTCGATGGATACCGCCAAGTCGGTCGGCGTGGTCATCCGGCACGGCGGTTCGATCGCCGACTACGAGTACGGGCATACACCGCTGACCCGGCGGATTCCGCCAATGGTCGCCATCCCGACGACCGCCGGCACCGGAAGCGAGGTGACCCTCTGGGCGGTAGTCACCGACCACGGACGCAAGCTGAAGTTCAATGTCGGAGGCACGCCGCTCATTGGGCCGCACGTCGCCCTGCTCGACCCCACGCTGACGCTCGGCCTGCCGCCGGCGGTCACCGCGGCGACCGGCATGGACGCGCTTTCTCATGGGATCGAGTGCTTCACCTGCGACTATCACCAGCCGTTCAACGACGCGGTAGCGCTGGAGGCGATCGCACTGGTCGGGCGCTGGCTGCCGATCGCCTACCGGGACGGAGGAAACCTCGAGGCGCGCATCCACATGATGCACGCCGCGACCCTGGGCGGCATGGCGTACGGCACGGAGAGTGCCGGCGCCGCGCATGCCATGAGCCAGTCGGCGGGCGGGGTTCACGACTGCATGCATGGCGCCCTGACGGCACGCGTGCTCGGCCCCGTGTGCGAGTTCAACGCGCCGGCCGACCCCGAGCGGTACGCTCGCATCGCGGTGGCGCTGGGCGTGGGCACGCACGGCATGTCCGAGCTGGAGGCGGCGATGGCCGGTGTCGAGGCCGTCTACCGGCTGACCGAGGAGGTCGAGATTCCAACGATGGAAGAGATGGGCTTCTCTCCCGAGGAGATCCCCATGCTGGCGCAGATGGCGTACGACGATCCGCAGACGATTGGGAACCCCCGGCCTGCCACCGTCGCCGACTACGAGGAGATGTACCGAAACGCATTCCGGCGGGGAACGCGATGAGCGTCGAGACGCACGCGGCCGCGGCCGCCGGGGACCGGATCGCGCCGCGCCACTACGCCATGTATATCGACGGCCAGTGGATCGAGAGCGAGGGCGGCGCCCGGATGGAGGCGTGGAGTCCCGCCACGGGTCAGATAATCGGCTCGGTGCCGGAAGGGACGCGGACCGACGTGCAGCGCGCTATTACAGCCGCCAATCGAGCGCAGCCGGAATGGGCGAGGCGCACCGCGTTCGAGCGGGCCGAGCTGATGGAGCGCATCGCCGAGATCATCGGCGAGCGCCTCGACGATCTTGCCCTTACTCTGACGCTCGACCAGGGCAAACCGCTGGCCGCCGAGGCATACGGCGAGGTGGCCGAGCTGATCGAGTACTTCAAGATGGCGGCGGCCGATGCCAGGCGCCTGGAAGGCGCGATGCCGCCGTCGGTCGACGCCGGCAAGCGAGTGCTGGCGTACCGGGTGCCGCGCGGCGTGGTTGGGGTGATTACGCCATGGAACTGGCCGTACACGATGCCGGCCGAGGTACTGGCTCCGGCGCTGGCCTCGGGTAACGCCGTGGTCTGGGTCCCGGCCCCAACCACCTCGATCTGCGCGGTCAAGCTGGCGGAGTGCATCGTCGACGCCGGGTTGCCGGCCGGCGTCTTCAACCTGGTCACCGGACTCGGTCCGGTGGTCGGCGACGAGGTGGCGGCCAATCCCGGGACGCACGCGATTGGCTTCATCGGCTCGATCGCCACCGGGCACCGCGTGGCGGAGCGGGCGGCGGGCAAGGCACTGTTGCTGGAGATGGGCGGCAACGGTCCGATGGTGATCCTGGAGGATGCGGACCTCGATGCCGCCGCCGAGGCCAGCCTGGCCGCCGCGTTTCTCTGCGCCGGGCAGAGCTGCACCGCCGGCGAGCGCTTCCTGGTGCACGAGGCGGTGCACGACGAGTTCCTGGAGAAGCTGAAGGCGGCGATGGCGCGCAGCATCCGGCTCGGCGATCCGTTCGACTCGGAGACGACGATGGGCCCGCTCAACAACGAGCCGACCGCCCGGAAGATGGACCGCCACATCGCCGACGCGGTGCAGCGTGGCGCAGAGGTGGTCAACGGCGGCAGGCGCGAGAGCGGGTTCGGCAGCGATCTCTACTACCAGCCGACGGTACTGGACCGGGTGACGGATGAGATGGAGGTGGCACGCGAGGAGACGTTCGGGCCAATCATCCCGATCTCGACCATCCGCGGTGAGGACGAGGCGCTGGCGATCATCAACGCCTCGCCGTATGGCCTCCTGACCGCGGTCTGGACGCGCGACCTGGCGCGCGGACTGCGCTTCGCCGAGGCGGCGCGCGCCGGCTGGGTGAACATCAACGAGTCCTCTAACTACTGGGAGAGCCACTTACCCTTTGGCGGGCGTGCCGGCTCGCAATCCGGCATTGGCCGGGTGGGCGGCCGCTACTCGATGGAGACCTTCACCGAGCTGAAGACGGTCATCATCAGCCTGTAGAGCAAGCTCAAGCCCGCTCGCAGTCATTCCACACGAACCTGCATCGTCGGATCATGGCGGGCTGCGTTTGATGCGCTCGTCGACGGCGGAGAGAGTACCGACACGAATGCGCGTGCTCTGCACCACCGACTCTTTCGCAAACGGTGGCGGCTCTTGACCACGACCTTCGTATTGCATGGCCCTTCGACCGCAATTTCATCTGGTTCGAGGTGGTCACGCTGGAGCCGGAGTGGTTGCACGCACAGGTGTGCCCAGGACCGGGACGCCCCTGGCGCAGGCATCGTGTGGATGAATCGTGTGGATCGCTCGTGGTGAAGCGGTGCGAGGAGGCGGCATAGTGGTATCCGTACCAATCCAGGACGTGCATGCGGTCACGCTGCTTTGCTGGACAAGAAGGGGTCACCATGGCACCAGCACAAGGAATCCGCCTACAGGCGGCGAAGCAGACCTTTGCTCACGTTGCCCGCTGGTGGTCCAACTCCTGACCGATGACGCCGCGCACCAGGGTGATCCAGAGCCAGTAGGCCAGGTCCGGTTGGTATGACGAGAGGAAGCTGCTATGATCGCGTCGTTCGTGCCCCGGCGGATAATCGGGAGCGTGAGCAGGGTGGACCCGACTGGGGAGCGAGCGAGGGCGGGTGGCGGAAGCGACGACGGCGACCTTTGGCAGGCTGCTCCGGCAGTTCCGGCGCGATGCCGACCTGACGCAGGAGGAGCTGGCGGAGCGTGCCGGTCTGAGCGCGCGCGCGGTCAGCGACCTCGAGCGCGGAGTCAAGCAGGCGCCGCACGAGGCGACCATCGACATGCTCGCTGATGCACTCGAGCTTTCGGCCGACAATCGGGAAGTGCTGCGACGCACGGTTCCGCGCCGGCGCCGCCTACCGGCGTCCCCACGACCGGTCCTGCGGCACCTGCCGGCAGAACCAACCCCGTTCGTGGGCCGGGAGCGGGAAGAAGGCGAGGCGCGAAGGCTGCTGCGCTGGGGTGAGCTTCGTCTGCTTACCCTCACCGGGCCCGGTGGTGTCGGAAAGACGCGGCTGGCGCTGCGCGTGGCCGCGGCAATGGCCGATGAGTTCGCCGACGGCGTCGCCTTCGTCTCGCTGGCCCCGGCCGATGGTGCGGAGCGCGCCATTGCGTTGATAGCGCAGGCGCTGGACCTCAAGGAGCAACGTAACCAGACTGTTCTCGATGCCGTAGGTGCGTATCTGGCGGAGCGGGAGCTCTTGCTCGTCCTCGACAACTTCGAGCATGTACTGGCCGCGGCCACCAGCGTTGCCGATTTGCTGAACAGCGCTCCACGGCTACGCGTCCTTGCCACCAGCCGCGAGCCGCTGCGGCTGCGCAGTGAGCAGGAGCTGGAGGTTCCGCCGCTCGAGGTGCCGGAACCGGCGATCCGTTCCGGCAGCCAGTCGCTCCTGCGCTACCCGGCCCTGGCGCTCTTCTTGCAGCGCGCCCGCGCTGCCCGGCCGGACTTCCACGCCGGCGACGACGAGGCGCCGGTCATCGCCGAGATCTGCCGCCGCCTCGACGGACTGCCGCTGGCGATCGAGCTGGCCGCGCCGCTCGTCAAAGTCAGCGGGCTCGAGGGGCTGCTGGAGCAGGTCGAACATCGCCTCGCGGTGCTGACCGACGGTCCTCGCGATCTGCCGGTTCGCCAGCAAGCGATGCGGAACACGATTCAGTGGAGCTACGATCTCCTCGGCGAAGACGAGCAGGCGGCATTCCGGTGGCTGGCAGTGTTTGTCGGTGGGTTCGATGGTGCGGCCGCAGCCGCAGTCCTCCCACCCGGTCGCCCGGGTGCGGGAGACGCCCGGTGGCGTGCCCAGTCTGCCGCCCTGAAGGGCGGCCGGGGGAGCAGCACCGCGGTCGATGGAGAGACAGGTCGCGAGCAGAGAGAGCGCGTGGACCGCCTGCTGGTGTCACTGGTGGAGAAGAACCTGCTTCGCTATCAGGCCGGCGATGCCGGCTCGTACTTCGAGATGCTGCAGACGGTGCGTGAGTACGGTATCGAGATGCTGGCGGCAAGCGGCGAGCTACCGGCGGCGCGCCGCGCCCATGCCGGCTACTTCCGGGAACTGGCGAGGCAGGCCGATGGCGCCAGAAAGGGCCCGGAGCAGGGCGACTGGGCGGCTCGACTGGAGCACGGCTACGACGACCTGCGTGCCGCCCTGCGGTTCTGCCGCGACAGTGGCGAGCTGGACTGCGCGTTGTGGCTCGCCGGCTATCTCGGGTGGTTCTGGGAGCTGCGCGGCCGGGTCCAGGAGGGCGAGGCCTGGACGGAGGAGCTGCTGAATGCCGCCGGCGCGGCCGCGCCCGCGGCCGCGGTTGGGCGCTGCGCCTTTGCGGCCAGCCGTTTCGCGTTCATGCGTGGTGACATGGACCGCGCGGTCCGCCGTGGCCAGCAGGCGCTGGATGCCCACCGCGCCGCCGGGGATACCGCCCGCGCGGCGGCGGCGCTGAATCTGCTGGGCGGGCACGCCCACTACCGGACCGATTATCCGGCGGCGGCGGCCTACTTTCACGAGAGCCTCAGCCTCTACCGAGAGCTCGGCGATGAGTGGGGCATGACCCAGACCTTGATCAACGGTGGGTTGGTGGCCTCGCAGCGGGAAATGTTCGACGAGGCGGTCCGATCCTGCGAGGAGGCGCTGGTGCTGGCCAGGCGAACCGGCGATCAGGCACACCTCGGTGGTGCGCTGGCTGCCCTTGCCCTGGCCGAGGAGCGACGTGGAGATCTGGACCGAGGGGTGGCCCTCACCCGGGAAAGCATCGCGGTGCGGGAAGCGATCGGTGACCACTGGGGAATACTGGTCTCCCGCTGCAACCTGGGCGAGCTGCTGCGGCGACTCGGCCGCCCACAGGAGGCGATCGTACCGCTGCACGCCGCGCTCCGGTTTGCTGCCGACGAGGGAGTAACCATCGGCATAATGGTTGCCGTCGAATATCTCGGCGCGGTCGCGCATGATACCGGGATGGTGCATCAAGCGGTCATGATGTTCGGCGCTGCCGAGCGGCTACGTGAAGAGAACGGAGTGCCGATGTCGCGTGCCGAGCGCGCGACCGCCGAGCCGATCCACCTCCAGGCCCGGAGGGCGTTGGGCGACGCCGCCTTCGAGGCGACCTGGAAGAGCGGCCGGGAGTTGCCGCTCGATGCGGTGATCGCGCTGGCTCTAGGAGAAGAGAAGGGAGCCCGGTCGGCAGGTATCGGTCCGCGATGACACGCGTTGCGGCCCGCTCGGGCGCTGACAATTCTTTCGGCACGTGTAACGCTGTCCGACGTGGAGACGTTGTAACCGGACGTCCGACATCGCAGTCCGTATGAGGTAATGGGTGTCGATAGTTGATGAGGCGCCGGCCGGCGCGACACGAAGAAAGCTCGTAACCGTGCGGTGGCGATACCGCCGGCTGTCATGAAGGCGTGAGGCGGGCGATGGATGCGGCCCGGCGGCCGACGCTCACCACAGGCGATGCCCGGGCAGTGCTGCTGGTCGAGGGGGTAAGCGATCAAATCGCGATGGAGACAGCCGCCACGCGCCTGGGCCGGAATCTCGAGCGCGAGGGTGTCACCATCGTCCCGATTGGCGGCGCGCACGCCCTGGGACGCGTTCTCAATCTCCTCCACGCTGAAGGAAAGAACATGCGGCTCGCGGGCATCTACGACATCGGGGAAGAGCACGTGGTCCGCCGCGCCCTGCAGCGGGCTGGATTGGCGGACTGCTCCCCGCTGACGCGTGCCGGCATGGAGGATCTGGGCTTCTATGCGTGTGCCGTCGATCTCGAAGATGAGCTGATTCGGTCGTTGGGCGCCGATGCGATGCGGGCAATCATCGAGGCGCAGGGCGAGCTGGCCGCCTTTCACACCCTGCAGAAGGAGCCGGCGTGGCGAGGACAGCCGGTCGAGAACCAGCTGCGCCGCTGGCTAGGGAGCGGCGGCACTCGCAAGATCCGCTACGCGCGCCTGGTGGTCGAGGCGCTCGATCCGGCGCGCGTGCCTCAACCGCTCCGCGAGGCGCTTGGCCGCCTCTGACCTGATGGTCTTGCCGCTTGCCGGCGTGGGGCGATCTCACGTTTGACGTGGCTCCCTCGAACCTGCTACTTGTTTCATTATCCGAGACAGTTTTGGCTACCGCAACGAGCACAGGTGTGGCAGACATGGCCGGGACGGGACAGTCCGGGTGGACTCGCGAGGAGTCAGAGGCACTGCAACGGGCTCTACTCGCTCCTCGTTTCGAGCTCATCCCGATCAAAGGGATGGAGGAGGAAGCGAGTCACCTGCCGGCCGGCGCCACCGTGACGGTCACCTCGTCACCGGCGAAGGGCATCGAGCGCACGCTGCAGGCGGCTGAGTGGCTGGCAGAGCGAGGGTTCCACGTCGTGCCCCACATCGCCGCCCGACTGGTCGGCGGCGACGCCCATCTGAAGTCAATCACGCGGCGGCTCGCCGTTCTGAACGTGCGCGAAATCTTCGTCATCGGCGGTGACGCACGGGAACCAGCCGGCCCCTTCCGTTCCGCGCTCGATCTGCTCCTCGGCCTTTCCAGGATCGAGCACCGGGTCGGGCGGATCGGCGTGGCCGGTTACCCGGAGCGGCATCCGCTCGTCGACGAGGTGGCGCTGGCGGGGGCGCTCGAGGCGAAGGCGGCGTACGCCGACTATATTGTCACCCAGATCTGCTTCGATCCGGCCGTCATCATCAGCTGGGTCTCGAGTATCCGGCGGAACGGTATCGCGCTGCCGGTCTTCGCCGGCCTCCCCGGCGTCGTGGATCGCAAGCGGCTGCTCTCGATCTCGCTGAAGATCGGCGTCGGGGACTCAACCCGCTTCCTGGCGAGGCACGCCGGCATGGTAGGGATGCTGCTCAAGCCCGGCGGCTACGATCCGACCGACCTGGTACGAGGACTGGCTCCCGCGCTGGTGTCGGCCGATGCCGGAATCGCCGGCTTCCACGTCAACACCTTCAACCAGGTACAGAGCAGCGAGGAGTGGCGGCGTGCGCTCGTGGCAACACTGGCATCTCCGGGCGGCGCCCCAGGCCACGATTATGGGACCGCTGCCCATGCCTGAGCACGCGGCGCGCGGCAGTGAAGTGCAATCGGTCGACCGCGCGGTATCGGTGCTTGAGCTTCTGGCGCGGCAGGGATGGTCGGGCGTCACTGACGTGGCAAATGCGCTCGACATGCACAAGTCCACCGCCTACCGGATGTTAGCCACGCTCAAGGCGCGCGGTCTGGTCGAGCAGGATGCCGAGACCGAGCGTTACCGGCTTGGCTGGGGACTCGTGGTGCTGGCACGCGGTGTGATGGCGGAGCTCGACGTCGTCCGCGCCTCGCGGTCGGTGACGGAGCGCTTGAGCGTCGAGACACGGGAGACCGTCACGATCTCGGTATTGGCCGGCGACGAGGTGGTGGTCATCGACCAGACCGTGGCGTCCCCCTCGGTGCTCAACGTGAGCTGGACCGGGCGGCATTTTCCCCTGCATTGCACGTCGGATGGCAAGGTCTGGCTGGCCCATCTCCCGGCGAGCCGGCGCCGAACGATCCTCGCCGGACGGTTGCGGCGCTGCACCGAGAACACCATCACCGAACGCGCGCGACTCGATGAGCAGCTGGATGCGATCCGTCTCGATGGCTACGGTTTCTCGATCGCGGAGCTCGAGGTCGGGCTGGTCGCGGTGGCGGCGCCGATTGTCTCAACCGGAGGGAGCATCGTGGCGACGCTCGGCGTGTCGGGTCCCACCTTCCGTCTGCCGGCGGAGTCGATTCCAGAGCTCGGCGAGCTGACGAAGCGTGCCGCGGCGGAGATTTCGCGCACGCTCGGCTTCCGGCGCGTGACGGACGAGCGCTCTAACGTGAGATCCGCATGATGGAACTTCACGAGTATTTGGTAGACGCAGGGATCGTTTTTTGGTCAACGGAACATCGCCGTCAGCGTTCGGTAGCCGTTATGTCGGTGGTACGATCATAGTTGCCGTTTCAGGGATTGGGACGACACAAGGAGGAGGTATATCCATGACGCAGATCGAGACTGCTCCGGCGGCCAGCATGGAGTCGATCCACGACAGCCCCGGTGTCCTGCTGTACACCCGTATCCGCAAATCCGCCTTCTATCACGCCTCGCGTCATCCCAGGCCGTTGCTCTATTCGACCTACAACCACAACTATCACCCGCGGGTTTACGGCGATCCGGTGGAGGAGTACTGGCATCTGCTAAACGGTGTCACGCTCTGGGATGTGGCGGTCGAGAAGCAGGTCGAGATCACGGGCCCCGACGCGTTCACCTTCACCAATATGCTCATTCCCCGCGACCTGAACAAGTGCAAGGTCGACCAGTGCAAATACGTGTTCATCACCAGCCACGAGGGCGGTATCCTCAACGATCCGGTGCTGCTGCGGCTGGCTGAGAATCACTTCTGGATCTCGCTGGCCGATAGCGACGTTCTGCTCTGGGCGTGGGGAGTGGCCTACCACTCGGGGCTCGACGTGACGATCCGCGAACCGGACGTCGCTCCCATGCAGGTGCAGGGACCGAAGTCGAAGGAAGTGATGGTGGATCTCTTCGGCGAGAGCATCCTCGACATTCCCTACTACTACCTGTCGCATCGCGAGCTGGAAGGCGTGCCGGTCATCGTGTCGCGTACCGGGTACACATCCGAGCTGGGGTACGAGATCTACGTCACCGACGCCAGCCGGAACGGTCCGAAGATCTGGGACACGGTGATGGAGGCGGGTGAGCCCCATGGCTTGAAGGTCATCGGTCCGTGCCACATCCGCCGCATCGAGGGCGGCATCCTGGCGCTCGGCGCCGACATGTGGTACGACACCAACCCCTTCGAGGTCGACATGGGCTACGAGTGGATGGTCGACCTCAATCAGGAAGCGGACTTCATCGGCAAGGAGGCGCTCAAGCGCATCAAGGCCGAGGGTATCAAGCGTAAGTTGGTCGGCGTCGAGATCGGCGGTGCCCAGCTCGGCTCGTACATCGACGGCACGATGGCCGACTTCTTCCCGGTGTTTGCGCCCGGCCAGGATCGGCAGATCGGGAATGTGACCTCCGCTTGCTACTCGCCGCGGCTCGAGAAAAACATCGGCTTCGCCATGATCCCGATTGAGTATGCGGAGATGGGGACGGAGCTGGAGACGATCACCCCGCAGGCGGGCCGGACGTCCGCCGTGGTCGTGCCGAAGCCGTTTGTCGATCCGGGCAAGGAGATCCCGAAGGGGTAGCAGAGCCACGCTGGGGGCAGCGCAGCGTGCTTACCCTCGCAGCCGGCTCTGAGGAGAATTCCGCATGAGTGAAGTGCCCACCCAGGCGCGGGTCGTCATCATCGGCGCGGGGATCGTCGGGAACAGTATGGCGTACCATCTCGCCCGCCTCGGCTGGCGGGACATCGTCCTGCTCGACAAGGGCCCCCTCCCCAACCCCGGAGGCTCGACCGGCCACGCCTCCAACTTCATCTTCCTCGTCGATCACTCCAAGGAGATGACCAACTTCACGCTGGACAGCGTTCGGCAGTACCGGGAGTTGGGCGTCTTCACCCAGAGTGGCGGCATCGAGGTCGCCCGAACCACGGAGCGCGTTGAGGAGTTGAAGCGGCGGCTGGCCTCGGCCAGATCGTGGGGAATCGACGCCGAGCTGGTGTCGCCGGCCGAGATCAAGCGAATGGTGCCGTACGTCAACACCGATATCCTGCTCGGCGGCTTTTCCACACCCGGCATCGGCACCGTCGACTCGCTTCGGGCCGGCACGCTCATGCGGGAGTGGGCACAGGAGCAGGGCGCCCTCACGGTATGCGCGCGAGTCGAGATCACCGGCATCGACGTGGTGGAGACCCGGACCGGCCGGCAGGTACGCGGCGTGCGAACGACCGGCGGCGATATCACCGCCGACACGGTGATTATCTGCTGTGGTGTCTGGAGCCCGCGCATCGCGCGCCTGGCCGGGGCCATCATCCCGTCGACGCCGGCCGTCCATCAGATGATCAGCGTTGGTCCGGTGCCGCTCTTCGCCGGCACCGTCGGCGAGATCGAATATCCAATCATCCGGGACATGGACACCAACGGCTACGAGCGCCAGCACGGCAGCGACCTGGAAGTCGGCTCGTACGATCACCGCCCGATCCTGCTCGAGCCGGAAGAGATTCCTTCGATCGAGCAGGCGGCGCTCTCGCCCACCGAGCTGCCGTTTACCAAGGAAGACTTCGACCCTTCGCTGGAGCGCGCGCTCGAGCTGATTCCCGACATTCTCGGCGACCCGCGCGTTGGGATCCGCCATGCCATCAACGGCGTCCTCTCGCTGACCCCTGATGGGCTGCCCATCCTGGGTGAGACACCCGAGGTGAAGGGACTGTGGTCGGTGGCAGCCATCTGGATAAAGGAAGCGCCCGGCATTGCCCGCAGCGTCGCGGAGTGGATGACGGGCGGCGTGCCGGAGATCGATCCGGGCGGCTCGGACATCGCCCGCTTCTACGACAGCCAGAAGACGAGGGCGCACGTCAAAGGGCGATCGGCCGAGGGTTTCAACAAGACCTACGGAATCGTCCACCCCCGCGAGCAATGGCTCTCGAACCGGGGAGTGCGCCTCAGCCCGTTCTATGAGCGGGAGAAGGAGCTCGGGGCGGTCTTCTTCGAGACCGCCGGTTGGGAGCGTCCGAACTGGTACGACTCCAACCGCATGCTGCTCGAGGAGTATGGCGATCGGGTGATGCCCCGGCGGTACGAGTGGGACGCGCGGTGGTGGTCGCCTGTCATCAACGCCGAGCACCTGGCGATGCGCGATCGCGTTGCGATGATCGACCTCTCGGCATTTGCCATCTTCGAAATCACCGGTCCAGGCGCCTGCGAGTACCTGCAACGGATGGCGGTAGCGCAGATGGATGTACCGGTGGGCCGCGTCGTGTATACGGACCTGCTGAACGAGGCGGGCGGCATCAAGGCCGATCTGACCATCATGCGGCTCGGCAGCAATCACTACCGTGTCGTCACCGGCGGCATGGACGGGATGCGCGACAGGAAATGGTTCTCCGACCATCTACCCGAGGATGGCTCGGCTCAGCTGACCGACGTGACCTCGAGCTGGGCGACGCTCGGTGTGTGGGGTCCACGGGCGCGCGATCTGGTGCAATCGGTGACCTCCGCCGACATGTCGCACGAGGGCCACCCGCTCTTTACTGCACGCTGGATCGAGATCGGCCCAATCCGCGTGCTGGCCTCGCGCATCTCCTATGTGGGCGAGCTGGGATGGGAGCTGCACGTCCCGTTCGAGCAGGGAGCGCGGCTGTGGGACGTGCTCTGGGAAGCCGGCCGGCCGCTTGGATTGATTCCGGCGGGCATCGGCGTGTACGGCACGACGGCGCGCCTCGAGAAGGGCTACCGTCTGTACGGCGCCGAGCTGGAGCAAGAGTTCAACTTGGTCGAGGCCGGGCTGGAGCGGCCCAGAGTCAAGCCGCAATCGTTCATCGGTCGGGATGCCCATCTCCGGCATCGCAGTGCGGAGCCGGCGGCGATACTCAGTACGCTGACCGTGGAGGACAACACGTCGAAGTCCGGCTTCGCCCGCTTCATGCAGGGGCGCGAGCCGATCCTCACCGCCGACGGCAGACCGCTGGTCGATCGTCACGGGCGGCGCTCCTACGTCACCAGCGCCGGTTCCGGTCCCTCCGTCGGCAAGACTATTCTGCTGAGCTATCTGCCGCCCGAATGCGCGTCGGTCGGGAGCGCCCTGAGTGTCGAGTACTTCGGCGAGCGGTACCCGGTGACGGTGGCCGTGGTGGGAAACACTCCGCTGTTCGACCCCGAGAATACCCGGATGCGCGGGTGATCTGACCCCGGCACGCCGACCCGACGGGCGCAGGCGCGGCGGTGGTCGAGGCGGAGGAGGAACGAGGATGGAGACATGACTCTGGACATTCTGGTATGTGTCAAGCGCGTGCCGGCAACCGGCGGCAAGATCACACTTACGCCGGACGAGCGGCACATCGATACGCGCTACGCCAGCTTTACAATGAGCCCGCATGAAGAGTGTGGCGTCGAGGAGGCGCTCCGGCTGGTCGAGAAGCACGGCGGCACCACGACCGTACTGACGTTGGGACCGGCGGTCGCTGCCGATCAGCTGCGCGACGCGATGGCGATGGGCGTGCAGCGCGCAATCCTGCTGCAGACCGGTGAGAACGAGTGGGACCCGGGTGAGACGGCACGCGCGATCGTCACGGAGATCGAGCGACAGCGTGCCGCGGGGCACGACTTCGATCTGGTGCTGGTCGGCAACGAAGCAGCCGATTCCGGCGACTACCAGGTCGGCATCCGCGTCGCGCATGCGCTTGGCCGGCCGGCCGTTAACGGCGTGAAATCGCTCGAAATCACGGGTAGCACGGCAGTGGTGAAGCGCGAGGCGGCCGGCGGCTGGGAGATCTTCGAGATTGATCTGCCGGCGGTGATCGGCGTGAAGGAGGGCATCAATCTTCCGCGCTACCCGACGGTTCCCGGCCGCCTGCGAGCCAAGAAGGCGCCGATCGAGACGCGAATGCTGTCGGAGCCGGCGGATGGCCTCGCGTCGTTGCGCATGCGACGTCTCAAGCTGCCGCCTGCGAAGGGCGAGAAGGGCGAAACTCTGGGGCGGGGAGTCGAGGCGGTACCAGCGCTGGTCGAGGTCCTGCGGCGGCTGGAGATCGTGACACCATGATCCTCGCGGTGATCGAATACGATCGGTCCCCCCAGGGAGCACAGCTCAACGATCTGTCGCTGCAGATGCTGGCCCTGGGACGCCGGCTGGCCGAGCAGCTGCACGGTCCGCTGCACGCCGTCGTGATCGGCGCTGGGGGAAGATCGGTGGCCGGAAGCCTGGGAGGGCACGGCGTGGCGGTGGTCCATCTGGTCGAGGACGGCTCGGGCCGGCTGGAGGAGTACGCGCCGCAGGCCTGGGCCCGAGCTATTGTCGAGGTCACATCTGCTGTGCAGCCGGCGGCCGTGCTTGCCGCCGGAACCGATCGCGGCCACGAGCTGATGGCCCACGTCGGGGCGCAGCTCGATCTGCCGGTGGCGGCAAACTGCACTGAGGTAACACCTGGCGACCCGTGGATGGTGACTCGCCTCCGCTGGGGTGGGAGCCTGCTGGAGGAGGCGGAGCTCGGCGGCGCCGTCAAGCTGCTGACCGTTGCTCCCCACTCCTTCGCCGCCGAGGAGGTCGACGCGGCAGCCCCGCGGATCGCGTCCTTTTCCCCGCAGCTCGAGGAGACAGATTTCCGGGTCCGGGTAGCCGGCCGGGTCGAGCCGGATCGCAGCAAGATCTCGCTGGCGGACGCCAAGGTCGTGGTCGGCGGCGGCCGCGGGGTCGGGAGTCCGGAGGCGTTCGCGCTCCTCGAGGAGATTGCGTCGCTCCTGGGTGGCACCGTTGGCTGCTCGCGCGCCGTTACCAGCCTCGGCTGGCGGCCTCACGCCGATCAGGTCGGTCAGACCGGGACGCGTATTGCGCCCGATCTTTATCTCGCCTGCGGCATCAGCGGTGCGATCCAGCACATGGTCGGGTGTCGCAGCGCGAAGCATCTGATCGCCATCAACAAGGACCCGGATGCGCCGATCATGGCGCAGGCAGACTACACCGTCGTCGGCGACCTGCAGCAGGTGCTGCCGGCGCTCCGGGATGCGCTGCGCGAGGCAGTGGGGCAGCACCGGGACGCCGCGCCCGCGGTGAGATGACCTCGCCCGGTCAGATCACCTACGGATCGCTTCTGCCCGGCTGGCTCCTCCTGCTTGCCATGGCCGGTATCGCCGCCGCTGTCTTCGCGCGGCGCGTCTACCAGTTGTACCGGTATATGCGGCTCGGTGCGCCGGACGATCGCTTCGCCGACAACGGGGAGCGAATCCGGCGCTTCCTCGAGTTCGTGATCGGCCAGGGCCGGCTGTTCCGCGACCCGCGGGCCGGCGCCATGCATGCCGCCATCTTCTGGGGCTTCATCGTCATCACCGTGGGGACGATTGAGCTGCTCGGCCGCGGTTTCTTCGGGCGGTTCGCCATTCCGCTGGTCAGCGGACAGCCCTGGTTTCTGCTGGCGCTCGACATCTTCGAGGCAGCTGTGGTTCTGGCGATTGTCTACGCTTTCTACCGGCGGCTGGTGAGCCGGCCGCGCCGCCTGTACTTCAGCGGTGAAGCGCTGGTCATCCTGGGCCTGATCGTTGGCTTGATGGTGACGAGCTTTCTGGCCGGCGGCTTCCGTCTGGCGCATGACCCGGCGCTGTCGAGCCAGTGGGCGCCGGTCACCGACTGGCTGGGCCGTAATCTGCGCCATGCCGGTGTGGGGAGCGCCACCGCGCTGCGCTGGTACCAGGTGTTCTGGTGGGGTCACGTCGCCATACTCTTCACGTTTCTGGCGTTCATTCCGTATTCCAAGCACCTCCACATCGCCACCGCGCCGTTCAACGTCTACTTCAGCTCCACGCGGCCGCGCGGCCAGCTCGCGGCGATCGACTTCGAGACAACGGAAAACCTCGGCGCCAGCAAGGTCGAGGATCTGTCCTGGAAGCATCTTCTGGACACCTACACCTGCACCGAGTGCGGCCGCTGCGATGCGGTCTGTCCCGCCACGAGCACCGGCAAGGAGCTCAAGCCCCGCTCCATCATCCTGAATCTCCAGCACTACCTGATCGACGAAGCGGGGCCACGGCTGCTGGCCGACCAGCCGCAACGCAGCGGCACTCCCCGCTGGATGCCCTCCTTGCCGGGTCGGAGTGGTACGCAGGTCGAGCAGGATACGGCGCTGCGGCCGCTGCTGGGCGACGTGATCTCAGAGCAGGCGCTCTGGGAGTGCACTACCTGCCGTGCGTGCATGCAGGAGTGCCCGGTGTTCATCGAGCACGTGCCGAAGATTGTCGATATGCGTCGGGCGCTGGTGATGATGGAGAGCCGCTTCCCTCCCGAGCTCAACGACGTCTTTCGCGGCCTGGAGATGGCCGGAAACCCCTGGCAGTATTCGAATGAGACGAGAGCCCTCTGGAGCGCGGAGCTGGAGGTCCCGATCTTCGAGGACCGGATCCCGGACGATGTCGAGTACCTCTTCTGGGTCGGCTGCTATGGCTCCTTCGACAACCGGAACAAGAAGGTCAGCATGGCGTTGGGCCGGATTCTGCAACGAGCCGGGGTGAGCTTCGGTATTCTCGGCCCGCGCGAAAAGTGCTGCGGCGACCCGGCGCGCCGCGCCGGCAACGAGTACCTCTACCAGATGCTGGCCGAAGAGAATGTGGCGACGCTCAATGAGGTGGACGCGCGCAAGATCGTCACCGCCTGCGCCCACTGTTTCAACAATCTGAAGAACGAGCTACCCCAGCGCGGCGGCCGGTACGAGGTCGTGCACCACAGTGAGCTGATCGCGCAGTTGGTGGCGGAAGGGCGTCTCCGGCTCGACCAGCCGATCGACCGCACGGTGACGTATCACGATCCGTGCTACCTCGGACGGTACAACGGTGTCTTCGATCCGCCACGCTTCGTCCTGGAGCGCATCGAGAAGCTCGAGCTGCGCGAGATGGCGCGGTCACGGGATCGCAGCTTCTGCTGCGGCGCCGGCGGCGCACGTGGCTTCATGGAAGAGCCCGCCGGTCACCGGGTCAACGAGGCGCGCGTCGCTCAGGCAGAGGAGACGGGGGCCACGACGCTCGCCGTGTCTTGCCCGTTCTGCATGAACATGTTTCAGGACGGGATCCAGGGGCGGGGAGCAGGAGACCGCCTGGTCGGTGAGGATATCGCCGAGCTGGCCGAGCAGGCATCAAGGCCGCGAGCGGCAAGCGGTGAGGAATGAGCTACCGTCACGCCGCGGTTGAACCCACGACCTATTGCACTCGCCGATTCGGCGGTTGGAGCTGTTCCATGAGCTCGGCGCACCGAGGCAGGGCGCGCAGCAACTGCTCCAGCTCGGCGGTGATGGAGGCGCGGAACGGCTCGTCCTGGATCAGCGCCAGGTTGGTCCGCACGTTGAGCGCAGCTCCCTCGAGCGCCACTCGGGCCAGCAGTACCCCGACGCCGAGATCGGCGGCGGCATTGGGATTGGTGCAGCCGGCGAGCCCTGCTGAGAGCTCGATCAGCCCGGCAGCGACGTCCGCGGTGCGCAGCTGGACGTGGGTCGCTCCTTCCATGGACTGGCGGATGTGGCCGGCCCGTCGCCGCCGCTCGTCGGCCGTGGCGCGGGGCAGAGCGCGTGCGTCACTGACCGCCGCGTACGCCGCTACGTCACCGGCCACGAGATCGAGGGCGTGCCGCCGCGCCCGCTCGGCGCTCTGGAGCGCGGCGGCCAGCGTCCTCTCATGCTGCCGGAATCGATCGCGTCCCAGCGTGAGACGGCATGTCATCGCGATCAGTGCCGCGGCAGCCGCTGCCGCCAGCGCGGTGGCCGCTCCGCCTCCCGGCGTCGCGGAGCCGGCAGCCAGAGCCTCGAGAAACCGATCGATTGAGCTGGAGTTTGGGTCAAGCATGCCGCGGCGACCTCAACTGCTGCCGGCATTCTCATCAGGTCCGGAGCATGCGGCGGCGCCGGCGTGGAGTATCGAAAAGGAGCGTGTATGAAGAGCGACATCGAGATCGCCCAGGAGGCCACGCCGCGTCCCATTATCGAGGTGGCGCACGAGGCCGGCCTCGAGGAGGAAGAGCTGGATCTGTACGGCCGGTACAAGGCCAAAGTGCTGCCTGCCGCCTTCGAGCGGCTCCAGCCTCGACCCAACGGCAAGCTGGTCGTGATGACCGCGATGACGCCGACCGTGGCCGGCGAGGGCAAGACGACGACGACTGTCGGATTGGGGCAGGCGCTGCGGCGGATCGGGAAGCGCGCGGTGGTGACGATCCGCGAGCCCGCCATGGGGCCGGTGTTCGGGGTCAAGGGCGGCGCCGCGGGTGGTGGCTACTCGCAGGTCATTCCGATGGAGGATATCAATCTCCACTTCACGGGTGACATGCACGCCATCACGGCGGCAAACAATCTACTGGCCGCGCTGGTCGACAATCACCTGCAACAGGGCAACGCCCTCGGCATCGATTCGCGGCGAGTGACCTGGCGGCGCTGTCTCGACGTCAACGATCGTGCGCTCCGCGATGTGGTCATCGGTCTTGGCGGGCCGACCGAAGGGGTGCCGCGGGAGAGCGGATTCGACATAACACCGGCATCCGAGGTCATGGCGATCTTCTGCCTGGCCGAGGATCTCACCGATCTCACCAGGCGCCTGGGTGAGATCGTGGTCGGCTTCACTCGCGCCAACGAGCCGGTGCGCGCCGCCGATCTCCGGGTCGAGGGAGCGCTTACCGCGCTGCTGCGAGACGCGATGAACCCGAATCTGGTGCAGACGCTGGAGGGCGGGCCGGCTCTGGTCCATGGCGGCCCGTTTGGCAACATTGCCCACGGCACGAACTCGGTTCGTGCCACTCGCCTGGCACTCAAGCTGGGTGACTACGCGCTGGTCGAGGCCGGGTTTGGTTCCGACCTGGGGTTCGAGAAGTTCTGCGACGTGGTGGCGACGCAGACCGGCCTGGTGCCCGATGCCGCCGTGGTGGTGGCATCGGTGCGGGCCCTCAAGCTCCACGGCGGCGCGGCGAAGAGCTCGCTGGCGGAGAGAAATCCTTCGGCCGTGGCGGCGGGAATACCCAATCTGCTCCGGCACGTCGAGATCGTGCGGACCTTCGGCGTGCCGCCTCTGGTGGCGATCAACATCTTTCCGAGCGATAGTGCGGACGAGCTGGCCCTGGTCGAGACGGAGCTGGAACACGCCGGCGTGCCGGCCGCGCGCTCCGATATCCACGCGCGCGGCGGTGAAGGCGGACGCGAGCTTGCCACCGCCATGGTCGATCTGCTCGATCGTGAGCGGACCAGCTTCCGGCCGCTGTATTCCCCGGATGCGCCACTGCGCGAAAAGATCGAGACGATTGCAACGCGCATCTACTGCGCCGAAGGGGTCGATCTGGTCGAGACGGCGCCGCGCGAGTTGGCACGCTACGAGAAGCTCGGCTATGGCGCACTTCCGATCTGCATGGCGAAGACCCAGTACTCGTTCTCGGACGATCCCACCCGGCTCAATGCGCCCGAGGGGTTCCGGATCACCGTGCGCGCCGCGCATCTCTCCGCCGGCGCAGGCTTTGTCGTCGCCCTCACCGGCGACATCATGCGGATGCCCGGACTCGGCAAATCGCCGGCCGCGGAGCGCATCTCCGTCGATCCCGATGGCCGGATCAGGGGGCTGGATTAGCCACCGGCTGCGAGTACCGGCACAGTCCTCGAGGTGGAGGGGTGATCCTCTCGGTCACGCCCGCGCTTCTTCGGGCAGCTCGTACCAACGCTTGCGCTCGCCAATTTTCGAGCGCAGCTTCCAGCCGGTGCTCTTTGGCGCGCTCATCATGGCATCGGCCAGGGTCGAGAGTTGGTCGGCGAGAGAGAAGCGTGGTTCGGTGGCGCTTAGCTCGGCCAGTGTCTCTGTCACCGAGAGGCGCTCGATGGTCTTCTCGAGCGTGCGCTGCAGGCCCCAATCGTTGCGGGTAAGCTCCGTGATGTACCGGATGTTGATCCCCTCCTCGTTCTCGGTGAAGGGATGCTCCTGCAGCAAGGCCGCCATATCCTGCATGTCCTTGTGATTGAGCTCGACCACCTGCATCTTCGTCAGCAGCAAGTCGGCTAGCGGCAGGGTCGAGGCGGTTGGATCGACTGCCAGCCGTCGTCGCAGATCAAAGCTGTGGCACATTTCGAAGCGGTCGACGAAGACATCCAGCTGGCGCCCATTCTGCTCGTCCCAGAAGAAGAGACGCTGGCTGCCGTGCAGCGCATTGAAACGTTTGTCGGGCTCGTGGCCGAGCCCGGTGAGAAGGCCGGTGAGCCGATCGACCATCGACCTCGTTGTGACGAGGTCGATGTCCTTGTACTCCCGTTGCAGTGGAGGGCGCGTGGCGCAGGCGCAGCGTAGTAGGATGCCAACGCCGCCGAGCGCCTGGGCGGTGACACCACGTTCGCGCGCGGCGGCAGCTATGCGCCGAGCCTCATCCTCGGTCTTTGCCAGCGGAACGCCCTGTGCCGAGCCTTCGGCCGTATCCATGGGAGCTCCTCTCTCGCCCCTGCGGTCCGGGCGGCCGTCTTGCCGCGGTCCGTCCGCATACTCCACTGTAGAGAACACTCCTGCCAATGTCCACATGAGGCGGGGCGGCTTCAGAGGACGTGCCCCGAGGCGCTGCGGCGGACAGTGGGCGTGGACGCCGGGT
>Ga0070735_10001793_pt1 | contig 20103 bp, 18 predicted proteins | sample Coa_R1_FD_66443 | JGI IMG/M metagenome (GOLD analysis project Ga0070735, IMG submission 66443) | Surface soil microbial communities from Centralia Pennsylvania, which are recovering from an underground coalmine fire - Coalmine... | ecosystem: Environmental > Terrestrial > Soil > Unclassified ... | reverse complement strand
ACCAAATTCGTCGTCGGCAAGGCTTTGAAGATCGGGCTGAAGCCGATCGTCTGCATCAACAAGGTCGACAAGCCCGACGCACGGCCGGTCGAGGTCGTCAATGAAGTCTTCGACCTCTTCGCCGCGCTCGACGCCACGGACGAGCAGCTTGACTTCCCGATCCTCTATGGCTCCGCGAAACAGGCCTGGATGGCGCTCTCCGCGGAGGGGCCGAAGGAGAATATGGCCCCGCTCTTCGACCTGGTGCTGAAGCATGTCGAGCCGCCGAAAGTCATCGAGGGCGGCTTCCGTATGCTCGGCACCTTGCTCGAGGCCAATCCCTATCTCGGCCGCGTCGTCACCGGGCGCATCTTCTCGGGCTCGATCAAGGCCAACGCGCCGGTCAAAGTGCTCGACCGGCTCGGCAATCTCGTCGAACAGGGCCGCGTCTCGAAAATCCTCGCCTTCCGCGGTATCGAGCGCGCGCCGATCGAAGAAGCGGACGCCGGCGACATCGTCGCTATCGCGGGCCTGGAAAAGTTCAACGTCGCCGATACGCTGGCGGCGATCGAAGTGACCGAGCCTTTGCAGGCCCAGCCGATCGATCCGCCAACCTTGTCGATGACCTTCCTCGTCAATGATTCCCCGCTCGCCGGCACCGAGGGCGACAAAGTGACGAGCCGGATGATCCGCGACCGCCTCTTCAAAGAGGCGGAGGGCAATGTCGCGCTTAAAGTCGAGGCGTCGTCGACGACCGACGCTTTCGTCGTCTCCGGCCGCGGCGAATTGCAACTCGCCATCCTCATCGAAACGATGCGGCGCGAAGGCTTCGAACTCGCTGTCTCGCGGCCGAAAGTCGTCATGAGCCCCGACAAGAATGGCCAGATGCTGGAGCCGATCGAAGAGGTCGTGATCGACGTCGACGAGGAGCATTCCGGCGTCGTCGTCAAGAAAATGTCCGAGCGCAAGGGCGAGATGATCGAGATGCGCCCCTCAGGCGGTGGCCGTCTCCGCCTCGTCTTCCATGCGCCGACCCGTGGCCTCATCGGCTATCTCGGCGAATTGCTCACCGATACGCGCGGCACGGCGGTGATGAACCGCCTCTTCCACGCCTTTGGACCCTGGAAGGGCGAAATCGCTGGACGGCGCAACGGCGTCCTGATTTCGAACGACGCCGGCGAGTCGGTCGCCTACGCCATGTGGAACCTCGAAGACCGCGGCCCGATGATGATCGAGCCGGGTTGGAAAGTTTATCAAGGCATGATCGTCGGCGAGCATACGCGCGATAACGATCTCGAGGTCAACGTCCTCAAAGGCAAGAAGTTGACCAACATCCGCACGCATTCAAAGGACGAAGCGGTCCGCCTGACCCCGCCGATCCAGATGACCCTGGAAAAGGCGCTCGCCTACATTGAAGATGACGAACTCGTCGAAGTGACGCCGAAGTCGATCCGGCTGCGCAAAGCGCTGCTCGATCCGAACGACCGCAAGCGGGCGGAGCGGGCGCGGGCGAGCGGGACGTAAGCTACTGGCCTTGCGCCTCGCTTGTCATTGCTGTTGCGGCGACGGATGTACCTGCTGCGTTCCGAAAACGTAGCCGAACAGCGCCGTCACCAACGGAAGAAGCAGATTTAATAGGATGAGTTGCGCCGCCTGAATCCAGAAATTATGAAACGCCAGTCTCTGGTCGTTGATCTTGTTTGACGCGTCGCTGGCGATTTGAGCTCGAGCGACGCTCACAGAATCGGCTATTATCGCAGATTTTAGATCGTCGAGCAGGCGCAGACATTGATCGACAACATTCACTCGCGATCCGTCGGTCGGAGGCGGCGCGCAATGCGCCATTTTTGATTTGTCGTCGCTCGACACGCTGGGCATTTGCGCGATCGACGCGCTCATCGCTTTCGAATCGTCGATGGCCTCAGCCGTCAATTGGAAATTGCTGTCCGCTTTCGCCTTGGAAAGCTCGGAGTACAGCAATTCGAACTGCTTGATCGTCGAGAATTCTGCGCCGGTCGCGCCGACCGAAGATACTTTCTTATATGCGTCGCTTATGTCGGCCGCGATCTTGAAGTCCATGAGACAAAGGTATGCCGCCAGACATACTATCGAGAACACGATGATTGCGAGGACGCAATAGGCGAGTCGAACGCCGGCCGCCGTGACGGCCGGCATCGGAATTTTAATCGACAGGCCGGGGACGAAGACGGGAGCGGAGCTATCTAAATCCGCGGGGCGCTTGGAGCCAGGTCCAAGCGGCTTAACGTCAATAGGATCTGGTTTAGCGTCGCCTATGATAGCAAGCGCCATAGATATTCCCTGCCGACAAATGAGGGAACGTTATTCCTTCTTGGGAGCGGGAACGCCTTCAAGAGATGGCATCGCGAGCCGTGTCATCTTCGTGCCGTCCTCGTCCGAAGACAAAATAAGATTGCCCTTAGCTCTCTCCCCAACCGCCCAATTAAACAGAGTCAACGCGTCTTTTGCAATATCGGTGAATTTGGCGTCCGTTCCCAGCTTCTGCTGAATGCTCTTCAGCGTCTCGTCGGAAATTTGCACACGAAGCTCAGCCATCGCATTTCTCCTCTATCCGATTTTTATCCAAAATAAATCCATTTTTCATCCATGACAATTGGAGAATTTTTGGATAGCTTCCGTATTCGGACGCCATTGTCGGCGGCCCCCGCACCCCGCGATCGCCCCAAATTTACAGACCGTGCAAAAAAAGGACGGCTAGGCGCGAACCTTACGATTTCGCAAGCTGCGCCCGCGCCTTAGCGGGGCATGACAACGCGTCGGCAAACCGGCCGCGCATAACCCCGCGTTAACTTGTCACACATCCGTCATCCAGCAGGTTTTTAGTGCCGCCGCACATCAATGGGGGGCCTTTCGGCCATGACTGCGATCACTGATTTTCAATCGGCCTCGGCGCCGCCTGCCCAGGGCAAGCCGAAGCTCGATAAGCCCATGGATATTCGGCAATTGCTGATCTTCCTTGCGGTCCTCGCCGGCGGCCTGTTCTTCATGGCCTACAGCATCTATTCCGACATCGAGTCCGCGGGCGGCGGCGCCCGCACGATCGCGCCCTACTTGCTGCTTGGCGTGGCGTTGCTGATCGCGCTCGGCTTCGAATTCGTCAACGGCTTCCATGACACTGCGAACGCGGTTGCGACCGTCATCTATACGCATTCGCTCGCGCCGTCGGTCGCCGTCGTCTGGTCTGGCACGCTGAATTTTCTCGGCGTTTTGACTTCGACTGGCGCCGTCGCCTTCGGCATCGTCTCGCTGCTGCCGGTCGAACTCATCCTGCAGGTCGGCTCCGGCGCGGGTTTCGCCATGGTCTTCGCTCTGCTCATCGCGGCGATCATCTGGAACCTCGGCACGTGGTGGCTGGGCCTTCCCGCCTCCTCCTCGCATACGATGATCGGCTCGATCATCGGCGTCGGCGTCGCCAATTCGCTGATGCGCGGCCAGGACGGAACCTCCGGCGTCGATTGGAGCAAGGCGACGGAAATCGGCTACGCTCTTCTGCTTTCGCCGATCTTCGGTTTCGTACTTTCGGCGGCTCTCTTGCTGATCATGAAATTCCTGGTCCGCAAGCCTGAGCTCTATAAGGCGCCGACCGACAATTCGCCGCCGCCGTGGTGGATCCGCGGCCTCTTGATCTTCACCTGCTCGGGCGTGTCCTTCTTCCATGGCTCCAACGACGGCCAGAAGGGTATGGGCTTGATCATGTTGATCCTGATCGGCGTCGTGCCGACATCCTACGCGTTGAACCGCGCCCTCCCCGACAATTATATGGGGACCTTCACCGCCAATTCGGCCGCCGCGTCGAAAGTCGTGGAAGCGAAAGCGGCGGGCTTCAACATGACCGGCGACCCACGACCCGCGGTCACGGCCTATGTCCACGACCACAAGATCGCCGACGGCACCTATGTCGCGATCTCTCATCTCGTCACGCAAATTGCGAATGAAGTCGAGCAATACGGCTCGCTCGCCAAAGCGCCGACCGAGAAGGTGACCAACATCCGCAACGACATGTACCTCACCTCCGAAGCGCTCCGTTTCCTGATGAAGGACAAGGAGAACGATTTGAAGCCGGAGGAAGTCGCGACGCTGAAGACCTACAAAGGCTCGCTCGACAATTCGACGAAATTCATCCCGACCTGGGTGAAGATCGTCGTCGCCATCGCGCTCGGCCTTGGTACGATGATCGGCTGGAAGCGCATCGTCGTCACGGTCGGCGAGAAAATCGGCAAGGAGCACCTGACCTATGGCCAGGGCGCAGCGGCCGAACTCATCGCCATGGCGACGATCGGCGCGGCTGACGGCTTCGGCCTGCCGGTTTCGACGACCCACGTGTTGTCGTCGGGCGTCGCCGGCACGATGGCCGCCAATGGCTCAGGGATTCAGCTTTCGACCCTGCGCAACATCGCTCTCGCCTGGGTCCTGACCTTGCCTTGCGCGATGCTCCTGTCCGCGACCCTCTTCTTCATCTTCCGTCAGATTTTCTGATCGCCCCTCGCGCCGTCGCCGGACCCTTAAGGTTCGGCGACGGCCACCCCGAAGCTTAAGGCGCAGCGGGTGTTACGCTGGTTTCCCGCGCAGCGATTGTCTAAGATCGCCGACGGGAGCGCCGCATGCCGACAATCGATGATGTTCTGATCAAAATCGACGCCAATCAGTCTGCGGCGATCGATCGGTTATTTTCCTTCCTCGCTATTCCTTCCGTCTCGACCGACCCCAATCGCGCCGCCGATTGTTTGCGCGCGGCGAACTGGCTGGTCGATGAATTGAAGGGCCTCGGCTTCGAAATCAGCACGCGCGAGACGGCCGGCAAGCCGATGGTGGTCGGTCACGCCAAGGGCGCGCGGCGCGACGCGCCGCATGTTCTGTTCTACGGCCATTACGACGTTCAGCCCCCGGAGCCGCTCGAACTTTGGGAAAAGCCGCCCTTCGAGCCGCAGCTCGTCGACGCGCCTACCGGGCAACGCATCGTGGCGCGCGGCGCCTGCGACGACAAGGGTCAGTTGATGACCTTCGTCGAAGCCTGCCGCGCCTTCCGCGACACCGGCGGCCTGCCCTGCGACGTCACCGTCCTTTTTGAAGGCGAGGAGGAGATCGGCTCTCCGTCCTTGCCGGACTTCATGGCTAAAAACTCACGCGAAATCAAAGCCGACGTCATGCTGGTTTGCGACACCGGCATGTGGGATCGCGAAACACCGGCGATCACTACGATGTTGCGCGGCCTACTCTACGAAGAAGTCGTCTTGCGCGCCGCCAACCGCGATCTTCACTCAGGGCTGTTCGGCGGCGCGGCGATCAATCCGATCCGCGTCCTCGCGCGGATCCTCGCCGAGCTGCATGACGAGAACGGCGCCGTGACCGTTCCGGGCTTCTACGACGGCGTCGACGAATTGCCCGAAGAGATCGCGACGCAATGGCGCGAACTCAATTTCAACGAGGAAGAATTCTTAGGAGATGTCGGGCTTTCGGTCCCCGCCGGCGAAAAGGGCCGCAGCGTGCTCGAAATGCTGTGGTCGCGGCCGACCTGCGAGTTCAATGGAATCGTCGGCGGCTTCACCGGCGAAGGCTCCAAGACCGTACTGCCGGCTGAGGCGCGCGCGAAAGTCTCTTTCCGGCTCGTCGGGCGACAAAATCCGGACAAGATTTCGCAAAGCTTTCGCAGCTTTGTGAAGGCGCGCTTGCCGGCCGACGTCAAAGCCGAATTCATCGGCCACGCCTCGAGTCCCGCGATTGTCGTGGCGACCAAGAGCGAGGCCTTACGCCGGGCGCGACGCGCGCTGGAAGGCGAATGGGGCAAGCCTGCGCTTTTGATCGGCACCGGCGGATCGATTCCGATCGTCGGCGCCTTCAAACGCGAGCTGAACATGGATGCGCTTCTCGTGGGCTTCGCGCTCGACGACGACAAGGCCCATTCGCCGAACGAAAAGTACGAAATCTCCTCGTTCCACAAAGGCGCGCGCTCCTGGGCGCGGATTCTGGCGGCTCTCGCTTCTTGAGTCAGCGACCCGGCGTCGGCTGCGGCGCGGCGATACTGCGCAATGGGCGCATCTCGTTGGTCGAGCGTCGCACGGCGCCGGAGGCCGGCCACTGGAACCTGCCCGGCGGCAAGGTCGATTTTCTCGAACCCGTCGAGGCGGCGATCGTCCGGGAAATTCATGAGGAGGTCGGCCTCGACATCGCTCTGGGTCCATTGCTTTGCGTCACACAGATGATCGGGATCGACGGCCAGCATTGGGTTTCACCGATCCATTCGGCGGTGATTGTCGCCGGCGAGCCGATTAATCGCGAGCCGGATAAGATTGGCGCCATCGGCTGGTTCGTGCTCGACGCGCCGCCTTCGCCTTTGGCGCAAGGCGCGACGGATGCGATCAGGGCGTTGCTCGTCTCAAGCAAAAGTCCAGAGGCGGCTCCAAAGCCTGCCGCCGGGACGGCGGAGCCATAGGCCACAAGTGAGGCCTGGGCGCGCTTCGCTGACCGGCGCGCCGCGCGCCACCGCGACGGCGATCAAGCCAACGGGATAGCGGAAGAGACGTACTCTGAACGCCAAGCGGGGTCGTCCCGCCGTAACGCAGGCCGCCTCGTATCGGGCAAGATCGCCGATCCAGGGAGGCTCGATTTTTTGCTGTTTGGCGAGCATAGACAGGTGAACCGCAAACGCCTCTGCTTGCCGCGCGGGGTCAGCGCCGCTGCCCGGCACGGCCGCAAACAGCGGACCAAAGCGTGCGCCCAGCGCGGCCGCCACAAGCGGCGTCCATTTTCGCGCATCGAGCGCGCGCTTCGACGCAAGGCTCGCGGAAAAACGGCGGAGTTCCTGCGGGGCCATGGTGGAAAGAAGCGTCGCATCCGCCTTGTCGAGGCCAAGCGTTGCGGCCGCGCTTTGCGGATCGGCAAGAAAAGCCTCGCGCGCCGCCTTATCGGTGAAGAGGCGAGCAAGCGCCTTCTGTACCTCGGCTAAGGCCATCGTCCAGCTCGCTGCCCGAGCGTGCGCGCTTTGCGCAATTCGTCGAGCAAGTCGTTGAAGGGCGGCAGTCGCTCGTCGCGCTCGAGAATGACGCCCTTCACGTGAGAGCGGCCAAACGCTTCTTCCAGCAGGCCCCACACCTCCGGCGAGGTTGGCCCGTCATCGCTGTCGATCAACACGCCATTTTCGATCCGGCCCCCGGCAAAATGCATTTGGACGAGTCGGCGCCAAGGCCACCTGTCGAGGTCGCGCGCAGCGTCCGCGCCTTGATTGAAGGCGTTGGTGAAAAGATTGGTCACGTCGCAAAGCCAACCGCAATGGCTGCGCTCCAACGCCGCGCTGACGAATTCCGCCTCCGCCATTTCCGCGCCGGGAACGCGCACGCCTTCCGTGATGTTTTCGAGGATCAGAGGCGTCTTAATGTGACGACGTACGGTCTCGACATTGCGCGCCACGATATCGAGCGCCTCCTCGGTATAGGGGAGCGAGGCGAGATGGCCGATGGCGACGCCGCCCGCGCGGGTGAAGGCCAGATGTTCGCTCCAATAGGGAGGCCGCAGCTTTTCGACCAGGGCCGCGAATTGATCGAGATAGCGGCCGTCGATTCCATCGCCGCCGCCGATCGACAAGTCGAGCCCATGCGGGATCAACGTAAAGTGGCTCGCCAAAAGATCGAGTTCGTCCAGCTTTTCCCGGCTCGCGTCAAAATAATGATCCGCCGTGATCTCCAGAAAATCGACCTCCCCGCGATGGGCGAAAAGTTCGGCGCGAAACGGCGGCCGATAGCCAAGCCCGACGCCGAGAACCGGGACGTCCGCGAAGGGCTGCAAGCTAATCCCCACCGCCGCATCCACCGCAGCCGCCGCCTCCCCCACCGCCGCCGCAACCGCCTCCGCCGCCGTCAGAGCCAGACGATTGCGCGAAGGTTTGCGCCAGGGCGGCGTCCGGCGTTCCTTTGAGGATATTGAGACCGAAGAGGCCGACCATCCCCAGGGCGGCGGCGCGCATCGCGGCATCGGTTCCTGTCGGCGCCGCCAAGGCCGTCAACCGCGGTCCGCCATAAGCCAACTGCAGCCGTTCCAAATAAGCCTTTCCTCGTCGGCTCATTGGCTTGTGGCGCCCGATTGTCGCAAAGAGGACGATGCAGGCGATGAAAGCAAAGACGCACAGAAGCCCGACATTCGACCGCCCATGCACTGATGCGGCCGCGAGTTTGTAAAGCGCAAGCGCAATGAGAAGCGTTGCGCCCGTCCATACGGCGGTTTTCCGAGCGCGCTGGGCCGCGTCGGACGGCAACAGCCCCTGGTCGTTCAATCTGCCTCGATAGGGCTCGCAGAGGATCTTCAGCGTCTCCCGCAAATCGGCATTGCTGAAAAGCTGCGGGACGGCGGGCTCTGCGCGAATCGCATCCATGACGCGGCGCTCGATATCGGTGAGATCGTTCGGCGTCCCGCCGCTCGGCCGAATGCGGGCGGTGCGAAACGTCCGGCGCTCGATTTCGATCAATCCCTTCTGCTTGAGCGCATAGACGGCGGTACGGATCACCTCGTTGACGTCGCCGCGCAGGTAGGCGATCTCGTAAGGGTCGAATTGCATTGGCGTTTCCGGCAGGTCCAGGACATCGGCGGCGTCGCTCCGCGTCACGTAAAGATGCGCGCAAAGGATGACGAGCGCGGAAAACAGCGCATAGAAAACGAGAAACGTCGGACCCCACATATTGCCGAGCGGATTGCCGAATAACCAATCCATGCGTTCGCCCTGTCATAAGAGGGTGAGCGATCTTATCTAAAGCATGCGAATGCCGCCACGGACCGACGATTTTCCGCCCGAGAGGGCGCGACTTTCACGACATTGGCGAGGAATTTGCGTGCTGATAAAGAGACGGCATGGCTGAGACGCTAACCAACCGAAGACTTGCAGCGATTCTGGCGGCCGACGTCGTCGGCTATTCGCGCCTCATGGCCGCCAATGAAAGCGGAACGCTTTCCGCGTTGAAACAATTTAGGGAAAATCTTTTCAATCCCGCCATCGCCACGCGCCATGGCCGGATCGTCAAGCTGATCGGCGACGGAACGCTGGTGGAGTTCGCCAGCGTCGTCGACGCCGTGGAATGCGCCGTCGCCATCCAAAATGCGGTCGCCGCCCGCGTTTTGCCGCCCGGCGAGCCCGCAATTCAGCTTCGCATCGGCGTTAACCTCGGCGACGTCATCATCGATGAAGACGACATCTATGGCGACGGCGTCAATGTCGCGGCGCGGCTCGAGCCTTTGGCCGAGCCAGGCGGCGTCTGCATCTCCTCGATCGTCCATGAAGGCGTCGGCAATCGGATCGACAACGCCTTCCGCGATTGCGGGCAGGTCCAGGTCAAGAATATCGATCGGCCGATCTCGATCTGGAAATGGCGCCCGGGCGATGCGCCGATCGCCGCGCCTCTGCGCAAAGAGCCCGAGAAGCCGAGCGAGGTCGCCGGGCCTTCCATCGCCGTGCTGCCCTTCGACAACATGTCTGGCGATCAGAGCAAGGATTATTTTTCCGACGGCGTCGCCGAGGACATCATCACCGACCTTGCCAAGATCGCCGGCCTCGTCGTCATCGCCCGCAACTCGAGCTTCGCCTACAAGGGCAGGAAGTTCGACGTCCGAGACGTCGCGCGCGAACTCAATGTCCGCTTCGTCCTCGAAGGCAGCATAAGGCACGCGGCAAACCGCGTGCGCGTCACGGCTCAGCTCATCGACGCGACCAACGGCGCGCACCTCTGGGCCGATCGTTACGATCGGGACTTGACCGATATATTCGCGGTTCAGGACGACGTGACGCAGCAGATCGTCAATGCGTTGAAAGTGACGATCAGTCCGGCCGAGAAGGCGCGGATCTCGGAAACAGGCCAGATCAACGCGACCGCGCAAGACTTGCACATGCGCGCCCGCGAGCTCCTGCTGAGCGTGGACGTAAATCGCGAGACTTTCGAACAGATCGTCAGGCTGCTCAATCAAGCGATCGAACTCGAGCCGAATTATGCGCTCGCCTTCGCCGGGCTCGCCTGGGCCTATGTGCTCGACTACAACAATCAATGGAGCAAGGATTCAGACCGCTCGCTTGATCTTGCCAGGCTCTACGCGGATCAGGCGGTCGAAAAAGACCCGCGAGAACCGGTCGCCCTTTTCGCCAGCGCTATGGTCGCAAACCGGCAACGCGACTCGGAGCGCGCGGTCGCCGAAGCCAAGGCGGCTTTGGCTATCAGCCCCAATTTCTCGCCGGCGCAGGGCCTGCTCGGCAGCGTTGAACTTTTCGCAGGCCGTCCGCTCGTCGCGATTGCGCATATGGAGCGGAATATGCGGCTCGACCCGGTGATCAACCAGAACGCGCTTCAATTCTTGGGCCTGGCTTATTTGACTGCCGGGAAATACGAGACCGCTGCGGCCATTTTCAAACAGCGCCTCGTCCTGGTCCCCAATTCGGATTCGGCTCGATCATTCCTCGCCGCCTCGCTCGGCCACATCGGCGAAAGCGAAGAGGCCCGGCGGGTATGGGACGAACTCAAGGCGATCAATCCGAAATATTCCTTCGCGGGTCATGTCAGCCGCCTGCCGTTCCAGCGCCAGGAGGATATCGATCGCATCGCCGAGGGCCTGACCAAAGCGGGCTTGCCGACCGATTGAGCATAATCGCCGAATTCTGAGATTGCAGGGCTGCCGCGACCGCGTCCGGGGTTGACCTTCCCCGGTAAAAGCGCATTCGTGGACCTTGGGCGTCCGCCCTCCCCAGATCCGCAGAGCTTTCCATGTCCACCTGGTCGCAGAGCTTCACCTTTCTCGATGGCGAATGGTTCGAGGGCAACAAGCCGATTATCGGCCCGCGCACCCATGCTTTCTGGCTCGGCTCGAGCGTGTTCGACGGCGCTCGAGCCTTTGAAGGCGTGACGCCCGATCTCGATCAGCATTGCGCAAGGCTCAACCGCTCCGCCAAGGCCATGTGGCTGAAGCCGACGATGACCGAGGAGGCGATTTACGAACTAGCGCTGGAAGGCGTGAAGAAATTTTCCAAGGACGCCGCGCTGTACATTCGCCCAATGTACTGGGCCGAGCGCAACGGCGCGACGTCGGTGCCGCCGGACCCCGAGTCGACGCGCTTCTGCCTCTGCATCTACGAGGCGCCGCTGCCCAAGCCGACCGGCATCGCCATCACACGCTCACCGTTCCGCAAGCCGACCGCCGAGACGATGCCGATCAACGCCAAGGCCGGCTGTCTCTACCCGAACAATGCGCGGGCCTTGATGGAGGCCAATGCGCGCGGCTTCGACAATTGCATCCTCGCCGACATGCTCGGCAATGTCGCCGAATTGGCGACCGCCAATATTTTCATGGCGAAGGACGGCGTCGTTTACACGCCGCAGGCGAACGGGACGTTCCTTAACGGCGTCACGCGGCAACGTGTCTTGAAATTAATGCGCGATACAGGACATGACGTGCGCGAGGCGACGCTGAGCTTCGAGGATTTCGACGCGGCCGATGAAGTTTTTTACGTCGGCAATTTCGGCAAAGTCGCGCCGGTCCGTCGCCTCGACAACCGCGACCTTCAGCCAGGACCGTACTATCGCAAGGCGCGGGAATTGTATTGGGAATATGCGCATTCAGGGTGAGGCGCTGAAAAAACAACTTCGGCGCCAACCCCTCGCTTCGCGGGAGGGAACGCTTCAGAGCTGCGGCTAACGAGAACCCGTGTCACGGCAAAGAATTACGGGTAGGCCATTCGCATGGCGCGTCGGGTGAGCGGGCGTACTTAGTGTCTGGACACACGCTCAGCTCGACTATTGCTTTCGCTGAGAAGAATGCATTTATCGTTTTAAGATTCATGTATTGACGATGGCCGACATCAAGCGGCGTTTCTCAGATTAGCCTGAACAGCCGGCCGTTGCCGAGGTACGAAGCGCCCTCCAGGCGCCTTGCAGGCGTGGCAGGGCGGACGGCGCGCCTTAACGGGTTGACTTTCCCGAAGTACAAAACGAGCCCGGGTTGATGGCGGTCGAGTGTCGTCGATTGCCGAGGGGCCTCCGATCTTTTGGCGAGGGCTGCAGCCTCCGTCGTGAAGAACGGCGCCGATTGTAGGCCATTCAGCAATAAGACCCTTTGGCTTAACGAATGAACGCAAGCTTCAAATCAAGTTATTATCTAAAACTTAGATATAGCACTCAATCTATACCAAATTTTACTATCATAAACTTAAGCTTGGCCCATCTATACATATATAATGCATAATTACTTTTGTTACAAAATAACCGCGAATTTTCTTCTTGACGTAATTATGAATTACGTTCTAGATATCGTTAATGACGCGTTACGCGAGGGAGGTCTGGTGTCAGACGAAACGAACAAAGTGGTCGATCTCGCGTCCCGCGCCCTTCAACGCCGGCCGTTGCACGAGCACATCGTTGAAATTCTGCGCGAGATGGTCTTGGAGGGTCAGCTCAAGCCGGGCGAGCGCGTTCTCGAGCTCGAACTCTGCCGAAAATTAAATGTCTCTCGCACGCCGATGCGGGAAGCTCTCAAGGTCCTGGCCGCCGAGCATCTGGTCGAGTTGCAGCAGAGCCGTGGCGCGGTCGTCACGGGGATACGTATCGAGGAGGTTGTCGAGCATTTCGAAGTGCTGGAAGCCTTGGATGCGACGATCGGCGCGTTGGCTGCGGCGCGTATCACCGACGAAGAGCTTCGTGAGGTCGAGGCGCTTCATCGCGGCATGGTGGAACATCATCATGCCGGCCGCCGCTCGAAATATTTCGAAGCCAATCAGGCCGTTCATACCAAACTCGCCGCGGTGACGAGGAACAAGAGCCTTGCGGCCACCCATTTGCAATATTCGCGCAAGATCGCTCGCGTGCGCTACTCCGCGAACTTCTCTCAAATACGTTGGGACGAGTCGGTTGAAGAGCATGAAAAGATCATTGTCGCCTTGCGACAGCGGGACGCCTCTACTCTATCGGCTCTGATGAGAGAGCATATGCGCGCGACCGCGCGCAGCGTGATCGCCGCCTTGGAACAAGAACCCGTGCGTCGGGAGGCGCAGAAGTGATGGACGCCGTCGCGCCTGCCGCATTTCTGTCCGACGATATCGCCCCCGAGCAGCGGGTTCGGCTCGGCATGCTGACTCCCTCGTCCAATACGGTTTTGGAACCGGTTTGCGCCGATATGCTGCGAGAAGTACCCGAAGTATCGCTTCATTTCGGCCGTTTTCGCGTTACCGAAATATCCCTGAGCGCCGAGTCGAACGATCAGTTTGCACGCGAGGCGATGCTGCGCGCGGCCGCTCTTCTCAGCGACGCCAAAGTCAATTCAATTTGCTGGAACGGGACTTCTGCAAGCTGGCTTGGTTTCAACCGCGATCGCGACCTTTGTTCGGCCATATCGCATGCGACGGGAGTGCCGGCGACTTCGTCGGTACTGGCGATGTTCGATATCCTGCAAAGATGGGGATTGAAGCGAGTCGGCATCGTCACGCCCTATATCGACAGCGTCCAAAAACTCATCATTAAGAATCTCGCGACGGAGGGCGTCTCGGTTGTCGGCGAACGGCACGTCGGCCTGTCCGAGAATTACGCCTTCGCCGATGTAAGGGCGCGCCAAATCGTCGAAATGATAACAGGCGTCGCAGCCGAGGGAGCCGAAGCCGTACTCGTCCTCTGCACCAATGTGCGCGCGGCGCCGCTGACAGCCGAACTCGAAGACGAGATTGGTATTCCGATTCTCGATTCTGTCGCCACCGCCGTCTGGGGCGCCATGCGACTGGCGCGGGTGTCGCCACAACGCGTACGCGCTTGGGGACGTCTCTTTCAGAGATTCGAATAGCTGAGAATTCAGGCTTGGTCCGCGCCGGCTGACTCTGGCTGGCGCAAGCGTGGAGGCGAAGGACCATGATAGTCGAGGGCAAAACAGAAGCGGTCGCAGGGATTTTCGGCCGCTTTCCAAAAACCGCGACGCTTCCCATGGGAAGGTCGCCGGCGACGACCGCGCCGCAGGAATGGACGGCAAGCCCGGCCTCGGCTCGCACCAATGTGCGCTGGCGCATCTTTCTGCTGATGCTGATGCTGATCGCAATCAATTACATCGATCGCGCATCGATTTCCGTCGCGATGCCGGTCATTTCCAAAGAGTTCAACATCGGCCTGACAATGCAGGGGTTCATCCTCAGCTCTTTCTTTTTCACCTACGCGCTTATGCAGATACCGGGCGGCCTCCTTGCCGACCGCTTCAAGCCCCGCGCCGTCATCGCCGTTGCGACTCTCGGCTGGGGATTCTTTCAAGCGATCGCCGCGCTTTCCATGAACGCCTGGGTATTGGTGCTCACGCGGCTAGGCCTCGGCGCATTCGAAGCGCCGATCTATCCGGCCGGCGGCAAGCTCAACGCGATTTGGATGCTGCCAAACGAACGGGCGCGCGGCGCAACGCTGCTCGATGGCGGCGTCCCGCTTGGCGCGGCGCTCGGATCTCTGATCATCGCCGGGCTGATCGCCGAATTCGACTCGTGGCGTATCTCCTTCATCGTCGCCGGTCTCGGCACGATGCTCTGCGGACTGCTCGCCTGGCGGTACATCCGCGACAATCCGGCCGACCATCCCTCGGTGAACGCGGCCGAAGCCCAATTCATTGCCGAGGCGCATGCCGTGGAAGACTCGTTGACGCCGACGCTGACGGGAACAAGCGTCACGGACTATTTCCGATATCCCTCGGTCTGGTTCATGTGTTTTGGATGGATGTCCTTCAACGCCGTTTTTTATGGGCTGCTGACCTGGATGCCGAATTACCTCTCGGCGGTGCACGGGCTTGACATCAAACAGCTCGGCGGTTCGCTTTTCTCGATGTTCTTCTCCGGTTTTGTCGGCGAAATTATCGGCGGCCAGATCGCCGACCGATGGCGCGCCCGCGGCGGCCGACCCAATGTCATATTCAGGACGGTTTTTGGCGTCGCAGCCATTGTCGCCACGCTGTCGATCTTCTCGGTCGCCTTCGTCAGCAATCCAATCACCGTCGTTCTTCTGCTCTGTTCGGCGCTGTTCTTTCTGCGCTGGTGCGGAATGTACTGGGCGATCCCCAGCATCCTTGCCTCTCGCGCGCGGGCCGGCCTTCTTGGCGGTTGCATGAATTTTGCTGGAAATATCGCCGGAATAACGGTGCCGATCATCGTCGGCTTCATCGTGCAATCGACGGGCTCCTATTTCCTCGCTCTGATGTTCTTCGCCGCTTCGGCGGTCGCGCTTCTCGTCTGCTCGACCCTCATCGATTACAGCCGAAAAGCTCCGGTATGAACGAGATTATCGTAAGAGCGGCGTCGCCCGCTCCGATACGAATTGGGCCGGATCGCGAAATATTCGGTCGGAGATTTCGCCAGGCGGCGAATGAGCAGGCGGCGCAGTCAGCGCGCCGAAGGCAGGCGGTCGTCCGATGAGGACGGCGTAACTCGGGGAGAGAGAGTATGACGCGGAGGACTTTATCATCAGTAAGGAAGACATTGGGTTGGGCCCTGCTGTCGACATGCCTGACAGCGTCAACCTACGCGGCCGCATGCACCTTGATGGGCGCCAGCGGCCTCTCGACCAAGGACGGAAACGCTTACATCGCTTCGACGAGCGACAACCCGTATATCGAAGGGCCTCGTAAGCCGGTTTATTTGACTATTCCGAAACAGGGCTACAAGTTTGTTCACACGCCCTGTATCATTCAGGATCCGCCCGGTCATTACTTCGACGTCGGATCCGACCGCGGCATGAACGAAAAGGGTTTCTCCTGGACGCGGGCTTGGGTCGTGCCGAATGAGCCCGAAGCGGCAAACAAAATGTCCGCCGTCGACTGGTTCCTGAAGATGGGCTCCACCGTCGCCACGGTCGATGAAGCCATCAAATTCGTACAGGAAAATCCGAAGGGCATCGGCGACCAGGGCAATTATATCTTCGCCGATGCGCAAGGGAACATGGCGGTGGTCGAGGTCGGCTATCAGACCGTCAATGTCGTCCAGAAATCGTCCAAAGGAGAAAAAGGAATCGCGGCGAGAGCCAATCTCTGGGATTCCGAAAAAATGAAACCTTTGGACATCAGCGACAAAGCTGACGAGCACGATCACGAATATTTCGTATCAACATCGTACCGGCAGCCGAGAGCGATGGAATTGTTGAATGGAAGCTCAGGCAAGATCGACGTCGAAATGCTGAAGAAAATTCTCGCCGACAACGGCAATCGCGACAAGAAGCCAATGGGCGACACCGGCTTTTCGATTTCCAACCATGGCGAGACTGGCGGTACGGTAAGCGCGGAAGTTTATGATCCGACAAATAAAATCTTCTGGTACACCTATGGTTGGCCGGATGGCGACGGCAAGAGCAGCAATCCGTCTTTTGACGGCGCCAACAAGAATACATGGGGCGTTTGGCTGCCGTTTGTTATCAGCGAGATGACGGAAGAGGGCTATTATACCGACTGGAATGGAAACATTACCCCGCTTGGCGCGCGCTACCTCGCGCGCATAAGCCCGGCAAAGTACTGAGACGATCGTAAGGGAATCCGCGATCCATCGCGGATTCCCAGTTCATGGAGCGAAGTTGAGGCGGCGGCGTCTCTTCATAAAGCCCTAAACCGTCTTCCCCTCCCATTCACACAGATCCGCAATCACGCAGCGACCGCAGGCTGGCGTTCGCGCCTTGCACGTATAGCGCCCATGCAGGATCAACCAGTGATGGGCATGGCGCATGAAGGCGGCGGGGATGATGCGCACAAGCCCATGCTCGACTTCCTGAGGCGTCTTCCCTTTTGCCAAGGGAATCCGATTCGACACCCGAAACACATGCGTATCGACGGCGATCGTCTCTTCGCCGAAAGCGATGTTGAGCACGACATTGGCCGTCTTCCGGCCGACGCCGGGCAAAGCTTCGAGCGCTTCGCGGTTTGCTGGAACCTCGCCGCCATGGTCCCGCCGCAGCGACTCCGATAGCGCGATCACGTTTTTCGCCTTGTTGCGATAAAGGCCGATCGTCTTGATCTTCTCGATCAGACCTTTCTCGCCGAGTTCGATCATTTTTTGCGGCGTGTCGGCGATCGCGAAAAGCCCGCGCGTCGCTTTGTTGACACCCGCATCGGTCGCCTGCGCCGAAAGCACGACGGCGACCAGCAGCGTGAAGTGATTGATATATTCGAGTTCGCCCTTAGGCTCGGGAAGCGCAGCGGCGAAGCGCTCGAAAATCGTCTGCACCCGCGCCGAAGCTTTGGCTCCGATTCGCGGGGCCTTTTTGGCAGGCCGCCCCGAAGCGGCCTTTCTTGGCAGTTTTGCTACGACCATTCCGGCCTTATATTGGCGCCGTGCCGGGCCGCCAAGGCGAGCCCGGCGGGAGAACGGCATGAGCGAAAGCCGAAGCCTCGAAGCGCCTCTCTTCGACGAGCGTTTGCAGCCGCATCGTTCGCTCGGGCCGCGCGGCTTTCGCATTCTGATGCTTGGCTGCTGCGTCCTGTCGACGCTTTACAGTCTGCCTTTCTATCTGATGGGCGCATGGCCGGTGGTCGGTTTCCTTGGGCTGGACGTGCTGCTGATCTATCTCGCTTTCCGCGCCAATTTTCGCGCCGCCCGCGCCTATGAATTGCTGCGGCTGACGTCGCTCGAATTATTATTCGCCCGCGTCTCGCCGCGCGGCGAACGCAAGGAATGGCGCTTCAATCCGGTCTGGGTCCGTTTCGAGCGCGTTGAGCACGAAGAATTCGGAACGCAAAGCCTGGCGCTCGTCTCGCATGGCAAGAGCGTGGAAGTCGGACGCTTCCTCGGCCCGGATCAGAAGGCGGCGCTGGCGAAGTCTTTTTCGGCGGCTCTGGCCCGCGCACGGCGGGGCCCGACGCTTTCGTAAACGTCAGTTCGAACTGATCAGAACGTTGTCTGCCGTCGTACCATCTCCAGCGCCGCCGCACGTTGTTGCGGCGTCAGGTCTGCGGTCAGTTCGTCGAGCTGGGCATCTTTGACGCCTGCCGCTGCGGCCAGCATGTTCCATGCGACAGCTTGGGCAAGGTCCCGCTTAACCCCGCGCCCGGTCGCATAGAGGTGAGCGAGCCGATTTTGGGCGATGGGATTGTTCTGGGCGGCGGCCTTGCCGAACATTTTGGCCGCAGCGACTTCGTCACGATCGACGCCCTCGCCGTTGAATAGCATGATGGCGTATTCGATTTGGCCGGCGACGATTCCGTCGTCAGCCGACTTTTTGATCCAGTTCGCGCCCTCCGCCGTGTCGAGCGCTACGCCGCGTCCGCTGCGAACAAGGAGACCATAGGAGTAAGCGGCGTCGCCATTGCCAAGCTCCGCCGAACGCTTGAAGAGATCGGCGGCCTTGGCGAAATCCGGTTTCGTCTTGTCGTCGCCCTCGAGCGCCATGACGCCGAGATTGTAAAGCGCGCCAGCGTGACCCTGCGCGGCGGCTTGCTCAAAGAGAGCCGCGGCGCCGGCGCGGTCCTTCTCGCCGCCCTCTCCCGTCAAGAGCAAGAGGCCGAGCGCGAAACGCGCCTGTCGATCGCCAAGCTCGGCGGCGAGTTTGTACCAATGCCGCGCCTCGGTTGGATCGGGCGTCACGCCGGCGCCGGCGCGATAGAGTTCGCCGATCAGAGTCATCGCCGCCGCGTCTTTTGGATCGCCGGAGAGCGTCTTCATCGCCTCTTTCAAGGCGGTGACGTAGTAACCGCGTTGATAGGCGGCGAAAGCGACGTCCGATCGCGACGCGGCGCTTGGCGCTGGGGGGAGAGGCGGGCCGCCGGCTTGCGGCGGCAAGACGACGCCGCTGGGCATCTGCGCGGCGGCGACGCTCGGCGTAAGCGACGCCAGCGCCGCCAGGACCAAGGAGAAACGTGACCGCATCAGTGCGCCTGCGGAGCCAGAAGCGCTGCTTGCGCCTGGGCCAACGCTTCCGCCGGCCGATCGGCGCGCCAAACGGCGTCGCCGAGCGCGATGAAATCGGCGCCGGCCGCGGCCAACGGCGCGATATCGCCAAGCTGCGCAGCGAAACCGACGCAAGGCGGCTCGAAAATCTCGGCCCACCAGGTGACGCGTTCGAGGGTTTGATCGCTTGGCGGCGTGAAGCCGTCGGCGCGCGGCTCGCCGAACATCACATAGTCGACGCCGGCCTCGCCGGCGGTCATGGCGTCATCGCGGTTGCGCAAAAGGCCGGCGCCGACGATGCGCTCCGGCTTGAGGCTCTTGAGCGCCTCCCTGAGCCCCTCGCCCGCCCCATGTATATGCGCGCCGTCGGCGCCGGCTCTGGCGGCGAGGCGCGGGTCATTGTCGGTCAGCAGCGCGGCTTCGGCGCGCGCCGCGACTTCGGCGAGGCGCGTGATGATCTTTTTGGCGTCGCCTTCGCCGCCGGGCGCGATCCGCGTCAGCACACAAGCGACGTCGCCCGCCGAAAGAACGTCGCCGAGCAAGGCGGCGAAGTCCATCAGATCCGCTTCGGCCAGCGGCGGCGTTAGAAGATAAAAACGGCTCTTATCGGCTTCGGTCATCGCGCCCCAATTGGCGTCGCCTGTCGTTCAAGTTGCTAGGCGACCAATGGGGCTAAAAAATGAGGCGCGCAAGAGCGCCGCCTCATCCTGCTCGCTGAAACGCTTCGCGCAGCAGCGCGACCTGGTTCGCGATCGGACTGGCGGCGACATTGGCGTCGCCGTCGCCGACGAAGAGACAGTGATCGAGATGGATCACCCGCGTCTGCAGGCGCAATGAGCGCAAGCTGAGATCGCGCAAGCGCGGCGGCAATTCCTCAAAAATCTCGGGCGCGCAGGCAATATCCTGCCGCGATAGGCGCACGCGATGCTTGTCGGTCGCAGCCTGGGCCAAAGTCATCTCGCCTTCGTTGACCGCGCGCTGCAGCAACAGCCATGAGGCGATCTGCATGAGACGGGTGGTCAGCCGCATGCTCTCGGTCGCATAGGCCAGCGCGGCCGGCCGGCGCAATTGGCGCGATTCCTCGCGGCCGGCGCCGTCGAGATAGGCCGCGGCCTCTTCGACCAGACCCATGCCTTCCTTGAACATCGCCTTGAAGGCGTTGGAGGCGGCGAGCTTGTGAATGAAGGAGATCGTGCCCGGCTTGACGACGGCGAGGGTCGGCGGATCGAAGAATCGGGCCATGGCGT
>Ga0070735_10001791_pt1 | contig 20107 bp, 10 predicted proteins | sample Coa_R1_FD_66443 | JGI IMG/M metagenome (GOLD analysis project Ga0070735, IMG submission 66443) | Surface soil microbial communities from Centralia Pennsylvania, which are recovering from an underground coalmine fire - Coalmine... | ecosystem: Environmental > Terrestrial > Soil > Unclassified ... | reverse complement strand
CCTCCCATCGGCGTACGGCACCGTTAGTCGCGATAATTCCGCAATCCCAAAGCTCGTGTCGTTCATTGCCAGGGGAGCAGTCACGTAACGCGTGACCGCGTCTGGCAGCGACGAGCGGTTGGCACGGGCAATAACTTCTCCAAGCACATCTGACGCCACCGAGTATGCCCACGAAGTGCCGGGTGTGTATGCCAAAGGAATGAACGCAACACGATTCAGATTTTCTTCAATGGAAAGTCCGGGTTGATCCAGACCGTCGGAAACATTTGCCTTGTGGTGCGGACCATAGGGCGGCTCAAGGAATCTGTAACCCAATCCGGCGGTGTGACTGAGAAGTTGGCGAATCGTGATCTCCGGCCTTGAGCCATCCGCGAGCGCCGGCCGAAATTCAGGGATCCATCTTGTGACCGCATCTTTCAGTTTCAGCATCCCCCGCTCCACCATAGCAAGAGCCGTAGCCGAAACGATCGGTTTAGTTAAGGATGACAGACGGAAAATCGAGTCTCGCCGCATCGGCAAGCCTGTCTCACGGTCGGCATAGCCGGCCGCCCGGCGATAGATGAAGTTGCCGTCATGCGACACAAGAACCACGGTACCTACAACCCTATGCTCGGCGATTGCGTGATCGATGACACCATCAAGCTGGGTGTCGAGAGATTCAGCAGTATTTTTTGTAGCTGAAATGACAAGTCTCCACGGTGAAGGAACCGAGGCATCAATTCACCGACCAACCAGGACCTGCACGAGTAGCCAATCCAGGATTATAGCCAGATACGCAAACGAGGCTTTGCGGCGAATGTAAGCAGTGCCGGGTACGGGTTCCAAGCCGAAAATAATGCAAGCCGATGCGGACGTCTGATCGCGGCATCCCACACCCATCTCTAAGGTCCATTGGCCACAAGCGGAACTGAAGTTCCCTTCCGTGATCTGCCGATCGGCCCGGCTGATTCCTAGACTTAGAGGATTAACTCTCCGGACGGATATCCACAGCGGATTAGTATGAAGAAGTCAACCTATAACTTTATTCTGCATTTACGTCGAGCTCAGCTCGGATCGGTGTCCATGGTGGCCTTAACCCTAATTTTGTTCGGTTGCGGCCTATCCACTGGTCCCTCCACGAATTCTAATGGCGGTTCGAATCCTGGAAATACGAATCCTGGAAATCCAACCAACCCAACACCCACATTTACGAATTACTACGTCTCAAACTCGGGAAGTGATTCCAATGACGGATCACAATCTTCCCCGTGGCTCACTATCCAGAACGCAGCAATCCACATCGGCCCCGGCAGCGTCGTCCACGTCGCGCCCGGCACCTACGCTGAAGCCATCGATATTAAGACTAACGGAACTCAATCCGCTCCTGTCACATTTCTCTCAGATGTACAGTGGGGCGCAAAAGTCCTTGGGGCGAGCACGAGCAATTACACGTTCTACGTAGAAGGGGACTACATAAATATCGATGGTTTCGATATCACCAATATCAACTCCACTTCCGGACATGTTGGTGTAATGGCCGTCGGCAACTACGATCAGGTTATCGGTAACGATATTCACGATATTGATCCTATGGGCGGCTCGGACGGACTGGGCGGCGCGGGAATTTTACTGGGAACCGCCACAACCTGCTGCAGCAATGCGATGGAAAACATCGTTCATGACATCGGAAACTTCACGGTAAGTTGGGCCAGCACACACGGAATTTACGCGGAAGAGCCCTACGGTACGATCGCCAACAACATTACATACCGGAATCAAGGATACGGCATACAACTTTGGCACAATGCCTCGCACATTGTGGTTGTCAACAATACTATCTTCAATAACGGAATGGGTGGGATTGTGCTAGGCGCAACCTTCACTGCGCCAGATACGATCGACGACTACAACGTGGTGATGAACAATATCGTCGTTTATAACGGCACGAACAGCAATGCGGATTACGGCATTCTTGAAGACGGGTGGACCGGCGTCCATAATCAATACTTGAACAATCTGGTGTATGGGAACATCCCGGGCAACATTTCCCTTTTGAACGGACTGCAACCGACGAACACCGTCGTTGCGGCTCCACAGTTCATCAACTATTTGGCAAATGGCGGCGGCAATTACCAATTGCAGTCAACGAGTCCCGCGATTGACGCGGGAAGTAACTATCAAGGATATGGACCGGCCATTGATTACCAGGGCGGTCCGAGACCCATAGGATCGACTTGGGACATCGGGGCGTATGAATACGACTCGCCGCCGGCAAGTTGGCCATCGACAAGTTTCCCATAGCCAGCGAAGCTGGAAACCGGGAAAGGATGTGGAATTCAGACCCTCCAACTTCCAGGCGGCGTGCCGGTCTGGTATGGCGGATAGACCTCCATACACCGATCCAGGTTCTCGTCCGTAGCACCTCAAAATGCTGCAAATTGAGGCTTCCTTTGCAACGCCTGATAAGGTTTCAGGCCCCATTTTAAGAGACTAAATACCCTATCTCCTGCCTCATTCCTGTGCTACTATCCGCCCGCATTTGAGATTGGGCCCCGAAAGAATCTAAAAACAGAGGTGACACATGAACACAAGGTCTTTCGCCGTGAACCGGGCCCTGGCCGTATTTTTCTTGAGTTTGATTTTGGTGAGCAGTTCGTGGGCTGTAAAGGTAAGCGGGAAGGTCTTGCATTCGTTCAGCGGACCCGACGGTTCAACTCCGACAGGCGCTCTTGCAGTCGACGCGCTCGGGAATGTCTACGGAACAACTGCGCTTGGCGGGGTAGGGTCAGGATGTGGGAGCTTGGCCTGTGGCGTTGTGTACGAGCTATCACCTTCGGGAAACGGTGTGACCGAAACCGTGCTCTCGACTTTCAAAGGCGGAACCGACGGTGGTGGACCACAGGGCGGAGTGATTCTCGACGGTGCGGGAAATTTATACGGAACAACTCTCTACGGAGGCAGTGGCGACGGCTGCGGTACAGTTTTCCAGCTGACGAACCTCAACGGCGTCTGGACGAAAACTGTGCTGCACAGTTTCAACAGCATGTCTGACAATGATGGGTGCTTTCCGTTCAGCGGATTAACCTTAGATCCAGCTGGCAACCTCTACGGGACGACGGCTTCAGGTGGCACGTATGACACCGGCGCAGTCTTTGAACTAACTCCCAACTCAAATGGAAGTTGGAACTACAGCGTAATTTACAACTTTCAGGCGGGTGGAAGCGGCGACGGTGCCAACCCGCACGGGACCATGGTATTTGGCTCCGGAAACCTCTACGGTACGACCTTAAACGGGGGTGTTAACAATGCTGGCACTGTCTTCGAGATGACACCAGCGAATGGCGGATGGACGGAGACAGTCATTTACACATTCGATGGCCAGCATGGCGCCAATCCGTATTCCGGTGTGATCCTAGATGCAAGTGGAAACCTCTACGGCCTGACGTTCGCGGGAGGGATAGCGGGTGCTGGAGTGGTATTCGAACTCACGTCATCCGCAAATGTCTGGACAATTCAGATCCTACATACATTCAATGGATCAACCGACGGCGCAGCGCCCGGTCCGGGGAGCCTGCTCTTCGATCGGGCCGGAAATCTCTACGGTGAGACTCTTTATGGCGGGCACGCGTTCGGAGTTGTGTTCCAGTTGGTGCCTCAGCAGGGAGGCGGATGGACAGAGACTGTTCTACACAGCTTTCAGAACACGGTGGATGGACGCAATCCGGAGGGCGGACTCACCATGGACACTGCAGGAAACCTCTACGGCAGTACCTTACATGGTGGGTCTGGGGGATCCGGAATTGTGTTCGAGGGAAGGATAAATTAAGCGGTAGGAAGTGGCATTGGATAGGGATGGCAGGGACTTCAGTAGCGGAGATCAGGGGCCGGGTAGAGTCTCACTGGCGAAGAGTAAATCCAGCATAGCCTCTGGCCGCTACCACGTCGCATTTCTCTCGGTAGAGCTTTACTCCGCCGATGTAGGGCATAAAGACCCGCGGCTTTCCGGGGACATTTGCTCCTAAATACCAAGAGTTGGCCAAAGGAAACAACGTAGCGTTAGCCAGCGCGTTCACGTGTGCGACCCAAGCACGTTCGGCGTCAGCGGTCGCTTCGATCTCCCCGAACTGATGCCGGCGCGAGTACATCAGGAAGTCAGCGATCCAATCCACATGTTGTTCGATCGAAGGCACCATGTTGCTGAGGACAGAGGGACTACCCGGACCTGTGATCATGAAGAGGTTCGGAAATCCCGCAACCGCTAGGCCCAGGTAGGTCCGCGGGCCGCTGGACCACTTCTGTTTTAGCATGCAGCCATTCCGGCCACGGATTTCAACGTTGCACAAAGCTCCGGTAAAGGCATCAAAACCGGTCGCAAAGACGATGGTATCGAGTCGGTAATCTTTGCTCTCGGTCTGCAGGCCGGTCGGTGTCATGCGCTTGATGGGGGTGGTGCGAAGATCGACTAGAGTGACATTGTTACGGTTGAAAGTCTCATAATACGCAGTATCGACGCACAATCGTTTTGTTCCAAGTGGAAAGTCCTTCGGCAGCAGCATTTCAGCGACAACTGGATCGCGCACGATTGCGCGAATCTTGCCGCGCACGAATTCAGCCGCAGTATGATTCGCATGCTGATTGATAAAGATGTCAGCGAATGCTCCGGCGAATCCCAAACCTCCGCGCATCCAGCGTTGTTCATATTCACGTTCCCGTTCTTCTGGCAAAACCTCGAGAGCGGATTTCTTGCCTTCTTCAACAAGCAGACCGAAATGGGTATTTCGAGCTCGATTTCGCAGTTCACTTGCCTTTGATCGCCACTCCTGTTTAACCCAAGACGAGATGAGTCCGTTCTGAGCGGGCACACTAAAGTTGGGCGTCCTTTGGAAGACGAAGAGGTGGGCAGCCTGCTTGGCGATGAGCGGTATGGCCTGAATTCCTGAGGAGCCGGTACCTATGACGCCGACAGTCTCCGCACTGAAGTCGACTTCCTCGGTTGGCCACTGACCCGTGTGATACGACTTCCCTTGAAACTCTTCGAGACCTGGAATATTTGGTGTTTTTGCAGCGGACAAACAGCCAGTGGCCATAATGCAGAACTTGGACGTGGCGATATCGGATTGATCGGTCTTGATCGTCCATCGATTGGTCGTTTCATCGAAGGCGGCGGAGAGCACACGCGTACCAAGTTGAATATCCCGTCTTAGATCGAAGCGGTCCGCGACGTGATTGAGATATTTCAGGATCTCGCGCTGCGGAGCGTAGCGCTCCGTCCATTCCCATTCTTTCTGAAGCTCCTCGGAAAAGGAATACGAATATTCCATGCTCTCGACGTCGCAACGAGCGCCGGGGTATCGATTCCAAAACCAGGTACCACCAACGCCGGAGCCGGCTTCGTAGACTCGCACAGAAAAGCCAAGGCGGCGCAAACGATAAAGCATGTATAGGCCTGCAAATCCTGCGCCGACGACAACCACATCGAACACACCATCGCGTGAATGATTGAGGGATGATTCTGTCATAGGAGCTAAAATCAATTCGTTCGAGACCAGGGATAGGGTGGATCAGAGTTCTGATGGTTGAAGGGAGCTTACCCTGCTGCACACGCGGCGAAACCGCCGTCGATAATAAGCTCAGCTCCTGTAATAAAGGACGCCTCTTGCGAAGCCAAAAACAACACGCCATTGGCGATTTCTCTAGGGGAAGCCAGCCGGTTCATGGGCACGAAAGGCGTAACTGAACTGATTAGTTCATGCGGAAGAGCATCCAACATTGGTGTACGCGTGAAGCCAGGAAGAACGGTATTCACACGGATATTTTCCCGAGCGTACTGTACGGCGGCTGTTTTTCCTAACAATCGAACGGCGGCTTTTGACCCGTGATAGGCGACAGAATCTCCGGATGCGACCAAACCGTATATAGAAGATACGTTGACAATGGCTCCGCCTCCACCTTCACGCATGGCAGGAATCGCAGCCTTCATTCCAAGCCACACACCTTTCTGATTAATATCAACGATGCGTTGCCACAAATCCTCAGTGGTCTCTTCGATGCCGCTCAGATTGGTTATCCCAGCATTATTCACGAGGATGTTGAGCGTCCTGAATTCCCCGCGTGTCGCTTGAACTGCAGCTTCCCATTCCGCCGCTTTCGAGACATCCAGACGAACATAGCGCGCGGATCTTATGCTGCTCTCGCGATCTCTTTCGCCAGAGCCGCCGTCTCTCCGAACGCCGCGATTCAACTCTTCGACAAGTTCCTCCGCTTTTCGTTCCAGGATGTCTCCAATTACAACCTGAGCGCCTTCTTCAACGAAAAGACGGGCGATCGCAGCACCAATACCACGTGCGCCACCGGAAATCAGTGCCACTTTTCCTGCAAGTCTCTGTGACATCACTCTCTTGGAATTCCGTAGCACTACTGGCTATAAAACTATGACCTAGTCAATGTAACAGCAGAGTACATCCAAGCATCCTCAAGGTCGCTTGCCATCCGAGTGCTTGAGCACAACAAAGACTGCGAATTCAGGTGCGGTAGAATCTGGACTTTGAGAGCCCACCGGCGCCGCGACCTTCAGATTCGTCATCGGCAGTTTCAGGGGCCGGCCATCATACGACCCGGTTAGCACGGGCGTCCCAAAGTAGTCCTCCACATTGCGGATTTCGTATCCATCAGCGTTACGCAATTCGGCTCTGAGATCGACCTCTATCTCTTTCATCAGGTCCCAGTTGTAAACGATGATGGTCGCTATTCGCGGTGGGAAGTCGTTGTGTCGCACAGATATTTTCAGCCCCTTGGGACGTCCAGGAAGATACGCGCTGTTTTGATCTACCCCTGTAACTCGCTTCCAATCCCCAAACGCGAGCGCTGTTCCATTCACCCAAAAGAGAGCGGATGAACCGTCCCAACCGTTTCCGATATAGGTGTTTCGGTCCCAGACATACGCGTGCGGCCGTTCCTTGCGAGTTGTCATCAGCCCCACCAGTCCATCATTGCCGTAGAACGTGTTCCCTGTTACGGTTACGTCTTGCCAACTCTGTATGATGGCTGCGGGAATTCCACCTACAAAATAATTATCCGTGACCTTCACGTCCTTATGATCCTGCACGTCTGAACATCCCAAGCATAAGCCAGCGTCACTGAAATGAACCGGGGCACCTTCGTAGGGGGTAGGCAGCTGAGATGCCGGATCGTACGTGTAGTTATGCGAAATCGTGATGCGCTCAGCCTGATAAGGTGCATACCCACTGACTAAAATGTTGTTGTAGCGAGTGCGTGGTGCGGACAGGACGCCGTTGTTGAAGACAACATTTCCCTCAATGTCGTACCCCTTCATATCTCCAGGATTCGGATAGACGTGGATGCCCCAACCGTATTGATTGAAGATGATGTTGTCGCGAATGGACTTGGTCCCAGCATTGTTCTGTGAATAGATTGCATGACCATGGCTTAGATAGTTCGGCAGATTCTTGGTCCCGCAGTTGTAGATGATGTTCCCGTAGAGTTCGGAATTAACGGCTTCTTTCCACAGTCCGATCCCCATCCCGGTATCGTGGATGACCAGATTGATGAATTTCGTATTGGGCGCCTCTGCATAAACGGCCATCGGGCGAAATTGCGTCGAAAAGCTACGATCGGGATTTCGATTGGTGATCTCAAAATCTTGATAGGTGGTCCATCCTCCATACACGTTCAGAGTGCCCAAAGCAGCTCGGGCGCGCTCATCAATGAGAACAGCCCTCTCGCCCGGGTACTGACGGACCAGGATCGGCGCTTCTTGAGTTCCCGACAGGCGACTGGTGAAGACTCCATAGTATTCACCGCCGCGCAACCAAATTGTGCTTCCAGGGCCAATCCGAGTTCCGCTGATTGCAGTTGCGAGGTCAAGTGGATTCACCAGGGTGCCGCTATTTGTGGGTCGTCCGCTCGGGGCAACATACCACTCCCTCGATTTGCTGCTGGTGTCATTTACCGGGACGCTAGCGTGCGGCATCGGCATGGGCAAGGCGAGACCATTCTCACAGATTTCCGGGAGCACACAAACGCCGCAAATGACAACCAAACACCAACATCTTGCGTGGAATTGCACTGTGATTTCACCGTTTGGCAGTTCCCGAAGGCTCATCAACCGCAAAGAGCGAGAAAGGTTACTGCCATTTCTAGTGTTGACTTGACCTTCGTTCCAACTTAAACTCCCGTCACCAAGCGCCCTTGCGCGCTGAATCTCACTTCAAACCAGCAAACGTATGGACAAGTCACCCGTCGTATTGATCACCGGAAGCAGTCGCGGATTTGGCTTTTTAGCATCGAAAACTCTAGCTCTCAAAGGCTACACGGTTTTCGCAACAATGCGTGATCCGGCTGGACGAAATGCCTCGGCGCGCGATCAGCTGATGGAACTGGGGAAGCGGCAGAGCGTCCGCGTGGTCGACCTCAATGTTAGCGATGACGCGTCCGTTGAACGCGCCGTAGCTGAAGTCATCCAGGCCGCCGGTCAAATTGACGTACTCGTCAACAATGCCGGCTTCAGTATAGGAGGGTTTACCGAAGCCTTTAGTCTCGAACAAGCGCACCGGCTATTTGAAACGAACTTCTTTGGAGCTATGCGCATGAATCGGGCTGTAGTTCCGCATATGCGCCGCCGCGGCAAAGGTCTGATTATTCACGTCACGAGCACCTCAGGTCGTTCTGTGGTTCCTGGCATGGGAATCTATGCTGCAAGCAAGTTCGCGCTGGAAGCACTTGCCGAAGCGTACCGGTATGAGTTGTCCTCGTTTGGGGTGGACTCGGTGATCCTCGAACCCGGCCCCTACGCGACAGAGGTGTTCGCGAATGCGGAGCTACCAGCAGATTTGCAGCGTCTCAAAGAGTACGAAAAACTTTGGGAAAAAATGTCGGCAGCCTTCAAAACTATGGAGGCCAAATGTGAAGACCCGCAAGAGGTGGCCGACGCAATTCTGAGAATCATCGAAACACCAGCAGGAGAGCGCCCATTGAGGGAACTTATCGGCCCTGCCGTGGCTCCATTGCACGATTTAAATTACGTATCGACACGAGTCCAGCGGGAGATTCTGGATTACCTGGGCATCGGTGACTGGGTGGGGATCCCGCCATCTCCGAAGCGGTCAAACACGCTTCGCTTCGGCTGGGGGGGAGGACGCAAACTACGGTAGGCAGATGTAATAGACCAATTGCTATCGTGCTCTCAGGTCTTAGGATTCCGCTGCCATTCCCGCAAACCGGGACCGGGTCCTTTCGTACCAGCTTTGCCGCTTCGGTTCCACTATGATCTTGGCATGCTGCATTGGATTCTGCAGGTCCTGAAAAGCCTGCAGCACACCGGACAACCCGACCTTACCGGTGATCATTGGCTTTACGTTGATCTTTCCGCTCGCTATATTTTGCAGCGACTCCCGAAATTCATCCGGGTTGTAGCCAAGCACAAACTTCATCGTCATCATCTTGTTCACGGCGAATACGGGCTCAATGCTATCGACGGTTAGGCATACACCGACGACAATCAATTTTGAATTCGGCGGTACACCTTCCAGTATTTGTTGGATAACACCAGGAGCACCTACGCATTCAAAAACAACGCAAGAGCGTCGTGAAGCGTAAGGGGTATAGAAGGCTTCATATCCCGATGCCGGCAAGACCTTGCCGTTTGGAACCGCCATCTCGCTCCATCGCTCAAATGGAGAGGCATTCTTGGGATCGACCACGACATCCGCGCCAAACGATGACGCGAGTCTTCTTCTGAAGGGGCTGAAATCGGCGGCAACGATCGGATGCATTCCTGCGATTTTCAAACCTGCGATGACCGCCAGACCGACCGGCCCACAACCTAGCACGAGAGGGACCTCGTCTCCGTTCAAGCCAGCTTCCTTGACCGCATGCCAGCCGACCGCCATCGGTTCGGCGCAAACAACCTGCTCGTTCGAGAGAGTGTCGGGCACTTCGATCAGAAGAGATTCGGTCAGCAGCATACGCTCGGCGAATCCACCCGGCAGATCGTTGGAAAAACCTATCGCGTGAAGCCTGCCTCCAGCGAAACCGACCGGAATGCAGGTGACTCGGGCACCGGGCCTGAATTTTCCTTCGGTTTCGGGGCCGTATTCGAGAATCTCGGCGCAGAATTCATGGCCGAAGACGACGTCACGTTCGGGATCGAAATCGAAAGGCGAGCCTGTACGTCGGGCCATTGCGACGGCGCCGGTCGCAGACTGGAAGGTATGAACGTCTGATCCGCAAATGCCACAACTCAGACTTTTCACCAATACCTGTCCGGGACCCGGAACCGGATCGGGAACCTGTGTGACTTCGATAGTGCCCTTTCTCAAGACTGCGGCCCACATCGCGGTAATTCACCTTTCTGGTGGATTCTAAAGCGTGTCTTTTTCCTTCGCTCAGGCCAAAGCACCCTACACCCATCAACAAGAGCTGTCAACCTTAGCGCACTCTAGCCCTCGGCTTACGATTCCTCGGGAATTTTGAAAGCACTGACATAATCGGCGAACCGGTGGCGCTCCTGCACCGCGTTGAGGCCAAAATCCTCGATATGATAACGATGCACGCCGTACTTGTGTTGCGGATTGGCTGTCAGGTAGCTGGTCATTCGGTCAAGAGTCTTCTGGGTCAAATCGAGATCAAACTTCCGGTAAATCGCTTTGACAATGCTGATCGGATCGCGCACGAGTTCGGAATAATACGAATCGTAAAAGTGGTGTTCAGGAAAACGCAGACGATCAATCCGGCAGTTTGTCAGTCCGAGGCTTAATTGTTCCGCCGACTCTTGCGCCAACCGTGCATGATCTACGGTCGAATAGCAGAGTCCCCGAAATGTAGCTTGCAAACTACATGTGGATGACAGCGCTTTCAGCGGGTCACGGTGCGTCTGAATAATACAGGCGTCTGGGAACACCGTTAAGAGCGCACTGAGAGAGAAGATGTGGGTTGTCGATTTTAGAAGCCATCGAGTCCCAGGGCGTTGATGCTGCAAGACTTTCAGTTGGCTCTGGTAATAGCGATAGCTTTCAGTCCGATCACGGGTATTAAGCCACAGCCGATAGCCCGGCACATCGTACCAGAAATAAAGTATTTCGCTCTCGAAGCTGTTCAGGAAAAGGATATTGCACTCTTCCGGATCGTTCGGGCCGCAATTGTGTTTGTGTCGTAGCTCTGGCAAGAAGTAATGAAGTTGACCGCTGGTCTCCGCCGCATACTTATAATCGGAAGCAGGTCGGCTTGATGGGGCTGGCGTGCTAGCCTCCCAGTTCATTAAGGGACGATGGGCTGAGTCCTGAGCAAGTAGATTGAAGAGAAGTGTCGTACCGGTACGAGGAGAGCCCAAGATAAATAAAGGGCGACGGACCAGAGTCTCAAAGGCTTCAGGGTGTTTGGTCCAGTACGCGTGCAGCAGCAAACGATTCGACAACGCATGAACAAGGGTCTGGCGCACAGCGAGGCGTCCGAAGGGGTGCATCGCTGGCGCGCTCTCGATGGCTTCCACAAAAACCCGAAGCGGCTCGAGAAATTCATTCCCTCCAAAATCGTACAGCCGATGTCTTTTGGACGCTTCCTTGCAAAGTTCTTCCGGATCAAGGTTCCCGATTTCAAACCCGAGGGTTTGTAAACCTGCCCCCACAGCATTGACGATCTTTAGACGGAAGCGCTGAGCCGGCCTCCGATTCGGGACCATCGGGCGCCTGTCCAATCCCGCACGAACAGGCCCTGTAAGAGGTTCTGTACAAGCTTCTCTGCTATTCAAGTTTGTTGCCAAGAATGTCTCTCCAGACGAGTTTCGGAAGTGCTGAAGCTGTTTGCGGGGTTTACGAGCGAAATTAAGTTCTGTTGTAATGGAGGCAATTGGTACACTCGCCAGCACTGTACACTTGCCAATAGAGGCATGAACCTTCGCCGTAGGTGAGTTGCTGTCCTTTCGGGTCTCACGCCTGCCCCTCTGGGACCTTCTCCTCCCACCGTTCTGTTTCGACAATAGTTCAAACATCTTGCTCAAAAGGAGCTGCCGTTTTGTTTACTCCCCCGAAGTCAATCGCTGGAATTACCAATACATGTGTTCGTACTGCTTTCCTTTTCGTCATCGCACTGACATTGCACCTGCTGCTAGTCGGTCAATCCTTCGCAATTCAGCTTCATCCCGCGGGAATCGAAACGGCGCTCCGACGTACGCGCTTAACCTCCACCGGATGCAGTGTCTCTGGAAGCGCTAACTTCTATGTTTCCACAAACGGAAACGACAACAATAATGGTTCTCAATCGTCGCCGTGGCGCACAATTTCTGCCGCGGGGAGCCGGGTAGGACCCGGATCCATCGTGCATGTTGCACCTGGCACTTACGCGGAAGCACCTTATATCAGCGTCAGCGGCCAAGCTGGCGCGCGCATCTGCTTTGTTTCTGACGTTCGGTGGGGAGCCAAAATCACCGGTACTGCTACTGAAAATTATGGGATCGCAGTGATGGGTGATTACTTTGACGTCGATGGGTTTGACATCACCAACATCAATCCGTCCGGTCACCTGGGAATCATCAGTCAAGGCAGCTACAACCAGGTCGTGGGAAACCGCGTGCATGACGTCGCGCCTATCGGCGGAGCTGATGGAGTCGGTGGTGCTGGCATCATGATTGGGGACACTAGCAAGCACGACAATAACGTCCTGCAGAATGTGATTTACAACATCGGCAACTTTAACGTGAACTGGGCCAGCATTCACAATATCTATTACGAAAATAAATATGGCTTAATAGCGAACAACATCAGTTTTCGCAGTCAAGGCTGCGGAATTCAACTGTGGCACAATGCCGGGCATTTGGTCATTGCCAATAACACGATCTTCAACAATCAGCTTTGCGGCATTGTAATTGGAGCGGATGACACTCCAGTCGGCGCGGTCGACGACTACAACCTCACTGTTAATAATATCGTCGTCTACAACGGCAACTTGGGAGCTCACTACGGTATCGTGGAGATTGGTCACACAGGAACCCACAATCAGTACCTGAACAACCTGGTATGGGAGAATGTTCCAGGAAATTTTCTGCTGCTCAACGGGGTTGTTGATAAGAACACCATAACGGCGGATCCCGGCTTTGTAAACTATCAGCCCGGCGGCACGGGAAACTATCATCTCTTGCCAACGAGCCCTGCGGTCAATGCTGGCACCACCGACGGTGCGCCAATGACCGACTTCGACGACGGTCCACGCCCGATCGGCCCTGCCTGGGATATCGGAGCATATGAAGAAGGATCCACACGTGGCATCTGGCCCTGGTTCTGGATACTGACTCCCTAGCGCATGCGATCGTTGTGCGCGAGGTGTTCTATAGGCACGGAAAGCTTGCTCAAATCACGCCACCAAAGATCCATGGTTCGCGTTACTTCTAACGATAGAGGTCGCCGTGATCAAATCTTTTTCCCGAAGCGTATAGACGGCCCAATTGTGGCCGTTGCTGCCTTGCATGCGTTTACCGTCTTGAGCAAACGCAACTTCGACGCGCCCAGTCGTGTGGTCCGCATGCTTGATAGTAAGTGCGTGGCTTGGGTCGGCTGCCGCCCGACCCAGGGCCTTTCCCACCGCTGATTTTGCGCACCAGAGCCGCGTCTTCCATTCCTCGAGTTCTGCCCGGTCTAATCCCGAAAGCAGCTTTTGTTCATCGGGTAAGAATGCCACCTGATCCGTCGCTGCTCCCAGTCGTTTGACGTCCAACGCCAAAACCTCAATTTCATCATCATCGACCGCAGCCGCGACTGCCGTACCGCCGATCATGGTCAAAGCAACCCGAGGCAGATGAGTAAACTGGGGATCGCCGATTGTCTTAACTATCGGACGGTGCTCCTCATCCTCGCCGATCTCAATGTCCGCCGGAACGAGAAGCAAACCGTATCGTTGACGAAGCAATATTCTTACTGCGTCTTTTAATGCCAGGCGCCCCCGGAGCCATTGAATGCGCGCACGCTCGTTGGTCTTAAGATCTTTCCAGACTCCCCTTTCAGTTCGATTCAAGACCGTATAAGCGATTGCCTTATGCCAGATTCCCCCGCTCGATTCAAGCAATTCGATCGGAGGATCCAGTAAGCGGCAGCAGAGAAAACCATCCGGTTTGGAAAATCGACAGGGAGCATCGGTCCAAGGGACACTGAGAATCGTCTCTTGCGGATAGTGGCAGATGAAATGCCAGAAGTTTTCGGTAAACGCGACGCGCTTGTCGCGCCATCCACGCGCCCGCAGTCGCACTTTTCCGTTTCGGATGACCTCGAAGTCACAAGCTATCTGCGAATCCGACACTTGAAGAATATGGACACGGCATTTCGCCTCTTCTTTTTCTTCGAGGCACGGCCCGAAGACCTCAATCGCCTCCACCTCGAATGGGAAGAGATGGAAACCCTCGGTGAATCTCTCGGCTGCCCAGGCCGCAAAGACCTGTCCTCCTAAATCAAGAACAACGGGATCGACGAGGAAATCGGGATGGCTCGATGCGCGTAATATACCCTCACGCGTGCTTCCTTGAAGGGTACCCTCTGTGCCGCCTTCGCCGGTCGAATCCATGGAAACGAGTCCTTGAAAACTCGGGCCATGGAACATCACACTCTCGTAAATCTGTTTTCGGGTCCATTTGGAGGGCTGCCGACAGAAGTCAGGAAGATCCTTCGGATTTGGGGCCGCGCTGTACTCATTGGCCAGCACAACGGTGGCCTCGGCGAGGACCGATGGAGGTAGTGTGTTTTGTCCCGCCTTAGCCTCAGTTGCTGCCAATATCTTCACTTCCACATGAGAGCTCGACGCGTCAGCGCGTTTCGCTGTCACTTGCAGTGCCGTCTGAGTTCCCTCCACCATGATCCAACGATATGCTCGAATTCGCTCTATGCGCGCAACAAGCATTCCACCACTCAAAGCGGCAGCGGCTTCCGCCATCAGTTCCAGACTGAAGGTCAAAGGTACGAATGGAATACCCTTCAGTTCGGGATCAGATTTGGACATAGGCTCACCCAGGGTGTGATGTTGCAGGAATAACTGCTCATTCGGATCGAGATAGACCTGCGCATTGAGTTCACGAGCGTCAGAACTAATGGCGAAGTCCTTCAACATGGAAAAGGTGGGCCTCGGCTTGGCCACACTCTGGCTGGATGGGATTGTCCCAGTTTCCCGCTCGGATCCTTCTTCTATCGTAGTGGGCTCCTGTGGTGCCATCAAGAACGCTATGATTTCTTCCGTAGTCCTGAGCTTGGCTACCGCCTCCATGTCTTCTGAACGAGGAAGATTGGTCAGCCGCTGGAAGCTACCCAAGATTTCAATTCTCTTGATAGAGTCGATTCCGAGGTCTGCCTCCAGGTCAGCACGCATCTCGATCATGTCTGGCGGATAGCCAGTCTTCTCCGCGATGACGCCGAGAAACTGACGGCTGAGTTCTTCGCGGTCGAGAGCCGTTTGTAAGGCAGCTGCCGACGACTCGGCTTGCTCCGACTCCCCAACCTCGGGGGGTTGATCAAGTTTCTGGGATTCATCGAGTTTGCGGACTTCCAGTTTAACTTCAACGGATGGGAGACTTGGAGCCTGAGGCACCGCGGGCATGACATCTGACTGAGGCGGAGGAGCAAGAGCGTTCAATCGAGCAGCGTTCGCAAAGAGCGCTTGATTTGGCCCAGCGGGGCTGCCATTGCCGGAGCCGAGAAAGGCTTGCATTACGGACCGTTGAGTTTCAAGAAATTCCTCCATCATCCGAAAATGCGCTTGAATGATCTGCGTGCGAGAGTCCATAGAATCAGAGTCCTCAGTCAGGAATTGGGTATCACCTATGTTGGGATTTGTTGAATTCGTTTTGGAACTGCCATAAGCCTCGCCATTCGTTTCGGCACCCAGTAAAAATGGAATCTCGTCCGAAACCGGTGGCAAAGGGGCGTTTACAGATGGCCGACCTGTGAGCGCCGAGTCAACGTCAGCACTGATCGGCCTTTCGGATTTGGGCGAAGGGGATGTCTCAGCGCGCTTAAGGGTGAACCCATCGCGCACCTTCATGACAGGTAAGCCCATGTTGATCTTCACTGTCCGTGACGGTTTACGGCGTTCCGCGCTCATTGCGGAAATCTCGAAGGAGATTTCCTTGGGCGCTCTGTGAAGATAAAGGTAATGCAAGTACATCGGAACTCCATGTGCCGCGAGCAGTCCCAATGTGTGGTTCAGCTGAGTCAATCCCGTGCGGTGCCGGACATCGATGGGGATGGCAAGATGTTTCTTCGACGATAGTATGTCGTCGACGAAGGCAGTTAGATTCCCTCTCGGCCCAACCTCGAGAAACAAACGAACACCATCCTCATACATCGATTGAATCGTTTCGCGGAAACGTACGGGGCGCGCCCATTGGCTGAGCCCGAGAGAGCGGATCTCTTCCGGATTAAGAGGAAACTTCGATGCGGTTGCACAGGAGTACCCATCGCACAGGGGTTCAACGATGTTCAGGTTGGAAAAGAACCCAGCAATCTGATTCGTGAACGGTTGAAACAGCGGAGTGTGATACGCGCGGCCAAAGGGCATCTCTGAGCAAACTGCACCTTTCCGTCGCAATTGTGCAGCCGCTTTCTGGACAGCGGCATCTGAGCCGAACAGGATGGTCTGATGCGGACAGTTGTCCATTGCTAAGTACAAATCGTGGTTGTCAGGGCCCAAGACTGAAAAAGCGAGATCTGGCTCTCCCCCACTCACCACCAGAAGGGAGCCAATGGGAATCTCATCAGCCGTGGAGCAACGTTCATAAGCATTGTTAAGCGTGTGCATCGACTGGATGAGTTGATCTTCTCCCGATTGCTCCCACCGAAGGGCTCCGCATCCTAACAATGCCGAATACTCACCCGTGCTGTGACCCACCGTGGCCTGGGGATGAATTCCCATACAAAACAGAAGGGAAAATAAGGCTTGGTTCGCAGCAAAGACGGTAGCTGGCCCCATGTCCATATCCCAGAGGAGTGCCTCCATTTCCGGTGTGAATCTCTCGAGCGAAGGCGGGAAGAGGAGGTGGCTCGGCAGAATCTTGCTGCCCTTCTGCAGGAAGGTGCGCTCAATGATGTCAAACCATGTCCGGATCAGAGGAAAATGAATGCTCAGATCAGACAACATATTTGAGTATTGAGACCCTTCGCCTGGGAAAACGAAGGCCAGTTTGCCTTCTCTGGCGAGAGGATGATCCGTGTAATAAATACCTCCGGGATCTTTGATGTCGGCACACTGTGGATTCTGAAGAGAAATTCGCGCGCGTGCCAGTTTTTCGACCAAATCAGATACGGAACTTGCTACGATCGAAAGTCTGATTGTCTCCGGCCGCAGCTTGCAGGTGAGACTGTATGCGATGTCTTTCAATTCCAACGCTGAAGAGGCTGCGACAAATCTTTCGACTCGCTCACACTCTCGTATTAGCTCAAGCCGGGATTCGGCCTGCAGTATGCAGACCTCCGACGGCCAATGGTGCTGGCAGACTGTGTAATTCGTTGGATTGATGGGGTATTCCTCCATGATCGCATGGGCGTTAATTCCGCCAAATCCGAACGCGTTCACTCCAGCACGACGGGGCGTTTCGTGCCCATGCACCCATGGCCGAGTTTCTGTATTCAAATAGCAGGATGTCTTTTGAACATCTGGATGCGGGTTTTCCACATTAAGTGTCGGGGGCAGCACGCGGTGATATAGAGCAAGTGCGCACTTGATTAAGCTTGCAATGCCGGCAGCAGGGATCAGGTGACTGATCATGGACTTCACTGATCCGAGAGCACAGAAAGGTATTTCGTCTTCGCCGCGGGTTCCAAAAACTCGAGCTATTGCTTCGATTTCAGCGGCGTCTCCCACGAGCGTGCCCGTTCCGTGTGCCTCAAGGAGTCCGATACTCTTTGGGGAAATTCCTGTCTGCTCATACGCCCTACGGAGAGCAAGTTCCTCACCTTCCACCCGGGGAGCAAGCAAACCCACTGCACGACCATCGCTGGCGCTACTTACGCCTTTCAGGACGGCATAGATTCGGTCACCGCGGGCCTCCGCATCTTCGCGCCGCTTAAGCACCATCATGCCGACCCCTTCTCCGAGAAGGGTACCGTCAGCATCTTTGTCGAAGGGACGAAGCTTGCTCTGCTTCGAAAGCGCATTTAGCTGACAAAACATCATCAAAATGGGAGCTGGAGTACTGGCCTGCACTCCACCTACTACGGCAACATCGCACTTCCCAGAACGGAGATCCTGCATGGCGATTTCAACGGCAATCAGTGAAGAGGCACATGCTGCATCGACCGTGTAGTTTGACCCCATGAAGTCGAAACGATTTGCGATTCGCCCGGTGATGATATTGGTAACGAGCCCTGGAATCACCTCGACCCCGGTGGGCGGCAGACTGCTTCTGAGTTCCTTCTTGATTGCTTCAAGATCCTTGTCGCTGTATTCAGGATGAAGCTGTTTGAGTATCGCCAACGTCTGGTCGACGATGAGCGCATACTGCAAACCGGACAAGTGTCCACGATTGACGGATGCGGCCCGGCCGAGAATCACCTCTACGCCAGGTCCTTCCGGTAGCTTTTTGTCGTAACCGGCGTCAAGCAGGGCCTCGTGAGCAACTCGAAGCGCTAGGAAGTGGGCCGGCTCACTGCCGTCAATCGAATTCGGCATTACACCAAACTGCAGGGGATCGAACTGGGCCAGATCACCAAGAAAGCCACCTTTCTTGCAGTAGGTACGTTCTCCGTCTACGACATCCGGATCGTAGAAAAGTTCTGCATTCCAGTCCTCTGGCGCATCAGAGATTGCATCTATCTTCCCGATGATGTTTTCCCAATAAGTCCGAAGGTTTGGTGCGCCCGGAAAAAGGCATGCCATGCCGGTGATTGCGATGTCACTCTGACCGCTCGGACGTGATTGTTCAGTGTTCGGCTCCATACTCATAGGCCCTCATGACCTGTACTTCTGGTTCTTGCTGCCAAAGGCTTGTTACGCAGTAGCTAAGACAACGGCAGCTGTGGGGGCAGCTACGCGGGGCAATATCGCAATTTGCTTCGACGATGAGATCGATCCGACTTCCCACGGTCCTCCGCCAAGGACAACCTGGGCGTCTCCTTTTTGGCCGCGATAAATTTCCTGCTCCAAGGCACTGAGACCGGCGTTGTTCGATATAAGCTGCACACCTCGTTGCATCATTTGGGTCCGGACGAGATCGGAAACCATACCTACTCTGTCCCATGGTCCCCAATTGATCGAAACGACGCGGGCAGGCGATCGTTGATCCAGATATGCAGCGATTGAGTCCATTGCCGCGTTAGCAGCGGCGTAATCGACCTGTCCGCGGTTGCCGAAGGCGCCCGAGACCGACGAAAACAACACAAAGAATTTCAGAGACTCGATCCGCAACAGCTTGGCCAGGATGATCGTGCTATCGACTTTTGTGTCGAAGACTCGATTGAAAGATTCAGGCATTTTTTCTTCGACCAATTTGTCCTCGATAATACCTGCCCCATGAATCACGCCGTCGAGGTGGCCGTATGTTTGATAGGTTCTTTCAACGATTGTGCGAAGTTGATGCTCATCGCGAACATCGGCATGGAAGTACTGCACCGTCGCTCCGAGTTGGCGCAAACTCCTTACGTTCTTCCGGATTTCGCGTTCCTGGAGCAGGACCCTGCAAGCCGATTCGATTTCACTGGGCGTCGCGCGTCTGGCCTGTTGACGCATCTGCTCGATGAGACGCGTCTTTAACTCCGCAGCCGACGAACATTGCGCGAAATATTCAGGTTCTTCGGCTTGAGGAAACGGAGTGCGGCCCACCAGAATCAGTGTTGGTTTGTGTTTGGCTAGCAATTGCGCCGCTTCAGAGGTGATCCCTCGGGCTCCGCCAGTGATCAAAATGACGGACTCTGAATCGATGACAACCCCGTTACTCGGCACGGAGTGCGGTTTTCGTTGTGGGCGGATCGCCAGTCGACGATGCCCGTCAAATCCAATTTCTAGCTCCTGATTCCCAGCGGCTATTTCGGAGACGATCGAGCCAGCTAGCTCTTCCACGCTGCGGCTCCTCTGGATCCCCACTACTTTGCAGAAGACGTTAGGCCACTCGGCTGCCAAAGTTTTGACCATACCTCGCAGCGCGCCG
>Ga0070735_10001790_pt1 | contig 20123 bp, 21 predicted proteins | sample Coa_R1_FD_66443 | JGI IMG/M metagenome (GOLD analysis project Ga0070735, IMG submission 66443) | Surface soil microbial communities from Centralia Pennsylvania, which are recovering from an underground coalmine fire - Coalmine... | ecosystem: Environmental > Terrestrial > Soil > Unclassified ... | reverse complement strand
TTCACGGAGCGGCATGGAACGAGGACTGAACGCGACCCGCGAGGCCAACTTCGCCGACTGGTACCAGGCCGTCGTGCGCGAGGCGGAGCTCGCCGAGAACAGCCCCGTGCGCGGCTCGATGATCATCAAGCCGTGGGGCTACGGGACCTGGGAGCTGATCCAGCAGGAACTCGACCGCCGCATCAAGGCGGCCGGGCACCAGAACGCCTACTTCCCGCTTTTCGTCCCCTTGAGCTTCTTCGCCAAGGAAGCCAGCCACGTCGAAGGCTTCGCCAAGGAGATGGCGGTGGTCACCCACCATCGCCTAGCGATGATCGACGGCGTGCTGCAGGTCGATCCGGAAGCCAAGCTGGAAGAGCCGCTGGTGGTGCGGCCGACGTCCGAGACCATCATCGGCGACGCCTTCCACCGCTGGATCCGCAGCTATCGCGACCTGCCGCTCCTGATCAACCAATGGGCCAACATCGTGCGCTGGGAGATGCGCACGCGGCTCTTCCTGCGCACGTCCGAGTTCCTCTGGCAGGAGGGCCACACCGCCCACGCCGACCGCGAGGACGCGCTGAACGAGACGATGACCATCCTCGAGCTCTACCGGGACTTCTCGGAGCGCGTGCTGGCGATGCCGGTGGTGGCCGGCGAGAAGCCCGAGCACGAGCGCTTCCCGGGCGCGGACGCAACCTTCTCCATCGAAGCGATGATGCAGGACGGCAAAGCGCTGCAGGCCGGGACGTCGCACTATCTCGGCACCAGCTTCGCCGAGGCGCAGAACATTCGCTACCAGAGCAAGACCGGCGACCTCGAGCTTTGCCACACGACCAGCTGGGGCGTGACCACGCGGCTGATCGGCGGGGTGATCATGACCCACGGCGACGACGACGGCCTGCGCCTGCCGCCGGCCATCGCGCCGCAGCAGATCGTCATCGTGCCCATTCTGCGCGACAAGCCTGAGGACGAGACGGTGCTGGCCTACGCCGAGGCGCTGGCGAAGGACCTGCGCGAGCTCTCCGCCTTCGGCTGGCCGGTGCGGACGCTGGTGGACAAGAAGCCCGGCCGCTCAGGCGATAAGCGCTGGAACTGGGTGCGGCGCGGACCGCCGCTGATCGTCGAGGTCGGACCCCGCGACGCTGCCGGCGAGCAGGTCACGTTCATGCGCCGCGACCGGCTGTGGGGTGAGAGCGAGCGGATGGCGTCGGTGAGTCTGCCGCGCGCCGCGTTCATCAGTTCAGTCAAAAGCTTGCTGGAAGAAATTCAGGCGGGTCTGCACGACGAGGCGCAGGCGCGGCTGGACGCCAACGTCCGCGCCGACATCGGCACCTTCGCCGAGCTGGCCGCGCACTTCGGTCCTGGCGCCGACGACGAAGACGCCAACGAGGCGTTCAAAGGCTGGGTGCGCTGCGCCTGGTCGAAGCCGACGGGCGCTGCGCTGGACGCGGTGGAAGCGCAGCTGAAGTCGCTGAAGCTCACCATCCGCAACGCGCCGCTGGCGCAACCGGCCACCTTCCGCCCCTGCCTCTTCACCGGCGCCCCGGGCGTCGAGGAAATCCTGGTGGCCCGCGCCTACTAGCCCGCGCCGGCCCCATATTTGACCGCCAAGTTCGCCAAGAGCGCCAAGTGAGGTGGCCGCCGCGGACGGAGCAAAACTCGAACGCCTTGGCGACCTTGGCGTCCTTGGCGGTCAGGAAGACCAGGCCGCTTCGCGGGCGATGCGTGGGGTTCGCCCTCGGCTATTGGGCGAGCAGCGGCCGCGCGAAGATGACGCCGGCGCAGATGGCGGCGTAGTGGGCGCCGGCGGCGGTGACGACGAAACCGTGCCAGATGGCGCGGCGGTAGGGCAGGCGGCTGTGGAAGATGAGCGCGCCGGTCGTGTAGATCAGCCCGCCCGCGGTCAGGAGCGCCAGCGCCACGGCCGGAACGCCCTGGATCAGCGGGCGAAGCGCGATGAGCGCGATCCAGCCCAGCGCCACGTAGAGCAGCGTCCACACCCAGTCGGGCAGGCGCGCGGCCGAGAGCTTGCCGACGGCGCCGGCCAACGCAAGCGCCCAGACCAGGGCCGTCATGCTGATCGACCAGGCGCCTGTCAGCCGCTGGGTGGTGAAGGGCGTGTAGGAGCCGGCGATCATCACGAAGATGGCCGCCTCGTCGAGGCGGCGCAGGAAGGGCCGCGCACGCGACGGGCGGGTCAGGTTGTAGGCGGCGGAACAAGCCAGCATGGTGATGAGGCCGATCGCGTAGAGCCCAGTCGCCAGCGCCAGGGCCGCGCCCCCGGTCATCTGCGCCAGCATGATCAGCACCGCCCCGCCGGCGGCGGCCGCGAAGAGGCCGAGCGCGTGCACGACCCCGTCGGCGAGTTTCTCGCCGAAGTTGGCGTAGTGGTCGTTGAAGTCGTCGGGCCGAACGCGCATGGGCAGTGGCTTGCCAAGTTTACGTCGGCGCGGAAAGCATAGATTGCAAGTCTTACAGCGATTTAAGGAGAGGCGGCCATGAGCGCGCTCGAGGATCTGGCCCCCATCGCCGAACGGCTGGCGGAGCGGCTGAAAGAGTCGGAACAGACGATCGCGGTGGCGGAATCCTCGTCCGGCGGCCTGATCTCCGCGGCCTTGCTGGCGGTGCCGGGCGCCTCGGCCTACTTCCTGGGCGGGGCGGTGGTCTACACGGGCCGGGCGCGCATGCGCCTCCTCGATATCCCGCGCGAGGCGGTCGCCGGCATGCGCTCATCCAGCGAGCCCTACGCGCTGCTGCTGGCGCGCACGGTGCGCGAGCAGTTCGGCGCCACCTGGGGGATTTCCGAAACCGGCGCGGCAGGCCCGACCGGCAACGGTTACGGCGACGCCGCGGGCCATACGTGCGTTGCGGTCTCCGGCCCGGCCGAGCACGCGCTCACCATCGAGACCGGCCAGCCGGATCGCTCGGAGAATATGACCGCGTTCGCCGCGGCGGCGCTGGAGCTCCTGCTCAGCCTCCAGTCGGGCTGACCGCTCGTCGTTGGGGGGCCGCCAGCTATGCTGCACGGAACGTTAATCCGCGGCGGCGCAGGCTGGCGGGCGACTGTTCGATCTCGCGAGCGCGCCCGATGCCAAAAGGCCAAACGTCCACAGAAGAGCACCGGCGCCTGGCTGAAATCGCCGCGCTCGACCTGGAGGCGGCTCGCCCGGGCTTTGACCGCATCGCCCGGCTGGCCCAGTGCCAAACCGGCGCGCCGGTGGTGCAGATCAGCCTGGTGCAGGCCGACAGCCTCTGGCGGGCTGGCGTCAGCGACGTGGACATTCCCATCGTCGCCCGCGAGCATGCGTTCTCCGACATCGTCATCCGCGAGGGCGCGCTGGTCTGGGTCGAGGACCTGACCAAGGACGCGCGCTTCGCCGGCAATCCGTACGTGACCGGCGCCACCCGGTTCCGCAGCTACGTTGGCGCGCCGATCCGGCTGTCGAACGGCCAGTGCGTCGGGGCGCTCTCGGTCATCGACCGTAAGACCCGTCCGCACGATGCAGCGATGGCCGCGCGCGTCGCCGATTTCGCCGCCCTCGTCGCCGACGACTGGGAGCGTCGCCGGCTGCTCAGCGCCGCCAAGGCGCGCGAGGCCGAGGTGCGCGCCGTCGGCAACACCCTGGCCACCGTCATCGAGGCTGCGCCGGTCGCGATCGCCATGACCGACAGCAACCTCACGATCCTGCGCGCGAGCCAGCGCTGGCGCGAGCGGGCCGGCGCCTGGGTCGAGGGCGACGTGGTCGGCCGCTCGATTGACGAGATCGCGCCGGACTCGGACAACGCCGCCTATCTGTGGGAGACGATCCGCGCGGAGTGCGCCGCCGGCCGCAGCCTCAAGCGGGACCGCGCCCGCTTCGTGGCGCCGGACGGCGTCACCCGCTGGGTGTGCTGGGAGATCGCGCCGTGGACCGACGCCGCCGGCGGCTTTGGCGGCATGCTGGTCATGGTCAACGACATCACCGACATGGTGGAGGCGCTCGAGCGCTCCGAAGCCGCCGAGCAGCGGCTGCGCCTGGCCGCCGACATGGCCGGGATCAGCGTCTGGGAGATCGATCTGCGCGGGAACTCCGTCCGCACCGAAGGGGCGATCTCGATCTACAACGACCAGAGCGACGCCCTGCCGCCGGGCGCCGATGTCAGCGAGCGCATCTGGAGCAGCATCCACGCTGTCGACCGGCCGGGCGTCGTCGCGTGCTGGGAAAAGCACCTGGAGGACAGGACGCCGTTCCGCAGTGTGCACCGCCAGCTCCAGCTCAACGGGCCGCACGTCTGGGTGATGACGGCCGCCGAGGCCCTTCGCGGGGTCGACGGCGAGGTCGAGCGCGTGGTCGGCGTGACCAAGAACATCGACAAGGAAAAGCGCGCCGAAAAGGCGATGGCCAAGGCGCTGGACGCGGCCGAGGCGGCGAACAGGGCCAAGAGCGAGTTCCTCGCCAATATGAGCCACGAGATCCGCACGCCCCTGAACGGGGTGATGGGCATCGCCGGCGCGCTGTCGCGCACCGAGCTGAAACCGGCCCAGCGGGAGATGGTTGAGGTGATCGAGAGCTCGGCCGGGCTGCTCGACAGCCTGCTCAGCGACGTCCTCGACATCGCTCGCATCGAGGCTGGGCGGCTCGAGCTGGTGCGCGAGCCGTTCGATCTGGGGGCGGCGCTGAAGGGCGTCGCGGCGCTGTTCAAGCCCAAGGCCGAGGAAAAAGGGCTGGCGTTCGAGGCGCGCATCGCGCCCGTCGCCGAGGCCAAGGTGACGGGCGATGCGGTTCGGCTGCGCCAGGTGGTGACCAACCTCCTCTCGAACGCTGTCAAGTTCACCGAGGCCGGCCAGGTGACGCTGCAGGTCGAGGCCGAGCGGACCCTGGAAATGGTCAAGCTCAAGCTTGTGGTGCGCGACACCGGCATCGGCTTCGACGCCAAAGCCGGCGCGCGGCTCTTCCGCCGTTTCGAGCAGGCCGACGGATCGACAACGCGGCGCTTCGGCGGGACGGGGCTGGGTCTGGCCATCTCGCGATCGATTGCCGAAGCGATGGGTGGGACGCTGTCGGCGGCGTCCGAACCGGGCAAGGGCTCGGCCTTCACGCTGACGCTGGAGTTGCCGCGCGCCCGCGGGATGGCCGACGAGTCCGTCGCCCAGGCGCGGCCGGTGGGCGGCGCCGAACGCCTGGCGGATGCGCCCAAAGTGCTGCTGGCCGAAGATCACCCGACCAATCGCAAGGTGGTGTCGCTGATCCTGGAGGCGGTCGGGGTCGATCTCACGGTGGTGGAAAATGGGCTGGCGGCGGTCGAGGCGGCCAAGGTCGAGGCTTTCGACGTCATCCTGATGGACATGCAGATGCCGGTCATGGACGGGCTGGAGGCGATCCGGGAGATCCGCGCCTTCGAGCGCGCCTCGGGGCGGGCGCGGACGCCGATTCTGGCGCTGACGGCGAACGCCATGGCCGAGCATGCGAAGGCGTCGGCGGACGCCGGCGCCGATGGCCACCTCTCCAAACCGATCGCCGCCGCCCGGCTGGTCGAAGCCGTGCGCGGCGCCTGCGAGCTGGGCGAAGCCGCAGCCGCAGCGCGCGTCGGCTAAGGACGCAAAGGCCGGGCGTCGCGCGATCGCGCGACGGAAACGGTCGGAAACGGCCGTGAAACAGCGCGGAAACAAGCGCCCTCCAACATGGGCGCTGCACCTCGGGAGTTTTTCATGACGCGTTTCGTCTCTCTTTGCCTCGTGCTCGCCGCCGCCGGAGCGGTCGCAGCGCCCGCTCTCGCGCAGGGCGGTCCGCGAACCGCCTGCGCCGCCGACATGGCGAAGCTGTGCCCCGGCGTGCAGCCCGGCAACGGCGCCATTCGCCAGTGCATGATGAGCCACGCCAGCGAGCTGTCGGACGGCTGCAAAGCGGCCATCGCCGCGGCGCGGGCCGCGCACGGGCACTAGCTCGCGATGGCGCGAAACGGCGAGAGCGGGATTGGGGCGCGGGCGCGCAGCGCGCTCTTCGTCGGCGCCTGCGCGGCGGTGTTCGTCGCGCTGGCGGCTTGCGCGATCTACGCCGTGGTCAGCCTCGCGGTCTGACCGTCGCCTTTCGGATCAGACTTCGGTTTCGGCGCCGCAATGGGGGCAGGCCGCGCGCCGGCGCAGAACAACCTGCAGCGCCGTGCGCCCGATCTTGAACGCCGATGGCGACCTGGATGCAAAGAGGGTCTTGCCGTCGTAGAGCAGCGGCAGGATCAGCTTGTCGCAGGCGTGGCAGCGAACGAACAGCGACGTGGCGACCGCCAGCGGGGCGGTCACCATCAGGCCGACGACGCTGACGGCGCCCATCTGCCGGATCGGCTCGATGTTGGCCCCCAGCAACAGCACCGACAGCAAAAACAGCGTGGCGAACGCGGCGGCGGCGATCGCCGAGGCCGCACTGACGAAAAGCAGCAGGCCCGCCTTGGGCTGCGTCGCCTCGAAAGCCATCGCCGGCGTCCTTCTCTCGTTTGCCGAGTCCGGCCGAGAGGTTAGGCGCCGGCGATGCCCAATTCGTTAACGCCCAGGCTACTGCGGCGTCGCCGGCGCCGGGCCGGCCGCCGGCGGGTTCGCCGTGGTCGGCGCCGGCGGCGGGTTCAGGTTGGGAATCTGCAGCGGTGGCGCAGCCGCCGCCGGCGTCGAACGATAGGCGCTGGCGTCCTCGCCCGAGGCCGCGGCCGATGGCGCCGCCGTCCGGCGAGCCGGGCGTGGCCGGCTGACCGCCGCCACCGCCTGTGGACGCGCGGCGCGCCGCTCGTGCACGGCGGCCGGCGGCGGGGCAGGCGGGGGCGTGTTCACCGCGACCTGCGCGTGGGGGGTGGGGGCCGCGGAGGCGGCCGGCGTCGGCAGAGCCGGCGGCGGCGTGGGCGCGGCCGCAGCCTGGGGCGCGGGGGTCGGCGCGGGCGCGGGGCGCATCGCCTCGTAGGCGATCACGCCACCGGCGAGGACAATCGCCGCCACGGCGACGGGCGCGGCCACCAGCCACTTCGACCGCCGGGGGCGCCGGTCCAGCCTGCGATAGATATCCGCGCCGGCGCCCATCGCGCCGGGCTGCCCGGCCGCGTCGTCCGGCGGGCGGTTGAAGTCGGTCGTGGTCATCGTTTCCTCTCCAGCTGGCCCAGCCCGGCCAGGAGAAAGAACGGCCGAGGTCTGCTCCTGTTCCGCTTGCAAGCGCCGCGGCCGCGGAACCTGAACGCCGGCTAAACGCGCGCGTCCCGCCACCTTCAGCCGCGCCGGCGCAGGCTCCTGGTCGTTGACGAGGCCAAGGACGTGTCGTGATGAACGCCGTATTCGCCGATCCCGACTGGCGGGGCGAACCGATCATGCCGGGCGAGCCGATGGCCCGGCTGAGGCCGCTCGCCAGCCTCGCGGCGCAGGAGCAGCGGCTGGCCGACTGGATCCGCGGCGGCGCCTGCTACGGGTGGCTGAACGCCTATGAGGCGCGGCGGGCCGCCTTCGAACTGCAGGCGATCCGCGCTCAGCGCGCCGGCCCCGCGCCGTCGGTCGAACATCGGCTGGCGGCGCAGTCGAGGCTCGACCGCCTGGAGGCCGTGCTCGAGGGCGCCCGCCGCGCGGCGCTTCGCTAGCCAAGCCTCTTGGCGCCGCGTCCGGCCCGGATCACTCTGGCGCCCGCTGCCGAACATGCGGAGGCCCATCGTCTTGCGCACCGCCGTCGCCATCTTCGTTCTGCTCGCCGTCTCGCTGCCGCTGGCCGGCTGCATCGACGGCCAGGCCGAACTCGCCAGCCAAGCCCAGCAGCATTTTTCGCCTGGCGTCACCACCCGCGCCCAGGCGATCGCGACGCTCGGGCCGCCGAGTTCGGTCTACATTGCGGCGAGCGGAGAGAAGACCCTGTCGTGGGCGCGCGACGGCGGTCTGTTCGATCCGGGCGAGACGAAAGCGCTGGCCATCCTGTTCGGCCCCGACGACGTCATGATCCGCATCGTCGCCCAGCCGACGCCCGCCCCTTAGGCCTGGGCTTTCTCCGCCTTGTGACCGGCCTCGAGCTCGCAGCCCAGCTTCTGCACCATCGCGATGATCATGCGGTTTTGGTACTCGAGGTGCTCGAGGATCACCTCGATCTCCTTCTCCGCCTTGATGTTGATCTCGAGGTCGTTCTCGGCGCGCGCCTCTGAGTGGGCGCCCTGCAGATTCTGGCCGACCATGATCAGCGGCATGAGCAGGATCTGAATCACGTTGCACAGGAAGAGGTAAAGCACGAAGCCCGTGGCCGGGTCGAAACGCAGCTTCGCCGGGGCGAACATGTTCCAGGCGAGCCAGAGCAGCGTCCACAGGAAGATGATGATGAAGAAGCCCATCGTGCCGACGTAGGTGGTGATGAAGAGCGCCACGCGGTTGAGCGGGCTCATCTGCGCCTTCACCTCTGCGTTGACGTTCTTGAGCGGCTTGCGGTGGCGGCGGACGTGTTCGAGCGGCGTTGGCGTGGCCGCGGGCGCTTGGTCGGTCATTGAAGGGCTCCCCGACTCCTGGATGACGTGGCGCGAGCCTCGCAGCCGCGGGCGCGATTGTCTACGTCGTCACCGGCTCGTGCCCGAGGGTCGCGAAATAGGCGATCACGGCCGCGAAGGCCGCCATGCCGGCGGCGACGAAGAAAGGCGAGCCGGCCGTTATCGTGTTGCAGGCGCTGGCCGCGAAGCTCTTGCAGCCCGAGCTGACGGAATGGGCGAAGACCTCGGCGAACAGGCCAGGCCCAAGCACCCCGGCGAGGCTGCTCAGACTCGTGGCCGCGCCGTTCAGCCGCCCCTGTTCGTTCGCGCCCACCGAATGGCTGGCGATCGCCGACCAGGCCGGGTTGGCCACCGCGCCAAAGCACAGGAGCGGCACCGCCCAGAGGTACCCTGCGCCGCTGGTCGCCAAACCGGCGACGAGCAGCGCCAGCGCCTGCAGCATCATGCCGCCCACGGCTGCCGCTCGTTCGCCGAGCCGGCCGACCACCAGCGTCGGCAGCAGCGCGGTCGCCGCCATGAAGCCGCCGGCCAGCACCAGGAGGTAGAGGCCGATGTGTAGGCCGCTCCAGCCATAGCGATAGGTCGTGTAGACGGCCGCGATCGAGAACAGGCCGGTGAAAATCACGTTCATCAGGAAGGACGGCGTCAGGATGCCGAGCAGGCGCGGATAGCCTTTGATGAGCCCGTAGATGGCGGCGAACGGGTTGAGCTGGCGAAGCGTGAGCGTGGCGCGGCGGTCCTTCGCCAGCGACTCCGGCAGAGCGATGAGGCCGAAGACGGTGTTGCCCAGGCTGAGCACGGCCGCCGCCCAGAAGGGCGCGCGCACGTCGATATAGTCGACCAGGAGTCCGCCGATCGCCGGCCCGATGGCGAAGCCCAGGCCCTGGGCCGCCTGCAGGAACCCAAAACTGGCGGCGCGCTGCTTCGGCGTGGAGATGTCGGCGACGTAAGCATAGGCGGCCGACGTCGACCCCGCCGCCGCGCCTGAGATCAGCCGTCCGGCGAACAGCCAGATGAAGTTCGGGGCCAGCGCCATGATCAGGTAGTTGACGCCGAGGCCGAAATTAGAGGCGAGCACGATCGGCCGTCGCCCGAAGCGGTCGGACAAGGCCCCCTGCATCGGCGAAGCGAGGAACTGCATGCCGGCGAAGGCGATCGCCAGAAGGCCGATGATCTCGGCGGTCGAGCCGGCGGCTTTCACGTGCAGCGTCCGCACCAGCCCCGGCAGCGCCGGGAAAATGACGCCCAGCGCCGCCGAATCGAGCACGATCGTCAGAAGGATGACGACGGTCGCGGTGACGCGTCTCGGATGCGGTGCGGCGCCGGCGGCCTCGACACAGGCCGCCTCCGCGTCAACGGGCCCCGCCTCGGCCCCGTGCTGGCGCTCTGTCCCCACCGCTCACGGTCTAGCCGCAAACGCCTCGGGTCGCCAAGGGTCCGCCTTGCGGCGGATCGGCGCTGGAATTGCGGCTACGGGCGCAGGTTCCGCGGCAGCGCCGCCGCCTCATCGGGCGTGAGCTCGGCCATGTGCTGAACGATGCAGGCGCTCGCGATGCCGTGGTCGAGGCTGACCTTCAGGTCGAGGTCGAGCGGCGAGCAGACCGAGCCGTTGCCGGCGATGTCACGGCTGATCAGCCGCGCGCCGGGATAGCTCAGTTCCGGGCAGTCGCCGGCCATGTCGAGCCGGAAGATGCGGTTGCCCGACACGTTCAGGTAGATCGTGTGGTCGTTCGCGGCCTTCCAGCCCTCCCAGTCGCGGACGAAGAAGCACGACTGGCCCGGGGCCGCGGCGACCTGGCCGCCACCGGTCAGCGCCGCCGGAGTCAGGGCGGCCGCCACGGCAAGGGCGCCGCCGATCAGGATTCCACGCATCGAAGTCACTCCATTACCGAAGACCAACCCTGGCCTGATGTTACGCCTTTTTGGGGAAATGCGCGAGCGCCGCTCGCGTTTCCACGTCGCTTGGCGCTGGCGTGGCGCGGGGCTATGCCAGGCGGGCGCCGGGCGCGGCGTGAGCGTGAGAGGGAGACCGCACTTGCTTCGGATTGCAGTCGCATCAGGCCTTGCCGCGCTCGCCATTGGCGCCGCCGCCGCGACGCCCGCGCCGACGCCGGCCGGCGTCGACCTCTGGAACGGCGCGACGCTGGGCATGAACATCGACGCTGTGCAGGCGCTCTTTCCCGCCTCGAAAGCCTGGACCGGGCAATCGATCGAGAACGGCGCGCTGGCGGCGCTGCGCGCGCCCGCCCGGCTCGGCGATGCGCCGGCGCAGGCGGTGTTCTTCTTTCACGGCCGATCGCTGGCCGCGGTCATCGTCGAGCGCGATCAGCTCGCGGCGTCCGATCGGGCGGGCAATCTCGCCGAAGCCCGCGCGCTGGCGGCCGCGGCCACCCGCCAATACGGCGCGCCGGCGCACTGCACCGACCGCCCGTCGCTGGCGGTGTTCGATTGCGTCTGGTTCTCGGGCGGGGTGAGGATCGCGCTCGGCTACCATGACGTCGGCGGCGGCAGCCCCGCGCTCAGCGTCGCCTACGGCCCTGTCCGCTAGGGCGGCCCGCCTTTACATCCAGCGACCGGCAGTCCAACTACATTGCGGGTGAGGCAAGGACGCGTGCGATGGCAGCCGCCAGCGGGGAAAGACGCGCCAGCGATCTGACGGCGGCGCTGCTGCTGCGCCGCGGCGCGGGCTCGAACGTCGGCGCCGATCGCATCGCGCTCCTCGAAGCGGTCGCCGTGGACGGCTCGATCGCCGCCGCCGCGAAGTCCCGCGGCCTGAGCTACAAAGGCGCCTGGGACGCCATCCAGGCGCTGAACAACCTGTTCGATCAGCCGCTGGTGGCGACGAAGGCGGGCGGACGGAGCGGCGGCGTAGCCGAACTGACGCCGCGCGGCCGAGCGGTGGTCGCGGCCTTCCGGGCCGTCGAGGCCGAACTGGCGCGCGTCGCCGAGACGATCGAGCGGCGCCTCGGCGAGCCCGAGGCGCTGGGCTCGATGCTGTGGGGATTGGGCATGCAGACAAGCGCGCGCAACGCGCTCTCGGGCGTGGTGTCGGCGGTGAAGGACGGCGCGGTGAACGCCGAGGTGTCGCTGAAGGTCTCGGACGCGGTGACCATCACCGCCATCATCACCCGTGAGAGCGTGGCGGCGCTGGGCCTGGCGCCGGGCCGCGCGGCGATCGCGCTGATCAAATCCAGCTTCGTGATCCTGGCGCGCGGGGAGGGCGCGCTGCGCACGTCGGCCCGCAACCAGATCGCCGGCCGCGTGACCCGCCGCGAAGACGGCGCCGTGTCGACCGAGATCAGCCTCGGCATCGACGCCGGCAAGACGCTCACCGCCACCATCACCCGCGAGAGCGCCGACGCGCTGGAGCTCGCGGTCGGCGATCCCGCCGTCGCCCTCGTCAAGGCGTCGCACGTCATCCTGGCCGTGGAGTAGCCATGCTGAACTTCATCCGTAGACTGACCATTGGCGCGATGGTCGCGTTCGGCCTCGGCGCGGCCGCCGCGCCGGCGCTGGCCGACGAGGTGACCGTCGCGGTCGCCGCCAACTTTACCGAGCCGGCGAAAGAGATCGCGGCCGTGTACCAGCGGCACACCGGCGACAAGGTCACGCTGAGCTTCGGCTCGTCGGGGCAGTTCTATACGCAGATCACGCAAGGCGCGCCGTTCCAGATCCTGCTCTCGGCCGACGCCGACCGCCCGATCAAGGCCGAGCAGGCGGGCCTGGCCGTTCCGGGGACGCGCTTCACCTACGCGGTCGGAACGCTGGTGCTGTGGAGCGCGACGCCGGGCCTGGTCGATCCGAAGGGCGCGGTGCTGAGCGGCGGCCGCTTCGCCAAGATCGCGATCGCCGATCCCGCCTCCGCGCCCTATGGCGCCGCCGCCATCCAGACGATGAAGCGAATGGGCGTCTACGACGCGCTCGCGCCGAAGCTGGTGCAGGGGACCTCGATCGCCCAGGCGTTCCAGTTCGCCCAGACCGGCAACGCCGAGCTGGGCTTCGTCGCCCTCTCGCAGGTGATCAACCAGGCCGGCGGCTCGCGCTGGCTGGTGCCGGAGGCCCTGCACGACCCCATCGTGCAGCAGGCGGTGCTGCTGCAGGTCGGCGCGAATTCGAAGGCGGCGCGCAACTTCCTCGCCTTCCTCAGAAGCGGCGAAGCCAGGGCGATCATCCGCCGCTACGGCTACACGACGCCGTAAGGGCGCATGGTCGAAGCGCTCTTCCTCTCGCTCAAGCTCGCCGGCCTGACGACGCTGATCCTCCTGCTTCTGGCGACGCCGCTCGCCTGGTGGCTGGCGCGCTCGCCACGCTGGTGGAAGGAGCTGGTGGCCGCGGCGACCAGCCTGCCGATCGTCCTGCCGCCGACGGTGCTGGGCTTCTATCTGCTGCTCGCGCTCGGTCCGATGAGCCCGCTCATCAAGCCGCTCGCGCCATTCGGCGTCCGCACGCTGGTCTTTTCCTTCACCGGGCTCGTCATCGGCTCGACGATCTATTCGCTGCCGTTCGCGGTGCAGCCGATCCGCACCGCGTTCGCCGCCATCGGCGAGAGCCCGCTGGAGAGCGCGGCCACGCTGGGCGCCGGGCCGCTGGCGGTGTTCACCCGCGTCGCGCTCCCGCTGGCGCGGCCGGGGCTGATCAGCGCCGCGATCCTGGTGTTCGTGCACACGATCGGCGAGTTCGGGGTCGTCCTGATGATCGGCGGCGCCATTCCGGGGCGCACGCAGGTGTTGTCGGTCGAGCTTTTCCAGCTGGTCGATCAGTTGGAGTGGGGCAAGGCGCACGTGCTCGCCGGCGGCATGGTCGCCTTCGCCTTCGCCGTGACGGTGGCGGTGTTCCTGCTCGAGCGCCGGTTTCGCCGGCCGGCCCCCTGAGCCCGCAGCCGCATCACCCGACGCGCCGGGTTCGGGGCGGGCGCGCCGGGCTCTGTACGCGGGGCTGGCGGCCGGGCATGGGGAGACCGCCGGAACGGGACGCTAACCGAATCCGGCGACAGTCGCGCGACAGCCGGAGCGCGTGATGGCGGAGCGGCGGTTCGCCCGATATAGAACCGCCACCTGCTGAAGAGTCGGGGGGATTTTCGTCTGTGGCGGGCAGTTCGACGACGGCGGCGGACAGCCTGACGAAGGCGCATGACGCCTTGCTGCAGCAGAGCGACCTGCAGTTCTCGTTCTCGGTCTATCCGCCGCCGCCGCCGACGCCGGACTGGCTGGTGTCGCTCGCCAACTTCTTCCACTGGGTGGCCCCGGCGTTCACCTACATCTTCTATGGCGGCCTGATCCTGGGCGGCGGGCTCATCCTGTTCTTCCTGCTGCGCGAGCTGCTGGGTCTGAGGTTCCCGAACCTCCGCCGCAAGCCGAAGCCCGAGCCGGAAGCCGACTGGCGGCCCAGCGCGGCGCGCGCCCGCACGCTGCTCGAGGACGCCGACCGCCTGGCCGCTCAGGGCCGCTACGGCGAGGCGGCGCACCTGCTGCTGTTCCGCTCCATCGAGGATATCGATGACCGCTGGCCGACCCTGCTCAAGCCGGCGCTGACCAGCCGCGACATCGCCGTCCACCAGGGCCTGCCGGAACCGGCCAGGCGCACGTTCGGCGACATCGCCCGCGTGGTCGAGCGCAGCTTTTTCGCCGGCGACGAACTGAAGGTGACGGACTTCGCCTTCTGCCGGCGGGCCTATGAGGCGTTCGCCCTGCCGGGCGGCGCGGCATGACCGTCGCCGCGGCGCCGGCGCCGAAAGAACAGCCTGTCTTCCGGCCGCTGACGATGCTGCTGTTGCTCATCGCCGGCGTCTTTTCGTTCTCGGCCTTTATCGTCCTGTCGGCTTACGCGCCGGACCTCGAGGGCGGCGACGACGGCGGCGGCCATGCCTTGTCGCGTTCGGCGGTCGGCTTCGCCGGGATCGTTCGCCTCCTCCAGGCCGACGGCGTGCCGGTGGTGATCAGCCGCGACGGCGTGGCCAAGCGCGACCCCAACTGGGGCCTCTTGGTGCTGACGCCGGACGAAAACACCAAGCCCGCCGAGCTGATGGCGCTCGCCCAAGCGCCGGGAAACACGCTGATCGTGCTGCCCAAGTGGGAGCCAGAGCCGGATCCGAACCACGCCGGCTGGGTGCAGAACGGCGGCGTCGTGCCGCCGCCGGCGATCAATGCGCTGCTGGGCAAGGATCTGGCGGCGGTCGTCAGCCGTCGGAGCGATATCGGCGCGGTGGCGCTGGCCGCGGCGGCCGGGCAGGGGCAGGGCGGGTTCCAGACCGGCCCGATCGTCGGGCTGCAGACGCTCGCCGCCCACGGCGTCACGCCTTTGCTGACCGCGCCTGACGGGGGCGTGGTGCTGGCTCGCTTCGGCGCCGGCGACGACAAGATCCTCTCCGACCCGGACCTCTTGGACACCCAGGGTCTGAGGGACGCACAGGGCGCGCGCACCGCGGTTCAACTGATCGAACACCTGCGCTCGAGCAACGGGCCGGTGGTCTTCGACGTCAGCCTGAACGGCTATAAGCGCTCGCCCAGCCTGCTCAAGCTGGCCTTCGAGCCGCCGTTTCTCGGCGCGACCCTGTGCCTGGTCGGCGCGGCGCTCCTGATGGCGCTGCATGCGCTCTCGCGCTTCGGCGCGCCGGAGCGGACCGAGCGCGCGCTGGCGCTCGGCAAGCGTGCGCTGGCCGAAAACTCCGCCGGGCTCATCCGCATGGCCGGGCGCGAGCCGCACATGGCGCAAGGCTACATCGACCTCAATCGCGCCGCCGTGGCCCGCGCCGTTGGCGCGCGATTGAGCGGCCCCGAACTCGACGCCTACGTCGACCGACTCGGCGAGCGGCTGGGCGCCGGCAGCCTCACCTCGATCGCCGTGCAGGCGCCGAACGTGAAGGATCGCCCGGGCCTCGTCCGCTTCGCCCAACGCCTCTACCGATGGAGACTGGAGATGACCCGTGAACGTCGCTGACGTCGGCGCCATGGCGCGCAACATCCGCGCCGAGATGGCCAAGGCCGTCGTCGGCCAGACGGAGACGGTGGATCTGATGCTGACGGCGCTGTTCGCCGGCGGTCACATCCTTTTGGAGGGTCCGCCGGGAACGGCCAAGACCTTCATCGCCCAGTGCTTCGCGCGCACGCTGGGGCTGGATTTCGGCCGCATCCAGTTCACGCCGGACCTGATGCCCGGCGACATCGTCGGGGCGAACCTGTTCAACTTCCAGGCCAGCGCCTTCACGTTGGTCAAGGGCCCGATCTTCTGCGAGCTGCTGCTCGCCGACGAGATCAACCGCACGCCGCCGAAGACGCAGGCCGCGCTTCTGGAGGCGATGCAGGAGCGCGCCGTCACCCTCGACGGCGAGAGCCACAAGCTCAGCGACCGCTTCACGGTCGTGGCGACACAGAACCCCATCGAGCAGCAGGGCACCTATCCGCTGCCGGAGGCGCAGCTCGATCGCTTCCTGTTCAAACAGCTGGTCGCCTACCCGAGCGCCGAGGAGGAGCGCCGCATCGTCGCCAGCCACGGCAGCCGCGCCGGCCAGCCGAACATCGACGACTTCGGCATCGTCTCCGCCGCCACCGCAGCCGAGATCGCCGAGGCGATCGGGACCGTGGCGCAGATCCGCCTCACCGACGAGGTGGCCAACTACGTCGTCGCGCTGATCCGCGCGACGCGGGAGACCGGCGATTTCGCCTTCGGGGCCTCGCCGCGGGCGGCGGCCATGCTGGCGATCGCCGCGCGGGCGCATGCCACGCTGGACGGACGTGACTACGTCATCCCCGACGACGTGAAGGCGCTGGCTCAGCCGGCGCTCCGCCACCGCGTCATCCTCTCGCCGGCGGCCGAGATCGACGGGCGCAAGGTCGACGAAGCGCTGGCGGCGATGATCGAACGGGTCGAGGCGCCGCGGTGAACGCATGATCTACCCCACCGTCCGCGCCATCGCGCTGGCGATGGTCGGCGCGCCGCTGGCGCTGATCCTGGGCGTGCTCGCGCCCAAGCTCTGGCTGCTCGGCCCGGCCTGGCTGGCGCTGGTCTTCGCGCTCGTGCTGGCCGACGCGCTGCTGGGCGCCGACCGGCGGCGGGCGGAGATCAGCCTGACCGCGCCCGGCGCGATCGCCGCCGGCCGTTCCGCCGAAGGGCTGCTGCAGCTGACGTTCGCCCGCGGCGCCACGCCGGCGCGGGTCCAGCTCGCGCTGCAGGCCAACGCGCGCATCGAGGCGACGCCAGCCCGGCAGACGGTGCGGGTGGCCGAGCGGATGGCGCGCGCCCGCTTCGTCCTTCGCCCGAACCGGCGTGGGCGCGGCCAGATCGAGGCGCTGTGGGCCCGCTGGCAGGGGCCGTTCGGCCTGGTCTGGAAGCAGAAGGTCGACCCGATCGCCCGCGAGGTGGCGATCACGCTCAACATCCAGTCGGTGAAGGACGAGGCGATCCGGCTCTTTTCCCGCAACGCCCTCTACGGCACGCGCATCCAGTTCGACCTGGGCTCGGGCTCGGAGTTCCATGCCCTGAACGCCTTCCAGCCTGGCATGGACCGCCGCACCATCGACTGGAAGCAGTCGGCCCGCCACTCGACGCTGCTGGCGAAGGAGTTCCGCGCCGAGCGCAACCATCCGATCATCCTCGCCATCGATACCGGCCGGCTGATGTGCGAGCCGCTGGCCGGGCTGCCGCGGGTGGACCACGCGCTCAACGCGGCGCTGATCCTCGCGTACGTCAGCCTGAAGGCCGGCGACCGCGCCGGGCTCTTTGCCTTCGACGCCCGCCCGCATGTCTCGACCGGACCGCTGTCGGGCCCCAGCGCCTTCGCCCACATCCAGCGGCTGGCGACGGCGATCGACTATTCGACGGAAGAGGCGAACTTCACCCTCGGCCTCACCGAGCTGGCCGGCCAGCTCAGCCGCCGCACGCTAGTCGTGGTGTTCACCGACTTCGCCGACACCACGAGCGCCGAGCTGATGTTGGACAACGTCGCGCGGCTGCTGGCCGAGCACCTGGTGATCTTCGTCGTCATGCGCGACGACGAGCTCGAGGACCTGGCGCGGCAGGAGCCGGTGACGCCGGAGGACGTCTCCCGCGCCGTCGTCGCCCAGGCGCTGCTTCGCGAGCGCGACCTGGTCGTCGCCCGCCTCCGCCGTCTTGGCGTGCAGATCGTCGAGGCGCCGGCCGAGCGGATCGGGCCGGCGCTGCTCGACCGCTACCTCGACTTGAAGCGGCGCGACCTTTTGTAGAGGGTTTGGAGCGATGGCCGAGCTTCGATTGAAGAGCGTGCGCTTCCGCGCCGAGCGCGAGGGCGACTGGGCGCGGCTCGAGCGGCTGCTGGCCAAGGCCGAGGGCGGATCGGCGCGGGCGCTTTCCGACGAAGAGCTGCTGGCCATGCCGGTGCTCTACCGCGCCACCCTGTCGTCGCTGTCGGTGGCGCGGGCGACGTCGCTCGACCGGGCGCTGATCGACTATCTGGAGAGCCTCTGCACCCGCGCCTACTTCTTCGTCTACGGGGCGCGGTCGAGCGCGCTGCAGCGCATCCGCAGCTTCTTCGCCCACGACTGGCCGGCCGCCGCCAAGGGCGCCTGGCGCGAGACGGTGGTCTGCGCGGCGCTGACGGCGCTCGGCGTGCTCGCCGCCTACCTGCTCGTCATGCACGATCCGGAGTGGTTCAACGCCTTCGTGCCGCAAGGCCTGGTCGAGGGCCGGGGGCCGGATGCGAGCACGGCCGAGCTGCGCGCGACTCTGTTCGACACCAGCCACAACGACATGCTCTCGGTGCTGGCGGCCTTCCTCTTCACCAACAACGCCGGCGTCGCCCTGACCGCTTTCGCGCTCGGGTTCGCGTTCTGCCTGCCGACGGCGGTGGTGATGATCGGCAACGGCTGCGTGCTCGGGGCCTTCCTCGCGGTTTTCATCCGCCACGGGCTCGGCGTCGAGGTCGGCGGCTGGCTGATGATCCATGGCGTCACAGAGCTGTTCGCGACGGTGCTCGCCGGCGCGGCGGGCTTCAAGATCGGCTGGGCGCTCGCCTTCCCGGGCGAGAAGACGCGGCTCGAGGCCGTCGGCGCCGCCGGCCGCCAAGCCGCGACGCTGATGGGCGGCGTGCTCTGCATGCTCTTCTGCGCCGCGATCCTGGAGGGCCTCGGCCGCCAGCTCATCCAGTCGACCGCCATCCGCTATGCGGTCGCGGCGACGACCGGGGTGCTCTGGTTCACCTACCTCTACCTGCCGCGCCGGGCGTCGATGGGAGCGCTCGCCCGTGGCTAGGGCGCCGAACGCCTGGTCGCCGGCGCTGGGCGATGCGCAGGACTCCAAGCTCGAGCGCGGGCTGATCACGCCGGAAGGCGTCGACCTTCGCGTCCGCCTGGCCGAGGCGAGCGAGCGGGCGGCGGCGTTCCTGCTCGACGCCGCCATCATCATCGGCGCGCTGATCGCTTTCACGATCGTCATCCTGCTGGCGCTGGTCGGCAATCTGAACAGCACCGCCGGCCAGCAGGCGGTCGGCGTCGTCTGGTTCCTGGGCTCGTTCCTCTTGCGGAACGCCTATTTCATCTTGTGGGAGCTGACGCCGAAGGCGGCGACGCCGGGCAAGCTGGCGCTGGGCCTGCGCGTGGCGGCGCGCAACGGCGGGCGGCTGACGGCCGACGCCATCTTCGCCCGCAACGCCATGCGCGAGCTCGAGATCTTCATCCCGCTGTCGTTCCTCGTCAGCCAGTCCAGCCAGGTCGACGCCTGGGTGGACCTGCTCGGCATCGCCTGGTGCTCGGTCTTCGTCTTCTTTCCGCTGTTCAACCGCGACCGGCTGCGCGTCGGCGACCTGGTGGCCGGCACCTGGGTGGTCAAGGCGCCGCGCCGCCGCCTGATGGCCGACGTCGCCGAGACCGCGTTCGCCGGCGCCGCGGCGTTCGTCGGCCAGGGCCAGTTCGCCTTCACCCAGGCGCAGGTCGACGCCTATGGGGCCAAAGAGCTGCACGTGCTCGAGGACGTGCTCCGCCGCACAGAGGCCCTGACGGTCGCCGCCGTCGCCGAACGCATCCGCCACAAGATCGGCTGGACGCGCGGGCCGACCGAGTCCGACTACGCCTTCCTCGACGCCTACTACCTGGCGCTGCGCGGGCGCCTTGAGTCGCGGCTGTTGTTCGGCCGCCGGCGCAAGGACAAGTTCGACAGCCCCTAAAGGCCGCGGCTAGTCCAGCGTAGTGCGGTAGCGGATCATCGCCAGCGTCGTGACCACGGCCACGAACACGCCCATCGCGGCCAGGCTCGGAACCATGTCGGCGAAGGCTTCGCCCTTCAGCAGCGCGCCGCGGACGATGCGCAGAAAGTAGGTCACCGGCATCGCCGAGCCGATCGCCTGGGCCCACACCGGCATGCCGCGGAACGGAAAGGCGAAGCCGGAGAGAAGGATGCTGGGCAGCATGTAGAAGAACGACATCTGCATCGCCTGCAGCTGATTGCGGGCAAGCGTCGAAATGAGGAAGCCGAGCGCGAGACTGCCGACGATGAAGAGCAGGACGCCGACGCCGAGGGCGCTCCAGCCGGCCAGGCTGTCGGCCATCGGCACGTCGAACAACGCCCGCGCCATGGTCAAGATCACCGCCGCCTGGACGACCCCCACGACCACGTAGGGCGCGAGCTTCCCGACCATCACCTCGATCGGCTGGACGGGCGTCGCCAGCAGGCTCTCCATCGTGCCACGCTCGCGCTCGCGGGTCACGCCG
>Ga0070735_10001789_pt1 | contig 20145 bp, 18 predicted proteins | sample Coa_R1_FD_66443 | JGI IMG/M metagenome (GOLD analysis project Ga0070735, IMG submission 66443) | Surface soil microbial communities from Centralia Pennsylvania, which are recovering from an underground coalmine fire - Coalmine... | ecosystem: Environmental > Terrestrial > Soil > Unclassified ... | reverse complement strand
CGGGGAACACAGAGGAATTCTGAGTTATCAACAGGTCAGTGGCGCAGTGAGTAAGAACCTGATCCGCTCCACGCAAGATCCCTCGACCGGCTGAACTGCGCCGGATCTTCGGGATGACGCACGCAGTAATGAGGACGACGGGAACACAGGAATTCTGAGTGAAGGCTGTGTGTCACTGCGAGCCATTTGTGGTTTATCCTTCTTAGTTCTCAGCTTCAGGTTCCATCTTCAATCATTTCTCATCGAGTGAAATCACTATGGATCTCAAGCACATCAGTCGTGGAATTACCGAAGGGCGGTCGCGCGCGGGCGCTCGCTCCATGTACAAAGCGGTCGGATTCACCGATGCGGACCTCAGCCGTCCGCTGATCGGCGTGGCTAATACGTGGATTGAAACCATGCCCTGCAACTTCCACCTGCGCCGCTTGTCGGCAAAGGTGAAGGAAGGCGTTCGCGCCGCAGGAGGAACTCCGATGGAGTTCAACACCATCGCGATCTCCGACGGAGAGACGATGGGCACCGAGGGGATGCGTGCGTCGCTGGTCAGCCGAGAACTGATCGCCGACTCCATCGAACTCGTTTGCCGCGGACAGATGTTTGACGCCGTCGTGTGCGTGGTGGGATGCGATAAGACGATTCCGGCTGCGGCCATGGCGCTGGCGCGGATGAATCTTCCCGGCGTAGTGCTCTACGGCGGGACAATCGCCGCCGGTAGCTATCGCGGCAAAGACGTCACGATTCAGGACGTCTATGAGGCCATTGGGGCAAATCTGGCGGGGAAAATGTCGGACTCGGAGCTGAAGGAGTTGGAAGACGTCGCCTGCCCTGGGGCGGGTGCTTGCGGCGGCCAGTACACGGCCAACACGATGTCGACGGTGATGGAGATGATCGGCCTATCGCCGATGGGATTCAACAGCGTGCCGGCGATGGATGCGCAGAAGGATCAGGTTTCGTTCGAATGCGGCAAGATCGTGATGAATGTGCTGCAGAAGGGGCTCAAGCCGCGCGACATTCTCACGCGCGAAGCGTTCGAGAACGCGATCGCATCGGTTGCTGCGTCGGGCGGCTCGACGAATGCGGTTCTGCATCTGCTGGCCATCGCGCGGGAAGCTGGAGTCAATCTTGAGATCGATGATTTCCAGACGATCAGCGAGCGGACGCCATTTCTGACCGATCTGAAGCCTTCCGGCCGATTTGTGGCAGCGGACATGCACCGCGCAGGGGGCATTCGACTGCTGGCGAAGCGCTTGATGGATGGCAAGTATCTGCACGGTTCGGCGAAGACCGTGACCGGTCAAACGATTTCGGAAGAGGCGAAGAGCGCCACTGAGACTGCGGGGCAAGAAGTGATCGCGCCGCTCAACAAGCCGCTGAAGGCGACGGGGGGGCTTGTCATTCTAAAAGGCAATCTCGCACCGGAGGGCTGCGTCGCCAAGATCAGCGGCCACGAACGCCTTGAGCATCGCGGCCCGGCTCGTGTTTTCGAATCGGAAGAGGACGCGATGGCCGCTGTCGCTGCCAAGAAGATTAAAGCGGGAGATGTGGTCGTGATCCGCAATGAAGGTCCGAAGGGTGGGCCGGGAATGCGCGAGATGCTCGGCGTTACTGCGGCACTCGTTGGCGAAGGTCTGGGCGAATCGGTGGCGCTGCTTACCGACGGGCGTTTCAGCGGGGCCACGCGTGGACTAATGGCGGGGCACGTCGCCCCGGAGGCGGCTCGCGGCGGTCCGATCACCGGGGTTCGTGATGGCGACATGATTCGATTCGACGTGCGCCAGCGCATCCTGGAAGTCGAAGTCAATGACGATGAGCTGCGCAAACGCATGGCACAGTGGAGGGCCCCGCAGCCGCACTATGCCACAGGAGTATTCGCGAAATATGCAGCGCTGGTTTTGTCGGCGTCTGAGGGAGCGATCACGAAGCCGAGCTAGCCGGTTGTGGTGATCTTTTTCAGCGCTTTTTCGAGATCATCTGGCTTGAAACCAAAGGGACCCGGCTTGCTCTTGTAGGCGACCCGGTTCTTCTGGTCAATCAGGTAGATTCGGTCGGGCCAACCGGTGTAGGCGGCCTCCGTCGAGTTGTCGAATCCGTCGATGACGGCGGGAAACTTGATCCCCAACTTGCGCACGCAGCTTCCGGCTACCTGGCTGCGCTCCTCGAAATCTTTCGGGCTGGCAAAAACAATTTTGTCCTTGAGATTGCTTTGCGTCTGCCAAACGTCGCTGGGGTGCGCTTCCACAATGTAGACAATGAGGAAAGCAACCTGCTGGTTGTATTGATCGTAGAGTTTGTTGAGAGCGGGAACCTCCCGCCGAAACGGCGGTCAAGTATAACTGCCGAAGACAAGCACGACAGGTTGTGTCGCGGTGAGCGAGGACAGTTGCACGTTTGCGGACTTGTCGAGCTTGCTCAGCGAGAAATCTGGCGCAGGATCGCCAGCCCGCAAGTGTCCGGCACGAGCATGCATCCACATGGTTTCGAACGGAACCACGAAGAAGGTCGCGTCGGGTACGTGCTTCATGACCCGTCCGAAGGTCTCCGGAGACTGGTGCATCGCCCACCAGATCAGTCCGACGAACGAGACGTAGAAAATTGCCACGACAAGCGCCGTTCGGAGAAGATACTTCGCCATAGAATTTTAAAATCGCTCTCCTGGTACTTCAGCCTCTAGCAATTTGAATCAGCTTTGGGAGGACATCCCCAAAGGGCGCTCGCTCCGGACTGCCGAACTCGAAATAGATCTTCCGATAGAGATCGTAGAGTGCCGCATAGGTGCTCTGCGTCTCCGGTTGCGGTTCATAGACCGTGTGCTTTGGGCAGATCTTGTCTTGTGCCTCGCCGATCGATTTGAACGCGCCGGCGGCCATGAAGGCGAAGATGGCTGAGCCTAGTCCGGTCACTTTGCCGCTGGGAACGAGCACCGGGCGCCCAAGCACATTGGCGTAGACCTGGTTCAGGACTGGACTATTTTGCGGGACGCCTCCACCATTGATCACGCGTTTCGTCGGCGCGCCGTATTCGCTCATACGATCGAGGATGACCCGCGTGTGAAACGCAGTGCCCTCGATGGCCGCGAACAGCTCGTCTTGCGCGGTGTGCAGCAGGTTCCAGCCAAGCGTCATTCCACCGAGGTTCGGATTTACTAGAACGGTGCGGTCGCCGTTGTCCCAGGTCATGCGCAGCAATCCGGTCTGTCCGGCGCGATAGTTTTCAAGACCTTTGCTGAGATGTTCCACCGTTGTGCCCGCACGGCGAGCGACCGCACTGAAGATGTCTCCGGTCGCGGAGAGGCCCGCCTCAATCCCGGTGAATTGCGGATGCACACTGCCGGGTACAACTCCACACACTCCCGGCACGAGTTGCGCTTTTGGCGCGTACGCGATAATGCACGTGGATGTGCCGACCACGTTGACGACGTCGCCTTCTTTCGCGCCTGCGCCGATGGCGTCCCAGTGAGCGTCGAATGCTCCGACAGGAATCGGAATCCCGGCGCGGAGTCCCAACTTCTCAGCCCACTCTGGCGCGAGCGTTCCGGCGATCTTGTCGGAAGTCGCATACTCGCCATCCAGTTTGTCGCGCGCCCCGGCGAGGAGCGGATCAACCTTGGCGAGGAAACTTTCGGGGGGAAGTCCGCCGAGAGAGGCGTTCCACATCCACTTGTGCCCCATGGCGCAGACGCTGCGCTTGACGCGGCGCGCGTCGGTGATCCCACAGAGCGTGGCCGCAACCATGTCGCAGTGCTCGAAGGCGCTGACGAATTTGTCGCGTTTTTCGGGATTATGGCGTAGCCAATGGAGAAGCTTGGCGAATCCCCATTCGGAGGAGTAGATGCCGCCGCACCACTCGATAGCCTCGAGTTTGTCGATGCGAGCAATTTCCGTGATCAGAGCGGCTTCCAGCTTGGCGCGGTGATCGCACCAGAGATAGTAGTCGTCGAGCGGAATCATGCCTTCGCTAACGGGAATCACGCTGGAGCCAGTTGTGTCGAGGGCAATGGATGCGATCTGGTCGCCTGAGATGCCGGCTGCCTGTACGGCTTGACGCGTGGCTTGGGCGAGCGCGCGCATGTGATCTGCATGCGACTGCGTGGCGAAGTCGGGATCTTCGCGCTTGCGATGGAGGGGATATTCGGAGATGGCGGAGGCGAGGAGTCCGCGCTCGCTGTCGACGATGGAGACGCGGACGTTCAGGGTTCCGAAATCTACTCCCGCTACGATGGCCATGTTTTCGGCGTCCGGCTCAGCCTAGTCTGCGTGCCAGTACATTTGCCAACCGAGGTAACGGATAGCTGCCTCGTAAACCGCGCCGGCGGTGTTGGAGAAGTTCGCAGCGACGTGGTGCTCGAATCCGTTTTCGCAAATGTGATGCAGCAATTTCTGAAGATGCGGAATTTGCACGACTCCTACACCGCCGAAGGTGTTCAGCGAGTCGCTGGTGAATTCGCCCTGTCCTACGTAGCCGCGCATCACCCCCGATGTATCGTCGGTCGAGAAACGGGCGAAGCTCATGGCGCCGGGCTTCACACGTCCCACGACTGTGCCGAAGGTATTCTCTTTGCCGACTGTGCCTGCGATGATTTCCTGGAAGTCCATGCGGACGTCCTGGAAAAAATGCTTGGGCAGATTGCTGCAGTGGAAGCAAACGGCTTTGTTCGGATCGTCACCGTAGTTGTTGTTCCAGTCAAGAAGCGCGCTCGGAGTTTCCGAGGCCAGCGCAAGGGCGTGCATGCTGAGGGTGCCACAGACGTCGACTTCGCAAGCCGCCGGGAGCAACTTGTTACTCATCATGCTCATGATCGTGCAGGGAACGACGCCGAAGTATTCTTCCATCGACGTCCAGCATTGCACGGCGCTGATCTGCAGATCGGTATGTGTCATCCAGTCGTCGATGACGTAGCCGAGTTTAGCCATCTTCATGAGAGCGGCATCCGGGACGCTCTGAGTCGTAACGTACTTCTTGATTTCCGCGAGTTTTCCTTGCACGCCAGCGTTGTCGTCTTTCAATTTGGCGATGCGGCCGAAGACTTCCGACAGATCAAGGGTCTCGACCGAAATGCCGCTGCGCTCAAGCATTTTCTCGCTATAACGAACCGTGTTGAAGGCCGTAGGCCGCGCCCCGATACTGCCGATGCGCAGGTTGCGGAAGCCATTCACGATGCGGCAGGTCGCGGCGAACCAGGCCAGATCGTTCTGGAAATCTTGCGAATCGGGGCTGACCGTGTGAAGTCGCGTCAGAGAGTACGGAATTCCGTACTGGCGGAGATTGTTGCAGGCCGACATCTTGCCGCAGAAGCTGTCGCGGCGATGCAAAATGGTCATCTTCGAAGCGTCATCGGGCGTGGCCTGCACGAGCACCGGAACGTCCAACCGAGCCAGGCGCAACGTATCGGCGATCGCGCGCTCATCGCCGAAGTTCGGCAGCGAGACGATCACTCCGTCAATTTTGTCGCTGTGCTTGCGGAATAACGCCGCGCAGCGTTTGGCTTCTTCGTGGGTTTCGACTGCGCCGTGTTTGCTATCTTCGGGGCCGAGAACGATACAATCCACGCCGGCCTTGGCCAGCGCCTGGATCATCTCTTCGCGTCCTGACTTCGCCAACTGATCGGGGAAAAAACCGCGGTTCCCGATGATGACGCCCATCGTCATTTTCTTTGGAGACATATCAGTTCCTTTTCATCCTTCAAAAAATGCAATTAAGAATTGCCGGACATCCGCGCGCGTTCCCGCGCCGGAGAAAAGCGCAGACTGAAGAACAAGCCGAGAATCAGCAGCACTGCGCCCCACCAGATATTCGCGTGCAAGTTAGCGAGAACAACCTGATTTACCGGTGGAGAGACCAGTTCGTAAATCCCGGTGCCGCAGATCACGGCTCCGTTCACCGCCAGAGAAATACCGATAAAGAACCAGATTGACAATAATCCGCCAGCCTTCATCATTTCCCCCTACCAGAAAATAACCTGCAGGATCACAAATACGATCGCCACGACCGTTCCCCAGAAGATCGGGCTATGGAACATACTCACGTGCTCCTGCTTCGGAATCGGTGTCAGCCCGTACACCAGATCTTTCAATTCTTCGTCCGACTTTGGCTTTGTCAGGAGGCTGACTACGACCGTCACGATGACGCAAATCAACCAGCACCACAGCGCGCGGAACATGTTCTGGGCCTGATCCTGCGCTTTATCAGATAGCGCCAGGTATTTCACGGATGAAGGATCCAGTTTTCCCCAGGCGTACATTCCGATCGATGAGAGGGTGCCGGCCAGCAGTCCCCAGAAGCCACCGGCTTTTGTGGTCCGCTTCCATAGCATTCCAAGAATGACCGTGCCGAATAGTGGCGCGATAAAGAAGCTGAACAGGGCCTGCACGTAGTCCATGATGCTTTGCGCCTGCATGACAAGGTATGCGGTGCCGATGCTAATTGCCACGCCAATGACGGTGACCCAGCGGCCCATCTTGACTTTGCCTTCATCGGTTGCGTTTTTGTTGATCAGCGCGCCGTAGATGTCGTAGGTCCACACCGTGGTGAAGGCGCTTACGTTACCGGCCATGCCCGACATGAACCCGGCGATCAGCGCGGTGATACCAAGACCGAGCAGCCCCGGTCCGCAATAGCGCGCCAGCATGAGCGGCAAGACTTCGTCGTAACCGTGCAAGCCCTGGGCCTGTCCAGCAGCGGACCATGCAACGTCGGCGGGAACCAGCCGGAGCAGGTGTCCTTGCGGGTCTCGGAGAAGCGCGAGTCCCAACAGCCCGGGAAGAATGACGATGAAAGGAACCATCATCTTGAATGCAGCGCCGATGATCGGAGCAAGTTCGGCGGAGCGAAGATCCTTCGCTGACAAAACTCGCTGCACGACGAGGAAATCGGTGGTCCAGTAACCCATTGCGATGACGGCTCCGAGGCCAAAGACAATCCCAGCCCAGTTGATGCCCATTGGGTTGTTGGAAAAACTCCCAAGGGTAGACCAGGCGTGAGTGTAGGCGCCGGGATTGGGTACGTTCAGCTCGGTCAGGTTCACAAGGATCTTCGCTTTAAGTCCGTTCCAGCCTCCCGATTCAACCAGCCCCAGAATCGGAATCAGTAACGCACCCGCCCAGATCAGAAAGAACTGCAGTACTTCATTGAAAATCGCCGAGCGTAAACCACCGAGGGCGACGTAAATGGCAACGGTTATAGACGAGACGAGAATGCTGACGTGAATGTTCCATCCCAGAACCACGCGCATGACGACTGCCATGGCGTACATGTTGATGCCGCTCATCAAGACCGTCATGAGCGCGAAGGAAATTGAGGAGAGAGCCTGACTGTCTTGCCCAAAGCGCAACTTCAGATAGCCGGGGACCGAATGGGTCTTGCAGACGTAATAAAAAGGCATCATCACCAGCGCGAGGAAGAGCATCGAGGGGATGGCACCGATCCAGTACCAGTGGGCGGCAAGGATGCCGTACTTATAGGAATTGCCGGCCCAGCCCATCAGCTCGAGCGATCCCAAGTTCGCCGAGAGGAAGGCCAAGCCGGCGACCCAAGCCGTCATCTCGCGTCCGGCCATGAAGAAATCTTCGCCGGTGTTGGCTTGCCCTTTCAGGTACAGCCCGATGGAGAGCACCAGAGCGAAATAGAAAACGATGATGACCAGATCGACTGGCGAGAGATGCACCAGGGTAGAAGCGCTGAGTAAGAGGACAGCAGGATTCATTGGGTCTTGACCTGTCCGTAATAGGCGTTACGACCGTGCTTGCGCAAAAAATGTTTGTCGTGCAGTTCGCGGGCTAAGGTCGGCGATTCAGCATTGATCATCAGCGTGTGCGCGGCCATGCGGGCGACGTACTCCAGAATCACTGCATTGTGGGAGGCTGCCGCAGCATTCGGTCCCCAACAAAAAGGAGCGTGTCCGGCAACAAGCACCGCTGGAACTGAGTCTGGATCGAGCTTCGCGAAGGTTCGGCAGATGGCCTTGCCGGTTTCGAGTTCGTAGTCGCTGGCAATCTCGGCGTCGCTGAGGCGCTGAGTGACCGGAATTGGTCCGTGAAAATAATCGGCGTGCGTGGTTCCGAAACAAGGGATGGGCGTCTCGGCTTGCGCCCAGGCGGTAGCGTACTCCGAGTGCGTGTGGGCAACGCCGCCAATACTGGGAAACCGCTTGTAGAGCTCAAGGTGCGTCGGGAGGTCGGAAGATGGGCGTAGTTTGCCATCCACGATTTTACCTTCCAGATCGCAAATGACCATGTGGTCAGGCTTTAGTTCTTCGTAAGGAACGCCGCTGGGTTTGATGGCGACCTGACCTTCTTTGCGATCGATGCCGCTGGCGTTGCCGAAGGTGTAAACAACGAGGCCGCGGCGAACGAGTTCCAGATTGGCTTCCAGCACCTCTTCGCGGAGCGTCTTCAGCAACATGGGCAAAGACTGGGACTATGCACTTGAGTAGATTTCAGGTATTTACGTAAACGTTTACGCAACCGGAACATTAAACGCCCAAGGCTGCCTTTGTCAAAGACTCTAGTGGCAAAAATGCTGATTATTCTGGTTGCTCCCTGCAATTTACGACGACTTACGGTTAACGTTCCAGTAAACGGCATAGCGCTCGTGCGTAATCCGGTTGAGCGGGATCAAGGTGAGCGGTTGGGATTGTCCGGCAGCATGGAAGGTGAGTGAATCTCTCGGGTCGCGCTCGATCCAGGAAGCTGGACGGGTGTCCGCAACGATGTCGGGGACCTTGGTCTGCAGGTCGGATTTCGGCCCCATTCCACTGAAGGACATTTCGGTTGAGACGTCATCGAAGCGTCCGGCGAGGACGAGTGGGCCGTACATAACGGCTTGCACGGACTCATTGTCTGGCATGGGATCGATGTGAAGTGACATCGGCAGGCTAAGCTCGACTTTGTCTCCAGCCTTCCAAACGCGGTTCAGCGAGAGATAGCTACTCGGACTGGAGAAAGCAGGGAGCGCGGAACCGTTGATCTTCACGCTTCCAGCTTGGGACCAGTAGGGTATCCGCAGATTGATCGCCAACTGCGTGGGACGATCCGCAGCGATCGTCAGGGTAGTTCCTTGTTCTTCTGGAAAGCGCGTCTCTTGTTTGATCTTCAGCCCTTTTTCCGGCCAGTCGAGTTGGGAATCGATGTAGAGATTTACGTAGAGCGACTCGTCGCCATGAAAGTAGATGGTGTCGGCGAGTTTGGCGTACTCTTCGGAGCCGGTGCCAGTACAGCACCAGAAGGCATCGAGCGGTTTGCCAAAGGTCTTCCAGTATCCGGGGGCGAGCGGCAGATAGTACATCATGGTGCCATCGTCCGGATTGATCGTGCCCAGGCGATGGTTGAAGAGTGTGCGCTCGTAATAGTCCATGTAGCGCGCTTCGGGGGACCAGCCGAACAGGTGGCGAGTCAGCTTATAAGCGCAGCAACACTCGGTTGTGTCGGGGCCGAGTTCGGTGGAGAGATGGCCGGGATCGGTGTTCCACGACTCTCGATTGCTGGTGCCACCGGTGCAGTAAGAGCGCTCGCTGACGACCTCATCCCAGAAATATTCGGCGATGTCGCGGTAACGGCTCCGGCCGGTAAGTTCGTAATAACGCGCCGCGGCGATCACTTGAGGAACATGCGTATTTACATGCAGTCCTTTGAGTTCGTCGCGATGAGCGGCGAGCGGATCGAAGAACATCTTCTTGTCGAAGCGCTGGGCGATCTCGAGATAGTGTTCCTGGCCGGTTACGGCATAGAGGTTCGAAAGAACTTCACCCATGCCCCCGAATTCGGTGCCGAGCACGCGCTGCATGTGTTCGTAGCTCAGAGGCTCGGTATAGAGATCGACCCATCCGGCCATCTTCTGTGCGATATCGAGAGCCTGCTCGTTGCCGCAATAGGAGTACATGTCGAGCAGGCCGGCCATAATCTTATGGATCGTGTAAAACGGCGCCCAGACTTCTTGACGCTCGCGTAGACGATCGAAGAATTCGATGGGAAATGCGCTGAGATAGCCGCTCTTCAGCGCCGCTTGGCATTTGCCGAGTTCGGAAACCACCATGGTGGCGTTCTTCTTAAGGTCTTCATCGCCGCAAGAGGCATACATGAGAGCGGAGGCTGAGAGGTAATGCCCACCGGCATAGTGTCCGCGAAGTTCGCAGTCCGGTTTTTCCCAACCGCCAAGAGGCTCGGCCGAAGAGGGAAGGCCCGCGTTGATACGGAAGGTGTGTACGAGACGGTCTGGAGGCAATGAGCTCAGGAATCGACGATCGGCCTCCATGGCGATCTTGCATGGACCGTCTCCCAGACGGACTTGCTTGAGCGGGAAAGGCAGAACCTTCCATGCGACTTTCTCGCGAGTGAACTGCTGGCCGTCCTTGGTCGTCGTATTGATGAGGGGATCTTGCGCAGGAATAGCGGTCGCGATTCCTGGCAGGAAGCTGCTGCCGACTGCGGCCGCCGTGGTAGCCAGAAAATTTCGGCGGGACCATCGGGGAGATGTAGACATGTATTCCTCCTTCGCCGGCGGTTGCGGCAGTGCGAGCCCGAGTTTCTTATGCCCAGGTTCTCAGTCCAATAATGCCGTAATAGGCGAGGTAAGCGGTAGCGATGAGCAACGCCACCGAGACGATTAATGAAAATCTCCTGACCCGGGGGCGAACTCCGTCCACCGGACTGCTCCATACGGCGAAGATGCTGATGACAGATGCCAGCGCGAAGAGCGAAGTGGTCACAAAGATTGCCGCAGACCAGAACGTGAGGTTCCCCATGCGCTGAATCAGATCCTCGCCACTCACGATGACAACGGCGACCATGGCAACGAGACTCAGTACGGCAACCAGAGGCCACAACCGCATGCTGCGCTCGGCGGGACGGCGGCGCCGTTTGCTGATGCCTCCGAGGATCCAGAACGGCGCGTAGATCACGATGGCCAGCATCGAGAGGACAACAAAAACCGTGGCCAGAATCTTCGTAATCGCAAACCAAGCAGGGACGTGCTTCATCACGCCGCCGATGCCCGCTTGCACAAACAAACCATCCGCATTGGGAGTCAGCAAGGCGAACGTCGGAATGGGATCAGGCAAATCTTTCTTCGGCACATGGCGGAATTGTGCTCCGGAGACCGGAACAAAGACCTCATTCCAGTCTCCGAGGCCTGTCACGAGTAATTGGCCTTTGTCGAAATGAATCCAGCTGAGGCCGACCAGGCGGTCGATGAAGGTGGTCATCTTCACGCGCGAGGAGTCGGGTGCGTACCATCCGGCGTATTCAGCGGCATTTGGAGGCAACGGTGCCGGCGCAGGAATGGCCGGCTTCGTCAGATCCCTTGTGATGTAGGCACGTATGGCTTTGCCGACCCTTTCGAAGGCGTCGCCGTTCCCGCTATTAATGCTGAAAAAATATCCCACGTTCTGGTCGGGCATGTAGGACATGTCGGTCAATCCGCCTTCGACGCCACCGTCGTGCCCGTGATAGACGAAACCTTCCTGAATGCTCCAGTAATTGCTGAGGCCGTATGCAGCCTTCAGTCCATCTTTCGCGGCCCAGGTACTGGTGGAGATTTCCATGCGATCGATGTCTGATGCGGAAACGAGCTGCTTGCCGGCTACCGCACCGCGATTCAGATAGAACTGGACGTAGGCAGCCATGTCGTTGGCGGATGCGTTGATGGATCCGGCGGGGCGCTCAAGGATGTTCCAGTACCGATAAGGCGTCTTGCCATCGTTGTGATAAAGCGTTGTGCCAGTGCCTGGAGGCGGCGGAAAGTATGTCGCCGTTTTCATCCCGATGGGGCGGAAGAGATTTTGCTCGACGAAGTCTTCGATACGCTGGCCTGTCAGCTTCTCGACAATGTAAGCCGCGGATGGAGGCCCGGAGTTGCAATAGGCCATGCGCGTTCCAGGACGCCAGCGCGATGTGCGGGAGTGATGATCGTAGTCGAGCCCTTGCAGCGTAGTCATACTCGGCGGAGCGTCTTTGGCGTACTCGCGCAGGTGCATGTCGTCCCAGCCCGTGGTGTGCTCGAGCAGGTTGACGACGCGAATGGGGTCGGTGGATTCCCAGGGATTCTCGTACCAGAGATCCGGAGCGAGTTTGTGAACGGGATCTTCGAGCGACAGCTTGCCTTGGTCAGCCAGCATAAGGACCGAGAGCGACGTGAATGCTTTCGAAGTTGAGCCGATGCGGAATAGCGTATCGGCGGTCGTGGGACGATTGGCGGCGACGTCGGAGAAACCAAGCCCTGCGACCCATTCGGGGCCCTCTTTATGGACGATCGCGACGGATGCTCCGGGCGTGTGACTGTCCTTGAGAATCTTCTCGATTTGCTGGCGGAGTTCGTCGATCGATTGCGCGGGCTTCGGCTTTTCTTCTTTTTTGTCTTTATCGGCGGCGAACGAGAGGGAGATGGAAATGAAGAGAAAGGAGAGAACAACAGAGATGATCCGTTTCAAGGGCCTGATCCTCCACTAGGGCCGAGCGCAGCTCAGCGGATCATCTTACGACCGTGGAGTTAAATCTGGTAGTCGAGATCGTCCATCAAGTTTTGGACGGAGGGGTGGATGGGTTCCGTGGTGTGGTCTGCGCCTTCAAGGCGAGCAACCCGCTCGCGCAGCCTGCTCACTTCATTGGCGACGGAGGCCAGCGCTTCCGAGAGAGGATCGTTGATCTGTTTGGGATCGGTGATGACGACGCGCTTGCCTTCGCGAAAAACAATGTGGCCGGGAACTCCGACCACGGTTGAATTTTCGGGAACATTTCGCAGAACGACAGAGCCGGCGCCGATGCGGCAGTTCTTTCCGACGATGATATTGCCGAGAATCTTGGCTCCGCCTCCGACGACCACGCCGTCTTCGAGAGTGGGATGGCGCTTGCCGTGTTCTTTGCCGGTACCGCCGAGGGTGACACCTTGATACAAGGTGACATCGTCGCCCACGATTGAAGTTTCTCCGATCACCACGGCCATGCCGTGATCGATGAACAAGCGGCGGCCGATCTTTGCGCCGGGATGAATCTCAATTCCGGTTAACAGGCGCGCGACTTGGGAGAACCATCTTCCCATCAGGAAAAGACGATGATTCCAAAGCCAGTGATTGATGCGATAGAACCAGACGGCATGCAGTCCGGCATAGCAAAGAAATACTTCGAACCGGGATTTGGCCGCAGGGTCGTGCTCCATCACGTTGGTGATGTCTTCGTGAACGAGAGCAAAGAAATGCGGCATCGATGTCGGTACAGCGTTCAGGATGGAAGTGAAGCAGTGGGAATCTGCATCGCCTTCTCGCGCAACTCCTGAAACAGGATACTGCTCAGATAGCGTTCGCCGAATGACGGAATGATGACGACGATCAGCTTGCCGGCATTTTCGGCTCGCTTTGCGACCTGCAGAGCAGCCACGACAGCCGCTCCGGACGAGATGCCGACGAACAGGCCTTCCTCCTGCGGAAGTCGGCGAGCCATATTGATGGCTTCGTCGTTGGTGACCGTAATGACTTCATCGATGCAATCGCGCCGGAGAATACTCGGCACGAAACCGGCACCGAGGCCCTGAATCTTGTGCGGAGACGGCTTGCCTCCAGAAAGCACGGGACTATCGGCTGGCTCGACGGCGATCGCTTTGAACGAAGGCTTCTTCGGCTTGATGTATTCGGAGACCCCTGTGATCGTGCCGCCCGTGCCGACGCCGGAGATCAGGATATCGACGCGACCGTCGGTATCGTTCCAGATTTCAGGGCCGGTGGTCTCGAAGTGAATCTTGGGATTGGCGGGGTTATCGAACTGCTGCAGCATGTAGGCGTCCGAAGTGTTGGCGAGAATCTCTTTCGCCTTGAGGATGGCGCCTGTCATGCCGCGCGGTCCGGGCGTTAGAACGAGCTCGGCGCCGAAGGCGAGCAGCAGCACCCGGCGCTCCAGGCTCATCGTATCGGGCATCACAATGATGAGCTTGTAGCCTTTGACAGCCGCAACGAAGGCGAGGCCGATACCGGTGTTGCCGCTGGTCGGCTCGATAAGAACCGTTTTGCCGGGATGGATTTTGCCGGCACGCTCGGCATCTTCGATCATGCTGACACCGATGCGGTCTTTCACACTATCCATCGGGTTCTGGCTTTCGAGTTTGGCGACCACTTCGGCGACGCAACCTTGCGTGACTTTGTTGAGCCGCACCAGCGGAGTATGTCCGATCAGTTCGGTGACATCCTTTGCAATTTGCATCTTGCCTCGCACTCCCAATCAGCATGGGCTGGACCGGGGAATCCCTTAATACTACCAACTCGATAGACATCGTGTCGGCGGAAAGGTGCAGCGGGAGTTCCGGCAGTTTCGGGAAGATGTAACAGCCCGGCTAGCGATGGGCAAGACCGTAGGCCACCGCTCCGGTGGAAGAGCCAATGTTCACGTAGGAAACGAGATGCTCGAGCGTGTGATGTCCCGTCTTGTGGAAGAAGTAACTGGCTGCGATTACGCCGGCCGTTTCCCCGGCGAAGTTCAGGGCAAGCGCGGGGGTGGAGCGACCAAAGACACGAACGACCGGGTTCAGTTCCTGGCCTCCATTCTGGAGATTGGAGCGAGTCACGGCGAAGTCAGCCGCATTCGATGCGGCTACAGCGGCAAAGAGAATGCTGTTCTTCCGGTCGAAGAATTTGTGGTTCTCAAAGGTCGGCTGCGGCATAACGGCCGGGGAAACCGAGACGGGCTCTGCGGAAGCCATGGGGGCGTCCGGGGTCGGCCCTTGCGCCAGCGCGGCGGTGCAACAAGGAAGAATCAAAAGTCCAGCAATTTTCGGTAAGAGCTTGGAGAATTTGCTGAGTGTCATAGGTGCCAGCCGGATTCGGCGAGCACCCTGAGAAGGCGCAATCGCAGCACCATGCCCGCAGAAACAGTGTGGTCCCAAGATGTTCAAAATGGGAAGTTTACAGTTTGGTTCTCATTAGAATCAGGGGCCTGTGTGCATTGTTTTGCAGGTTGTGGCCGGACTTTTGCTTCCTGACATTTGGTACCGCTTGGCGGGGCGGGCTTACGATTTCCCTCATTTCTTGTAAACCACCCCGCCCTTCATGACGAAACTGACGTTTTGTACCGCGCTGATGTCCTGCAATGGGTCACCGGCGACGGCGATTATGTCAGCAAAGTAGTTAGGCTCCAACGCCCCGATCTGGCCTTCCCACCCGAGCAATTTGACGCCGTTGATGAGGTCCGCCTGAAGCACCGCCTGAGGCGTCATGCCGTACTTCACCATGAATAATAATTCGCGAGCTTGCGTGCCGTGGGGGAATGGGCCGACATCCGACCCAACGGCCATGGGAACTGCCGCCGCGACCTGCTTCTTGAATTCCTGAATTTTGAAGTCGAGAAGCTGATGTTCTCGCGCGCCTTGCTGCGGCGTAGCGGCGTGGTCGGCAAAGTATTCGAAGATTGTGAATGTAGGCACGGCGAAGATTTGCTTCTCCTTCATCAGGCGAATGGTTTCGTCGCTCAACTGGTCGGCATGGTCGATCGAGGCTACGCCCGCCTGCGCGGCATAGAGCGTGCCGGGTTCGCCGGTGGCGTGAACAGCCACGTGTTTGCCAACACGCGCAGCCTCTTTCACTGCGGCTTCCAGTTGCGGCTCGGTGTACTGATACGGAGTAACGAACTTGCCATCGCGGACAGAGTCGGCTCCAGTCTCGTAGATCTTGATGAAGTCCGCGCCTTCCTTGAATTGCTGGCGCATGACCGCAACCAATTCGTCGGCATTATTGGCGTAATCCGCATTCGGCAAAACATGCTGCGCCGGGTTGTAGCCGATAGCATCTTCATGTCCGCCAAGGATGTTGATCGCATTTCCGCTAATGCGGAGTCGCGGACCGGGAATCTGGCCGCTGTTGATCGCATTGCGGACTGCTGTGTCGGCTGAGCCCGCGCCTTCGGTGCCCATATCGCGCTCGGCGGTGAAACCGGCCATCAGATCATCGCGCGCAGCAAGCGTTGCCGTGATGGTGCGCTGCGGGACCGACTCTTGCACCGTCTGCAGATCCTCGGCACCGGGATGCAGGAAGAGATGGATGTGCGCATCGATGAGGCCGGGCATCAGGGTGCGATCGCCGAGGTCGATCACTTCCGCGCCGGCCGGATGCCTCACCGATGAGCCGGCTTCGACGATGCGATCTCCTTCGACGAGTACCTCGCCGGGCTTCACGATCTTTCCAGCTCTGACATCGAGGAGGCGGGCAGCGTGCAGCACGATCGCGTGGGGCGGGACAGCGGGGGATTGGGCTGTGGCACTCAGAATGAGCGCGGCGGAGAAAACCAGCAGAAAGACGAGGTTACGCTTTGCCATATGGTCGGCGATGGTATCACTCAGGGTTCCGCAGATTCCACCGTCGCGAAGCGACTCAGTGATCCGGATCACAAGAGGTCGTGGAACGAGTCACACCGGAAGTCGGCCGGATCAGCGAAACTAGTTTCAGCTTTTATGAATGACTTTGGGGTTCTGAACAGCCGGAAACGTGCGGTCATCGCTCTGATTCACTCGTTTGTGTTCCTGGGCATTGCGTTTCATGGATTCGCCTCACCGAAGTCAGGAATTCTTCATGCACCGGGCACTACGGGCGACTTTGCCCTAATCGGGATTTATCTGGTGGTCGCGTCGATTCTGGCGTGGCTGGTCATGCTGTCGCGATGCTTGAGGGAGCGCATCTATTTCGCTCTGTGCACGACCAGCGCAACTTTTGGTCTTCTACGAACGATCTTTGGCGATAGCGCTCTGCCGGTTGCGCAGTATATGCGGGTGATCATGCTGAGTTCCGCGGTGGCCGTGGGAATCCTGATTTTGCGGATGTTCTCTCGACCCGTAACTGAAGTGGTTCTTCCTGACTAGTATCCTGCCCACAAATGGTTTATGAAACGGCGTGGCTTCCAGCTGCGCCGCCTTCGCTTTGTCCACGAACTTCAGAGACGGACGCTAGAATTGACGCGAATGAAGCGAATCGTCCGCGCATCGGTTGCTGGCCTCTTTCTTGTTGCCATGTGCCTCGCGATCACGGGCGCGCTCTACGAGATGATCGGCCAGCGGCGTGACTCGCGCCGTTTCCCGCAGCGCGGCCACCTAGTGCAGGCCGGGTCGATCCGCATGAATATCGACTGCAGCGGGCAGGGCTCGCCCACGGTGGTGCTGGAGAGCGGCTCCGGCGGACCTTCCATAGACTGGCTGATGGTGCAACCGGAGGTCGCGAAATTCTCCCGCGTGTGCTCCTACGACCGCGCCGGGTATGGGTGGAGTGACTCCGGTCCCGAACCGCGCAGCAGCCTGCAGATTGCGCGCGAACTGAACCAGTTGCTGCAGGCGGCCGGTGAAAAGGGCCCGTACGTTCTTGTCGGACACTCGATGGGCGGATACGACATCAGGGTTTATACCGGTCAGTATCCGGATGATGTTGCGGGCATGGTATTGGTGGACGCCTCCCACGAAGATCAGGACCTGACAGCACCAGAATCTATCCGTAAATGGGGACGAGCCGACCGTAAACACCCCCGCTGGAGGAAGCTGAAATACTTCTTTCAACTCCATCTTGGCTGGGCGCGGCTGACGGCGGATCACGATGCGCCTGCATTCTGGCCGAAAGCATTCCGGGAGGAGGAAAATTTCCTGACGCTTCCGATCAAGCATCAATTCGCGACGATCGATGAGGATCAGGTGTTCTCCACTTTGAGCGCGGCACAAGTGCGAAGCGCCGGAGACCTCGGAGATCGCCCGCTAATTGTGCTCACCGCAACGACGCAGGACGATATCCCGCCTGAGATCCCGCCCAAGGACGCACAGGCGGAAGAGGACATTTGGGTCCACCAGTTACAGCCGGAGTTGGCTCGCCTCTCGACCCATGGCAAGCAGATCATCGTCAACAGCAGCCACGAAATGCCAACGGAACATCCTGAGGCCGTCATTGCGGCGATTCATGAGGTATGGCTGTCAGCTCAAAGCGTTCTGAACTGAACTTCATCGGTAGGACAGTTTCGAAGATAAGAGACCACGTCTGCATAACAAAACCGCCCGGGATGGTTCCCGGGCGGTCGACATAGGAGGTTGGGCGAGGCACTATCCTCCACCCTGTTCTTTAGGACATGAAGAACTCTTTGGTCAGCGTGGCCCAGTCTTCGTTGGGCAGGTGAGCCGAGAGATCGTCGACGGCAACACCGCCATCCTGCGCCAGAGCGGCAGCCATGGCGATCGGCATTCGCTTGCGGAGGCGCAGAGCGGAATCTTCCGTCCACACACGAGCCAGGGTTCCACCGAGCAGATTGCGGAAGTTGAGCTTGGAATCAGGCGCCTTCACCGTCACGAGCCAGCCTTCTCCGTAAGGATCTTTGCGGGCCAGTTCCGGATCCTTGGCCACGGCTTCGTTGACATCACTGATTGTGCCCTCGATGGGCGAAACCATATCGACGGACTTGCCGTCGCGGAAGATTGTCCAAATCTTCTGGCCTTGACGGACCCAGCGGCCGCGCTGCGGCAGAGAGATGCTCTCGATCTTGCCAATGAGCTTCGATGCGAAGTCGTCCATGCCAACGCGAACCAGTTCGCTGCTCTCGTTGAGGGCCCAGGTATGACCAGCGTGATAGCGGACATTCTCTGGAACCTGAAACCCGGCAACCATGGCTGGGATTGGCCGGGCAGGAACTTCGCGCAGCACGGAACTGACTACAGGCTGTTTCACCAACTGCTTCTGACCGCGAACGTAATCGATTGCTAAGAAGATTGCGAACGTCAGCAATACCATGATGACTGTCATAAACCACCTCGCCCGGAGTGCCTTTTCACTTTCTGGTCACTCACGCTTTTGTTAAGGCAATCGCTCTGCCAACTGACAATGCGAGCAATCCTGAATCGTGCGCTGGTGGGGATGTAGTTGAAAGCGCATGGCTTGAGATGCGGCTGAGTTCCAGTCGCATTCGCAACGACTGGTAAAACGCATTGAGCGTGACGATGAAGTTCACAACAGCAAGGAATCCGGCGATTCCTCTCGATTGCGCAATATGAGCGGCAAGTCGATGCAATCAAAGGGCACTTGCCCTTCTTAGCGGGATGATGCGATCCGCATCAGCGGTTTGATGTGAAAAGCAACGTAGTTCAAATCAATGCGATTTGTGAGCTGGAAAGGCGTGTTGACTGGCGTCACGTGCAAAGGTGACACGCATCACGGCCAAGAAATCGCTCATTGTTGAGAATCTTATCGTCTGAAGCTGCTGAATTTCGCGACAGCCTCCGATCTGATGAGGTAAGCAGCTTGTGCGCCGCTCGATACGCATCGGAGATTACGTGAGTAATCTCGCTACTTCCTTACAGCTCAGGCGTCGGTCGAAAGGATTTCCGGGCGGACCTCGTATAGCGCCGTCCGGAGAAATCATTCATGAGCAAAGCACTCTTATATGATTCGACGATCTGTATAGGCTGCAAGCAATGCGAACAGGCTTGCGCAACTCAGAACAATCTGGGATACGACGATGCGGTTGCGACCGAGGAATACCAGTCTGCGCATAAGCTGACCTGCATCCTCACGCGCGGTGACAAATTCATGCGGCGGCTGTGCATGAACTGCCAGGAGCCCGCTTGTGCGTCGGTCTGCCCCGTCGGCGCATTGAAGAAGACGGCGCTCGGCCCCGTCACCTACGATGCTTCGAAGTGTATGGGTTGCCGCTACTGCATGGTGGCCTGTCCCTTTAGTGTGCCGAAGTACGAGTGGGGAAAGCTCATCCCCAAGGTGCAGAAATGCGTCATGTGTCCGGATCGAGTCGCGCAGGGCAAGCAGACTGCGTGCGCTGAGATCTGCCCCACGGGCGCTACGAAATTCGGGGAGCGCGACGAGTTAATTGCGGAAGCGCAGAAACGCATCCTCGACAACCCCGACAAGTACGTCAAGCACATCTATGGGCTGGAAGAGGTCGGCGGAACGTCCGTGTTACTGCTCTCAGCAGTTCCATTCGAGACCTTTGGATACCGGACGAACATTCCCAAGGACCCGCTGCCGATGCTCACCTACCGGGTGCTCTCGCACATTCCCGACTTTGTTCCGCTGGGAGGCATGTTCCTGGGCGGGGTCTGGTGGATCACGCATCGTCGTGAAGAAGTCGCATTGGCTGAAGGGCGGACAGGCTCGAGCGAAAAGAAAAACGGAGGAAAACAGTAATGGCGCGCAACACAATGTTC
>Ga0070735_10001787_pt1 | contig 20155 bp, 20 predicted proteins | sample Coa_R1_FD_66443 | JGI IMG/M metagenome (GOLD analysis project Ga0070735, IMG submission 66443) | Surface soil microbial communities from Centralia Pennsylvania, which are recovering from an underground coalmine fire - Coalmine... | ecosystem: Environmental > Terrestrial > Soil > Unclassified ... | reverse complement strand
CAATGGATATTATCCCAACACAGGCAGAGCTAGTCGCTGGACTTCTCCCCTTTCGCGGCAATGGCCAATATGCGTGATTTCGAGAAAGGCGTCAGTCACACCAGAAGTCCAAGCCTCCCAAGGCTGGCCTGTGGCGCATTTTTCTGGTTTCCTTGCGTCAATCCACGATACAATGCTTTGCTTGTTTTGGAATCCGCGCTGCATAGAGTAGTTTCCAAAACACCGACGTAAGGAGACCGCAAAAGAAATTCAGGGAATGTATCTGAAGACCGCTCATAAGTTCTTTATTCTCTGCGCCATCGCGATCATCTCATTCACTGCGGCGATATTCACCAATTACAGCAGCCTCGCGCAGTCATCCTCTGGCCAGGCGACTGCTATCGAACGCGGGCAGAAGCAATTCGAGGCAAACTGCGGCTTCTGTCATGGTAACGACGCCACGGGCGCGCGTGGTCCGGATTTGATCCGCTCGAAACTCGTCGCAGATGACGTGGGAGGAAACCTGATTGGCGAGGTCATCCGCAACGGGCGTCCGCAGAAGGGCATGCCCGCATTTACCATGACCCAGGAGCAGATCGACGATATCGCCGCTTTTCTTCACGCGCGCGTCCACGGGGCCATGCGCTCGGGCCGAATCTCAGACGCCTATCCGCTCTCGCGATTGCTCACCGGGGACGCGGCGCAAGGGAAAGCTTATTTCAACGGGGCAGGTGGCTGCATAGCCTGCCATTCGCCCTCGGGCGACTTGGCGCATATCGCCAGCAAGTACGCGCCGATTGACTTGGAGGCTCGAATGCTTTATCCGCGCGGGGCGGCAACCTCCACCGTCACCGTCGTGCTGCCATCCGGCAAAAAAGTTGAGGGCAAGCTTGTTCATCTCGATGAGTTTTCAGTTGCGCTACAGGACGCCTCAGGCTGGTATCGGTCATTCTCCAGAAAGCAGGTAAACGTTCAGGTGCACGACCCTCTCGCAGCTCACCGGGCTTTGCTCAGCAAGCTCAGCCAGGCTGATGTTCACAACCTCTTCGCTTACCTTGAAACCTTAAAATAACCGGCCACGGTGGTGCCTATTTTTAGGATTCTCACAAATGGCGCCCGTGCGCATCCGAACTTTTTAAACAGATTGCCAGGCATTATGGTGCGGGATATAAAACAGACTTCAGGAGCCAAATCAAAACCGTTCTTCCGATTGAGGAGACCACTACTTATTCTCTTAATCTGGGGAATTGTGTTTGTTCCCTCAGGAGGAAAGGGGCAAGGACTTGAAGAGAGCGCCCTTCTCAAGCCTGCCACCGATACCTGGCCCACTTATAACGGCGACTATTCGGGGCGCCGCTTCAGCGTGTTGAACCAGATCAACGCAAAGAACATCGGCTACGTTCGTCTGGCCTGGGTATTTCAGACCCATACGCAGGCGATCAAATCCACGCCGCTCGAAGTGAATGGCATCCTCTATTTCACCGTGCCTGACCAAGTTTGGGCTGTGGATGCGCGTTTCGGACGGATGATCTGGCACTATCAGCGCCCGTCCGAAGGGGATCACATTGGCCATCGCGGCGTGGCCATGTACAGCAACTGGCTCTACTTCACCACCCCGGACGCACAGTTAGTCTCACTCAACGCTCAGGATGGAAGCGTGCGTTGGATCAGGGAACTGGCCGATTCGAAACTGGGATACTTTTCCACGATGGCGCCGCTGGTGATTCGCAATCATGTCATTGTCGGCGTCTCAGGCGACGTAACGGACATTCCGGGGTTCCTCGAATCTCTCGATCCAGATACCGGAAAAATCCAATGGCGGTGGTTCGTGGAGCCAAAGCCCGGCGAGCCAGGGTCAGAAACGTGGCCCCGAAATAGCGATGCCATTCTCCACGGTGGCGGAATGACCTGGATGACGGGCACCTATGATCCCAAACTCAACCTGCTTTACTGGGGAACCGGCAATCCGAACCCGGTGCTGGCAGGCAAAGCACGACCGGGCGATAACCTCTTCACTTGCTCAATTGTGGCGCTCAATCCGGATACCGGCAAGCTCGTCTGGTACTTTCAGCCCTCCCCTCATGATGTCCACGATTGGGATGCCGTCGAGACGCCGGTGCTCTTCAACGCTCCCTTTCGTGGCAAGCCCCGTGAACTGCTGGCACAAGCCAGCCGCAACGGATTCTTTTTTGTGCTCGATCGCACGAACGGTATGCATCTGGTGACAGCCCCATTTATCGATGAAACCTGGGCTTCCGGCATCGATTCTCGCGGGCGACCAGTTGCCAAATCGGATTACGCTCCAAGGCCCGATGGAGCGCTGGTCGAGCCGGCTTCCGACGGTGCTACCAACTGGATGGCGCCCAGCTTTGATCCTCAGACCAAATTGTTCTATGTGAACGCCCGTCGCACATTCAGCATTTTTTATCTGACGGCGACGGGCAAACCCGAGGGCTGGGCAGGCCGCGACCGTAATCTTTATGCGGATTCCACGATTCGTGCCATTGACTATCGAACGGGCAAAATCGTCTGGGATCATGAAATCGGAAAAGGGGAAGGCACGGCCGGCATCCTCACGACGGCTGGCCATCTGCTTTTTACGGCTGACAATGCCGGCAATCTCTTGGCTCTCGATCCGGCCACTGGCCAGACGCTTTGGCATGTGAACCTCGGCGGGCGCATGGAAAGCTGCCCCATGACCTTTGAATTAGATGGCCGTCAATATCTTATCGTCAGTGCTCAAGACCTCCTCTATGCTTTTACCCTGCCCGACAATCTCATCCAGCACTCTGCAGATTGATCTTTCGTTTGCCTGTGACTAACCTTCGATGGTTGTAGGTGGGTTTTATGTTGAAGCGTAGATTGACGCCTTGGGGTTCGCAGCCTTGGGCGTTCAGGAAGACACAGGGGGACGGACTCCTGAATTCCTTCGGTTAATGGCTCAAAGCCCAGACGTAGGCAGCGAGTGCCCTGAGTTCCTCAGGGCTGAGCTGTGCTCCTCCCATCGGTGGCATCGGACTGCGAAATTCTTTAGGGTGCGGCACGCCGTTCTTGATGGTTTTCATGATTCCCGCATAGCTGCCGTTACTCCACAGCCATGGGTGGGGAGTCAGTTTAGGACCTAAAGGCGAGCCTTCACCGTGCTCGCCATGACACCCGGCACAGGAAGCACCGCCGACCTGCCCGTGGTAAATGCGGGCCCCGAGGGCAACCATCGCTCGCGTGGCGCCGGGAGGAACAGGGAGATGACCCTTGGCAGCGGTGCCACCGGCAAGCGGTACCTCCGGCGGACGAGCAGCAACTTCCGTTTGAAGCCCGGCGGGAGCTGTGGGAGGTGGACAGGGCGTGCCCGCTGCCGCGGCGTATTTGGCACCGCCCACGTACGTAATCCGATAGATCGTACCGCGGACATCATCCGAAACGTAGAGCGACCCGTGCGGCCCCACAGCGACGCCCGATGGACGATGTAATGCGCCCGAAGGAGTCCTGGTGGGTCCTGCGAAGCCGTCCGCAAACACTTCGCAACCGCCGATGGCATGTCCGTCATGGAGTGCCTGGAAGACCACGTTATACCCTCCCTGAGGATAAGGTGCACGATCCCATGAGCCGTGGAAGGCGATGAACACTCCTCCGCGATAACGAGCCGGAAATTGATTGTTGTCGTAGAGTGCCATCCCGTTGGGTGCCCAATGGGCGGGAAACGCCGCAACCGGAGCAATTTTGCTTGCACAAACCCCCGCCCGTCTGCCCCCGTCGCCGACGTATTCCGGCGCAAGAACAAGCTTCTGCTGCACCGCGTCGTAGTAACAGTAGGGCCAGCCGTAGTCTCCGCCTGGTTTCAACAGCAGCAACTCCTCGGCCGGCTGCGTGGCTTCCTCGGCAGGGTCCGGGTAGAGCGCGGGCCAGTTCGCGTGTAATTGGTCGCGACCCTGCTGCGTGACAAAAATCCGGCCTGCAGAGTCGATGCCGAAGCCTTCTGCATTGCGTATCCCGGTCGCGTAACGAGCCTCAGGTGAAAATCTTTGGTTCAGCTGATCTGCCCTATAGCGCCAGATGCCACCCCGCGTCTTGAGTTCCGCGCACGGATCCCGGCCGGGAGATTCCGGCTGGCGATTTTGAAATTGACACGCGTTGGTTGCAGTCGCCACGTCCACATACATCCAGCCTTGCGAATCGATAATGAACGGATGCATCGGATGATCACCACCCAAAGGCAAACCGGAAACGACGGTTTGTGCGGGTCCCTGCGGAATAACGGAGCCGGCGGTAAGTGCATAGCGCACAATGCGGTCGTTCATCTCGGCGTAGAGCCAGTTCTTGTAAAGACCTATACCAGTGCCACCGGCGTCGCCCTGTTCGGCGGTCTCACCGAATCGCCGGATCACGTCTGCTCTTCCGGAGCCGGTCCGGTCCTGCAGGGCTACGAGAAATCCGCCGGGATGTGGGGGCTCATCACCGTAATACCGGCCCGACCAGGTATTGACGTAAACCACGCCGTTTGGCGCCGCCACGAGATGTCGCGCGTGACCAATACCCTCAGCAAATACGGTGGCGCAAAAACCGGGAGGCAAGATCAGCCCGGCGTTGTCATGCGGGCACGGCGAGGTCGCGTGCCGTGCTCTGAGAGAGTTTGACTGGCCTCGCCCCCAAGTCGCCGGGAGCAACAGGCAACATGCCGCAAGCCAATACCACCGGGTACGATTCCTTTGGAGCAGACGCATTGAATCCTCCTGACAATAAAGTGAAGTTCCATTTCCCAGTCACCCTGATCCGATGCTGATGGTCCGGCTCCGAGTACACGAATACCCCCCATGAAATACAACACTAAGCTGGAAAGCATACCGGAAACCCCATCGCCGACCTCGCACATTTCTGCGTCGATCAAAGGATGCCCCGCCGCCAACCCAATAGGCGAATCGGCAGCGCAAAACCCGGCTCGAGGGCCATCGTCCGTCAGCTGGCTATATTTCCCTCTTCGCCCACCAGGAGATTTTATAATCGAAGAGCGAACCGGCGGTGCCGGGATCGAGCTTCCGGGGGTTGGTTCCAGGTTCCATGATCACCCGAAACACCATTTCAGCCTGGATCTGGCCTTCCGCGGTGCGGAGCCGGGAGGGTCGCCCTTGTTTTTCAGCCTCCGGAAATTTGCCATGTACCAGTCCGGCATGTATTGGTGTGGGTCAAGTCCGTCAATCCCCAGTACGAGAACTCTTCGATCCCCTGCAGCCGTCTTCTGGCGGGACCAAACGGAGGAGACAATACCGGACTCAGTCAGTAACATCAGGCAGGCCCATGCGCTCCGGCGATTTACCTCACGTACTCCTCCGCATCCGGCTCCTGCAATCTACTAATGAGAACTTCCATATTGAGGTCTATTTTGTCCTGAACTCTGCGCCGCTTTTTTCCTCGTTTACCTAGAGAAGATGGACCCGACGAGTTACCTTTTTCAACGGTTATCCGGACCGCCATGGTCCTACTCGTAACTCTTCACTTTATCGTCTTATTGACCCGTACCGGCAACATCGGGCGGTGTCTGCGCGCAAGCCATGGTCTGCTGAGGCGAGTTCATCATGGCTAGCCAGTGGTCGCGTGTGGCCGCGAATCTTTTCCATTGTGACCGAGCCACAGGTGCCGAGGAGGGCAGATGAAGCTTGGTGAAATTAAGGAATTCGCCATGGCGCTGGATGCGGAAATCAAGGTGAGGACCGGTAGCGAGGCCCGTCTCACCGACCCGCCCGATTTGCTGTCCCTGCCTCACATGCTGGCCGGCACGAACTAGGATCTGCGAGAGGTGAAAGTAATAAGTCCGGTAGCCCCTGGCGTGCTGGAGGCAGATCGCCTTCCCCGCGCTTCCGCGCCAGCCGGCGTAGACCACTCGCCCATCTGCCACCGCCTGGACCGGCGTACCTACGGGCGCGCCATAGTCAATACCAAGGTGCGGCCGAAAAATTTTCAAGATCGGATGAAATCGATGATAACTGAAACTGGACGTAATCGGAGCCGCATACCGGAGCGGTGAGTGCAGGAACGCCTTGCGTAGCGATTTGCCATCAGGGGTGTAGTAGGCGGGCCGTCCGTCAGAATCGTGGAACAGAACGGCTTGATAGCGTTTCCCCGCGTTGTCATATTCCGCAGCAAGAATCTGCCCGTAGCTGAGCACACGGCCTGCGAGAGAAGTTCTTTTTTTCACCAGAACACGAAATGTGTCGCCGGGTTGGGGATCGGTGTAGAAATCGAGGTCATACCGGAAGATCTCGGCCAGGCGCAAAGCGAGCTCCGGTTTTTCTCCTGCATCCCTGATCGCGTTGAAAAGAGAATCATCGACCCGGCCCGCTACGATAGTGTCTCTGATTTGGGAAGGAATCCTTTCGATTCTCGCGCGGAAACCTTCCCCCCTTGCCGTGATCGAGAGCATACGGTCTGGATCGATCCGGTAACAAACCCTGCGGATTCCATCGGCCACAGAGCGCGTTACGGCAACCGAATGTCCCGCGGCCAGTTGGTGAAGGTCAAACACCGGTTGCACGCAGGCAATCAGCTTCGATATGGTTGCGGGGTCTGCTCCCAGATCTTCGAGCACATCGCCGAAAGTCTCGCCCACACTTACCTGTTCCTTCCGGTACACGATCCGATGTCGCGCGATTTCTTCCGCCGACTGGCGCGCAAGTTCTACTTGACGCGCCAAATTCGCTTCAGCCGACCGATGTAGACGAACCGAGGAGATGATAAGGCATAGCCCCAGGGCGGCGCAGATCAGACATAGGAAAACAAATCGGAGCTTCACGGGCCTCCTTGCTCCAACCAGAGGTGTTTAGAAGCCGCACCATATCACATTCCGCACCTTGAACCCAAGAGTTTAATCCTCTCAGGAGGTTCTTTCTTCAATTTTTTGCAACATTTTTGGAGGCTGTAGAATGAATTTTCGGTTTGGCAATACGTCGTTCCATGAGCAAGGCAACGAATGATTTCACTTATCTGGAACCGGGCCGTTGACTTCCCCGTGCGGATGGTTCTGTCTGCTTTGATGATCGGAGTGGCGCTGGTCTTGGGGCTGGGGACGAAAGGGATCTCGATAGGTGTGGTGTCCGAGAAGATCATGCGTACGGAAGGAACTGGTGCAGTTTTCTGATGTTGCAGGCACCACACTCCTCCTGCCTCCTCAGCGGGTCAGTTGAATCTTGCAGTTGGCCAAACACAAGATGTCGCCTACGAAACTGGGTTCTATCGACAACGAAGTCGATGGGGAATGGGACGGGGACAGATCATCGCTGCACAGACTCCCAAGCAGATGCGGTTGAGGGTTACAAAAAGCGGTTTGAGGCTCGGTTGGAAAGGACCAATCGAGGACTCACGCCGGACTTGCGTCTCAGGAAGAAGGACCTTGAAATGCGAAGCCGCCTTGGCTATAGCGATCCATGAGAGTTCAGCATCGAGGTGAGAGGGGATGCGGATAATGTGTGCGCAAAGGTTTTTGCTATAAGCTATTCATCAAAAATGACCTTTCAGCTTTTAAAACCCGAACCAACGGTGCCAATGTGCCAACATCCCTGATTTTCCATAAAGATGGTGGAGGCGGGGGGAGTTGAACCCCCGTCCGAAAAGCCTTACAACTGAAAGACTACATGCTTATCTCGTTCACTCAAGGTTTTGCTCCTGGCTCTCAGGAACGAGCAAGAACGAGCCAGAAACTAGCCTGATCACTCTCCCGATTGCTCAGGAAAGCCTCACCTGGCACTCTCAGGCGGCAAATGCCAAGCCAGCCCGCTGAATCGACATCTTTCCCCGTCCCGCGAGCCGGACGAAGAAGACGCGCTGCCTAATTAGGCAGCGAGAGCAAACTGCGTATTGTTGGCAGTTGTATTGTTCCACGCCGATCACGGGTGGTGTGGCCCCCGGCATGCCTTTCAGGCGTTACAGCTTCCGTCGAAACCGATACGCCCCCTTTCACTTATTTTCATTATAGCATCTTGCAGCGAAGCCAATAACGGTTCTTGGATTCAGAGGTCGCGCCCGCAACACTTTTTGTATTTCAAGCCACTGGCACAGGGGCAAGGATCGTTCCGGCCCGGCGGTTGCTGCGCCGTTTCCTGCTTCCTGATCCACGCCATCACATTGGCAGGTGGGCGGCGCTCCAGAAGCTCACCAGCCATGAATCGCATATAGGGATCAATGTGGTGAAAGAAGAGTTTGTAGCCCGCGCAAAGATAATTCAAACCCTCCTCGCCATCCGGCGTCTTGATGAACCGATGTTTCGGGCACTCTCCATTGCAGGCGAATCGCACATCACATTCACGGCAGTAACGCGGCAACATATCGCGCTTATCCAAACCGAACTTCACCTGTTGTGCGCATCGAACAAGCGATGCCAGTGGCTTTTCCATGATATTGCCAAGCTTGTTCTCCGGGTAGACGAAGTGGTCGCAGGAATAGAGGTCGCCATTGTGCTCCATGGCCATTGCGTTGCCACAGGTTTCACGGAAGACACACAGGCTGGCTTTCAAGCCCAGCCACGTTTCGAGCGCGACATCAAAAAGCTGCACGTAGACCCGGCCGACATCGCGGCGAACCCATTCATCAAAGATCGCACAGAGAAATCGGCCATACTGCCGAGGCTCCACAGACCAGGCAGAAACTTTCGCCGACTGGGTTGAGGCAGGGCCAATCAGAACCAGACCGTCGGCGCCCGGTTTCGTAGCCACCCGCTCTACAATTGGAATGAACTGCAGGAAGCCGCTTCCGATTTCCTTAAGAAAACGATAGACTTCAAGCGGATGCCTGGAATTCTCGCGCTGAACCACCGTGAGCGTGTTGAATTCCACGCCATGCTTTTTCAGATAGCCAAGCCCGCGCATGACGCGCACGAAGCTGGGCTGTCCGCCTTTATCCACGCGGTAACAATCGTGCAACTCCTCAGGTCCGTCAATCGAGAGCCCCACCAGGAACTTGTTTTCCGCCAGAAACTCCCCCCAGCGATCGTCCAGGAGGATGCCGTTGGTCTGGAAAGCGTTTTCAATGCGTTTGCCGTTGGCGTATTTTTTTTCAAGCTCCACGATTTTGCGGAAATAATCGACGCCCAGCAACGTCGGCTCGCCGCCTTGCCAGGCAAAGCTGATTACTTCCACGTTTTGGGCTTCGATATACTGACGGATGTAAGACTCCAGCACGTCATCCGGCATCCGCCAGTCGAACGTTTGCGGGTAAAGGGTTTCTTTTTCAAGGTAGAAACAATATTTGCAGTCAAGGTTGCAGAGAGGCCCGATGGGCTTTGTCATAATGTGAAAACCGGAAGAATCCATGTTTCTCGACCCTTGCAACCACTCAGAGTGAGTTTATCGCCAAGCGGACACTCCCACAAGTTGCTCCGGCGACATTGCTTGATTTTTTTGCAGGCACCTTGTAACATCCGGCTTGGGTGAAGAGAACGATATCTGAATGGAGTCCAGAGGGCGAGCAGACCATGAGTGAATCTGCGAAGGTTCAAAATCAAGGGCGGCGGAAGGCATTGAAGAAGATTGCTCTTGGAGCAGGGGCCACGGCGGCGTTCCCCATTCTCGGGCAGTCCGACGCTCGTCCGAATGCGCTCTCCTGCTGTGGTGGAATTGTGAGCGGGGCCCGAGCGCCTGCCGATCCAAACTGGAAACCCCTCTTTTTCGACCCGCATCAAAACGAAACGGTCATTGCGTTGACCGATCTGATCATCCCGGAAACGGACACACCGGGAGCCAAAGCGGCATTAGTGAATCGCACGATCGATCTTTTTCTGAATGATGAGGAAGTCGACACGCAGCGGCAGTTCCTGGAAGGACTGGCATGGATCGATGGTCGCTCCCTGCGCCAGTATGGGAAACCCTTTGTCGACCTCCCACGGGAGCAGCAAACGGCGTTGCTCGAATCTTTGGCTAACCCGGAAAATAGAAACCCTGAGGATCAACCCGGCGTTCGCTTCTTTGAGGATATCAAGGACTGGACGCTTTTCGGATACTACACTTCAGAAATCGGGCTGGAGCAGGAATTGCAGTATGGGGGAGATGCTTATCATGAGTCGTTCCCCGGAGCCTGCACGCATCCCGAACACCAGAGCTGAGGTTCAGAAACCACTATGAAAACCCCTTTACGAATCTTCGTTGTACTGATGTTTGTAGCTGTAAGCCTGGTTTTTGGGGGCCCAGCTTTCGCGGCAACCGACGCCGCGCAACTCTTCAAATCAAAGTGTTCTATGTGTCACGGAGTGGATGGCAAAGGTTTCTCCGCCATCCATACTCCGGACTTTACCAGCCCGAAATGGCAGGCCTCGATGACAGACAAGGAAATCACGACTGTCATTACCAACGGGAAAAAAGGGACAGCGATGCCTGCTTTCGGAAACAAATTGAAATCCGAGGAGATTCAGGCGCTGGTCCACTACCTCCGATCTTTGAACAGCACGAAGAAGAAGTAGATGGCACATCGACCGCATCCCAGGTCGAGTGAAGGCGTTGAGTATCTCACCGCGTACGAAAGCCAAACCCTGTGGCGACGAACGCGAGGCAGATGATTTTTAGCAGGGCGCTGAAAAATGATTCTCCAGGCCGTCATTCCAAGCGAGTCGGGAATCTCGGGTTGCAAATGAAGAATCTGCCAGATCTTTTGTCGCCTTCAGCTCCTCAGAATACGTACGACGACAGTTTTGAATTACCTGTAAGGTGGGCTGCGGAACGTTGGCGCTGGTCCGGTCGGTGTGGAACATAGTGAGAAAGAGCCCCACGCCCTCAGCTTGAGTGCTGCATGCCTGGTTCATATCTACTTGCCTGTGCCTGGAATAACCTCCCACATTCCCCACGATTCGATGTAATTCCCGCATGAGGAACGGCCATGGAAAGAAAATATCGACAACGGGGCTACATGGATTCCGAAAAGGAGTGTTCCCCCAAACAGCCGCGGCCGAAAGTTGAAAACTTTGGACCTAAAACGCCGCAAATGCCAGGCACGCATCTGGTCTCGCGTTGCGCCCAGTGTGGAACAGTTTTGCCAAGAGGTTTTGACCCTCAAGGTCGCTGCCCTCATTGTGGGTTCGAATTACATTGCTGTAAACAGTGTGCCCATTTCGACACTTCCGCTCGCTTCGAATGCAACCAGCCCATTACAGCACGTATTGTGAAGAAGGACGCCCGCAATGAGTGCGGTTTCTACGCGCCCCGAGTGATTCTTGAAAAGCAAACCTCGCCAGATTCCGCAAGGCCGGATGACCCCCGCAAAGCCTTCGAGGCCTTATTTAAGAAATAAGGCGATTTCTCTGCTGGACCGAGGCCAGGTCCCGAGCTTGGGATCTGTAACAAAAAAAACCATTTACCCAATATATAGGGGAACATTCCAAAAGACCACAACCTATAGTATTTTTCACTTGACAGAGGAAGGTCGCGGCGCTAAATTGCTCGACAGCCCCGAAATCGGGGTTGAGTTGGTCTCAGGCGCTCGGAGCGCTATGGCTGGGGCGGAAGTTATCCAATCTTTTCTTGTAACAGAAGCCATCTTCATCAGAAATGAGGGCTTCACCTCCCGCGTTAAGCTATAAAGGTGTTTGGAAGTTAACCGACGGGAATCATGACTCATCTAAGTAGAAGGGAGGAGAATAATGGCCGAACGAGACGTTACTTCGACATTATTAAATAATACAGAAACTGGCGCGTCGACTACACGGCGGGGAATCTCCTTCAGGCGTTTTTTTACAAAGCCGGGGATTCATCCCTTCGATGAAATTGAATGGGAATTGCGCACAGCTTCCATTCAGAATGAGAAGGGGAAAACAATCTTCGAGCAGCGGAATGTTGAGGTCCCGAAAGACTGGTCCATGACGGCCACGAACATTGTCGCCTCCAAGTATTTCCATGGAAAGATCGGCACTGCGGAGCGCGAGTCGAGCGTCCGGCAACTGGTCAGCCGCGTGGCGGATACGATCACTCAATGGGGTCTAGAGGATGGTTACTTCAAGACCGGCGAAGATGCTCAAGTTTTTCGCGATGAGTTGACGCACTTGCTGGTGCGGCAGAAAGCGGCCTTTAATTCGCCCGTCTGGTTCAATTGCGGCCTTTGGCACAAGTACAAGCGAAGTTCGAGGGGAACAGGGTGGTATTGGGATTCGGCAAGCAGCAATGTTCTGAAAGAAACGGAAGCTTATCGCCATCCGCAATGCTCGGCGTGCTTCATCAATTCCGTTCAGGACGACCTGGAAAGCATACTAACGCTGGCGAAAACGGAAGGCATGCTCTTCAAGTGGGGGTCAGGGACCGGAACGAATCTCTCGCCGATCCGGTCATCGATTGAAACGCTCTCAGGCGGGGGAATCGCCTCGGGGCCGCTTTCGTTCATGAAGGGCTATGATGCATTTGCCGGGGTCATCAAAAGTGGCGGCAAGACACGCCGCGCAGCCAAGATGGTGATCCTCAATATCGACCATCCCGACATCGTTGATTTCATCGAGTGCAAGGCGAAAGAGGAGCGCAAAGCCTGGGCGCTGGTAGATGCCGGTTATGATTCATCACTCGACGGGGAAGCTTACAGTTCGATCTTCTTCCAGAATGCCAACAACAGCGTTCGCGTGAGCGATGACTTCATGAAAGCTGTGGAGAACGATCAGGACTGGGTCACGCGCAAGGTGACGACCGGCGATCCGGTGAAAACCTATCGGGCGCGTGATCTGATGCGCCGGATTGCCGAGGCGGCCTGGCAATGCGGGGACCCCGGATTACAGTTCGACACCACGATTAATAAGTGGCACACGTGCAAGGCTACGGCTCGCATCAACGCCTCGAATCCCTGTAGCGAATATATGTTCCTAGATGATTCCGCCTGCAACCTGGCGTCGCTTAATCTGATGAAGTTTATGGGGCCGGACGGCAAGTTCGACGTCGAGGGGTTCCGGCACGCCGTGGACATCATGATTACGGCACAGGAAATCATTGTGGATAATGCCAGCTATCCCACGGAAAAGATTGCGCGCAATTCCCATGATTTCAGACCGCTGGGTCTCGGGTATGCCAATCTGGGCGCGTTGTTGATGGCCAATGGCTTGCCGTACGACTCGGATGCAGGGCGCGACTTCGCCGCGATTATTACCGCTGTGATGCACGGTCAGGCATACCTGACATCCTCACGGATTGCAGCCGAAATTGCGCCTTTTCCGGGATATGCCGTCAACCGGGATTCGTTCCTGGAAGTCATTTCCATGCACCGTAATGCCTTGAATGCCATTAATCCCCGAAACGTACCCGAGACGCTTTGGGAAGCAGGGAAAAAGATTTGGGATGAATGTCTGCAAAGTGGCATGAAACACGGCTACCGTAACGCGCAGGTTACGGTGCTCGCGCCCACGGGAACGATTGGCTTTATGATGGATTGTGACACGACGGGCATCGAGCCGGATCTGGCTCTGGTAAAGTATAAGAAGCTGGTGGGTGGCGGCCTGATCAAAATCGTCAATAACGTCGTGCCGTTAGCCCTACTCAAACTGGGTTATAGTGATCAGCAGGCGGCGGAAATCGTGAATTATATCGACCAGCATGGTACGATTGAGGGCGCGCCGCATTTGCAATCCGAGCATTTGCCTGTCTTTGATTGCTCCCTGAAACCGGCGAATGGCAAGCGGTCTATTCATTACATGGGACACATTCGCATGATGGCGGCTGTGCAGCCGTTTCTTTCCGGTGCGATTTCGAAGACCGTAAATATGCCTGAAGAGTCTACCGTGGAAGATGTTGCGAACGCCTATATGGAAGCCTGGCGGCTGGGCATTAAAGCCATCGCCATCTACCGCGATGGTTCAAAGCGCAGCCAGCCTCTTAACACCTCTGACGCGAAACCTAAACAGCAGGCGGCGAAGAAGGCGGAACCGGCAGTCGGGAGAGTTGCGGAAGCGCCGGTCACAAGGCCCTCGGAGGCTCCAAGACCGTTCCGCCGCAAGCTCCCGGATGAGCGCCGAGCGATCACCCACAAGTTTTCCGTGGGCGGACATGAAGGATATCTGACCGTGGGTCTTTATGACGATGGCATGCCGGGCGAAATTTTCATCACCATGGCGAAAGAGGGATCGACGGTTTCGGGTCTCATGGATTCGTTCGCCACGGCCGTGTCGCTGGCGTTGCAATATGGCGTGCCTCTGAAAGTGCTTTGCGATAAATTCAGTCACACGCGGTTCGAGCCGAGCGGCTGGAGCAGCAACCCCGAGATCGGCTACGCAAAGTCGCTGATGGATTACATTTTCCGCTGGATGGCGCTGAAGTTCCTGCCCAAGGATGCCCAGCCGCAGGAAAGCGCGAGCGTGACCACTCCGAACGGAGCAGAAGTGGCTAAAGCGGCAGAACTTGCGACGCAGTTTAGCCAGGCCGCCGCCAAAAAACCTGAATCGGCTGAGTCTCGCGTCACCCAGCCACAGCTTGCTGGCGTTGTGCACGAGGACGATGCCCCCACGTGCTCTGATTGCGGCGCCCTCATGGTGCGCAACGGCTCGTGCTACCGCTGCATGAATTGCGGAAGCACCAGCGGATGCTCGTGATGAGAGAATAGGCAGAAGACGGAAAGCAGAAAACAGAAAACAGAAAACAGGAAGTAGATAAAGAGCGGTCGGTGCTTTTCTGATTACAAGCTTTGGCATCTGAAATCTTTGGTTTACGATTTTAGTGAGTGGCGTAGTGTAAACATCGCGAAGCGGTCTCCGTATTAGCGGCTTAGAGTTTCAGAGCTTGCTTGAGAAATTCCCCGAGGGGGACAGGAGGTAAGATTGAATAATTCCCCCATTCCGAAAAGACTATCAGTCGATGTCCGTGAGGCCTTGCATGCCATCTGTTCCACGGGCAAGGGGCGTTGCTGGTATTGCGATCTCAAATTGCCGGAGGAATCCAAAGCCGTGAGCGAAGGCTGGGATGTGCAAAGGATGGAGGATCATCCGGTGGCGAGCATTATCCTGGTTTGCCCTGAGTGCCTCGGACGGCAGGATCTGCCAGAAGAGTCCCAGCCCCCAGAGCCTGCGCTGGCAGTCGCATTTGCCCATCGGCGGCCTCGCACAATTTAGAGATTGGTGAACTGGGAGCCTCAGGATCGATTTGAAAAGTTCACTGTTAATGCCTCCCGTAGGGAAAAAACGCGAGTCTCTTGTTACAGTTATCCAGCGAAAGCCCAGAACTTCTTTCACATCCGGATTGCGAAAATTCCCCGCCTTAACGCCCCCTTATATTGTTCCCGGTGCGTTTTCAGCGAGCGAGGTTTTAGGTTGCGATGTCTAAAAAGGAGGGACCTTCTTCCAATCCATACGCGAAGCTCGCTTATAATAACGAGCGATTCCTCTCCTCGCCGGAAGCTCGCACCATCCGAATCCTCTCCGAATATCTGGAGCCCCAGGTCCGGCTGCGGCGCGCGGGCGTACAAAACACTGTAGTTCTTTTTGGTTCGGCGCGCATTCTTCCGCGCGACGTCGCTCTTAAACGCTTGCGGAAGCTTGAGAGTTCCGGGGACGGGTCGGGCATCAAACCCGACGAAGAGCAGCTTCGGGCTGCTCGGATGGCAGTGGAAATGTCACGCTATTACGAGGAAGCTCGAGAGCTTGCGTTTCTCATTACCCGCTGGTCGCAGGAATTGAATCGCGGCAGCGGCTTTCTGGTGGTTTGCTCGGGAGGCGGCCCGGGGATCATGGAAGCGGCCAATCGGGGAGCGTCTGAAGCGGGCGGCAAGTCAATCGGATTAAATATCATGCTACCGAAGGAGCAGGCGCCGAATCCGTACGTAACACCAGAACTCTCCTTTACCTTCCATTATTTTTTCATGCGCAAACTCTGGTTCGCCCAGCCCGCCAAATCCCTCATTGTCTTTCCCGGCGGATTTGGCACGATGGACGAACTCTGGGAGTTTCTGACATTGGTCCAAACCGGAAAGATGGGTCATCGAGCTACCATTCTGCTTTATGGCTCCGCTTACTGGAAGCGCGCAATTAATTTTGAATGGATGCGCGAGACCGGAACTATCGACGACAATGACATGAGCCTAGTTCACTATGCCGATAGTCCACAGGAAGCTTTTTCAATTCTCAAGGAGAATCTCCGACGAGATCGAACCTTGCGGTCAGCCTTCGCCAGACGGTTTTTCTGACCAAGGCTCGGCCATCAGGAAATTTGATTCTTTGCGAAATCAGCTAACTTCGCCACCGCAATGTGACAGGGCCGGAAATAGGGTGCCTCATAGGCTGTCCGGTGCGCTTGGATTCAAGATACGCCTGCTTCAATTGAAAGTACCACTTCGCCGGGCGATCCGCATCATCAATAAGCATCAGGCGGGGATTGTATTTCAAACCTTCAGACTGCTTCTGCATCGTCCGTTGATCCTGCCCGATGAACATGCGAGCAAAAATGCGGAAGATGGAAACCATAAAAGGGACATGACGAAAGACGTTCCATGCGGCACAGAAATCGATGCGGCACTCGTTGGCCGTGATCGGGGTGACGGTAGCACGGCTTGAAAACCAATTATCGCCGCAGTGAATTTGCTCAAAGCGCATGTTCGGCAGCACAAATTCGATGGTGGTCGTAATCGGCTTGCCATAAACTCCCAACAGTTTATAGGCGGCGCTGTTGGCGGAGGGCTTGTGCGCTTGAATGCGGAACCCATTGGGGATGGGCTCAAAGGTCTTTTCCTTCTGCTGAATGCTGCGGCGTGTCCGCCACCACCACGCCTGATGGACGAAAGGACCGTGGGCTGGGTCCATCAGTCCGATGATCCCGTGATCGACGCTGACCGGCAGGTTGGCGGAGAGGTGTGTCAAGCGATATTGAGAACTGAAGACCGGAAGTCTGGGCGCTGGAGGTGCGGGCTCGTCGCGCCTTTCCGAGTCGGGCATGTAGACCCAAACGTAGCCATCCTGATCTTCGGCAGGGAAGTGAACCGCATAGATGCGCTCCACTTTGAGCTTATCGCCAGTCACCCAGGAGGGAATCTCGCGGCACTGTCCACTATGCACGTCGAACCGCCAGCCATGATAAGAGCATTCCAGGTGATGGCCGTCGAGGCGTCCGTAAGAGAGCGGCATGCCTCGATGCGGGCAGCTATCACGCAAGGCGAATGGGCGGCCCTGCGCGTCGCGCCCGATCACCAGAGGCATGCCGAGCAGCATGGCCTGACGCATCCTTCCACAGGGAACGGCGGTGCTGAACAGAGCTGGATACCAGAATCCCCGCAGCATTCCTGCGTCAGACTGTTCGGCGGGCAATGAAGAATCCGGTTCCATGAATCATCCCAGCGAGTATTATAACCACGGATGCCCAAAAGACGGATACCGAGTCCCACCGGGCATGGTCTCGGACGCGGTTGAAAGTTTTAACGAGCGTCAGTAAAATGAAAGTGTTGTCTTCACTTCCGAACCGTTGAGGGTTCCAAACCGTATCCATATTCCGAGAGGAAAATCTATTCGATGAAGAAGGATATTCATCCCAACTATCATGACGTGACTGTCGTCTGCGCGTGCGGAAATACTTTTAAAACTCGTTCAACCTACAAGAGCGATGTTCTCCATATCGAAATCTGCTCTCACTGTCATCCATTTTTTACCGGAAAGCAGAAACTTGTGGATAGCGCGGGCCGCGTCGAACGTTTTCAGAAGAAATTTGCGAAAGCTCGCAAGCCAGTCGCCACAGAAGCTAGCTCTTCTTAAGCTCCAGACTCCGCACCTAAGCTGAACCTTTTTCCCGTCTCTCAGTGAGCTCGATGTGAAAATCAGGCTCGCAGTGGATAATCAGAGCGCATGACACGAACAGAGTTGCTTACCTTCCTGACGAGGCATCGACTTGGAGTTTTAGCAACCGGGTCACCTGCAGGTGATCCGGGAACAGCTGTTGTCAGAGTCGCAGTCACTGACGAGTTAGAATTGATCTTCGATACGATCGACACAACACAGAATGTGCGAACCTTCGCAGAAATCCTAAAATCGCGTCCGTCCCAACTGGGTCCGATATAGCAGCGTCAATGAGCCGGTGATCCGCATTGAATTCGCCCAGGATAAGCGGAACGCGTGAATATTCAAACTCCTGCAAGGCAGCGTATATTCCCAGAATCTCGCCAACCATGACGACATCCTCTAATCCTTACCTCACCAAACCGCGAGTTTATCTGTTGGGCCGGCAGACCGTTGTCCAGGAGGAATTAGCCCGCTTCCTGAATGATGAAGGATTGACATTCACTACAGATACGCTAGTTGCCGCCGAGATGTTAAACGAGATTGCGGGCCGCACCTGCTACATGTCTTTTGGCAAGGGCCGGAAGTCCAACCAGGAGTATCTGGAAAATATACTGAGTTCCAAGCATGGGAGCGTGCTGGAACATGCCGTCTGGAACCTTCTCATTACGGGTGTCAGCCGCTCGCTCACCCATGAACTGGTGCGGCACCGAGCTGGATTCGGATATTCCCAACTCTCTCAGCGCTATGTGGACGAAAGCGACGCGCGATACGTGGTTCCCCCGCTTTATCAGGAAAATGACGCTCTGCGAAAGCAATGGGAGCAGACGATTGAGTATCTTCGCAAAGCGTATGCTGACCTGGCGGAAGCCACGACGCAGTACGTTCAGCAGAAGTTCCCCGAAATGGCCCCCCGCGACCGGCGCAAATGGGCGCGGCAGGCTGCGCGGTCCATCCTACCGAACGCCTGCGAAACGAAAATCTTTGTCACGGGCAATTCGCGGGCGTGGAGGCACTTTCTGGAATTGCGCGGAAGCCCTCATGCGGATATGGAAATTCGCCTTCTGGCGGTTGAAATTTGCCGCGTGCTTAAACGAGAGAGTCCCAACATCTTTGCGGATATTGAGTTAGTGGATGAGCCTGACGGCGCCCCTTCCATTCGTGTCCTCCACTCCAAGGTTTAGAGCGTCTCGAACAATTCGCCAGCGTCTGAATTCTTTCATCGAAGAGTGCGAGAATCCTTGCTGCTTATCCATGTTAAGGCGGTTAATCGCCGGCAATGAAGCCGCTCGATTCCATAACCCTACATCTCAGCCGCTTTCCGATAGCGATCCAGATTTTCCTGGAACAGGCGGTTTTGCGGATCAATCTGCAAGGCCTTGGCTTCCACCTCCGCTGCAAGCTTGAATTTGCCATTGGCAGAAAGCGCTGCGGCGAGCGTATCAATGAAGTCAGGCTGTTTCCAGCCGGTGAGTTGAACCGCGCGGAGTGCGTGTTGAAGGGCGGCGCGGGGATCGCGATACCGGGGATTATCCGTGGTTGCCAGGAGCCAGGCCAGATTGTTGTGAGCGATTGAGGAATTGGGCGCTTTCTTAAGCACTCCCTCGTATTGGCGGATCGCATCCGGATCAAGCTTGAGACTCGCGTAAATATCTCCAAGCGCTTCCTGTGTACTCACATCCTGCGGCAGCCTTTTTTGAGCCGATTCGAGTATCTGCCGCGCTTTAACAAGCTCGCCCTTCCCCTGGTAAGCTGCTGCGAGACGGAGCGTATCTTCCGGAGAATAGGGATTGAGGCGAAGAGCTTCTTCCAGTTCTCGAATGGCGGGGGCATATTGCTTCATCCCAAGATATAAAGCCCCAAGCCCTTCATGCACGCGGAGGTCGTGTGGAGCGATTCGTCGGGCTTCTTCAAGGAGCGCCAGCGCGCGGTCCGGCTTATGAGCAGCCTCCAGGCTCGCACTATCCTTAAGCAGTCTTGTGATCTGTTGTGTCTTTAGGTAGTGATTGGCGGTCGCGCCCATGGCGACGGCAACCAGTATGACAGGCAGTGCGAGAATCGGCTGAGCGGAATGTCCGAGGGGCACGGTTGCCCGGGTCTCAAGGCGTGCCGGCGGGATAATCCAAGCCAGAACAAGCCCCGTAAGCAATCCACCCAAATGCGCCCAATTATCGATATGGCGGACGAAGTGGCCGAAAATCAGGTTGGTCACAATCACCAAAAGGATGCCAATTCCGAAAACGTTCTTCCACCCTCGCGGAACTGCTTCGGGATGAAGGAGTCCCGTCACCAGCATGGCTCCCGCGATCCCGAAAATTGCACCCGAAGCTCCGGCCGCGATGTGTGGGGATGCCTCCATCGAAAGTAGTGAGCCCCCCATCCCTGAGACCACATAGAGCAAGGTGAAACGTCCGTATCCATAGAGTGGTTCCAGAAAATTACCCAGCAGGTAGAGCGCGAACATATTCACGAACAGGTGAGCCCAGC
>Ga0070735_10001786_pt1 | contig 20169 bp, 12 predicted proteins | sample Coa_R1_FD_66443 | JGI IMG/M metagenome (GOLD analysis project Ga0070735, IMG submission 66443) | Surface soil microbial communities from Centralia Pennsylvania, which are recovering from an underground coalmine fire - Coalmine... | ecosystem: Environmental > Terrestrial > Soil > Unclassified ... | reverse complement strand
CTTTGCTTCGCGGTCCATTGTCCGATTCCGAGGTCTCGGCATACCGGGAGCGAGGATTCGCGCTTTCCAGGGGTATGTTCGACCAGGACGAGATCGGCCTCTTGCGCCGGGCGGCCAAGGAAGATAAAGCATTCGATGAACATGCTCTGGGGCGCCGGGACGGAGAGGGTGGAGAGGTTCGTTTGTCTTTATGGAATCATCCTGGAGATACGCTCTACGGAATGTTCGCCCGATGTGAGTCGATCGTCAATTCGGCGGAACTGCTGCTCGAAGGCGAAGTCTATCATTACCACTCCAAGATGATCATGAAGGACGCGAAAATAGGCGGAGCTTGGGCGTGGCATCAAGACTATGGGTATTGGTATCACAACGGCGTCCTCTATCCGTTGCTTTGCAGCGCCTTCATTGCCATCGATCCGGCTACGCCAGAAAATGGCTGTCTTCAAGTCATCGAAGGATCGCATCGTCTGGGGCGCGTGGATCATGTGCTGACCGGAGATCAGGCGGGCGCGGACATGGAGCGCGTCGAAGCAATTCTGGAGCGTCTTCCGCGGCGATATATTGAGATGGATCCAGGGGACGTTCTCTTTTTTGACTGCAATCTGCTGCATCGGTCCGATCAGAACAGATCGGAGGCCCCCCGGTGGTCGATGATCTGTTGCTATAACGCGGCCCGGAACGATCCCTACAAAGATTCGCATCACCCGCGGTACACGCCGCTCAAAAAAGTTCCGGATTCCGCGATTCGCGAAGCCGGCCTGCGGCGCTTTGCCGATTCCCGCAGCGATGTCGCATGGCTTGAGGATTCCGCGGATCAGAGCGCTCGCAAGCTGAAACCCCGCGCTGGCAATCTCTAGTGGCAAGGAGAAATTGGATATGAGAACTGGACGATTTTGTATCCTGGCGTTGCTGGGATTCGCGGCGTTTATCTCGGTGGCTATTTCATCGTATGGTCAATCCGATTACGGCTCGATCGTCGGATTTGTGAAGGACCCATCCGGCAGTGTGGTGCCAAAGGCTAAAGTCACTGTTAAGAACGAAGCTACGGGAGTGGAAAATCAAACGAATGCGAATGAGTCGGGTTACTATGTCGTTCCGAATATTCCCCCCGGCATCTACACGCTCACAGTGGAGTCCGCCGGTTTCAAAAAGTTCGAAAGCGCTCACAATAAGTTGGATCCAAACTCCACGCTATCGGCCGACGCGATACTTGCAGTAGGCACTGCCACTGAGACGGTGGAGGTTGTCGCTTCGGCTACACCCTTACAGACGGAGTCGGCCGCAGTGCAGAAGTTGGTTACTCGATCACAGATCGATGCGCTGGAATTGAACGGGCGCAACCCGATCTTTATGGCGTCACTGCAACCCGGCATCCGCAGCGCTTCAACGCTGGGCGATTTTAGCTTCAACTTGACGAACGGCGGCTATTACATTAACGGCGCCCGGCTGGAGGATACGCTCATCACGTTTGACGGCGCTCCGGCGACGCGCACGCGTGCCGACGATAGCAGTATAGGCGTGGCCGATGTGGATTCCACACAGGAGATTCAGATCCTGACGGCCGACTACGCGGCGGAATACGGCCGCGCTGCTGGGGGTCAAATCCGAATTATCACCAAAAGTGGGGGCAAGGATTTCCACGGCAGCATGTTTGAGTACTTCCGTAATTCCGCGTTGAATGCCAATACATGGACGCGGAATCAGGGTGTCACAACCAACTTCGCATCTCCGTTCCGGTACAACCAGTTCGGCTTCAATATTGGAGGTCCAGTGTATATTCCGGGAAAATTCAACCGGAACCGCGACAAGTGGTTTTTCTTCGTGGGAGAGGAGTGGGTCCGCTATCGTTACACCGACACGCAAACGCAGACGGTGCCAACGGCGCTGATGCGGCAAGGCAATTTCAGCGAACTGCTGGGACCGAACATCTTTTACAACAAACCTGAGGTCATCTACGATCCCTCAACCTGCCCGTCTGTGGGCGCTTCAACTTGCAGTCCGTTTCCGAATAACACGATTCCCGCCAGCCGCCTAAGTCATAACGGTCTTGCTATTATGAGCGCTTATCCAGGACCGACGTCCGGGTACTTGAGCGGTAACCAGAACTGGATCGCGCAGGCAGCCCACCCCATCAATCAGCGCAAGGATACGCTGTCTTCCGACTTTGTGCCCAGCGACAAGGATCGCATTCAGTTCCGACGTCAGAATTACGCTTACGATGAGACCATCCCATTCGACCAGGGATCGGGTCTGACCCCACGGCATATTATTCGTCCAAACCAGACGGAATCGGTAAGCTGGACCCGGACGATCAGCCCGACGCTGGTCAACGAGGCCCGCGCGACCGTGAGCCTGGATGACGCCTACAGCTTGGTCTTAACCAACGCGGCGGGTTTTGACCGGTCCCAGTTCGGTATCGACTACCCCTATTTGATTCCTGGAGGGAAGGACCTGCCCGGCAAGATTCCTACGGTCACGCTCACGGGCAACTTCTACAGCCTGGCTGGCGGCCCGTATCCGTCGCACTCGACCGGCCCCATCTACACGGCAGCCGACAGCTTAACCAAGGTTTGGGGAAATCACACGGTCAAGGTGGGATTCTACTTCGAAAAATCCGGCGAGAACGACAATGACCAAATCAACGTGAGCACTGTGCCGGGCGGCAGCAGCAACCAGAACGGCACGTTCCAGTTCAGCGATGCGCGCACCGGTTTGGGTGCTACGGCGGGCGTCTCTGTTGCCAATCTCGCGCTGGGGCTGGCCGACAGTTATACGGAAATCGGGCCGCGCGCATACACCATCTATCGTGGCTATTTATACGAGTGGTTTGCACAGGATTCCTGGAAAGTCACGCCAAAGCTGCATCTGGATTATGGTGTGCGCCAGACAATCACGGTGCCTTGGTCTGCGCTCTGGGGGAATCAGATCTTTTTCGATCCGACTTTGTACAATCCAGCAAACGCCGTACAAGTGGATCCGAAGACCGGCAACGCGATAACAGGAAGCGGCGACAGCTATGACGGGATGGTAATTCCCGGAAATGGATGGCCCAGCGATGCGGTTGGACATGGCGTGACAGCGGCGGCGACGAACCAATACAACAGCTTATTTCACGGCCTTCCGAGTTATTACGTGAATATCAACGCGCAGTTTCAGCCGCGGCTAGGCGTTGCCTATCAGGTTACGGACAAGACGGTAATTCGCACCGGCATAGGAAGATACCTGACGCGGGTGGGGGGTGGCGGAGGAGGCGGTGGCAATATTTTTCCGGGCGCCAATTCTCCTTTCCAGCCGTTTGTCACAGTCACGAACGTTTCCGTCGACAATCCTGGAGCCTCTCTGAGCGGCGCGGAACAAGCTCCACTCACGGTGACTACGCTGCCGCGCAACCTGAAGCCGCCTGAATCGTGGAACTGGAACTTCACCGTCCAGCGTGAACTCCTGTGGAAATCGGTCTTGGAAGTGGCTTACGTCGGCCGCCGCGGGCTGCACGAAGTACAATCGAGCGACATTAACCAGCCTGTCGCCGGCGCATTGCTTGCTAATCCCGGTGCTAATGTCAATTCTCTGAGACCCTATCAGGGCTTCGCTTCGATCCAGATGGAAACCAGTGATGCCAATTCCATGTATAACGCGCTTCAGGTCGCCTGGAACCGCCGTTTTGCGAGCGGTTTTGGTTTCGGTTTCTCCTATACGCTTTCAAAGAGCATGGACGGCAGTTCCACCTACAGGCAACTTGCTCCGGACACCTACAACACCAGCAATCTATGGGGTCCCTCCGAGTTTGATACACGCCACGCCGTGGTGATCAACTATGTGTATGCGCTCCCCTTCTTCAAAGATCAAACGACCGCGCGTGGAAAGCTTCTGGGCGGCTGGCAGATCAGCGGCGTGAACCAATTCCAGACGGGAACACCGTGCGGTGTGGGAAGCGCCAACGATTATGCCGGTGTAGGCGAAGTGGGCAGCTTTGGCTGCGGCAATGTGGGGCAATTCTGGACGATCAACGGCACTCCCAGAATCCTGGGGCAATTCGCCAATAGCGCCAGCAGTCCGAATCAGTATTTCGCGGTTGTGAACTCGAACGGGTCTCCGGTTTTCACTCCACCCGCCGCCGGCACGTTCAACCTGCAGCCCGGTGTCCGCGACTCGATACATGGTCCCGGCTTCCAGGACTGGAATCTTGGCTTATTCAAGAAATTCGCGGTGAACGAGCGTTCTGGTTTCGAGTTCCGCGCCGAGGCGTTTGACGTGAGCAATCACCCGAACTGGAGCGCGCCCAACTTCAATCCGACATCGGCCGCGTTCGGGAAGGTGACCGGTAAGACAAACCTCTCCCGGAACATCCAGCTTTCGCTCCGATTCTATTTTTGATAGTGAAACTGATTCGTAAGTGCTTGTGCAGAAGTAGTGTGTCTCGCGCGGCTAACTAACTCTGGACGGCGGTGAGGGCGGCGTCGGTGATGCTGGCGGGCGGCGGCAAGGCGACGATGCCGGAATCGGTTACGGTGTAGCCTTTGGCGCGATCCGCTTCCAGGTCGAATCCTATTACCGTCGATTCTGGAAGCACCACGTGGGCAGGAATAATGGCGCGTTGAATGCGGCTGTAGCGGCCAATTGACGCTTTCGTCAGAAGGATGGAGCCTTCAATGACCGAGTAACTGTTGACTCGAACGCCCGGCGACAGCACGCTGCGCATCACTCGTCCGCCCGAGATAATGCAGCCCGGTGAAACGATGGAATCGAGCGCAATCCCCATACGGCGGCCCTCTGAGGCAAAGACGAATTTCGCGGGCGGCTGCTGGGAGAGGGCGGTGCGAATGGGCCAGTGCTCGTCATACAGATTGAATTCGGGAGAGACCGATACCAGGTCCATATTGGCTTCGTAGTAGGCATCGAGCGTTCCCACATCGCGCCAGTAGAGGACCTTCTTGAAATTTAAATCCCGGAAATCGTAAGCGATCACTCTAGCCCCCGAGATCAGTTGCGGCAGGACATTCTTGCCGAAATCGTGCTCGGAAGCGGGGTCGGCCGCGTCGTTCCGAAGCGCATCCAGCAACACACGAGTGTTGAAGATATAGATGCCCATGGAGGCGCTCACCATGGCCGGATTGAAAACCGAGCGCGTGGGGTGGCCGTGCTTGGGTTTCTCCTCGAAGCCCGTGACGCGATAGTCGCCATGGATATCGGCGATGCCGAACCGGTGCGCTTCGCCGGGAGAGATCTGAATGGTGGCGATGGTGACGTCGGCGCGATGCGCCCGGTGCCAGGCCGCCATTTCCAGGTAATCCATTTTGTAGATATGGTCGCCGGAGAGAATGAGGACGAGTTCGGGATTTTCGACGAGAATGCTTTCAATGTTCTGGTAGACGGCATCGGCAGTGCCGAGATACCAGTCCTCGTGGACGCGCTTCATCGGAGGAATGACTTCGATAAATTCGTTCAGCTCGCTGGCAAAGATGTGCCAGCCTTCGCGGATGTGGCGGGTCAATTCGAGCGATTTGTATTGTGTCAGGACGAAAATTCTGCCGATACCTGAATTCAGGCAATTCGATAACGTGAAATCGATGATGCGGTAGGCGCCTCCAAAAGGCACAGCGGGCTTCGCGGTATTCAAGGTTAGGGGTGACAGGCGCTCGCCCGCGCCGCCCGCGAGCAAAATAGCCAAAGTGTTCTGCATTAAATTCTCTCCGCCTAAAACTTCTTTTTGCGAGACTCTGCCTGGTCATCTTACCTTCAGGATAACGCGTGAGCGAACGGCGGCAGCGTGTGCTTGTATTCTTCATCGACGAACGGTATTTTGGTACGGCAGCCTATGAACAAACTCCTTCGATTTTCACTGATGGCTTTCCTGCTGTTCGCGGCGGAAGGTTCGCGGCCTATTGCGGCCCAGGTAAAACAAGCGCACAAGACTGGCAACGTCAACCTTCGGGATCAGAGTCTGATTGAACGCGGCCGATATATTGTGGAGGGTGTAGCGATGTGCGAACGCTGCCATACGCAACGCGATGAGCACGGTAATCCCGACAGAAAACATTGGCTGATGGGTGGGCCTGTGCAGACGCGGCCAACCTATCCGTCGCCAAACTGGGCCGTAAAAGAGCCTCGACTGGCTGGCACGCCGCCGGGAACGGACGAGGAGATCGTTACTTTGCTGACGACCGGAATCTCGCGCACCGGCCGTCCGCCCGATCCGCCGATGCCGCCCTTTCGTATGAAGCGCGAAGATGCTGAAGCCGTCGTCGCCTACCTTAGGTCCCTGCAGCGGTGAATCGACAACAGCCGCGCTATACTAGATGAAATAGCCGAACATATTGTAAGGGAGGTGAGAGCCGTTTGGCTGAAGTCAACGTACAAGATGGCGAGACTTTAGAGAGCGCGCTGCGCCGATTTAAACGCAAGGTGCAGCAAGAAGATATTATTAAGGAGATTAAGCGCCACTCCTTTTATTTGAAGCCGGGCGAAAAAAAGCGGACCAAAGAAGCGCTTGCCCGCAAACGAAACCGCAAGAAGCGCAGCAAAGATATCGAGTAGACGCGCACAGGGCGGTAGGGCAGGCCCGTTCGCGGCTTGCCCCCACGTCCGCGATTTCTACTCGATGACTAACAACAGATCCTTCGCCTCCACCTTTTCACCCACCTGCACCAGCCGCTGTGTAACCGTACCGGAAACCGGGGCGTATATCGTCGATTGCATCTTCATCGCTTCCATCACCAGCAGCCGGTCGCCTTCCTTGACGGCCTGGTGCAGTTCCACGGCAATACTCGTCACTGCGCCGGGAATCGGCGCACCCACATGGCCGGGGATCGCCGGATCGGCCTTCACGCGCACTGGTCCGCTTGCAACCAGTGAGCGGTCGCGTACAGTCACCTCGCGCGGTTGACCATTCAGCTCAAAAAAGATGGTGCGCGTGCCGTCCGGGTGCGGCTCGCTTACGGCCAGGAATTTCACGATCAGCGTTTTGCCGGGCTCTAGTTCCACGGTGACTTCGTCGCCCTTCTCCAGACCGTAGAAGAACTGGGGCGTGGGCAGAACTTGCAGATCTCCGTAGGCGGCGCGCGACTTTGAAAATTTCAGGAACACGTCGGGATAAATCAGGTAACTCATCAGATCGGTGCGCGAACACTTGTGCCCCAATTTCTTCTCAAGCGTGGCCAGCGTTTCATCCAGATCGACGGGCGCCAGATGCTCGCCCGGACGGCCCGGCTTGGGTTTCGCGCCGCGCAGCACGACATTCGTAATCGCCTCCGGCCAACCACCATCCGGCTCGCCTAGTGAGCCTGAAAGCATTTCGGCCACCGAATTCGGCAGCGTCAAGTTGTGCGCTGGACCCGCGCGCTCCAGGTCTTTTACCGTCATGCCGTGACTCACCAGAAATAGCGCCAGGTCGCCAACCACTTTGCTCGACGGCGTTACTTTCACGATGTCGCCGAAGGCCATGTTCACGTCCGCATACGTGCGCGCAATTTCGCCCCAGCGAGGCCCCAGGCCCATCGACTCGGCTTGTTCCTTCAGATTGGTGTACTGCCCGCCCGGCATCTCGTGAAGATATACTTCGGCCGTGCCAGAGCGCGGCGCATTGTCGAAAGGCAGATAATAGGTCCGCACCACTTCCCAGTAATCTGAAAACTGGTTCAGTGCATCCACGTCCAGACCCGTATCCCGCTCTGTATGCGCCAACGCCGCGACAATGGAGTCGAGATTTGGCTGGCTGGTGGTGCCACTCATTGACGAGGTGGCTGCGTCGGCAATGTCCACACCCGCCTCCGCCGCCTTCAGCACGCTCGCGGAGTTCACGCCGCTGGTATCGTGGGTGTGGAAGTGGATCGGTAAGCCGATTTCGTCGCGCAAGGCCTTTACCAGCGTGTAGGCTGCATACGGCCGGCACAGACCCGCCATATCTTTGATGGCAAGCACGTGCGCACCCATTTTTACTAATTCCTTGGCCAGCCGCACGTAGTACTGGAGCGAGTACTTCTGCCGCGCTGGATCGAGAATGTCGCCCGTGTAGCAGATCGCCGCTTCGCAGATCCGTCCCGATTTGCGCACGGCCTCCATCGGGATGCGCATATTGGGCAGCCAGTTCAATGAATCGAATACACGAAAAATATCGATGCCCTGCGCGGCCGCCTCGGCAATGAATTCCGTCACCACATTATCCGGATAGGCGGTGTAGCCGACCGCGTTCGATGCGCGCAGCAGCATTTGAAAACAGATATTCGGAATCGCTTGCCGCAGCCGCGCGAGCCGCATCCACGGATCTTCGTGCAGGAACCGCAGGGATACATCGAAGGTGGCGCCGCCCCACATCTCCAGGCTGTACACCCGATGCATCCGATGCGCCACGAAGTTCGCGATGCGCAGCAAATCGTAGGTGCGCACGCGCGTCGCCATCAGCGATTGATGCGCGTCGCGGAAAGTAGTGTCCGTCAGCAGCAGCCGCCGCTCTGCGCGGGTCCACTCGGCGAACTTCTCCGGCCCCAACCGGTCGAGCAGTTGTTTGGTTCCCTCGGGCGGCTCCGTGTGAATTCGCTCCGGTACCGGAGCGGCCCGAAACGTGGCCGGGCGCGGCTTATTCGCAACCTCCGGATTTCCGTTGACGATGACGTCGCCCAGATACGACAGCAATTTCGTCGCCCGATCGCGCCGTGGCGTGAAGCGGAACAGGGCCGGGTTTTCCGCGAGGAAGGAAGTGGTCACCTGCCCCGATTGAAATGCTGGATGATTCACTACGTTTTCAAGGAACGGAATATTGGTCTTCACGCCACGAATGCGAAATTCGCGCAGCGCGCGATCCATGCGCTGGCACGCATGGGGAAACTCGCGCCCCCAACCCGTCACCTTCACCAGCAGGGAATCGTAGTACGGCGTGATCACGGCGCCGCCGTACGCCGAGGCGCCATCTAATCGGATGCCGAACCCCGCGGGCGAACGGTAGGTGTGAATCTTGCCGTAATCCGGCACGAAGTTGTTCGCCGGATCCTCTGTGGTCACGCGGCATTGCAGCGCGTAACCGTGCAACGGAATTTCTTCCTGCCGGGGCAAACCGATTTCGGAGCCGTGCAGCGCCTGCCCTTGCGCAATCTGAATTTGACAGCGCACAATATCGACGCCCGTCACCATCTCGGTCACGGTGTGCTCCACTTGAACGCGCGGATTCACTTCGATGAAATACCATTCGCCGGTATCGACGTCCACGAGGAATTCCACCGTGCCGGCATTATAGTAGTGAACCGACCGGGCGAGCGCCACGGCGGCGCCGGCCACCGCGCGGCGGATCTTTTCGTCGAGCCCGACGGCCGGAGCTACTTCCACAACTTTCTGGTGCCGCCGCTGCACGGAGCAATCGCGCTCATACAAGTGCAGAATGTTGCCGTGCCGGTCACCCAGGATCTGGACTTCGATGTGCCGCGCGCGCCGGATGTAGCGCTCCAGAAATACTGCGTCATTGCCGAATGCCGACCCGGCCTCGTGGCGGGCTTCCTCCACGCGGGCCGCGAGATCCTCAGGTTTCTCCACGACGCGCATACCGCGCCCGCCGCCGCCAAACGCGGCCTTTACGATCAGGGGAAAGCCGATGCGCTGCGCGGCTTCCTCCATGTGCGTGGAATCGGATACGGGCTCCGGGGTGCCTGGCACAATCGGAATCCCCGCGCGCTCTGCCATGTGCCGGGCGGCCGTTTTGTCGCCTAGCAGATCCAGCAGTTCGGCGCTCGGACCGATGAAGGTGATTCCTGCGCGCTCACACGCCCGGGGCAGTATGGGATTCTCCGCTAAAAATCCGTAGCCGGGATGAATCGCATCCACACCTTTTTCCGCCGCCATCGCCACGATGCCTTCGGCATCGAGGTACGCCTCCACCGGGCCCTTGCCTTCGCCGATCAGATACGCTTCGTCCGCCTTGAACCGGTGCAGACTCAGCCGGTCTTCCTGCGAATAGACCGCTACAGTGCGAATCCGCAGCTCGTTCGCCGCGCGCAGGATACGAATGGCGATTTCACCGCGATTTAGAGCAAGCAGTTTTTTCATGGACGACTGAGAGGAGCTCGGTCCGCGGGCTGCAAGTGCGGCGGACTGGACTCTCCAATAACGTCGCGCACAACGGAACCCGGCGGCAGCATATTTCCGATCCCGATTGAGGAGGCCGCGTCCTGTGCGCTCTCTCTAAAATATCACCTGGTTTATCCTCGATGGGAATTCTACAAAGCGAGAAGCAATTGCGGAGATCCAATTGCCGCAGCCTTTGAGGTAAAGCGCCCCTGACTATGGAGTCTTCCCCGTCGCTCCGCGGATCGTCGCCGCTGCCAACATCTGCACGTTCAGCGCGTATCCGCGCACGTTGTAGTCGTAGAAGAGGCGATACGAAAGGGCCGGTGGAATGAGGGCGGCGTTCGCTCCGTTGCTCGCGATCATTGCCTGAAACAGCCGGATTATTACACTTCTCGCTGCCTCTTTGCCGGCCCCAATAGTCATATTCGAGATCGCAAACCCTTGAATCGGAATTGTTCCGATGCCAACATGGGACGCAGTAGCCTGTGACACCCCCTTTAGGATGAGACGTAGTGTTTCAAAAGCTGTGCGGCTTGCTTGAGGAAAGGAGATCTGCGCGGATAAGATGGGAGTAACGGGCCGCAGGCTTCCCAAATTGTCCTTGAGCATCTCCGGCCAAAACGAATAGAGCAACGTCGCCAAGTTGCGAGTGAAACACCTGACCAGACGAAGATTTGTTCGCGTCCACGAATGCTAGCGATGCCTCTTGAGGCTCGGCGAGCGATCCGATTTTGGAATTGCTGGGCTGAACAGGTATGGTGGCGGAAAGTGGGCCGCCGCGAGGCACGATAATGTGGAAGTCGGGACCAGCGCTTGCTTGCTGACTTGGCGTTAGGACCTGATTTGTCACGTCCTTGAGGTCGGCCAGGTTCTCATAGGGACCGTCTTTTTAGTTGACCGCAAGCCCGATAATTTCTCAATTTTGTCACAGGCAACACTCAGCGGACAAGGGCCGTCGACGTCAATGTTAAGCTCGCAGTTTGCCCCCCGGGGCGCCTGCCAACATTAATAGCGCCATCACCAGCCGGCTTCTCATGAAATTGCAATTGTATGTCACTGTATTATCAAACAGCGCCTCATTCGTCAACTGGGGCGCGCTGTGTCATATCACGGAACAAACGCCGGATTCCTTCGTATACATGCAACGGAGGTATCTGTATGCGTTTCTCCAGTAACACGCGCACAACGGAGCGCGGCGGCGGTGTTTCCGGCCCGAGTGAGGACGCCGCCGCGTCCTGTGCGCTCCTCAGCAAACATCGCGCACAACGCAGCGGGCCGCGAGCGCCTTCTTCCATTAGCGGATGCGTCCCCCACCGTGCGCTGCCATACCGTTTGCTAACCGTGGTTGGCCTGGCGCTTTTACTGGCGGCCTGCGACGACTTCGATCCCGGCGGCTGGAATCGCTACCAGGAGGACTTTCATTTCAGCTATCCCTTGGCAGCCGGCGGCAAAATCGATGTCGAGAATGTTAATGGTGAGGTGGATATCTCCGGCTGGGAGAAGAACACCGTCGAGATCAACGGGACCAAATACTCGAACTCCAAATCGACACTGGACGGCATGAAAATCGACGTTGTTCCGGCCGCCGATTCCATCCACATCCGGACCCTTCCGGCCGTGCCCATCCATGGAGGCGCGGGCGCGCGCTACAGCATCCGTGTTCCACGCCACACCGTGCTGGAGCGCATCGTGAGTTCGAATGGCGGAGTTCACATTGACGATATTCAGGGCAACGCCAACGTCCACACCTCCAATGGGGGCATTCGCGTCGAGCGTCTGCAAGGCGATCTGGATGCCCAGACTTCCAATGGCAGGATTGAAGCACACGACACGCATGGCAATTGCTTCCTGCACACGTCGAACGGAAGAATCGAAGCTGAGGATGCCGGTAAGGGCGCTTTTGAAGCTACCTCGAGCAATGGTTCTGTTCATGTGCGGCTCTCGGAGCCGGACCCGGACCACCCGGTGAAAATCGAAACGAGCAACGGCTCCATCGATCTGGCACTGGAATCGGCCCGCGAAGTGCGGTCGAGAACCTCAAACTCCTCGATTACGCTGCACCTGCCGGAATCGCTGAACGCGCATCTCCGTGCGCGCACATCCAACTCGTCGATCAACTCGGATTTCGATGTCACCGTCCATGGCGGTACGTTATCCAAGCACAGTTTGGACGGCGATATCGGTAAAGGCGGCCCGCTGATCGATCTGGTCACCTCCAACGGCGGCATCAAGATCGTGAAAGAGTAGACGGCTGCGGCGCCCAAATTCAGAACTCACTGATTCTAAATCTTAAATACCCCCCAAAAAGCGGCGGCCGGAAACAGACGGCATGTTCCGGCATCTATGAGGCGAAAGGCAAAACTGCGGTCTCGGCGTGCCGCAGTGAGCTCCCGGAGATTTCGCGGAGGTGTTCCAGTATGGACGAAAAACGAGATCCGGACCGTCGAGAAATGCTGGCAGAGTTGGGGCTCGGCGGTTTTCTCGCCATGCAGTCCGGGGCTGCGGCGGCGAACGATTCAATGCCACGTAGAAAATTGGGACGCACCGGCGAAAGCGTGTCGATGGTCGGTTTGGGCGGGGCGCACATTGGAAAACCCAAGCTCAACGACAGCGAAGCAGTGCGAATTATTCGCACCGCTCTCGATCGGGGTCTGAATTTCCTGGACAATTCCTGGGATTATAACGGGGGCCAAAGCGAAATACGCATGGGCAAAGCGCTCCGGGACGGATATCGTTCAAAAGCTTTCGTGATGACGAAAGTGGATGGGCGGACGAAAGCCGAAGCTTCGCGGCAGATCGATGAGTCGCTGAAGCGCCTGCAGGCGGATCACCTGGATCTATTGCAACTCCATGAAATTATCCGTTTTGAAGATCCGGACCGGATCTTTGCACCCGGCGGCGCAATGGAAGCGGTGCTCGACGCGAAGAAAGCCGGTAAACTCCGCTATATCGGATTTACCGGACATAAGGACCCACATATCCATCTGTACATGCTGCACGTTGCATCCGAGCATGGGTTTCATTTCGATACGGTGCAAATGCCGCTCAACGTGATGGATGCGCATTTCCGAAGTTTCCAGCACCTGGTGGTGCCGGTGGCGTTGAAAGAAGGTATCGGCATCCTCGGGATGAAGAGCATGGGAAGCGGGGTCATCCTAAAAAGTAATACCGTAAACGCTATAGAGTGCCTGCATTACGCGATGAACCTGCCGACGTCAGTGGTCATCACCGGAATCGATAGTATGCAAATCCTGGATCAGGCCTTTGAAGCCGCTCGCACGTTCCGGCGCATGTCTCAGGAGCAAGTTGCGTCTCTGCTGGCAAAGACGGCGAAAGCTGCAGCCGAAGGCCAATACGAATTGTTCAAGACAACCGCACATTTCGATTCGACGGCAAAAAACCCGAAGTGGCTGGGCGAGGAATCCGATCGGACAAGAGAGTTGACGCAGGGTCAGTGAGGGTCTTCACGACGAGATGAAACTAAACGGAGCAGAGACTTGTCTACCGAGTGGACCAGGTAAAGGCATACGACCCAGAGGACGAAGACGTCCCGGCATTAGGGCCGCCTGAGTTCAAAAGATTACGCAGTAAACGCGTTGGAAGAAAAGAGGTATCGATACTATGAAAATTCAGAGAATGGACGATCTGTTCCTGGAACAGATCGAGGATCTCTATGATGCAGAACAACGGCTTGTAAAAGCGCTGCCGAAAATGGCTGATGCTTCCACCTCCCCCGAACTGCGGAGTGCCTTCACAGAGCATCTGCAACAAACACGGCACCATGTCGAGCGCCTGGAGCGCATCTTCACTGCGCTGGGTAAGAAAGCAAAGGGCGAAACCTGCGACGCGATGAAGGGCCTTATATCGGAGGGCGAAGATATAGTGAGCGATATTGAGCAGTCCGCCCTTCGCGATGCGGGCCTAATCGCCGCCGCGAACCGCGTGGAGCACTATGAAATCGCCGCCTATGGATCGGCGAAAACCTTTGCCCAGGTGCTGGGACACCAGGATGCGGTGAGGGAGTTGGAGGCAACGCTAGAGGAGGAAAAGCGCGCCGACGAAACGCTGACCCGCATCGCAGAATCCCGCGTAAACGAGCAAGCTTTGCGGATGGGCGCCGCTTCCTGAAAATGCGCTGAGCCGCTATTAGGTCCGCCCCGGATCCGCATTATTGGATCCGGGGAATCGGTTTCCGGGCCACCTGCAGAGTGAAACAGAACTCCTGCGGAGCGGCTCATCCGGCGAAGAGAGTAAATATCGAAAGGCGGATGCACCACCTCAGCTAATGCAGAGAGCCATATTGGCTGGAAAACCCTATCCCCAGGGGGCGACTTGGGACGGCGGCGGTGTGAATTTTTCCATTTACTCGGAAAGTGCTAGCGGGGTTGAGCTTTGTCTATTTGACGACCCTAAAACACCTTGCACAGAAACCATTCGGCTCACCGAGCAGGAGGGGCACGTATGGCACTGCTATCTTCCTGGAATTAAGCTGGGACAACTGTACGGTTTTCGTGTGCATGGTCCCTACGAACCGGAAAAGGGGTTGCGCTTTAACCCGGCCAAGCTGTTAATCGACCCGTATGCCAAAGCGCTGGCAGGACAGACCGATTGGAATGCCCCGGTTTTCGGCTACCCGTTAGGCGATCCAGAGGCCGACCTCAAAAAGGACGATCGAGACGATGCGGCAGCGGTTCCGAAAAGTGTGGTCACCGCCCCCAATTTTGACTGGCAGCACGATCATCCACCACAGATACCGCTCCACGATTCCATCATTTACGAGGTGCATGTCAAGGGTCTGACAATCTCCCATCCGGGCCTTCCGGAATCGATTCGCGGTACTTACGCGGGCCTTGCCCATCCTGTGATCATTGAGCATTTTAAAAAACTGGGCGTAACTGCCATTGAGCTAATGCCGGTGCATGCGTTCATCGACGATAAGCAACTGCTGGATCGCGGGCTCCGGAACTATTGGGGCTACAACACGATCAACTTCTTCTCGCCGGAAGCGCGATATTGCAGCGCTGGCGACCGTGGCGAACAGATCGGCGAATTCAAGACGATGGTGAAGAGCCTGCACCGGGCCGGTTTCGAGGTGATTCTGGATGTTGTATATAACCACACCGCCGAAGGTAATCAGCTCGGTCCAACACTGAGTTTCAGAGGCATCGATAATCCCAACTATTACCGCCTGGTAACGGACGACGCCCGGCATTATATGGACTATACGGGCACCGGGAACACACTGAATGTACGCCATCCTCAAGTTCTCAAACTCGTAATGGACAGCTTGCGGTACTGGGTTCTTGAAATGCACGTCGACGGTTTCCGCTTCGATCTTGCAGCGGCTCTGGCCCGGGAATTACATGAGGTCGATCGGCTTTCGGCTTTTTTTGACGTGATCAACCAAGACCCGGTCATCTCGCAGGTGAAGCTGATTGCCGAACCGTGGGATGTGGGTGAGGGCGGCTATCAGGTAGGCAAGTTTCCACCGCTATGGGCAGAATGGAATGGGCGTTACCGGGATGTCGTGCGGCGCTACTGGAAAGGCGACGATGGGCAACTGGCTGAGTTGGGATACCGCCTCACCGGCAGCAGCGACCTTTACGAGCGCGAGGGCCGCCGTCCGACAGCGAGTATCAACTTCGTCACAGCTCACGATGGCTTCACGCTAGACGATCTGGTCAGCTATGACAACAAGCACAACGAAGCCAATGGGGAAGAGAATCGCGACGGCTCGAGCGATAACCATTCCTGGAATCACGGGGCGGAAGGTCCTACGGACGACCCGGCCATTCTGGAACTTCGTGAGCGCGATAAACGCAACTTACTGGGGACGCTGCTGCTATCACAGGGCGTGCCAATGCTTTGCGGTGGCGACGAAATCGGCCGCACGCAGCGCGGCAACAACAATACCTACGCGCAGGATAACGAGCTGAGCTGGTTTGACTGGAACCTCGACGACCGCCGGCAAGCGCTTCTCACATTTACGCGTTTCCTGACTCATCTTCGCAAGCGTCACCCCAATCTGCACCGGAGAAAGTTCTTCCAGGACCGGCCAATCGATCCAAAAGCTCCCGATGGCCGCGTCAATGGCGAAGCCCAGAAGGATATTCTTTGGCTGCGGCCGGATGGCGAGGAAATGGCCCAGGAGGAATGGCACGCAGGTTGGATTCGTTCCTTCGGGCTGTTACTGAACGGCCGCACACTGGACGACATGGATGCGGCCGGCGAAGCGATCGTGGACGATACATTCCTGATTCTGCTGAATCCGCATCATGAGCCGATCCGGTTTTTCCTGCCGCAATGCCGCCCCGGGACTGGCTGGGTCGTCTGCTTCGACACCAGAAACTCGACAACGCGGAAGCGACACAGGCTAGTTGGACGGTCGTACAAGCTGATCGATCGATCCCTGGTGTTATTGCGAGAAGCCCCACTGGAAGAAAGCAAGCCTCCAGAGACCGCTGAGGCTCGGCAGTAGCTCTTCCGCCGCTTCCACTAAAGATACGTCTCTACCTTTGTGTTGATATCCGACAACAAGAAGCTGTATAGTGTCGGTTGTCGACACTATGGCACGCGAACAGAGACTCGATTTGCTGCAAGGGACGCTCGATCTATTAATTCTGCGGACTCTGCAACCTGGACCCATGCATGGTTGGGCCATCTCGGAGCGTATTCAACAGATCTCGCGCGACGTCCTCCAGGTAAATCAGGGTTCGCTGTACCCGGCGCTTCACCGTCTGGAGCATCAGGGCTGGATTAAGGCCGAATGGGGCATTTCAGAGTTAGGGCGCCGAGCGCGATTTTATAAGCTGACCGCCGCGGGACGAAAACAGTTAGAGCTCGAAACCGGCGATTGGGTCCGGCTATCGACTGCCATCAGCCGCGTGCTGGAGGAAGCCTAACATGAATTTTTACGACGTCTTCTTACGATGCAGGGCGATCTTCCAACGACACCGCGTAGAAGACGAACTCGAAGAAGAGGTACAGGCACACCTGGAGTTGCAGACCCGGAAGCATGTTGCCGCTGGAATGACGATTCAGGAAGCGCAGGCGAAGGCACGGCGCGAATTCGGCGCTATCGCGCTCGCTAAAGAACGCTGCCGCGACGAGCGGCGCACTGGCTTTGTCGATCACTTTCGCCAGGACTTTCGCTACGCAGTTCGCAGCTTGCGAAGAGATGTGGTCCTCACGCTGGTGGCGTTATTCACGCTCGCAATTTGCATTGGCGCGAACACAACAGTTTTCAGCATCGTGAATTCCGTCATGCTGCGCCCGCTTCCGTATCCTTCCCCGGAACGCCTGTATTGGCTGGGAGAACGGATGGGCCGTAACCGGGCGGAAACTACGATAGGAGCCGACTACTACAGCATCCGCGAACAAAATCGTGTGTTTGAGGATGTAGCGGCATACGGCACGCGCACGCTCAACTTAACCGGAGTAGAAAAACCGGAGCAACTCGACACCGCACTCGTGTCGCCTTCATTTTTTAAAGTGTTGGATTCGCAGCCGCTTTTGGGGCGGGTTCTGGCCGAAGACGAACAAGGCGTAAAAGTTCCTCACATCGCGATTTTGAGCTTTCGCTTCTGGCGATCGCATATGGCGAGCGATCCCCGCGCCGTCGGGAAAACGATATCGCTCGACGGTTTTCCGTATCTTGTGATTGGAGTGATGCCGCAAGGTTTCGATTATCCCAAGGGCGCCCAAATCTGGAGGCCGCTGTCCATGGATGAAAGAAACGAGCAGCCGAGACGTGTGGATCGGCCGATGCACATCGTACGTATGATTGCAAAACTCAAGCCGCATATTTCTGAGCGGCAACTCGACACGGAACTGTCTCGTTTGACGGCTTCGGTCTATCGGGAATATCCCAAGGAGTTCGCCAGCGCAGGTTTTCTGGAAGGGATGAAGATCCTAGCAACTCCGCTGCAGCGGCAAATGGTGGGAGATCTTCGGCCCGCTCTTCTGATATTGAGCGGAGCGGTGGGCCTGCTGCTGCTGATCGCGTGTGCCAACCTGGCAAATCTTCTTTTGACTCGCGCCACTGCTCGTCAGCGGGAATTGGCGATGCGAATGGCGCTCGGTTCAGGAACTGCGAGGATCGTGAAACAAGTGCTCACAGAAAGCCTGGTGCTGGCGCTGCCTGGAGGCGTAATGGGCGTGATTATCGCACTCGTGGCTGTTACGGTGTTGAACGCGTGGAAGCCGTCGGTGCTGCAAAACTATCCGCCTCTGATGCTGGATGTAAATACTTTGGCATTCAGCTTTGGGCTGACGTTTCTCACTGCCCTGATTTTTGGTATGGCTCCGGCATGGACAGCGGGCCGGATTCGTATTCAAGAGGCGTTAAAATCGACGGGTCCAGTGCATACCAGCAGTCGGTCAGCCACCCGGATACGGCATCTGCTGATTGTCATTGAACTGGGAGTAGCGCTGATGCTGCTGATCGGCGCAGGATTGCTCGGCAGGAGCTTCGTGAAACTCGCGACGACGAATCTGGGATTTCCTGCCGATCACTTGCTCACGCTTCGCGTGAATCTCACAGGTGGCCGTTACGCGACGCTCGTAAAGCAGAAACAGTTTTACGACGAGGTGCTGGGAGCCGTGAAGCGGTTGCCTCAAGTGAAGGAAGCGGCCTTTTCATCGGACCTGCCGTTGAGCGGCGACGACCGTTTCTACTCAGGAGCTAAATTTGAAATAGCCGGACATCCTCTGCCGATGGCTCAGCGGCCCCAGGCGGGAATCACGGTTGTCAGCCGGGAATTCTTTAAGACTATTGGAATTCCCCTGCGCGCCGGCCGGCTCTTCGGTTTGGAAGACACCGAGCGCTCACGCGATAGCATCGTCGTGAATGAGGCTTTCTCCAGGAAGATCTTTCCAGCGGAAGACGCCTTGAATCGCCAAATCGTCATAGGTCCGAACAATCCCGTGAAGTGGAGAATTGTAGGCGTGGTTGGGAACGTTCAAGGAGGACAACTGGGAGCGGAACCTTTGCCTTTGATCTATCGTTGCCTTTGCCAGGGGAGCGGCGCAGAACTCTACCGCACCGGGCTGGTTGTTCGCACGATTCGAGACCCGCATAGTGCGATCGGCGCAGTAGTGGCCCAGATCCACAGCGTAGACCGCGATGAGCCGGTATTTGACATAAGGTCAATGGAGGAGCGATTAGCCGATTCGCTTGCTCCCCGGCGGTTTTATTTATTGCTGATTGGAACATTTACCGCGATTGCCATCGTGTTGTCGGCGGTGGGTGTGTTCGGGGTACTCTCTTATTTCGTGATCCAACGAAACCGGGAATTCGGCATTCGCATTGCCATCGGAGCGCAATCGGCACATGTGCTCGGTCTGGTGCTGCGCGAAAGCGCCATGTTGGCCGCGCTCGGAATAGCAATCGGACTCGCTGGAGCCTGGGGAGTGACGCGTTACCTGGATTCGATGCTCTATGGGGTGACAGCCTTGGACAGCCTGACGTTCACCTCCATGTCGATTCTGCTGACTGCGGTTGCGATCTTCGCTTCCTTGATACCGGCGATGAAAGCCGTGCGAGTCGATCCGGTGATTGCGCTTCGCGAAGACTAATTAATGATGGGTGCACTCGCTTTCGTGCTCCAGAAGCCAGCGCTTGCGCGCGATACCGCCACCATATCCGGTGAGCGAACCATTCGATCCGATCACACGGTGACAAGGTACGACAACTCCAATCGGATTTGATGCGTTGGCTAGCGCAACAGCCCTGATTGCGGTAGGGCGGCCGATTCGCGCGGCAAGCTTTGCGTAAGAAATCGTGGCGCCGCAGGCGATTTCCCGCAGGGCGCACCACACCGCGCGCTGAAACGGCGTACCAGCTGTTTGCACCGGCAAAATGTCTATTGCCGTAAGCTCTCCCGCAAAGTACCTTCCGATGGCATGCGTCATGCCACTCGGATTGCGAGCGGGAGTGAGCGCAAATCCGTTTTCACCATAGTGAAGCCGCAGGAGACGTTGCATACGCGATTCGTGGTCTGTCCAATCAACCGCGCGCAAATTTCCGTCCTGGTCCACTACGACCACAATCTCGCCGATGGGCGTACCGGTTCGGTCAATCGATAGCTGTAAGACTTCACGCATGCGCGCTCCTGATAA
>Ga0070735_10001785_pt1 | contig 20176 bp, 10 predicted proteins | sample Coa_R1_FD_66443 | JGI IMG/M metagenome (GOLD analysis project Ga0070735, IMG submission 66443) | Surface soil microbial communities from Centralia Pennsylvania, which are recovering from an underground coalmine fire - Coalmine... | ecosystem: Environmental > Terrestrial > Soil > Unclassified ... | reverse complement strand
CCATTGCCAAACTCATACTCATGCGCGATCGCATCGACCACTGGATACAGGCTATAACCATCCGCTCCCACGCGCACCGCTTCTTCTTCAATCCCTGGATAAATCTCGGGAATAATCTTGATCTGAGGGTTCACTGCCTTCGCTGTGTCCCTGATCTCATGCAGAAAATCCGTGAACGTCTGTATCCGAAACTCCACCCACTTTCGAAAGGCCGGATCCGAAAAGTCTCCCAGTTTCAGATCATGCTTCGCATCGAGCCCAGTCTGCTTCTTGAAAGCGGCCACAGTGTAGTCGTCGAAACTAGCCCACGTGTCTTCCCAGCCCTCGAAGTGCGTCATCCAGTACGGAATATCGATATAAATTCCGTCCATCCCGGTGTGCGCGATCTGCCGCACGTGCTCCATGTAGATCTTCCGCCATTCGGGAGCATACGGGCTCACCCACACATCCTCATCGCCCGGCCTGATCCAGAACGCCGTCCCTCCGCCGAAAATCGCCGGCTCGCCCGTGATCTTTCTCTGCAGCCAGTCCGGATGATCCTTCGCCAGCGTGTGCGCCACCTTATCTCCGTGCGCCGTGATGCACTCCGTCCCTGCGATATAGACGAACGCATGGTTCCCGGCTTTGTGCGCCGCCTCGGCAACATCGCGAATTGCCTTCAGCTTCGCCTCCGGATGCAGAAAGCTCTCATACCGGCCTTCGATGTCGTTATCGACTTCGATCCCGTACACGTCGCTTTCCTGCGCACGCCGTACAATCTCGGCTGCATCCCCGCCTTTCAGCCCATACGCTCCGATCCGGACGAAATTCGTCCAATCCTGCTGATCGCTTTGCGCAGTCGCCGCCGCGCACATCACTAATGCTAAGAAAGCCCCCGCCCATTTGATCTTCATCTCGTGTCCTGTATCTCCCCCGGCTGCCCTCCCGGCACGCCGCCTGTCGTATCGTCCTCTCCGAGTCCGGTCGTCTGCCGCAGCGTCAGGCTCCCATCATCGTTCAGCTTTTGCCGGCAAGCCCAGCGCACCGGATATCGCTGCCCCTTCACTTCAATCTCCGCCTTCAACCGCAGCCCTTTCCATACCGTTCCCTTCGGCAGGGGAAACTTCGCCTGCCGCACTTTCCCCGGCAATGGATACGCCGCATCCAGACTCCCACCGGAAATCTCTTTTCCATCTTGATCGAACACCGAAACCCGCAGCACTCCCGGTACTCCGGCGATCCCGTCATTGACGAATCCCACAATCAGCCCCGGATATCCGCCCTCGTTGTAGGTCCATACCCACGACGGCCGCACGCGGTACCCAATCTGCCGCGCCAACCCGTCCAGCGCCTCAGGATATTGCCGGTAATAGTTCAGGATCCGGTCCGCCTGAATGCGGTGCCAATTCCACAGCGAGAAGTAGCACGCGCCTACATCCCGCACGTGATCGACGACGTTATCCGTGTACGTCACGCCTTCATCGAGCCTCAGGCTCTTCGGCGATCCGTCCGACATGCCGACTTCCACCGCACACCCGCACCATGGCGGACGATTGCTCAACTCCTCAATCTGTTCGTTCTCAATAAAGATCGTGTCCGTCCGCAGCCAGTTGCAGCTCCGTACCGTGCGGTCCAGCAGTTCCGAATTGCCCACCTTGCTGAAGTCCGGCTGCGTGTTCGTCAGCATCGGCGTCTTCTTCCATCGCTCCTGCTGATGCTCGAACATGCTCACAAATGTTTTTTCTGCCGTCACCGAGTCCGGGAACGGATTCGATTCCAGCGGCCACGTATGCCCCTCGCCCCAGAATCCGTATATAAAGGTATCGACGTATTCGACCTCGGGATGCCCGTCGTACGCGTCTGCCAGCAGATCGACCAGTTCGCGAAACGCCGCCTGGAACGCCGGATCGTCATAGCGCGGTTCATATCGCGTCCGCTTCAGCCAATCCCCAAGCTTGACCATCGGAATCTTTTCGCGCAGAAATGGCGGCAGCGGAGACTCCACAATATCCGGATTGCTCATCATCACCCGGAACCCGACCCGCTTCCCGCACTGCTTCGCCAGCGCAAACGTCAGCTTCCAGTGCTCACAAAAATCCAGCCGGCCCGGCTTCTGCTGCACGTCTTTCCAGTTCACCCGGATATACAGCTTCGTCCCGAGCGGAGTTTTCACCAGATTTTCGATCGACTGTTCCAGCGATTCGCTTTCCTTCTTTGCCGGACCGACTTCATCACAGACATACGTGATCAGTCCCATCCCGTAATTCGGCACCATCTCGCGCGATGGAGTCAGCGCCATCACCACGTTCCAGCTCGGATAGTCATCCGCCGAGAAGGGCCCCTGATAAAGCCTGTCCCGCACCGGAGGTCCGCAACCGAAATCGTATCGGTCAAAGTTATGCGTCGGAATATGCGCGGCCAGCGGTCGTGCGCCTAGCCCCGCCGCCAGAGTGATCGCGCCGCCAGCTTTCAGAAAGGATCGTCTTTGCATCAGTCAGAGCCTCGCATGCTCGAGCAGTCACACGAATCCCGCCATCGCCCCCAACATGGATGAAACCAGCGACGTCAGAACTCGAATCTCAATCCGAACTGGAAGAAGCGCGCCGTCTCTCCTCCGGCGGGGCCCCCAATCGTTCCGAAGAATGGATCACCCACGGCGGAATCCGGCTGCCCAAAGCGAGGGTGGTTAAAGAAGTTAAACATCTCTGCCCGCACTTCCAATCGCGTGCCTTCCTTGGGCACGAACGATTTGTAGAGATTCAGATCCACATTGTGGATTCCATCCACCCGCAGGCCCGAAAAGTATCGTGGAGCATTGCCCGGAACCTGGTCACCAGGATCTCCGAAGCAGCTACTGTTGAAATAGGACGGCGCGCCAGTCGCGGAGCCCACGTTTTCCCACTGCAAAGCGACCGCGTGCATGCTGATGCCGGACTTCAGTTGCGGGCAGAGAACCTCGGGGCGTTGCGTGCCGTTGGCCAGACGAGCATTCGCCATGGCGAGCGCCATCGGCTGTCCCGACTGTTCTGTGATCATGGTGGCGATCGACCATCCTCCGATCACGGCATCCAGACCGCGGTTCATATTGCCACCGATCCATTGCTGCCGGCCTATCGGAAGATCTACTACCACGGCCGCTGCGAGCCGCTGCGGGGTGTCGCTCGCTCCGATGCTATGCTCCCTGTTGAGCCGATCCAGTTGCTGCGGCAGGCCATTCCCAAGAGTACCGACCCAGTTGTTCCGGCCTGCCGAGGAATTGTCGGTCGCCTTGGAAATCGTGTAACTGCCATCGAAACTGATGTGGTGCGTCGTGCGCTTCTGGAAACGAATCTGGAGCGCGTTATACCAGGAGCTGGCTTCTTCGATCATCAGTCCCTCGAAGTCGCTGGCAAACTGCGGGTATTTAGTCAGCAAAGTTCCCAACGGCAGGACCGGTTCTCCGTAATTCGAATTCGGCTCATTGAAGCAGGGATTCGTGGCAGAAGAGACGCAGCCCGGGCTGAACATCGCCTGAAACGGATTGTTTACCGGCGTAGCTAGGAAGTTGCTCACGCAACCATCGTTTATGCAGGTCGGGTCCGTGGGTGTTACAGCCGCAGTAATCTGCCCCAGCAGCGCCGACGGGATATATGCCCGGTTGTTCGTTCCGGCCCATGGAAGATGAGTACTCCGGTTTGCGGAATAGTCCACTCCGAGGACAATTTGGCTGGGAAGCAAACGTTCTATGCCCAGATTCCACTGGTAGATTTCAGCATCCCGAGCTGCTGTAGTCCCGAGATCGTTCGGATTCTGATAGCCCCAGTTTGCGAACTGGCCGTACTGCGTGCCTTGCGGCCCGGTAAATCCTGATGGAAAAGGATTTTCTAAGGTCGCGGACTGCGTCGCGAAATTGTCGTTTGTAAAAAACAGGTTTGCCGTTTTGCGAAATGCCGAGCCGGGATACTGGAAGTTGGTTGCCGGGCTCATCCCGAAATAGACTCCCGCTCCGCCGCGCACAACCGTGTTCGTATCAAACTGGTACGCGAAACCGAGCCGTGGCCCAATGTCCTTGCGGTACGTGGGAATCGTTCTCATGCTGGGAGTGGCGAATTGGGTGGTCCCCAGCAACTGCTGCGTCGCCGGAAAATTCACTCCGACCGATTGCAAAGCCGCCTGGGCGCTGCTCTGATCCAGGGTGACGCCACTATTTGCGGTGAAATTGCTGAATTCAATCTGGTTGCCCCGCGAAGTGTAAGGCGAACTCCACTCATAGCGCAGCCCCAGATTGACCGTCAGCTTCGTGTTCACCTTCCAATCGTCCTGAACGTAGAATCCCGTCTCCAACGATCGGTTAGCCACCGATGGGGTGACTACAAGCTGACTGGTACCGTTGACGTTGTCGCCATAACCGAAAACCAGGCTCGCAAGCGGATTGCCCGAAGTATTTCCGGATGAGTCGAAGTCGCTGTTCGGTGTCGGAGAAGTAACGTTATCCGTGAACGTCAAAAGGCCGGTCGGATAATTCGGCTGCCAAAAATTGTTGTAGAAAACCCGCTGCTCCCCGCCGAACTTGATCAAGTGCGATCCTTTGGAAATCACCATCTGCGACGAGTAGCTAACCAGCGTATGGGCAAAGGTCGTGTTAATGCAGCACTGATCGTAGAGATTGTTCCACGGCAGATTTCCCTGCATTTGGAAGGTCGGCATCTTGTCGATCCCGTTCGCCTGCTGAAATACCGCCGGCAATCCCTGTGTTCCCGCCGGCAGAGAAGCATTGAAACTTGAGATTGTTGGGATGCCGGGCAGCGACAATTCGTGTACCCGGTCCAGTGCCACATGGTTTGTCCACACGATACGCGGGTTCAGCGTCCATGAGTATTCGAGCGAGGCGTTCTGAGCCACCGTCACTCCGCTCTTGATTCCGTCGTTATCGAAGCCATCACCGAGCGTGAGAGGACTCGTGAAGTTGCTCCATTCACGGCTGTAACGGGCGCTGAGGTGATGCTTGTCGTTCAGTTGATGGTCCACCTTGATATCAAATTGATAGTCGGGGCCGTTGGTCGTCGCGGTATAGTTGTAATTGCCGAATTCGTTGCTGTTACTTGGCTGCGGATAGAGATTGAGCACGGCCAATCCGATGGGATTAATTTCGGCTGCCGGAATTACGTTGGCAGGCCCTATCGCATTTCCGCTGCAGTCGAATCCCACCTGAGGCCTTATGACGTTGCTTGGCGTGCCACAATTTACATTTGGGTCGTAAATATTATTCGTGAGTCCCGAGAAGTCACCTTGCCTTTCCGCCATCGTCGGCACCGTCGCCAGGCCGCTCACAGCCGATGAGGAGCGAACTTTTTCAAAATCCACAAAGAAGAACGTGCGATCCTTTTTGATCGGTCCGCCCAGCGAGAATCCTCCTTGGTCGCGCCGGCTGTCGGGCTTAGGGTTCGGCACAGGGTTGCCCACAAAGTATTTGGGATTGAAAAAATCACGTGCATCCATCTGTGGCCGTTGCAGGAAATACCACCCGCTGCCATGGAGCTTATTCGTTCCGCTCTTCATCACCATGTTCACGACCGTACCGCCGTTGTTGCCGAACTCCGCCGAAAAGCTGTTGTTCTGAACTTTGAATTCCTGCACGCTCTCGACCAGCGGTTCGTAATAAACGTTGGAATTCCCGCCTTCGCCTTGTTCCGGTGCGCTGAGCAGAGAACCATCCAGCCGTACCTCGGCGGTCGCGTTGCGTTGCCCATTCGACGTGAAGTTCGTTCCAGAAGGGTAGTTGTCTCCCGCGCCCGATCCTGCTACCTCGGTCACGCCCGCTGAAAGGAATGTCAGTCCGAAGAAGTTGCGGTTCATTAGAGGGATTTCGTGAACGTACTCGTTGCTGATCTCCGTCCCGAGTGTTGCGCTGTCTGTATCGAGCAATGGTGCAGACGTCGTGACTTCCACCGTCTCGTTCACACCCAGCGGATGCAGCACGACGTCCACGCTCGTCTGCTGATCGACCTGCAGAACGACGTTTTGCGTTTCCGATACCCGGAATCCCTTGGCTTCGACCTTGATGGTGTACGTTGCCGGACGTAATCCGGTGAAAAAATACTCTCCGTGATCGTTCGTTTGGGCAGTTTGCGAGATGTTCGTACCCACGTTCGTGATGGTGACCTTCGCGTTGGTCATCAGAGCGCCGCTCTGGTCGCTCACCACGCCACGCACCTGGGCCCGATATGAGCCCTGCGCAAACACAGTTCCAGTAAACAGCAGAGTGACCAGACAAAGGGTGCTCACCACGAAAAAGAAATGCAGAGTGGGACGGAAGACACGCATGGCAGCCTCCACCAACGAGCTTTCATATTATTACGAGTTAAAACTATTACTTTCGTTTATGGCGAAAGTCAAGTCAATTCGCAGCAAAAGTGCAAGGTTTTCCTGCCGCTCCCCTGTGATTTACCGACCCTATCATCGTCGCGTGTAGTCCCGCTGTGTCAGGAATCACATCGGGCTGCATACCTTGCGCACGCCCAGCGAGAGCCCTTCGAACGCGCTTGCGAAACGTTGCGTACGATTACGTTAACTTGCGACGCCAAATCTGCTAGGCTGTCCTTTTTCTTAAAGGACTCGTCATGCCCCGATTGCTCCTGCGCCGCCTTTTCACCGCGCTTATTGGTCTGGCAACACTCTCGATTTCATCAGCCGCAACCGACGCGCCCGCAAAAGCGCAGCGTAGTGGCCACACCTTCACTCTATCCAACGGTGATCTCGCCGCAACCTGGTCGATCGCAGGAGAAACTCTTCGCTGGCGGGGTCTCACCAACGACTTTACCCATTCCGCCGTCACGCTCGACAGCAGCCCGTTCGAACTCCTCCCAAAAGAAGGAGCCGTGCTTCGCTCGGATGATTTCAAAATCGTTGGCCAGCCTGTCATCGAAGCGATCCCGGCGGCCACCGGCACATCGAAGGCAGCGGATCGCTTGCCCGGGTGCGAGATCCGTATCGAGTTTGAAGATGCTTCCGCGAAAGTCCATCTCACGTGGAAGGCGCAGCTCCACGACGGCGCTAACTATCTTCGCGAAGAGCTGACCATTCATCCTGATCGGCCACTTGCTTTGGCACAGATCGTTCTCGTCGACGCTTCTTTGCCCGGTGCCCAAGTCTCTGGCCAAGTGAAAGGATCGCCCGTCACCGCGGACACGTTCTTCGTTGGATTCGAGCATCCTCTCTCGGATTGTCGTGCTCGCTCTGATCGCGCGACGTGCTGGCTATCGCGCGAACTCCCTGTGCAGGCGGGACAGAGCGTCACCTACTCCGCCGTTTTCGGCGTGACACATCCCGGCCAGTTACGCCGCGACTTCCTTCGCTACGTGGAACTCGAGCGCGCGCATCCGTATCGCACGTTCCTGCACTACAACTCGTGGTACGACCTCGGCTATTTCGATCGCTACAACGAGCAGCAGGCCGTCGATGTCGTCAACAGTTTCGGCGAGCACCTCACCAAGGAACGCGGCGTCAAACTCGACAGCTTCATGTTCGACGATGGCTGGGATGAGCCCTCGACGCTCTGGCACTTCAATCCCGGTTTCCCGAATGGACTGACCCCGGTCACCGAAGCCGCAGCGAAATACAATGCTGCGCCGGGCATCTGGCTCTCGCCTTGGGGTGGATACGATGGTCCAAAAGAGAAGCGCATGGCGTCAGCGCACGCGCAGGGATTCGAAACGAACGAGGGTGGTCTTGCGCTCTCCGGCCCGAAATATTATCGCTACTTCCGCGACACCTGTTTCGCAATGATCGACAAGTATGGCGTGAACCAGTTCAAGTTCGACGGAACCGGCAACGCCAACGAAGTGATCAAGGGCAGCGAGTTCGACAGCGACTTCGACGCCGCCATTCACCTCATCGGCGAGTTGCGCGCGAAGAAGCCGGATATCTATATCAACCTGACGACCGGCACATATCCTTCACCATTTTGGCTGCTGTATGCCGATTCTATTTGGCGCGGCGGCGACGATCACAGCTTCGCCGGCGTGGGTTCAAATCGCCAGCGCTGGATCACCTATCGCGACTCGCAAATTTATCTTCATGTCGTCGAAGATGGTCCTCTGTTTCCGCTGAATTCGCTGATGCTGCACGGCATGATCTTCGCGCGCTACGCCGAGCGTCTCGGCAACGATCCCGGCAACGATTTCCCCGACGAAGTGCACGATTATTTCGGCACGGGCACGCAGTTGCAGGAGATGTACATCACTCCCTCGCTGCTCTCGCCGCAGGATTGGGACGTGCTGGGCGAGTCAGCGAAGTGGTCACGCGCGAACGCGCAAGTGCTCAAAGACTCGCACTGGATCGGCGGCGATCCTGCAAAGCTGGAGGTGTATGGATTCGCCGCATGGTCTCCTGAGAAGGCGATCGTGACGCTTCGCAACCCGAGCGATCACCCGCAGGATTTTTCGGCGAGTCTCGCATCGCTTCTGGACTTGCCGGCGGGCGCTCCATCGAATTATTCGGCCCACTCGCCGTGGAAGTCACAAAGCAAAGAGCCACCAATCAACCTATCTTCGAAAGAGCTTCATATATTTCCCTTGCGACCCTTCGAGGTGTTGACGTTGGAGTTGTTGCCAGCGCGGTCATGAGACACTGGAGATTGCAGCCCGCTGGGATGAACCGATCACGGTCCTGTGGGCATCTTATGGACTGCAGGTGCCCGCATGAAAGCCGCAATCCTATCCTCTCCTGCCCCCATCGCGCAACGTCCTCTTCAAATCAGTGAGGTTGCCAACCCTCGCCTGCGATCCGGGCATCTGCTGTTGCGCGTGCGCGCGTGCGGCGTCTGCCGCACCGATCTCCACATCGTCGAAGGAGAACTTCCGCCCAAACAGTTGCGAATTATTCCCGGGCATCAGATCGTTGGCGAAGTTGTCGATGGAGCCGTCGACGGGGTTCCGCTTGGCGCGCGTGTAGGCGTCTCCTGGCTGGGCGGCACCGACGGCACGTGCTGCTACTGCCAGAAGGGAATGGAAAATCTCTGCGACTCGCCGACATTCACCGGCTACACAGTCGCTGGCGGATACGCGGAGTACGCATTCGCGCGCAACGATTTCGTCTATCCGTTGCCGAAGTCGCTCGATGATCTGCACGCGGCGCCTTTGCTGTGCGCGGGCATCATCGGTTTTCGCAGTCTGCGCGTTGCCGGCGTGCAGCCGGGAGAACGCGTTGGATTGTTTGGATTCGGTGCTTCCGCGCATCTGGCGATTGCGGTGTTGCAGGCGTGGAAGTGCGAGGTATATGTCTCGACGCGCGGCAAGTCGCATCAGGCGCTCGCGGAGTCGCTTGGTGCAGCATGGATTGGCGGGGAAGTGGACAAGCCCCCCGTGCAATTGGATCGCGCGCTGACATTTGCTCCCAGTGGCGATGTCGTGATCGCTGCGTTGAGCAGCCTGCGCAAAGGCGGAGTGGTGGCCATCAATGCGATTCATCTCGATCGCATTCCGCAATTCGATTACGACACCCTGCTATGGGGTGAGCGTCAGATACGCAGCGTGGCCAACATGACCCGCGATGATGCGCGCGACTTCCTCGTGCTGGCCGCGGAGATCGGCCTCCAACCGAACGTGACCACCTTTTCGCTGGATCAGGCGAATGAAGCCCTGTTGGCGGTGAAAAACGACGCCGTGGATGGCGCGGCTGTAATCGTCCCCTAAACTGCTATCGTGCCAGCGTAAACGTTGCGATGAAGATCACGCAAAAAGCGGCGGCGTGCTTCATTTCGTTCCAGCCGAGTCGGCGCACGACCAATGGCCCCGGTTCCTGGACAAAGTAGAACCATCCGCGGAAAAGAAGCGGGGCGAAGGCGAGAGACGCGAGCGGCGGCATCAGGCGATTCAGGCAGGCGAAGGTGAGGACGGCCGTCATGAAAGCCTGTCCGAACGCGAATCCCCAGCCGCGCGCCAGCTTCGCTCGGAAGCCCTCGACTTTCGCAGTGTGAATGCGGAGTTGCACGTAGTGAATCTGGTCACCAGCGAAGAGGATGTTGGCGATCCACAACATCCACGCGATTCCGTTGAACTTTCCGGTGATGACGTAATAGGCGGCTGGCGCCGAAGCGGTCAATCCAATCGTGCCAACGATTTCGGAGAGCATGCGCGTGCGGCGGCCCAATTTGCGAAAGACGGCTTGTGCAATAAACGCGACGGCGGCCGCGGCTCCGAGCGGCCACAGATAACCATTCTGGCCGGCCCACAGCAGTGCACCGAGAGCGAGAGCGGCGACCATGGTCAGTACAAAGATGACTGAGCGAATGATGCGGGTTTCGTCCTTGGTTTCTGCGCGCATGGCGGAGATGCCAATCAGGCTCTCGAGTGGTGTTCTCAGCCAGAACAACGACAGTGCAGCGGTGGACAATAGCAGCAGCGGGAAAATATGGCTGCACTCGCGAAAGGCTACGCCCGCGCCAGTGATGATCGGAACCAGCAGCAATCCCCAGGCTCCGTGCTCCCGCGGAAACAGAAGCGCGTGCCGGCGTTCGCGGCGAGCTTTGCCGGCATGGGAATCTCTCACTCTGATTTCATTCACGTGCAAGTCGGAGGCTGCTGCGGGCTTGCCTGCGAGAACGCGAGTGACGTGATTTACCCACACAGTTTGTTCGGGTTCGAGATCGATGGTCGTGGACATCAGCGGAATCCTGCCATGTGAATGTGTTGCATGCCTTTCACGGCACGCATGTACTGGGCCCGTTCGAAAGCTCCTGGATCCGGGCAGCGGAGTTGGCTCATGCTGCCCTGCATCTGGGCCACCGATTCGTATTCGTGCTCTTCCATCCACTCACGCAGTGCACGCTCAACATGCCGCAGGTGGTTGACGCCGTGGCGCATAAGCGAGGAGCACAGCATGGTTACATTGGCTCCTACCATGAGCAGCTTCACGACATCTTCGGCGCCGTGAACGCCGCCGGTCGCGGCGAGGCTGGCGCGAATGCGGCCGTAGAGAATGCCAATCCAGGTCAAAGGCAAGCGCAGCGACTGCGGCGTGCTCAGCAGCACGTTCGGGCGAATCTCAAGCTCTTCGAGGTCGATATCCGGCTGGTAGAAGCGGTTGAAAAGCACCAAAGCGTCGGCGCCGGTGTCGTCAAGACGCCGCGCGAGATTCGAGAGATTGCTGAAGAATGGGCTGAGTTTCACCGCGACGGGAATCGTGACGGTTTGTTTCACGGTGCGAACGATATCGAGATAGGTCTTTTCGACGTCGGCTGCGGTAATCTTCGGATCCGTCGGAATGTAATAGATATTGCACTCGATCGCGTCCGCCCCGGCGCGTTCGATCTCCGCCGCGAACTTCGTCCAGCCGCCGAGCGTCGAGCCATTCAGGCTGGCGATGACCGGCATCCCAACCGCAGCTTTGGCCTTGCGAATGTGATTCAGGTAACCCTCAGGGCCGGTATGGAACTCCGTTGCCTGCGGGAAATACGTGAGCGACTCAGCGAAGCTCTCAGTCCCGGCGGCCATGTGATAGTGGAGGTCCGCCTCTTCCTGATGGAGTTGTTCTTCGAACAGCGAATAGAGCACGACCGCGGAAGCGCCGGCATCTTCGAGGCGGCAGATTCCATCCACATCGCGCGACAACGGAGAGGCCGAGACGACCAGCGGGGAGGGCAGCTTCAAGCCGAGATATGTGGTGCTGAGATCCATTTGAATTCCTCCTGACATCGCGTTATCACGCGAAAGCCAAACTCCCCACGTCCGGCAAAATCGGCCGGAAGTGGGGCACCCCTATTTCACGCCTACCGGCGTCTTCTCTTTTACTGGCGCAGTTTTCGCTACGTCTTCCTTCGCCGGTGCTGCCGGTTCTGCTTTACGGCTGGCCATGTACTCGTACATGTGGAACCGGCTGTCTACATCTTTTTGTGCCAGTTTCCACAGCCGCTCCGCATCTTCCGGCTTGCTCTTGGTCAACATCTTGAAGCGCGTCTGCTGCAGGAGATATTCCTGCACTTTGCGCGTCGGCACGCGCGAATCAAGCGCCAGTGGATTTTCTCCAATCGTAGCTCGCTCCGGGTTGTACCGATAAAGCAGCCACTGGCCGGATTCGACCGCAATTTTCTGATCGCTCATGGCTGTCGTCATGTCGATGCCGTGCGCGATGCAGTGCGAGTAGGCAATGATGATGCTCGGCCCGTCATACGCTTCGGCTTCGAGGAACGCCTTCAACGTGTGCTCGTCCTTCGCTCCCATCGCGACGCTGGCGACGTAGACGTTGCCGTAGGTCATCGCCATCAGGCCGAGATCTTTCTTGGGACCCGGCTTGCCGCCCGCGGCAAACTTCGCCACCGCTCCGCGCGGAGTCGACTTCGACGCCTGTCCGCCCGTGTTCGAGTAAACCTCGGTGTCAAGGACGAGGATGTTGACGTTGCGTCCGCTGGCCAGGACATGATCGAGACCGCCGTAGCCAATGTCGTAGGCCCAGCCGTCGCCACCCATGATCCAGACGCTCTTCTTTACGAGCATGTCGGCGACAGAAAGCAGTTGCTGTGCTTCCGGCGTATTCATCCGGCGGAGTTTATCTTTCAGAATCGAGACGCGCTCGCGCTGATCGTAGATGTCGGCTTCATCTTTCTGCTTTGAGGCGAGAATCGCGTCGACCAGTTCGTCGCCAAGGTTGTGGCTCAGGCGGCGCAACAGTTCTTGCGCAAATTCCGTCTGCTTGTCGATCGAGACGCGGAATCCGAGTCCGAACTCGGCATTGTCTTCGAACAGGGAATTCGACCACGCAGGTCCGCGGCCGTCAGAGTTCTTCGTCCACGGCGTCGTAGGCAGATTGCCGCCGTAGATGGAAGAGCAACCCGTGGCGTTCGCTACTACGGCGCGATCGCCGAAAAGCTGCGAGACCAGCTTCACGTAAGGCGTTTCGCCGCACCCCGAGCAGGCGCCGGAGAACTCGAACAGCGGCTCCTGCACCTGTTGCTGCCGGATGGTTCCCACCTTGATCTTGCGGCGATCGAGTTCCGGAATGTTCAGGAAGAAATTCCAGTTCTCGCTCTCGGGCGCGCGCAACGGAGGCTGCGGAACCATGTTGATGGCCTTCAGGCGCGTTTCCTGCTTGTTCTTGACCGGGCAGATGTCGACGCAGACGCCGCATCCAGTGCAATCTTCGGGCGCGACCTGGATTGTGTACTTCATTCCAGTCCATTCCTTATCGCGCGCGTCGCAGGACTTGAACGTTGCCGGAGCGCTGGCCAATTCCTCGCTGTCGTAGACCTTGATGCGGATCACAGCATGGGGGCAAACCATCGCGCACTTGCCACACTGTATGCAGATCTTCGAATCCCACGCCGGAATTTCGAGAGCCAGATTGCGCTTCTCCCACCTCGCCGTACCAGTGGGAAAAGTGCCATCGCACGAGAAGGCGCTGACCGGGAGATCGTCTCCTTTTCCGGCATAGATTGCTCCCAGCACATCGTGCTCGAACTTCGGGGCGCCAGGGAACGCCGCCGGAATCTGGCTCTTGCTGGTCGCGCTGGCGGGAATTTTCACCTCGTGAAGGTGAGCCAGTGTTTCGTCCACCGCCTTCATGTTTTTCTGGACGATTTCTTCGCCCTTGCGTCCATAGGTATGTCGGATCGAGTCGCGAATGGCTTCAATCGCTTCATCGCGAGGGAGAACCTTCGAGATCGCGAAGAAGCAGACCTGCATGATCGTGTTCATGCGCGATCCCATGCCGGTGTCTTTCGCGACCTGATAGGCGTCGATGACATAGAAGCGGGCTTTCTTCGCGATGAGCTGCTCCTGGACTTCGCGGGGCACATGATCCCAGACCTCATCGGGGCCAAAGGGGCTGTTGACGAGGAACACGCCGCCTTCTACGAGCGAGCTGAGCATGTCGTACCGCTCGAGGAAAATCCACTGATGGCACGCAACAAAGTTTGCCTTCGAGACCAGGTAGCTGGAGTGGATCGGTTGCGGCCCGAAGCGCAAGTGCGAGACCGTCATTGCGCCGGATTTCTTGGAGTCGTATACGAAATATCCCTGGGCGTAATTGTTGGTGTTCTCGCCGATGATCTTGATCGAGTTCTTGTTCGCGCCGACCGTGCCGTCAGCACCGAGTCCGTAGAACAACGCACGGACCACGCTGTCGGGCTCGGTCGAGAACGAGGCGTCGCACTCAAGACTCGTGTGAGTCACGTCGTCGTTGATGCCGACCGTGAAGTGATCCTTGAGTTCTGGCTTCTTCAGGTTGTCGTAGACGGCCTTCACCATCGCCGGTGTGAATTCTTTGGAGGAGAGCCCGTAGCGTCCGCCGACGACTGCGGGAGCAGCCTTCAGCTTGCCGTAGCCGAGTTTCAGGCCCTCGTTCAAACCGCCGACCACGTCGAGGTAGAGCGGTTCGCCGATCGCGCCGGATTCCTTCGTGCGATCGAGAACGGCAATCTGCCGAACGGTCGAGGGGAGGGCCTCCACGAACGACTTTACGCAGAACGGACGATACAGGCGGACTTTCAACAGTCCGACCTTCTCGCCCCTTGCACTGAGATGCTCGACGGTTTCATGCGCGACTTCGGCGCCGGAGCCCATCATGACGATGACGCGCTCGGCATCAGGTGCTCCGACATAGTCGAACAGCTTGTAGGAACGTCCAACCACTTCGGCGAACTTGTTCATTACCGCCTGGACTTTGGCGGGGGCTGTGTCGTAGTACAGATTCGCCGTCTCCCGGATCTGGAAGAAGACGTCAGGATTCTGCGCCGTGCCGCGTAGTACCGGATGATCCGGCGAAAGCGCGCGCTGCCGGTGCTCGATGATGCGATCCATGTTCAACAGGGCGCGGACGTCGTCATCGTTAAGCATCTCGATCTTGTTAACTTCGTGCGAGGTGCGGAATCCGTCGAAGAAGTGCAGGAAGGGAATGCGGGTTTCGAGCGAGGCAGCGTGCGCGATCAGGGCAAGGTCCATCGCCTCCTGAACCGAATTCGAGCACAGCATGGCCCAGCCCGTCATGCGGCAGGACATCACATCGGAGTGATCGCCGAAAATCGATAGAGCGTGGCTGGCCACAGTGCGCGCCGTGACGTGGAACGCGGTCGGCGTCAGCTCGCCGGCAATCTTGTTCATGTTTGGGATCATCAGCAGCAATCCCTGGGAGGCGGTGAAAGTCGTCGAGAGCGATCCGGTCTGCAGCGCGCCGTGCACGGCCCCTGCGGCTCCGCCTTCACTTTGCATCTCGATCACATGCGGCACGCTGCCAAAGGCGTTCGGAATGCCTTCGGAGGACCACTGGTCCGCCCACTCGCCCATCGGAGACGACGGCGTGATGGGGTATATGGCGATCACCTCGCTGGCACGATAAGCGACGTGCGCGACCGCCTCGTTGGCGTCCATGGTCTTGAATTTGCGCTTCATGAATCCCCCGTTCCGATTTCTCGGCGGAAACCGCTGGAATGGTCCCGCGATAGAACAAGGATGCCGGATGGGGGCTGGAATTGTCGGGACGTGGATTCACATGGGAGTGTGATTGAAATCACGCGAACTGGAGAAGTTCTTTGAAATCAGGCGCGTGTGGATGGCCAAAAAGTGGGATTTCTTTTGTCCTCTTTGGGATACGACCTTTCGTCGAGCGACCGATCGGTCGGGACGGCCACTCACCACGGAGGCAGCGAGACATGGAGCGGCGTTTTAGAAAATCCTTTTTGCAATTTCTGTGCCTCCGAGTCTTCGTGGTGAGTTCTGCTTTGGCCTCAGGGCTTCACGCCAGCTTTCTTCAGCGCGTCAGCCCAGTACTGATAGCCGCGGTCGCTGGGATGGGTGCCATCGGGCATGATCTCCGAAGAAATCGATCCGTCAGGGGAGAGGAACCGCTTGCCGATATCGAGATAGGTGATTTCTGGCTTGCTGGCGAAGCGTTGTTCGAGCAGCGCGTTGGTCCGCTCGATCGGCGTCCGCAGTGGATCGTTCGGGCTGCTTCCGCGCGGAAAGATCGCCATGAGGATGATGTGAGATTCAGGGGACCGCTGGTGAACTTCATAGCAGATGGCGGCGATTGCGGCGACGATTTCCTCGGGTGTGCTGGCACGCGCGTGGATCGAACCGGTGAGATTGTTCGTCCCGATCGCAAGCACTGCCCACCGCGGATGCAGGCCGCGGAATTCTCCCTGGCGCAGGCGCCAGAGCACATTCTGGGTACGGTCCCAGCCAAATCCGAGATTGATGACCGACATTCCACCGAAAACGCTCTGCCACGAGGAAGGGCCGTTCTGCACCGTGGCGGCGGGAGGTCCGTACCAGAAATGCGTGATGGAATCGCCGATGACAACGACATCCGGCTGTGCACTCTTCCGCCGGTAACTTTGCTGCAAACTGAGTTCCGCGTGATGACGCGCGTACCAGTCGTAAAGATCCGGTTCAAGTCGGCTTACCGGAATCACGGCGGTGTTGATGTCGGTCATTGAGGCGAGCGGTTCGCGGGGAGAGTCTCCCATGAGCGTGGCGAGCGTAGGCTCGATCGCTTCGGCCATCATGCGCTGACCCACGGTGTCTGGATGGAGCGGTTTGGGATGCCGTGACAGCCGCGGATCGTAGAAGATGGCGGAGTTCAGCGCGCCGTTCTTATAGAAAATCGAACCAACGTCGAGATAGGTAACGAACGGGTCTTCGCCATAGGTTGACGCGAGGTAATCGTTGACGGCGCGATCGCGCGCGGTTTTGTCGTCGGAGATGCCGCTGGGAAGAATTCCGAGAAGCAAAATGTGGGTTTTGGGCAGCAGTTGCTCGAGGCGGTTCACGACGGCGTCGATGCCGACTTCGGTCTGCTCGGCGGTTTGTCCGTGGCCGGTATTGTTGGTACCGATGAGAACGATCGCAACTTTCGGATGGATGCCGGCAACTTCGCCGTGATTGATCCGCCAAAGGACGTTCGCGGTCGTATCTCCGCTGAAGCCGAGGTTCAGGGCTTTGCGCGGTGCGTAGAATTCATTCCACGTGGGCAGGAAATTTTCGTCCGGCGGATTGGCCTTGTCGTAGTTATTGGTAATCGAGTCGCCGATCAAGAGCAGCTGCGTGTCGGGATGGGCGTGCAGAGAATCTAGAACAGCTTGATGCCGCTCGGCCCACCAGCTTTCCTTCAAGCGATCTGCCGGAATGATGGCGGGATTGGGCGTGCTCTGCGCAGCCGCTATTGCCGCGAGTGCAACAACAACACAAAGCGTCAGCTTGAAAACAACAAAGAGATATTTCCGGATCAAGAGCTCATCCTCATTAACTAGCTCAGTAAGTCTCCAGCGAAACCCGAACCACTTGCGGCACCGACGCGAAGTTGAGTCCCCAGTCGGTCTGGTCGCCATTCCATATGCGAATCGCGCGGAATTTTCCATTTTCGTACGTGCCTTCCTCGACGCGCAGGTACTCTCGCTGCTTGCCGGAAGCGCCGTCGCTCGGCTGAAAATCCACTCGGCAGAAAAATCCGCTGACTAAGAATGCATTCGGGCCAAGTTCCGCCACGAACGCGCGGCCAATCGGCTGCGGATTGCCCGGCGGATGATTGCCGGGACCAAACTGTCCGAGACCGTACGACACCTTGACCTGCCACGGGCCGAAATCGAGCGAGTCTTCGGGGATTCCCTGTTTTTCGACGACAGCCTGCAGCTTTCCTTCGAAATTCAGGCGCGCAATCTCGCGCTGCATGGGCGCGACCAACTTGTAGTTGATGGCGAATGGCTCGAGCAGCTTCTCATTCAGTTCTGTCGCACCAATGGGGTCGTTGGCATACTTCGTGTAGTCGATGCCGAACGGAGAGAAGCCAATCGTCTGATGTCCGAGAGCGGCAAAGAAATAGCGTGAATACGCCGGCGTGTGGCCGGTCTCAGGAACGAATAGCGCATTATCCGGACGATGATAGAGATCGAGGACCTTCAGATACTCGTCGCTCCCCTCCATATAAATGTCGGGCGCGAGAAGATCGATCGATGGGGCCGTCGCCTTCCACACGGGAATCACATTGTCGGTAGCGCCACCCGTCTCGTAATTGTGCTCGTGCCCGGTTTCAAAGGGATTGCGCAGAGCTGCATTGACATACAGCGGCAGCGGGTAGATCGCTTTTCCCGCGGCGGCGACCTGCTCGATGTAGCGGGCTACGGCCCACGCGTGAAAGAACACGTCGGCCTCTTCTCCAAAGACTTGATGCCACGTTCCACCGGGAGTGGCACTCATACGCAAAGCAGTGAGCAGTTGCGTCGGGACTGGAGATTCAAAGACACGCTGCGCTGCAGGAGAGTAGTCGCGCACGCAGCCCCATGTCCCCGGCTCATTTTCCACCTGAACCATCAGGACGGTGTGTTCCGGGTCCGCCGATTTGAGGTGGCGCATGAGGGCGCTGAAGGCGTTGATGTCAGCGCGCAGCGTAGTCTCGGAAAAGGGCGAGGGCGAATCCACGGCGCGGCCATCGGGTCCAATCATCCGCGGATACTTCTCCGGGGAGCGCTTCATCCATAGGGGCATGTAGTGCGAACTGCCGTTCTTCCACGTCCCAAACCAGAGCAGGATCAGGTGCATCTGGTGTTGCCGCGCTTGCGCGAGAAGCGTGTCGACGATCGAGCAGTCGAAATGCCAGGGCTCCGGCTCGAACTGCTCCCAATAGACAGGAATCTCAAGCGTGTTGGCGTGAAGATACTCAACCGCAGGCCACACTTTAGGTAGCATCGACGGCCAGCCGCTGGAATTATTCGCCTGCGCTCCGAGGATCAAATATGGAGCGCCATCCACGAAGAGAGCGTAGTGTCCGTCTTTTTGAACAATGTGAGGAAGTGGATTCGCAGCCTGTGCCCGAAGCGTTGCTGGGCTGCAGAGGAGCAGCAAAACGAAGATATATTGCGAGAAGATTGTTCTGAGCTTTTGCATGAGAAAAGAATAACCGCGTCGGAAGGAGCAATATACGCCTGTTCCGTAGCATCGCGGACCTACAGGGGCAACGTCCTCCTTCTCTCCGCCTCTCCGCTCGAATTCAACAAATCCTTCAGGTCCTTCGTAGCCGCTGTTCTGCATGGTTCTTGCATGAATCGGTTCTGAGTGGGGCAGGGACGCGATTACGCTCGTAACCAGAATCAGGCTTTACCCGCAGCTACAATTCCTGCGTGCAACCGGTTCCTTCACGCGCGCAGTTAAGCCTCGTTGCGGCAAGTTACGCTACGGTCGTTGCTGTGTCGGCGGTGCTGATCGTTGGGCGCTACATCCAGTATGTCCAAAATCCGCAAGATGTCGCGGCGGCGAGCGGGATGTACGCAGGCGGCGACCTTGTGCTAGGAATTTTAATCTGCTTCTTGTTCCTTGTGCCTACGGCTGCGATGGTATTCGTGATCAGGAAATCTGAAGCGTGGTACACGGGGTACGCAAAAGCTCTGCTGGTCTTGAGTGCGACTGCTCCAATTTCCGTTGGGTTCCTGATCACTCCAGTTCTGAATCAGTGGTATTGGGGTGACGCATGTATCCTTCGACTGTCGGCGATCCCCATTGTGCTTTTCGTTTTGATTCTTAGCCGATGGCTGACGCGCTTTGAGCGCGCCCGGCAATTGATTTCGTATGCGCTCGCGATTGAAGGCCTGACTTTGCTGGTGATGATTGCCGGATTGTTTCTCTTGTCGAAAAGGTGACCCCGCCCGCGGATGGGCCATTTGACCTTTCCCAGTCTATACCGTCTCGAAACTATGGATGCCCGGTCGCTTCGTTCCCGCCACTTAGGTGGTGATTTTCACCGGATTGAGGCTTGTTGCGCGCCGGGCTATGGCCCGGTTCCTCCGGTATGGCAATCGGCGCAGTTAACCTGCGTGAGGTCTCCGATATCGACCGGATGCTGGAATGTGGAAGGAGGAGCGTTCCCGTAAGCGCTGGTAGTCCCTTCCGTCTGCGACATCAGCGTGTGGCATTGGTTGCAATCCTTGCTGATGACCCTTCCGTCCGCGCTGACGTGCTGTCCGTCATGGCAGCGGAAGCATCCGATAAAGTAGAAGTGTCCGAGATTGTTGGGATGCGTCTGCCAGTTCAGCTTCATCTCGGGAAATGTGGTGTCCTTGAAAATCTGCTGCACTCGCGTCACCGATTCGCGAATTTCCAGCTGTTTGCTCTTTGCGAGGTCGGGATACTTGCTCTCGTAAAAATCCTGCAGCCCGCTGGCGATTCCTTGCATCGCCGCATTAGTTGTCTTGTAGTTCGCGGTTAAGACGGTGACCGCCTGCTGCTTAATGAAGGGCAGA
>Ga0070735_10001784_pt1 | contig 20176 bp, 12 predicted proteins | sample Coa_R1_FD_66443 | JGI IMG/M metagenome (GOLD analysis project Ga0070735, IMG submission 66443) | Surface soil microbial communities from Centralia Pennsylvania, which are recovering from an underground coalmine fire - Coalmine... | ecosystem: Environmental > Terrestrial > Soil > Unclassified ... | reverse complement strand
GGCTATGACGACGACGATCGCCCTGGTCACCGGGGCCAACAAGGGAATCGGGCTGGAGACGGCGCGGCAGTTCGGGGCGCGCGGCTTTACCGTGCTGGCCGGGGCGCGAGACTCCGAACGCGGGCTGGAGGCCGAGCGTACGCTGCGGGCTGACGGGGCTGACGTGCGGTTCGTCCCGCTCGACGTCACCGGTGACGCGTCGGTCCGAGAGGCCGCCGACTGGATCGAGCGGGAGTACGGGCGGCTGGACATCCTGGTCAACAACGCGGGCATCGCGCTGGGTAACCCGCCGAGCGAGACCGACCTGGCTGTGATGCACGAGGTGTACGAAGTCAACGTGTTCGGAGTGATCAGGGTGACCAACGCAATGCTGCCGCTGCTGCGGCGCGCCCCGGCCGCGCGGATCGTCAACGTGTCCAGCGAGGTCGGGTCGATCTCCGCGCAGACTGATCCGGCGAGCCCGCTGGCCGGGATTCCAGCCAGCCTGGCCTACCCCTCGTCCAAGTCCGCGCTGAACATGATCACCGCCATGTACGCCAGGGAACTCCGGGATACGCCGATCAAGGTCAACGCGGCCAACCCCGGGTACACCAAGACCGACCTGAACCGCAACAGCGGATTCCGTTCGGTCACCGAGGGGGCGGAAGCCAGTGTGTACCTGGCCACCCTGCCCGCCGACGGGCCGAGCGGCATCTTGTGGGGCCACCTGTGGACCGCCGACGGCCCCGCCGACGCCTACGGCCGCTTGCCCTGGTGACGCTTTGTCCCTTTTACGGCTTTTGCCGGGTCGCGAGCGACTGGGTGGAGTGCCAGGAACCCGTCGCGTCCATCATTGTGGGTCGTTTTAGTCGCTATAGCGACGGTAACGACCCACGATAATTCTCATGTCCGAAATGTCTCAAGTTTAGGTTGTGACATAACGGATATAGCGGGCAGCTCGACAAGTCAGAGGGTCGGGGTGCGCGGGTCGGGGGCGCAGGCGTGGAGGGCGGCGTGAGCGGCGGCGCGGCCGGCTTCCAGGGCGGCTTGGAGGAGGGCGCCGTTAGTGGCCAGGCGGCTGACCGCGGGTGAGCTGGCGGCGGGGCGGATGGAGAACACGGCGGGATGGGCGGCTGGGACGAAAGGGGCTGCCAGGGCGAAAGGGGCTGCCGGGGCGGCAGTGTCTGCTGGGGTGTCTGTGGCTGTAGGGATGGGTGAGGCGGCTTCGTAGGTGGCGAGGAGCTGGTCGTCGGCGGCTAGGCGGGACTCGCGGGCGAGGAAGGCCTCGCGGAGGGCCGGGGTTTCGCGGCGCAGGGTGGTGCGGGCGAGCCAGCGGGTGGAGCGCGAGGGGCGGAAGACGCGGCCGTCGACGGCGGCAGGATCGGCGCGCGGGTGGCGGTCGTCGGCGGGCGGGTGGCGGTCGGCGGCGGGCGGGTGGCGGTCGGCGGCGGCGGGCGGGTGGCGGTCGGTGGCGGACGGACTGGTTAGCCGGTGGCCGTCGGTGGTTTGCGGGTGGCCGTCGGTGGTTTGGGGGGCGCGGCGGGAGCGGAGGATTAGCAGGTGGGTGGCGCCTTGGGCCAGGGCGGTGCGGTAGGGGACGGACTCGGAGACACCCGCGTCGTAGAAGCGGCGGCCGGCGAACTCGACCGGCGGGCCGGCCAGCAGCGGCAGGGCGGCGCTGGCCCGCAGGGCCAGGCGAAGCTCGGCCGGGTTGCCGATGAACGGGCGCAGGTCGGTGGACTGGCCGGTGGCCGCGTCAGTGGCCAGCGGGTGGAACTCGATCGGGCTGGCCAGGACGGCGGCGAAATCCATCGGGAACGTGGTCTGGTACAGGTCTTCGATCAGCGCGCGGATGTCGGCCACGGGGCGGCCGCGTAGTAGCGCGGAGCGGCGGATCAGGGTCTTGGCGTAGGCGGGCTCCGCCCAGCCGCGCAGGCCTTCGGGCCGGCTCAGCAGCCAGGCCCCGGTGATCGCCCCGGCCGAGGCGCCGTAGACGGCGTCGAAGGCCGGGACCAGACCGAGCTCGGCCAGGGCGAGGGCCATGCCGGCGGAGATGACGCCGCGCATGGCGCCCCCCTCGATAACCAGCGCGATCCGCAGGCCATCCTCGCGCGTCCCTGGCTGGCTGTCCGTGCGGCGGCGGGCGGCCAGGGCCCGCAGCACCTCGTGCGCCGCCGTGGCGCCCGCGAGCGGCGGCTCCGACTCGGTCTCCACCGTGGCAGCCTAAGCGCCGGGCGGCGTGGGTCCGGGACTGGGGGGCGGGATACTTCCCGGTGAGGGCTAAAGGAAGGAGAGAGCAGCCATGCCTACCGTTACCGTTCCCCGCGCGGACCTGACCACCGAAGAGGTGGTCTCGGCGCTGCGCGACGGACTGGGAGAGCGCTACAACGTACTGCCGGGCAAGGCCATTGGCCGGACCATGTACCAGGCTGAGCACGACGGGCAGCCGAACGAGATCGTGGTCGGCACGGGCGAGAACCGGCTCGTCAAGGCGCAGGTCACGATCATCCCGCGGGGCGGTCAGACCGAACTGCGGATCGGTGCCGGCGGTCTGTCCTGGGACTGGCTCATGAACAGCTTCGGCGTCACCCAGAAGGTCAAGAAGGTCCTGGAGAGCTCGCCGACCCTGTCGGCACGCTAGACGGCCCTTTCCAGACGACTCATCTCGGCGGGCAGGTCGCCGTCGTAGACGACGGTGAGGCGGTGCGTGGCGCGGGTCAGCGCCACGTACAGGTCGTGCCCGCCCGCCGGGGACTGGGCCAGGATCCCGGCCGGGTCGACCAGCACCACCCGGTCGAACTCCAGGCCCTTGGCCTGGCCCACGGTGAGCAGGGCAACTGGTGAGTCGAGCACGTCGGGCCGGTCGCCGGGCACCGCCGCGGGCAGGGCCAGGGTCAGCTCGGCGATCCGGGCCGTGGGCGCGATCACCGCGAGGCGGCCGCTCTGCCCATTCTCGGCCGCCAGTTCGGCGACCTCGTTGTCGACGACAATTGCGGCGCCAGTGGCCAGTGGCGCTGGTGGGGCTGATGGGGCTGGTGGGATTTTTACCGCGCGGGGCGGGACGCCCTCCTCGCGGACGGACTCGGGGGGCTGCTCGCCGGGGGCGACCGAGGCCAGCACGTCGGCGGCCACGGCCATGATCTCGACCGGGGTTCGGTAGTTGACGGTGAGGAATTCCTCGTGCCAGCGGCCCTTGACGTACGGGTCGAGCATCTGCGCCCAGGTCCGGGCGCCGGCCGCGCTCCCCCGCTGGGCCACGTCACCGACGACGGTCAGCGACCGGGTGGGGATGCGCCGCATTACCATCCGCCAGGCCATCGCGGACAGCTCCTGCGCCTCGTCCACGATCACGTGGCCGTAGGCCCACGAGGGGTCGGCCCAGGCGCGTTCGGCGGTGGTGAGCTGCTGGCCGGGGTCACGGTTCCAGTCGGCCAGCGTGGAGGCGTCCACCATCCCGGTCTCGGCCACGCCGGTGATCTCCAGCACCTCCCGGGCGTAGCGCTCCTCGGCCCGGCGTTCGCGTTCGGCGGTCCGGCGCTGCCGCTTGACCGCCGAGTCATCGCTGCCCAGCAGCTGGGCGGCCTCGTCAAGCAGCGGAACGTCCGCCACGGTCCACGCGTCAGGGGCATCGGGTCGGAGCACCACGGCCCGTTCGGCAGAAGAAAGATCCGGAGCGGCGCGGCGGAGGGCACCTTCCTCGGCCAGCAGCCCGGCGACCAGCCGTTGCGGGGTCAGGAACGGCCACAGGCCGTCGAGCGCGGCGCGGACCGGGGGTTCGTCCCACAGCCGGGCGCGGGTGTAGGGCAGGTCGTCGGGGTCCAGGGGACGGCCCAGGGCCGCGGCCTCGGCGCGGGCGAGCACGCCGAGCAGCTCGGTGACGAACTGCAGGCGGGCCGCGTTGTGCGGCTTGCGCAGCGCGCGGGCCCGGTCGCGGGCGCGCAGCACGGCGTCGCCGGGCACGGTCAGCCGCACGTCGTCGGCGGTGACCTCCAGGTCGCCGTGCGGGACCTGCTGGCGGTCGCGCACCGCGCGGCGCAGCACGCCGGCCATCTTCAGGTCCCCCTTGATCTCGGCCGCGGCCGGGTCGTCGTCCGGCGCGGCGCTGACGCCGGGGAAGAGCTCGGCCATCGAGGTGAGCACCACGTCGGTCTCGCCCAGGGACGGCAGGACCTGGCTGATGTAGCGCAGGAAGGTGGCGTTCGGCCCGATGACCAGCACGCCGCGGCGCTCGAGCGTCCTGCGGTGGGTGTAGAGCAGGTAGGCGGCGCGGTGCAGGGCGGCGACCGTCTTGCCGGTGCCCGGGCCGCCCTGCACGACCAGGACGCCCTGCAGGCCGGCCCGGATGACCCGGTCCTGCTCGGCCTGGATGGTGGCCACCACGTCGGTCATCCGGCCGGTGCGCGCGGAGGTGATGCTGGCGATCAGCATGGCCTCGCCGGACAGGGACTGGCGATCGGGCTCGGACAGCTGGTCCAGGTCGAAGACCTCGTCGTCGACCCCGGTGACGGTGCGGTCCCTGGTGTAGATGTGGCGCCGGCGGATCAGGCCGTTCGGGTTCTTGGGGGTGGCGGCGTAGAACGGGTGCGCGGCGGGGGCGCGCCAGTCGATCAGGCGCGGCTCGTGCTCGTCGTCCCGCAGGCCGATCCGGCCGATGTACAGCGTGACCGGGGGGTCGTCGTGTTCGGCATCGGTGCGGCGGGGTGCCACGCCGTCCGTGCGGCCGAAGACCAGGCCCCGCTCGACCGCGTTCAGCTGGGCCAGGCGCCTGCTCTGCTCGGTCGCGGTGAAGTCGCGCTCCAGCCGGGCCTGGAACGTCCCGCCCGCGCCACCGCTGCCGAGCGTCTGGTTCAGCGCCTGCCCGGTCCGCTCACGCGCCTGATCGAGCAGGCCGTAGAGCATGTCAACATAGGCCTGCTCCTGACCGACAGCGTCCGCGGGCCGATCGGCGACGGAATTGGCGTGGCGCGACGTCATATTCAATGATATACTTTCTTTAGTAGCGCGCTGACGGGGTTGAGTGCTCATATCCGGGGTTACGCAAGTTTAGCAGCTTTCGCGATTTGCGTCAGGTCTGAGCTGCGGCGCGAGGTCGCTTATGGCACGCGGAATACCGTGCGGAAAAGCCTCATGATATGCGCCAGGTAATGGCGGGTGCATTAGCCGGGATTGTTCGTCCAGAGCGAGACGTGGGCGGGTTCCAGGGCCCGGTGCACGACGCGCGCCAGGTCGGCCTGGACGGCGGCCAGGTCGACGGAGTCCTGCAGCCGGGCGGCGAACGCCTCGATGGTGCGGTCCGCGTCGTAGCGGGCCCGGTTGAAGCGCCGGTCGACGACGCGCTGGACCCGGCGCCGGACCGGGTTGAACAGGGCGGCGGTGGCCAGGGTGGCCGCCGCGACCGCTACCGGGGATTTGATGGAGAGCACCTGAGTGGCCAGCAGGACCACGCCCGCGTACACCCCGACCAGCAACCCGGTCACGATCGCGTAGGCCAGCGTGCGCGAGATGATCCGGTCGATGTCGTACAGCCGGTAGCGCAGGATGGCCACGGCCAGGCCGACCGGCAGCGCGGCCAGGAACAGCGTGGCCACGGTGTTGAGGATGCCCTGCGCCGCGTCGGACAGGTTCGGGAGGGCCAGTACCGGCTGGAGCAGGGCCTGGGGAACGGCCATGACCGCGGCCCCGGCCAGCAGCCACTTGAGCTGCTGACGGCGCTCACCGCCGGACCGGCGCCAGCTCAGCACCTGGGCCACGACGAACGAGACCCAGAACGCCGGCAGCACCACGGTGAAGACGCTGGTCGCCGCGGCGTACCACCCGGCCGGATGGTCGACGAAGGCCGGCGTGCCGTTGGCATCGATCCCGGCCCGGTGCCCCGCCACCGCGATGACCACAGCGGTGTAGGTACAGACCAGGTAACACCCGACCGTCACCAGATAGGACCACATCACCCGGCGCCACCTCGGCGACGGGGGCGTTCCGTCCGGGAACAGCAAGATGATCAGCGGGAGCGCGGCGATCCCCACGAACCAAGCGGAATCCAGCCACACGAGCGGGCCGACGGGCAGGTGGTAGCTGGGGATACGGGACAGGCTCACGTAAAGCGAGCTGGCGATGGCCAGCCCCTGGAAGTCCACAGCGGCCAGGATGATCCAGCCGATCGGGTTACCCGGCCGGTGCCAGGTGATGACCAGGCCCACGGTCACGAAGGTGGCGAAGATGACGATGGCCTGGCCGCCGTTCTCGGCCAGGTTCTGGCGCGTCAGCACGTACAGGGCCAGCGTGCCGGGGAGGATGAGCGCGGCGAGCGCGGCCAGCGCGACCGCGGCCAGCCTCGACCGCGACCAGCCGCGGCGAGCGCCCGTCTGCCCGGTCACCGGCTGAAGCTCCACCACGTTGCCGACGGTACGCCGGGATCGTTCCGGGAGCGTTACGAGCCGGCGTCCCGGAGTCGCCGCCGGCTGGCCTGGGAGGGCTCCTTAAGATGTAGGGCACTGACCGGGAGGAGCCCTTAACATGCCGGGAACCGAAAGCGTGCAGATCACCGGGCCGTCCGGGGATCGCTACGACGAGATCCTCACGCCGCGGGCCATCGAGCTGATCGCCGCCCTGCACGCCGAACTCGCGCCCCGGAGGTATGAGGCACTGGCCGCGCGGCGTCGCCGCCAGGCCGAGCTCTCCAGCGGCGCCATGCTCGACTTCCTGCCCGAGACGGCCGAGATCCGGGAGGACCCCTCGTGGCGGGTCGCGGCGCCCGCGCCCGGGCTGGTCGACCGGCGGGTGGAGATCACCGGCCCGACCGAGAAGAAGATGACGATCAACGCGCTGAACTCCGGCGCCAACGTGTGGCTGGCCGACTTCGAGGACGCCAACACGCCGCTGTGGGACAACATGGTCACCGGCCAGCTCAACCTGAAGGACGCGCTGGACCGGACGATCGACTTCACCAGCCCCGAGGGCAAGGACTACGCGCTCGCGCCGGACGAGCAGCTGGCCACGATCGTGGTCCGGCCGCGCGGCTGGCACCTGGATGAGAAGCACATCCTGGTCGACGGGGAGCGCGCGTCCGGCAGCCTGGTCGACTTCGCGCTGTACATGGCGACCTGCGCGCAGCGCCAGCTGGACAAGGGCAAGGGCCCGTACTTCTACCTGGCCAAGAACGAGAGCCACCTGGAGGCGCGGCTCTGGAACGACGCGTTCGTGATCGCGCAGGACTTCCTCGGCATCCCGCGCGGGACGGTCCGGGCCACGGTGCTGATCGAGACGATCCCGGCCGCGTTCGAGATGGAGGAGATCCTCTACGAGCTGCGCGAGCACTCGGCCGGGCTGAACGCCGGCCGCTGGGACTACCTGTTCAGCATCATCAAGAAGTTCCGCACCCGGGGCAAGGAGTTCGTGCTGCCCGAGCGGAACTCGGTCACGATGACCGCGCCGTTCATGCGCGCCTACACCGAGCTGCTGGTGCGCAGCTGCCACCGGCGGGGTGCGCACGCGATCGGCGGGATGGCAGCGTTCATCCCCAGCCGGCGTGACGCGGAGGTCAACGCGCAGGCCATGGCCAAGGTGCGCGACGACAAGACCCGCGAGTCCGGCGACGGGTTCGACGGGTCCTGGGTGGCGCACCCGGACCTGGTGCCGCTGTGCAAGGAGGTCTTCGACAGCGTGCTCGGGTCGAACCCGAACCAGCTGAGCAAGACCCGCGAGGACGTGCACGTCACCGCGGAGGACCTGCTCGCGATCAGCAAGACGCCCGGCTCGATCACCGAGGCCGGGCTGCGGAACAACATCAGCGTCGGCCTGCAGTACCTGGCCGCCTGGCTGGGCGGCAACGGCGCGGTGGGCATCTTCAACCTGATGGAGGACGCGGCCACCGCGGAGATCTCCCGGTCCCAGACCTGGCAGTGGATCCACAACGACGTCGCGCTCGACGACGGGCCGGTGGTGACCCGGGAGCTGGTCGAGCAGCTCATCGACGAGGAGCTGACCAAGATCCGGGCCGCGGCCGGAGACAGCTTCGACGCCGCGCAGTACGGCCAGGCGGTCGCGCTGTTCACCGAGGTCGCCCTGGCCGACAGCTTCGCCGACTTCCTGACCATCCCGGCGTACGAACGCATGCCGTAGCTGGTTTCTCGCCAGCGGTGCCGGAAAAGGAGACAATCAGCACAGCTTCCACGTGGTGAGGTGGTAGGCATGACGACGGCGGTTGACGCGCTGGTACCGCGGATGCGGGAGATCTGCGGGGCCGGGAACGTCGTCACCGATCCGCTGGAGCTTCGTACCTACGAATGCGACGGGCTGACCTCGCACCGGTCGGTGCCGGCCCTGGTCGTGCTGCCGGCGACGGCTTCGGAGGTGGCGGCGGTCGTGGCCGCGTGCGCGGCGGCGGGCGTGCCGTTCGTGGCCCGGGGCAGCGGGACCGGGCTGTCCGGCGGGGCGCTGCCGCGCCAGGACGGCGTGCTGATCGTGATGTCCCGGATGCGTTCCATCGTCGAGATCGACCCGGTGAGCAGGCGGGCGGTGGTCGAGCCGGGCGTGACGAACCTGGCCGTGAGCAAGGCGGCGGCACCGTTCGGCCTGTTCTACGCGCCCGACCCGTCCAGCCAGGTGGTCTGCTCGGTGGGCGGCAACGTGGCGGAGAACTCCGGCGGCGCGCACTGCCTCAAGCACGGGTTCACCGTGCACCACGTGACCGGCCTGCAGATCGTCACGCCGTCGGGCGAGCTGACCTGGCTGGGCGACGGGACCGGGGTCGCTTCCGGATACGACCTGGTCGGCGCGTTTACCGGCTCGGAGGGGACGCTGGGCATCGTGACCAAGATCGTGGTCAAGCTGATGCCGCTGCCCGAGGTGGTGCACACCCTGCTGGCTGCCTACGCCACCACCGCCGAGGGCGGCCGCGCGGTATCCGACATCATCGCGGCCGGCATCGTGCCCGCGGCCATCGAGATGATGGACGCGCTGTCGATCGAGGCCGCCGAGGCCGCGGTCCACTGCAACTACCCGGCCGGAGCGGGAGCGGTGCTGATCGTCGAGCTGGACGGGCCGGCCGCCGAGGTCGAGGCGGAACTGTCCGTGGTCCGCGCGATCTGCGAGGCGGCGGGTGCGACCGAGATCCGGGCGGCCGACGACCCGGCGCAGCGCGCGGTCATCTGGGCCGGGCGCAAGTCCGCGTTCGCCGCGGTGGGCCGGATCAGCCCGTCCTTCATCGTGCAGGACGGCGTGGTGCCGCGGACGTCGCTGGGCGCCGTGCTGGCTAAGATCGCGTCCCTGTCTGCGGAGGCGGGCATCCGCGTGGCCAACGTGTTCCACGCCGGGGACGGGAACCTGCACCCGCTGGTGCTGTACGACGACGCGGTGCCGGGCCAGGCGGAGGCAGCCGAAGAGGTGTCCGGCCAGATCCTGGACGCGTGCCTGGAGGCGGGCGGCTCGATCACCGGCGAGCACGGCGTGGGCGTGGACAAGTCCCGGTACATGCCCAAGATGTTCGGTGCCGACGACCTGGACACCATGCAGCTGGTCCGGTGCGCGTTCGACCCGGCCAGCCTGTGCAACCCGGGCAAGATATTCCCCACGCCGCGGTTGTGCGGCGAGGTGCCCGGCCACCGCCGCGCCGGGGTTTTGGCGGCAGAGCACCCCGCCGTAGCGGCCGGGCAGGCGGAGATCTTTTGATGGATACCGAACGGACCGTGGTACCCGGCGTCCGGGACGCGCTGGTCGCGGCGTGCCCGGTGGTGCGGTCGGCCGACGCGGCCGCCGACGCGATCGGCGGCGTGGTGCCGTCGTTCGTCGCGTTCCCGGCGTCTACTGAGGAGGCGTCGGGGCTGCTGCGGGCCGCCGCGGCCTTCGACCTCGCGGTCGTGCCGCGAGGCGCCGGGACCGGGCTGAGCTGGGGCCCGCCGCCGTCGGCGTGCGACCTGGTCATCGACCTGCAGGCCATGGACCAGGTCATCGAGCACGCGGCCGGCGACCTGGTGGCGCGGGTCCAGGCGGGCGCCACCATCGGGCACCTGGCCTCGGTGCTGGGATCGGCGGGCCAGGAGCTGGCCCTCGACGTCCCGGCCGACGCGACGGTGGGCGGCGTGGTGGCGACCGGGACGGCCGGGCCACGGCGGTTCCACTACGGAGCGCCGCGCGACCTGCTGATCGGGATCACGATCGTCCGGGCCGACGGGGTGGTGGCGCGCTCGGGCGGCAAGGTGGTCAAGAACGTGGCCGGCTACGACCTGGGCAAGCTGTTCTCGGGGTCGCAGGGCACGCTGGGCCTGATCACCGAGGTGGCGTTCCGGCTGCATCCGCGGCCCGCCGCGGTGGCCTGGGTCACCGGCGACTACGGGCCCTCCGCGTTGGCGAAGGCGGCTGCCGCGGTCGCCACGGCGGCCGGTTCCGCGCTGGTGCCGTCGGCGGTGGAGCTGGCCTGGTCGGCTGAGTTCCTGCGGATGGGCGTGCTGCTGGAGGGCACGGAGTCAGGGGTCGGCGAACGGGCCGGGCGGGTGGCCGAGCTCATCGCCGCGGCGGGTGGCACCCCGGTGGTGGCGCGGTCAGAGGTGCCGTTCCGGTGGTTCGACCTGGTGCCCGAGGCGGGTGCGCCGGCCGTCGTGGTCCGCGTGTCGTTCTGGGTCAGCCGGCTGGCCGCGGTGCTCGAGGCGATTGCCGCGGCGGGTGCGAGCGCGGGTGTCCGGCCGGTGGTCAGCGGCCCGGCCGGGGCGGGAGTGCTGTACGCGTGCCTGGACCCGGGCGTCGCCGAGGCGGACGCCGCACGGTTCGTGCTGGTGCTGCGCGACGCGCTGGGCCTTTCCGGCGGTCCCGGGGGTCTGGTCGCGGAGCCTCGCGGGTCGGTGGCGGTGCTGGCCGCGCCGCCGGCGGTGCTGACCGCCGCCGGGGCGTACGGCCCGGTGCCGGGGGCCGCGCTGATGCGCGCGGTCAAGGACCAGTTCGATCCCGGCCACCGGATGTTCCCTGGCCGCCTAGGGGGAAGCTGATGGAGGAGGCCGAGCGCCTGCGCGGCGTGATCAAGGACTGCGTGCACTGCGGGTTCTGCCTGCCGGCCTGCCCCACGTACCAGCTGTGGGCCGAGGAGATGGACTCGCCGCGGGGCCGGATCTACCTGATCGGCCAGCTCCTGGAGGGCGCCGAGCTGACCCCGGCGGCGGCCGAGCACTTCGACCGGTGCCTGGGCTGCATGGCGTGCATGACCGCCTGCCCGTCCGGCGTGCAGTACGACCAGCTCATCGAGGCGGCGCGGGTGTGGACCGAGGATGCCCGGTCCGAACCGGTCCCGGCGGTGTCGGCCTCCTCGGGGTCGGCCTCCTCGGCGGGGCGGGCGGCGCGGTTGCGGGAGCGCGCCGAGCGGGCGGCGATCTTCGCATTGTTCCCGTACCCCAAGCGGCTGCGGGCCGCGATCGGACCGCTGCGCACGGTGCAGCGGACCGGGCTGGACCGGAAGCTGGCCCGCAGCAGCCTGCCCGGGCGGCTCTCCCCCACTTTGGGCGCGGCGCTCAAGCTGGCCCCTCCCCCGCCGGCGCCGGCGGGCCGACTGCCGGAGCGGGTGGCGGCCCGCGGGCCGCGCCGCGCGGTGGTCGGCATGCTCACCGGGTGCGTCCAGTCCGTGTTCTTCCCGCAGGTGAACGCGGCGACGGCGCGGGTCCTGGCGATGGAGGGCTGCGACGTGCTCATCCCGCGCGGCCAGGGCTGCTGCGGCGCGCTGTCCATGCACGCCGGGCGGCAGGCCGAGGCGATGAACTTCGCCCGGCAGACGATCGAGACGTTCGAGCAGGCCGGCGTGGACGCGATCGTGGTCAACTCGGCCGGCTGCGGCTCGGCCATGAAGGAGTACGAGCGGCTGCTCGGCCGGGACGGGCAAGACCCAAGCTGGGCCGGGCGGGCCGCGGCGCTGAGTGCCCGGGTCCGGGACCTGTCGGAGTTCCTCGCCGACCTCGGCCCGGTCGCGCCGCGCCATCCGCTGCCGGTCACCGCCGCCTACCACGACGCCTGCCACCTGGGACACGCCCAGCGGATCACCCGCCAGCCGCGGGACCTGCTGCGCGCGATCCCCGAACTGCGCCTGGTCGAACTGCCCGACGCCGGGACCTGCTGCGGCTCGGCCGGCGTGTACAACCTGCTGCAGCCCGAGGCGGCCGCCGAGCTCGGCGCGCGCAAGGCCCAGTCGGTGCTGGACGCGGGCGCGCCGCTGCTGATCTCGGCCAACCCGGGCTGCACCCTGCAGATCGCGGCCGCGCTGGCCGACCGCGGCGAGCACGTCTCGGTGGCCCACACAGCCGAGATCCTGGACGCCTCGCTTCGCGGCCTGCCACCGCCCGTCGCCGCGCCGCGCTGACGGTCCGGAGGATATCGGGCCGATGCCAGCCGCCAGAATGCCGTTCGTGGGCCGCCGCGAGGAGATGGCGGTGCTGGAGGATGAGTTCGCCAGAGCCGCGGCCGGCGAGTTCCGGGTCATCCTGCTGTCGGGCGAGGCCGGAGTGGGCAAGAGCCGGCTGAGCCGGGAACTGCTCACCCGCCACCCGGAGGCGGCCAGCATGTTCGCCCGCGCTCACCCGCTCGGCATGACCGCAGCCTTCGGGGTGTGGGCCGAGGCCATCGACCCGCTTCTCCGGGACCGGTCGGACGCGCAGGTGACGGCCGCGTGCGGCGGGTTGCTTGATGATCTGGCCAGCTTGTTCCACCGCGTGGCCGTCATCCGGGGATCCCTTCCCGACCGGGAGCCGCCGCTGCCGAGGCTGCTGCAGGGACTGGCCGCGTTGCTGCGGAACCTGGCCGCCCAGGCCGCGGTGATCGCCGTCCTCGACGACGTGCACTTCGCCGACGCCTCCTCATGGGAGGCGTTGCGCTACTTCGCCCGGCACCTCGACGACACCCGGCTGCTCGTCGTGACCACCAGCCGGCCCGCCGACCTGGCCGACCAGGAAGTCGCGGCGCAGGCCCTGTTCGAGCTGGACGAAGACGGATTCCTGCGGCGGCTTGAGGTGACCCCGCTGGACCGGAACACGACCAGGGAACTGGCCGAGGCGATCGTCGGCCAGCCACCGCCTGCGGCGCTCGTCGACTGGGTGGATCAGCGGGCGCGTGGCAATCCGCTGTACGTCATCAGCCTGGTGCGCGCGCTGCTCGAGGAGCACGCGGACCTGTCCGCACCGGGCCTGCACCGGCTGCCTGAGAGCCTGGCCGAGCGGATAGCCGCGCGTACCCGCGGGGCCGACACCGCGACGCGGGCGGTGCTCGACCTGCTGGCGGTGATCGACCGCCCGCTGCCGCTGCCCGATCTGGCCGCGCTGACCGGACTGACCGCCGAGCGGCTCGATCCCATCCTGGCTACCCTGATCGCCGGGCGGGCCGTCGCCGAGCGACAGCGGGCCGCCGAGCTGATCTACGAGATCCAGCATCCGCTGCTGCGGGACGTGATCTACCGGCAGGTCAGCGCGGCGCGCAAACGAGTCCTGCACCGCCAGGCGGCGCGGTCGCTGCTGGATTCCGGCCAGCTAGCCGAGGCAGCGCTGCATTTCGCCCGGTCTGCACAGCCCGGCGACGCCGAAGCGGTCCGGGTCCTGCTCGATGCGATGCGCCAGGCCGAACAGCGCGAAGCGTTCCGGGAATCGCTCGACCTGCTCTCCGAGCTCGTCGACATCCTCCCTCCCGCCGACCCGCGCTGGCTGGACGTGCTCGAGGCGATGTACTGGCAGGCGGAATGGGTGGTCGACCACCGGGCGGAAACCCGGACGGAGACGGCCATCCGGGCCCTGCGGGCCATCGACGGGCTGCTGGCGGACTCGGCTGACGGCTCCCGGCGGGCGACGGTCAAGTTCCGCCTGGCCAATTTCCTGGCCTGGGGCGTCGGCGAGCTGCCTGAGGCACAACAGGTCTGTCGTGAGGCAGTCCGGTTGTACGAAGCGGCCGGAGCGCGACGCCAGGCGTTGCTGGCCCGCCGCGAGATCGGCTGGATCCGTTACCTGCGCGGCGACATCGCGGGCATGACCGAGGAGTCGGCGCAGGTAGTAGCCGCCGCCGAGGCCAGCGGAGACCGGTTCGTCGCGATGCAGGGGCTGGTCGCGTTCGGCTACAGCAACACCCTGCGCGCCCGCTTCGCCGACGCCGAGTCGGCCATCCGTCACGCGGTCGCGATCGCCGAGCAGGACGCGAAAGCCTACCGGCTGACCATGGCGTTGAGCCTGCTGGCCGCCGGGGTGACCCTGCAGGGCCGCAGTGCGGAGTCCGCTGCTCTGTTCGAGCAGGCCAGATCGGCGAATCCCGCCTTCAGGGACACGATCCTCATCGAGCTGGAGACGTTCGTGCACTGGATGGCGGGCGAGTTCACCACGGCGGTGGCCACCGCGCGTGAGCTAGCGGCCTGGGTGATCGGCGGCCCCAAGCGGCGGGCGCTGGGCCTGGCCTGCGGCGGGCTGGCGGCGGCCGAGACGGGGGACCTGCGGGAGGCGGAGAACCTGCTCGGGCGGGCCCGGCAGGGGCTGGATGGTCGCGACTGGGCGTACTTCTTTGCCTATACGCGCTACGGGGAGGCGGTTCTGGCCTGGCGTACGGGGCGCGCAGCCGAGTGCGCGGACACGCTGGCCGAGGTGGCGGCCGCGCTGATCGGCATGGACGCTTCGGCCGTGAGCGTCTTCGTGCTGATCGACCTGGCCGAGTCGGCCGCCGACGCCCACGACGGGCGGGCCGCCGCGTCAGCCGCCCGGCAGCTCGAGGACGTGGCCCGCGCGGTGGGGCTCGCGCCGCACCGGGGTCTGGCCGCAGCCGCCGCGGCCTGGGCGGCCCTCGAGGGCGGCCGGCCGGACGTCGCGGTGACTCAGGCCATCCAGGCCGTAGGCCTGCTGTCCGAGACCGGATGGCGTTCGCACCTGGGTCGTGCGCACGACGTCCTCGGTCGGTCACTGGCCGCCGCCGGATGCCCCGGAGCCGTCGCGGAGCTGGACCGGGCGGCCGTGATCTTCACTCAGTGCGGCGCCGTCTGGCGCCGGGACCGTACGATCCAGGCCCTGCGGCGGCTGGGCAGCGGTGGCCGCCGGGCCGCCGCGGCCACGCTCGGCCCGGCCTCGCTCACCCGCCGCGAGCGGGAGGTGGCCAGGCTCGCGGCACGCGGGATGAGCGCCAAGGCCATCGCCCAGGCTCTTTTCATCGGAGAGCGGACGGTGGAGAGCCACCTGAGCAGCACCTACGCCAAGCTGGGGGTGGAGTCCAAGGTCGACCTGATCCGGCGTGCGGCCGACCTCGGCCTGTCGTAATGCGTACTGCCGTGACGCGTCACCGGTTCCGTACCGGATTCCGGGTCAGTACGGAGGAACCGCGCCCGCGACCTCCGTACGGTGCGCATAGGGCTGACCTATGGGCACGCACAGGAGGACGGGCATGAGCGACTTCGAGACCCGCAGGCAGCGGCACGTGGCCGACGCGCTCGCGCTGGCACCCGTGCTCATCGAGCAGCTGGGCTGGCCCGCCGACCGGCTGGCCGCGCACCGGACCGGTCAGCTGCGCGAGCTGGTGCGCATCGCGAACGAGCGGTCGCCCTGGTACCGCAAGCGCCTGTCCGGCGTGGACATCGACCACCTGGACGAGACGACCCTGGCCGAGCTGCCCGTGCTGACCAAGGCCGAGCTGATGGAGCACTTCGACGACATCGTCACCGACAGCCGCCTGTCCTTGGCCGGGCTGGAGGCGCACCTGAGCACCGTCGAGACCGGTACGTACCTGCTCGGCCGCTACACCGCGCTGACCTCGGGCGGGTCCTCCGGCCAGCGGGGCGTATTCGTCTACGACTGGGACGCGTGGGCGGTGTTCTGGCTGACCTGTTTCCGGACCCTGCTGCGCGCCAGTAACTCCTACCCCGACCTGGACCCCAAAACCGCCCGCCCGGCCGTGATGGCCAGCGTGACCGCCGCGCACTTCAGTCACGCGACCGCGGCCATGGCGCGCACGTTCAGCAATCCGCGCATGACCACTGTCCGGCTCCCGGTCACGCTGCGCACCGAGGAGATCGTGGCTGGCCTGAACAACCTCCAGCCGGACTTCATGACCGTCTATCCCTCTGTCCTGCACGCGCTCGCGCACGAGGCGGCGGCCGGCCGGCTCCGGATCGCGCCAAGGCGGGTCCTGGCCGGAGCCGAGCCACTGCTGCCCGAGATCAGGGCCGCCGCCGAGCTCGCCTGGGGGGTGAAGGTGATCAATGTCTACGGCACCTCCGAAGGCGGCGGCACCGCGGTGGGCTGCGACCGCGGCAGCACGCACATCAGCGAAGACCAGCTCATTGTCGAGCCCGTCGACCTGGCCGGGCGCACCGTTCCGCCGGGCGAGCAGGCGGCCAGGATCTACCTCACCAACCTGTACAACCCGGTCCTGCCGCTGATCCGCTACGAGATCACTGATGAAGTCACGGTGCTGCCCGGGGCGTGCCCGTGCGGTTCGGCCCACCGGCGGATCGCCGACGTCCAGGGACGGCTCGATGACGTGTTCACCTATCAGGGCCGGCGGGTGCACCCGCACCTGTTCCGCACCGCGCTCAGCCGCGAGGCGGGCATCGTCGAGTACCAGGTCCGGCAGACTCCGGCCGGCGCCGCCATCGCCATCCGCTGCTCGGATCCGGTCAGCCTCGACGGCCTCCGGGACCGGGTCGCGGCCGGCCTGGCCCGCGCCGGGCTGGAGCGGCCCCAGGTCACGGTCGAGGTCGTGGACCGGTTCGAGCGGCCCGGCGGGCCGGCCAAGCTCAAGCGGTTCATCCCGCTGAAGGCAGCCCCGCCCGGTGAGCGCCGCTCGATGAGCGCCGGGCGATGAGCCCGGCCCGGGCCGCGGCCCCGTCCGGCTACATTCACGCGACATCGGAGGCCGACGACGAGCTAGGCCGGCTGCGCCTGCTCCAGGAGCGGTACGACGAGCGCACCTTCGCCCGGCTGTCCGCCCTGGGCCCACTGCCTGGCGCCATCTGCCTGGAGGTGGGCGCCGGGGCCGGCTCGGTGGCCCGCTGGCTGGCCGACCGGGCCGGGCCCGACGGCCTCGTCGTCGCCACCGACGCGGATCCTCGGTTCCTGGCCGACGCCGCGGCCACGGGCATCGAGGTCCGCCGCCACGACATCCTGGCCGACCCGCTCGAACCGGGCCGGTACGACCTGGTGCACTGCCGCGCCCTGCTCTGCCATCTGCCCGATCCGGATCTGGCCCTGCGCGCCATGGCGGCCGCGGTGCGGCCGGGCGGATGGCTGCTTGCCGAGGACGCCGATTACTGCTCGCTGGTGGCCGCCGACCCGGCCCATCCCCGGTCGCCGCGCTTCGACGCGGTCATGCGTAAGCTCCTGTCCTTCATCGCGGCAGGAAGGGCCTTCGACCCGTTCTTCGGCCGGCGGTTGCCCGGCCTGGCGGCGTCGGCTGGCCTGGCCGATGTCGGACGCGAGGCCATCGCCTGTCACCGGCAGGGCGCCAGCGCGCCGGCCGAGGTGCTGGCCCGCTCGCTGGAGCGGACCCGGCGCCGGGCCCTGCGCGACAGCGTTATCGGCGCCAGCGAATTCGAGACCGTGCTCGCCGCCTTGGGCGACCCGTCCTTCGCGTTCGTGGACGCGCTGAACGTCGCGGCCTGGGGCCACCGGCCGGAGTGAAGTGCCCGCCGCGACCGCCCCCTGGCTAGCCCGGCGGCCCGATAATGACGCTATGCCCACGACGGACGGGCCTGCCTCTTCTCTTGAGCATCTGCCCCGCCAGCTGACCAGCTTCATCGGCCGGGAGCGTGAGCTGCGTGAGCTGACCGGGCTGCTAGAAAACAGCCGCCTGCTGACGCTCACCGGTCCAGGCGGCAGCGGCAAGACCCGGCTCGGCCTCCAGCTGGCCGTCGCCGTGGCCGACGCCTTCCCGGACGGCGTGTTCTACGTGGCCTTGGCGCCGGTCGGGCACCCCGACCTGGTCCTTTCCTCGATCGCGCAAGGCATCGGGCTGCTCGACGCCGGTGACCGGCCGCTGCCCGATCGCCTGCACAGCCACCTGCGGAACGCCCGGACCCTGATCCTGCTCGACAACTTCGAGCACCTCATCGCTGCCGCCCCGGTCATCGCGCACCTGCTGCGGACGACGGCGGCATTGCGGGTCGTGGTTACCAGCCGCGCGCCGCTGCACGTCAGCGGCGAGCAGGAGTACGAGGTTCCGCCGTTGCGGGTGCCTGACCCGCAAGCCGCAGCCGTCGCCATGGTGGCGGACTGCGAGTCGGTGCGGCTGTTCACCGAGCGGGCCCGCGCCGCCTGGCCGGGGTTCGTCGTGGACGAGCAGAACGCCGCCGTGATCGCGGGAATCACCCAACGGCTTGATGGCCTGCCGCTGGCCATCGAGCTGGCCGCGGCCCGGATCAAGCTGCTGCCGCCCGCCGCGCTCCTGACGCGACTGGAGAAGACCCTTCCTGTGCTCGTCAGCGGTGCCCGTGACCTGCCCGAACGGCAGCAGACCCTGCGCGGCACGATCGCCTGGAGCTACGGATTGCTCGGTGCGGGCGCCGGGCGGCTGCTGGCGACCTGTTCGGTGTTCCGCGGCGGGATCAGCCTGCCCGCCGCCGAGTCGGTCTGCGCGGCGATCGACTTGGGGATCGAGGTCCTGGACGGACTCGAAGAACTTGTCGACCAGAGCCTGCTGCGCCGGGTGGACGTACCCGGCGATCCGCGCTTCGGGATGCTGTTCATGATCCGCGAGTACGCCGCCGAGCGGCTGGCCGGGATGCCGGAACGGGACAGGATCGAGGCACGCCACGCGGCCACGTTCTTGACCATGGCCGAGGCGGCCGCGCAGGGGCTGCGCGGCCGCGACGAGCTCGAGTGGCTCGACCGGCTCGAGGCCGAGCACCAGAACGTCCGCGCGGCCCTGGACTGGTACGCCCGGCACGAGCCCCGCGACGCGCTGCGGCTGGCCGCCGCGATGTCCCGCTTCTGGGGTGTCCGCGGGCATTTCACCGAGGGGCGCCAGCGGCTGACAACGCTGCTCGGCCTGGCCGGGGACGCCACCTCGATCCGGGTCAAGGCGCTGAACGGCGCCGCCTCGCTCGCAATCGACCAAGGCGACTACCGGTGCGCCGGAGACCTGCTCGGCGAGAGCATCCGGCTGAGCCAGGAGCTGGGCTACCGGCGCGGCGAGGCAATGGCTCTGACCTACCTGGCCCGCAGCCTGATCGCCGGCGGACGCCCGGCCGAGGCCGAACCGCACGTCGACCGGGCCCTGCGGCTGCTGGACGGACAGGGCGATCCGGGTGCTCTCGCGATCGCCCTGCTCTACGCGGGCCTGGCAGCGCAATTCTCCGGGCAGCCCCGGGAGGCCTGCGCCCGGCACGAGCGTTGCGTCGAGACGGCCCGGGCGGCGGGTTACCGATCGGTGGGCGCCCGCTCCTTGCAGATGCTCGGTCACGCCCGCCTGGAACTGGGCGATGTCCGCGGCGCGCGCGGCGCGCTGGAGGAGGCCCTGCCCACCTGCCTCGAGCTCGGCGACCGCTGGGTGATCCCCCTGGTGATGGCCGGCTTTGCCGAGGTGGCGGCGTGCACCGGCCGGCCGCGGCGGGCGCTGCGGCTGGCCGGAGTGGCGCGGGGACTGTGCGAGGCCGGCCAGTTCAGCATGCCGGCTGTGGCGCAGGCCCGGTTGGAGCGCTGGCTGGCCCCAGCGAGGAAACAGCTCGGCTCGGCGGCGGCGCAGGTCGCCAGCGAGGGAGAACGGATGAGCCTGGCCGAGGCCGCCTCCTACGCGCTGGCCGACGAACCCGAGGACACCTGGCACAGCGGGCCGCGCCGGACGCTCACCCGGCGCGAGCTCGAGGTCGCGTCCCTGGTCGCGCAGGGCCTGACCAACCGGAGCATCGCCGGCCGGCTGCACCTGTCGGTACGGACCGTGGACACGCACGTCGAGCACGTGCTGACCAAGCTCGGCTTCAGCAACCGCGCACAGCTGGTGGCCTGGGCCTACGAGTCAAAACTGGCACCCGGAGATACGTAGCTCCTCGGTAGTTTTCCCGATGTCCCGGCTGGGCGGCCGGATCCAGACTGCGGGCATGACGAACGACTGCCAGGTCCTGATCGTGGGCGCCGGGCCGACCGGCCTGGTGCTGGCCTGCGAGCTGCTAACCCGCGGAATCGGGATCCGCATCATCGACAAGGGCGACGGGGTGGCCCGGCAATCCCGCGCGCTCGGCATCCACGCCCGCACGCTCGAGGTGTTCGACATGATGGGC
>Ga0070735_10001783_pt1 | contig 20177 bp, 21 predicted proteins | sample Coa_R1_FD_66443 | JGI IMG/M metagenome (GOLD analysis project Ga0070735, IMG submission 66443) | Surface soil microbial communities from Centralia Pennsylvania, which are recovering from an underground coalmine fire - Coalmine... | ecosystem: Environmental > Terrestrial > Soil > Unclassified ... | reverse complement strand
TGGAAATCGACGACGGTTCCCGCGACCACGGCCGTATAGCCGCCCTGCAGCGCCGCTCGGGTGAAGGTGTAGCGTTGACCGTCGTCGCCGCTGATCAGGCCGGCGCCGGTCGCCATGTCGTAGCTCAGCACCTTGCCGCGCATTCGCCGCTACTCCGCCGCGATCAGGGCGGCGCCCTGAGCGTGCGGGCGCCGCGTGCGGTAGCTCGCGATCCGCGCCTCGATCTCGGGCCGGAAGTGGCGGAAGAGCCCCTGGATCGGCCAAACCGCGGCGTCGGCCAGTCCGCAGATCGCGTGGCCGCCTTCGATGTTCGACGCCACGTCGAGCAGGAGATCGATCTCGTAGGGTTCGGCGTCGGCGTCCGCCATCCGCTGCATGATCCGCCACATCCAGCCGGTGCCCTCGCGGCACGGCGTGCACTGGCCGCAGCTCTCGTGCATGAAGAAGCGGCTGATGCGCGCCATGGCGCGGACGAGATCGGTGGACTTGTCCATCACGATCATGGTCCCCGTGCCCATCATGGATTTGAACTCGCGCGGCGAGTCGTAGTCCATCAGCATGGTTTCGGCCTGCTCGGCCGTGATCATCGGGCAAGTCGCGCCGCCGGGGATGATGGCCTTCAGGTTGCCCCAGCCGCCGCGCACGCCGCCGAAATAGTCCTCGATCAACGACCGGATCGGGATCGACATCGCTTCCTCGACCACGCGCGGCCGCTCGACGTGGCCGCAGGCGGAGAAGAGTTTGGTCCCAGCGTTGTTGGGTCGGCCGAACCCCGCGAACCAGTCCGCGCCATGGCGCAAAATCGTGCCGACCGCCGCAATAGTCTCAACGTTGTTGATCGTCGTCGGGCGTCCCCAAAGCCCCGACATGAATGGGAGGGGCGGCTTCAACCGAGGCTGGCCCTTCTTGCCCTCCAGGCTCTCCATCAGCGCCATCTCGTCGCCGCAGATGTAGGCGCCGGCGCCGTGATGAACGACGCAGTCGAAGTCCCAGCCGAAGACGTTGCCCCTGCCGATCAGCCGCGCGGCTTCCGCTTCGGCGACGGCCGCCTCGAGCTGCTCGCGCTCGGCCACCGCTTCGCCGCGGATATAGATGTAGGCGGTGTGGGCGCGGATGGCGTAGGCGGCCAGGAAGGCGCCTTCGATCACCAGGTGCGGGTCGCCGCCGACCAGCTGGCGGTCCTTGCAGGCGCCCGGCTCCGACTCATCGGCGTTGACGATCAGGTAGCGCGCGCCTCCGTCCTCCGGCGGCATCGCCGCCCACTTCGTGGCGGTGACGAAGCCGCCGCCGCCGCGGCCGCGCAAACCGGAGGCCTTGATCTGCTCGATGATCCACTCCGGCCCGCACCTGATCATCAGGTCGACGCCGTTCCAGGCGCCGCGCGCCTTCGCGCCTTCCAGCCGCCAGTCACGCCGCCGGTCGAGGTTGAGAAAGATCCGGTCGTTGTCGGCGAGCAGCTCGGCCATGCCCTACTCCGCCGCCGTCGCGAAGCTGGCGCCCTGAACGTTGGCGCGGCGGCCGCGATAGGCGTTGATGCGTTCCTCGATCTCGGGCCGGAAATGTCTGAACAGGCCCTGGATCGGCCAGGCGGCGGCGTCGCCGAGCGCACAGATGGTGTGCCCCTCCACCTGGCTGGCGACGTCGAGCAGCGTATCGATCTCCGACGGCTCGGCCTCGCCCGCCGCCATGCGCTCCAGCACCCGCCACATCCAGCCCGTGCCCTCGCGGCAGGGCGTGCACTGGCCGCAGCTCTCGTGCTTGTAGAAGTAGGCGATGCGCGCGATCGCGCGGACGAGATCGGTGGACTTGTCCATCACGATGACCGCCGCTGTGCCGAGGCCCGACTTCAGCGCCGCGAGGCTGTCGAAGTCCATCAGCGCCTCTTCCGCCTCGTGCGCCGGGATCATGCGCACGGACGACCCGCCGGGGATGATGGCCTTCAGGTTCCCCCAGCCGCCGCGCACGCCGCCGGCGTGGTCTTCCAGCAGCTTTCTCAGCGGAATCGACATCACCTCTTCGACGTTGCACGGCCGTTCCACGTGGCCGGAGATGCAGATCAGCTTGGTGCCTGTGTTGTTCGGCCGGCCAAAGCCCGCGAACCAGTCCGCGCCGCGCCTGAGGATCGTGCCCGCCACCGCGATGGATTCGACGTTGTTCACCGTCGTCGGGCAGCCATAGACGCCCGCGCCGGCGGGAAAAGGCGGCTTCAGCCGCGGCTGGCCCTTCTTGCCCTCCAGGCTCTCCAGGAGAGCCGTCTCCTCGCCGCAGATGTAGGCGCCGGCGCCGTGGTGGACGTAGCAGTCGAAGTCGAAGCCGTGGACGTTGCCCTTGCCGATCAGCTTGGCGGCGTAGGCTTCGTCGATGGCGGCCTGCAGCACCTCGCGCTCGCGCACGTATTCGCCGCGGACGTAGATGTAGCAAACGTTGGCCTGCATGGCGTAGCTGGCGATCAGGCACCCCTCGATGAAGAGGTGCGGATCGTGCCGCATGATCTCGCGGTCCTTGCAGGTGCCGGGCTCGGATTCGTCGGCGTTGACCACCAGATAGTGCGGCCGCGCCGGATCCACCGCCTTGGGCATGAAGGACCACTTCAGGCCGGTTCCGAAGCCGGCTCCGCCGCGCCCGCGCAGGCCGGAGTTCTTGATCTGGTCGATGATCCACGCCTGCGGCATGCGCAGCATATCGACCGTGCCGTTCCAGGCGCCGCGCGCCTTCGCCGCCTCCAGCCGCCAATCGTGCAGGCCGTAGAGATTGAGGAAGATGCGGTCCTTGTCCTCGAGAATCCCCGGCATCAGGACGCCCCCTCGGCCGGGTCGCTTAGTCGCGGCATGGCCAGCGCCTGCGCCTTCGTCCAGCGACGGCGGCGGACGACGGCCACGATCAGCATCACCCAACCCACGGCGATCAGGAGCGTCGAGCCGATGAGCAGCGGGAAGAAATAGATCACGAACGGCGCCGCCTGCCCGACGAATTGCGTCGCGGCCAGCAGGACGATGCCCGCGCCCGCGGTCCAGATGCCCCGGCGGCTCCAGGGCTGGCCGGCGTCGCGAAGCGCCTTGCGGAAGGTCTCGATCTCGCTGCTCACGAGGCGGACTCGGGCGCGTTGGGCAGCGTCTTGATCGGCTTCGCCAGCGAGCCGTCGTAGAGGGCCGGATCAGTCAGCGTCTGGGCGCCGCCCGCCGGCTCGGACGTGTGGCGGCCGGCGTAAGAGCCGGGCTTGGGCGCCTTGCCGGCGGCGAAGTCGTCGATGATCTGCTCGAACGTCTCCGGCGTCAGGTCCTCGTAGTAGTAGTCGTTGATCTGGGCCATGGGCGCGTTCACGCACGCGCCGAGGCACTCGACTTCTTCCCAGGTGAACTTGCCGTCCGCGGAGCGGTGGTTCTTCTCCCCGATCTTGCGTTGGCAGACCGCCATCAGATCGTTCGCCCCGCGCAGCATGCAGGGCGTGGTGCCGCAGACCTGGATCAGCGCCGTCGACCCCACCGGCTCCAGCTGGAACATGGTGTAGAAGGTCGCGACCTCGAGCACGCGGATCGCCGGCATGCTCAGGAGTTCGCCGACGGCGCGGATGGCGGGCTCGGAAACCCAGCCCTCCTGCTTCTGCACAAGCCAGAGGATCGGGATCACCGCCGACTGTTGCCGGCCTTCCGGATATTTCGCGATCCATTCCTCGGCGGCCTTCATGGTGGCGCCGGAAAAGGCGAAGCTGGCCGGCTGCTCCTTGGCGAGGCGTCTTACCGACATGGCGCAGCCTCGAGGCGCCCTTCTCCCCTCGAGGGAGAAGGTGTCTGCGAAGCAGACGGATGAGGGGCCGCGCGGGCGATCGTCAAAGAACGCCGACGGCCAATGGACTGGCGCGGCGTCGGCGGGTCGGCCCCCGGAGAGTCTGCGGAGAGCGCCGCGCGGCCCCTCATCCGACCCCCTTCGGGGGCCACCTTCTCCCTCGAGGGGAGAAGGACGCTCCTACTCCGCGCCGCACGGTGGCCAATCACCGGTCGATCTCCCCGAAGACGATGTCGAGGGACCCCAATACGGCGGCGACGTCGGCGAGCATGTGGCCGCGGTTCATCCAATCCATGGCCGCCAGATGCGGGTAGCTCGGCGCGCGCATCTTGCAGCGGTATGGCTTGTTGGTCCCGTCGGAGACCAGATAGACGCCGAACTCGCCCTTCGGCGCCTCGACGTAGGCGTAGACCTCGCCGGGCGGCGTCCTGAAGCCCTCCGTGTAGAGCTTGAAGTGGTGGATCATCGCCTCCATCGACCGCTTCATCTCGGCGCGGCGGGGCGGAACGATCTTGTTGTCCTCGACCATCACCGGCCCCTCGGCCTGACGCAGCAGGGCGATGCATTGGAGCATGAGCTTGACCGACTGGCGCATCTCCTCGACGCGGCAGAGGTAGCGGTCGTAGCAATCCCCGTTCATCCCTAACGGAATCTCGAACTCGAGCTCGTCGTAGCATTCGTAGGGCTGGTTGCGGCGAAGGTCCCAGGCGACGCCCGAGCCCCGCAGCATGACGCCGGTGAAGCCCCAGGCGAACGCCTCCTCGCGGGTGACGACGCCGATGTCGACGTTGCGCTGCTTGAAGATGCGGTTGCCCGTGATCAGACCCTCGATGTCGTCGATCACCTTCGGGAAGGTCCCGCACCAATATTCGATGTCGTCCACCAGCGCCGGCGGCAGATCCTGGTGCACGCCGCCAGGGCGGAAGTAGTTCGAGTGCAGCCTGGCTCCGCAGGCGCGCTCGTAGAACACCATCAGCTTCTCGCGTTCCTCGAAGCCCCAGAACGGCAGCGTCCAGGCGCCGACGTCCATCGCCTGGGTGGTGATGTTCAGGAGGTGGTTCAGGATGCGGCCGATCTCGGAATAGAGCACCCGGATCAGCGAGCCGCGGCGCGGGATCGTCACGCCCAAGAGCTTCTCGATGGCCAGGCAGAAGGCGTGCTCCTGGTTCATCGGGCAGACGTAGTCGAGGCGGTCGAAGTAGGGGATGTTCTGAAGGTAGGTGCGCGCCTCCATCAGCTTCTCGGTGCCGCGGTGCAGAAGGCCGATGTGCGGGTCGACCCGCTCGACCACCTCGCCGTCCAGTTCCAGCACCATCCGCAGCACGCCATGCGCGGCGGGGTGCTGCGGCCCGAAGTTCAGCGAGAATTTGCGAGGCTCCTCGGTCGCGGCGGACTCCGAGAGCGGCGGGACGGGATGGGCGTCGTCGGCCATCAGGCGTCCTTCGCCTTTTCGTCGCCCGGCAGCGCGTACTCCGCCCCCTCCCACGGCGAAAGGAAGTCGAAGTCGCGGAACTGGCTGATCGTGACCGGCTCGTAGACCACCCGCTTCTGCTCGTCGTCGTAGCGCAGCTCGACGTAGCCGGTCATCGGGAAGTCCTTGCGCAAGGGGTGCCCTTCGAAGCCGTAGTCGGTGAGGATGCGGCGCAGGTCCGGATGGCCGTCGAAGCCGATCCCGAACATGTCGAACACCTCGCGCTCGTACCAGTCCGCGCACGGATAGACGCCCGTGGCGGTGGGGACGGCGTCCCCTTCCCCAGCGTGCACCGTCAGGCGGACGCGCCGGTTCCGCGTCATCGAGAGCAGGTGGTAGACCACGTCGAATCGCTTGCCGCGCTCGGGATAGTCCACCGCGGTCACGTCGAGCAGCTGCTGGAACGGCGTCTTGGCGTTGTCGCGCAGATGCGTCAGGGCGCGGACGATATTGGCCGCGCCTGCGGCCAGGTTCAGCTCGCCGAAGTCGACCGAAAAGCCGCTGAGCGCGCCGGCGCTATCGGCGACCAGCTCGGCCCCGAGCGTGGCCAGAACGTCGTCGGCGACCGTGAAGCTCATCGCTCGATGGTTCCGGTGCGGCGGATCTTCTTCTGCAGCTGCAGCACGCCGTAGACGAGCGCTTCGGCCGTCGGCGGGCAGCCCGGAACATAGATGTCGACCGGGATGACGCGATCGCAGCCGCGCACCACCGAATAGCTGAAGTAGTAGTAGCCGCCGCCGTTGGCGCACGAGCCCATGGAGATGACGTAGCGGGGCTCCGGCATCTGGTCGTAGACCTTGCGCAGCGCCGGGGCCATCTTGTTGGTCAGCGTGCCGGCGACAATCATTACGTCCGACTGGCGCGGCGATCCGCGCGCGGCGAAGCCGAAGCGCTCGAGGTCGTAGCGAGGCGTGAGCGCCTGCATCATCTCGACCGCGCAGCACGCAAGCCCGAACGTCATCGGCATCAAGGAGCCCGTGCGCGCCCAGGTGATCAGGTCATCCAGACTGGACGTGACGAAGCCCTTGTCGGCGAGCTGGCTCGAGACGCCGTCGAAGTAGGGATCAGGCGCCTCGGCTACTCCCATTCGAGGGCGCCCTTCTTCCACTCGTAGATGAAGCCCACCGTCAGCACGCCCAGGAAGGTCATCATCGACCAGAAGGCGAAGACCTCGGTCGCGTGTGGCAGCTTGGTCAGCGCCACCGCCCACGGAAACAGGAAGGCGACCTCGAGGTCGAAGATGATGAAAAGGATCGACACCAGGTAGAAGCGCACGTCGAACTTCATCCGCGCGTCGTCGAAGGCGTTGAAGCCGCACTCATAAGCGGAGTTCTTTTCCGGATCCGGCGCTTTGGGCGCCAGGACCAGCGCGCCGACGACGAACAGCAGAGCGATCGCCGCAGCCACCCCAAAGAAGATCACGATCGGCAGGTACTGGAGCAGGAACGCGTTCATGGAATCCCGAGGCGAGGCGTTGGCCGGCGTCATGCAAGAGAGTCGCGCGGGTTTGTAGCCCATGGGCGCCGGGGGTTCAAACGCGGTCAGACCCTTTCGCCGCAGCGCGGCGCCGGCGCTCTGATTGTTGACAGAGAAAGCCCGCGCGACCTATGTCACGCGCCTCGCGCGACAGGCCGAATTCAGCGAGACTGGCCTTGATCTCAAGCGGGTGTAGCTCAGTTGGTTAGAGCGCCGGCCTGTCACGCCGGAGGTCGCGGGTTCAAGTCCCGTCACTCGCGCCACGCGGCGCTCAGCGCGGCGCCGGCACGATGTCCACCGAAAGCACCCGGATGGGCCCGACAGGGGCCCTGCTTTGAGCGTTTGCGGCGACCTAGCGAGCCGAAGGCCCGCCGGCTACCGCCCCGCCTCGTCGGCGTAGCGGCCTAAAGCTTCGATAAGCGGGCCGAGATGCCTTTCGAAGCGCCGCCAACGGCCGACGCCGTCGGTGAAAATGGGCCTGCGCACCTGCTCGCGGCTCATGGTCGCGACCTCCCGCGGGTTCTCGTAGAATCTCAGCACCGCGTCCTCCCAGCGGAGGCCGCAAGCCGCGAGCAGCCGCCTCGCCGCCGCCGGCAGATCGGCGACAAAGTCCTCGTAGCGCACCTCGACGATGCGGCCGGGCAGCACGCGCGCCCAGTGGTCCATCACCTCGCGGTAGCGCACGTAGTGGGCGCCGAGCTCGGCGAGGTCGTAGCAAAACTGGGTGTCGTTGTTGTCGTTGAAATCGCCGCGATAACAGGAGAGGCAAAGGTCGAGCGGATTGCGCGCGCTGTGCAGGATCACCGCCCGCGGAAACGCCAGATGAATGGAGCCGACAAGCATGTGGTTCGAGAGCTGCTTGTCGACGAAGCGCGGCTTTGCGCGCCGGCGCCAGCCTTCGGCCTCCATCGCCGTCAGATAGTCGGCCGCAAGGTGGCGGAAGTGGTCGAGCGGCGGCGGCGGCCCGGTCACGAACGGGTAGCGATGGGAGGCAAGCTGGTGAAAGGCGGGGCTCTCGCCCATGCCCTGCACCTGCGAGTGGGTCGCGAGCACCTGTTCGATCAGCGTGGAGCCGGACCGCGGCAGGCCGACGATGAAGATCGGCGCTCGCGAGGGGTTGCCCGGCCAGGGCCGCGCGAGCACCTCGGGGGTGAACATCCACGCGATGTTGCCGACGACGATTTCGTGGAGGGCGGCGAACTGGTCGGGGCGAACCACGGTGGCCTGCAACGCCTGCTCGACGGTGTGGCCATAGCGCAGGCGGCCATAGTGGTTCGCTTGCTGGAGCAGCGCAAAGGCGCCATCGAAGTCGCCGAGGGCCTCGCGCGCCCAGGCATCGGCAAAGAGCGGCGTCGCCCGCTCTGCGGCGGCGCGCAGCGCCTCGAGCGTCGGCGGCGGACTGAAGGGCACTCGCAGCGACTCGTCGGCCATCGCCGTCACTTAGCCGCGGACATGTCGCTGATCTAGGCTCGTACGCGGTGGGCGGCGAGGGGTTCGAACCCCCGACCTTCTGGGTGTAAACCAGACGCTCTGACCAGCTGAGCTAGCCGCCCTGTCCGGCGCGCCGGCCGCCCGCGAACAAAAAAGGGGCGGCCGTCGCCGGTCCGCCCCTTTGTCTTGGCTGCAAACGCCGCCTTAGTTCAAGGCCGACTTCAGGCCCTCGCCGACGCGAAAACGCGCGGTCTTCGAAGCCGGCCGCTTGACCGTCTCCCCGGTACGCGGGTTGCGCGCGGTGCCGGCCTTGCGAGCCACGGGCACGAAGCTGCCGAAGCCCACCAGCCGCACCTCCTTGCCCGACTTCAGAGACGCCGTCACTGAACTCAGGAACGCTTCCAGGGCATCCCTGGATTGGTTCTTGTTGAGCCCCGCCTTTTCCGCGATCGCGGAAATCAGTTCGGCCTTGGTCATAGATGTCTCCCAACCCTGTTCATCGGCTGGGCGTTCCCCGATTGTCGCCCGCCCGAATCGATTATTGGGCTTGGGAAAGCGGCACGTCAAACAGGAGCGGCGCTGGAAAGCCCAGCACCGCTCAAGTTATCAGCGATAATGTCGCCTAGTGAGTGACGACGGCGTCGCCGTCGACCTCATCGACCACGATCGGCGTGGCGGCGGCCTGATCGGCCTCGGTCCACTCGATCGGCGTGAGGGGCCCAGCGAGCGCGTTGGCCAACACCTCGTCGACCGTGGAGACGGGCACGATGTTGAGCGCCTCCTTCACGTTCGCCGGCACGTCGGCCAGGTCCTTCTCGTTCTCCTGCGGGATCAGCACCGTCTTGACGCCGGCGCGGAGCGCGGCGAGCAGCTTCTCCTTCAGGCCACCGATCGGCAGGACGCGGCCACGCAGGGTGATCTCGCCGGTCATGGCGATGTCCTTGCGCACCGGCACGCCGGTGAGCACCGACACCATGGCCACGGCCATGGCGATCCCGGCCGACGGGCCGTCCTTCGGCGTTGCGCCTTCCGGCACGTGCACGTGGACGTCGGTCTTGTCGAACACCGGCGGCTTGATGCCGAAGGTCGCCGAGCGGGCGCGGACATAGGACGCCGCGGCCGTGATCGACTCGCGCATCACGTCCTTGAGGTTGCCGGTGATGGACATGCGTCCCTTGCCCGGCATCTTCAGGGCCTCGATGGTCAGGATGTCGCCGCCGAAGTCGGAGACGGCCAGGCCGTTGACGATGCCCACCTGGTCAGCCTCGTCGGTCTCGCCATAGCGGAACCGGCGCACGCCTGCGTAGTTGGCCAGCCGATCCTCGTCGACGGTGATCGAGAGCGCCTTTTCCCGCTCCAAATCGCGCACGGTCTTGCGCGCCAGGTTGCCCAGCTCGCGTTCCAGCGACCGCACGCCGGCCTCGCGCGTGTAGTAGCGGATGAGACCGCGGATGGCGTCGTCGGGAACGATCCACTCGCCGTCCTTCAGGCCGTGGTTCTTGGCCAGCTTGGGAAGCAGGTGCCGCTTGGCGATCTCGACCTTCTCGTCCTCGGTGTAGCCGGGCAGCCGGATGATCTCCATCCGGTCCAAGAGCGGCTGGGCCATGTTGAGGCTGTTGGCGGTGGTGACGAACATCACGTTCGACAGATCGTAGTCGACCTCGAGATAGTGGTCGTTGAACGTCGAGTTCTGTTCGGGATCCAGCACCTCGAGCAGCGCCGACGACGGGTCGCCGCGCCAGTCGGCGCCCAACTTGTCGACCTCGTCGAGCAGGAAGAAGGTGTTGGTTGTCTTCGCCTTCTTCATCGACTGGATGATCTTGCCGGGCATGGAGCCGATATAGGTCCGCCTGTGCCCGCGGATCTCCGCCTCGTCGCGCACGCCGCCGAGGCTGAGGCGCACGAACTCGCGCCCGGTCGCCGCGGCGATCGAGCGTCCAAGCGAGGTCTTGCCCACTCCAGGCGGTCCAACCAGGCAGAGGATCGGGCCCTTGAGCGAGCCCGTGCGCGCCTGCACGGCCAGGTATTCGAGGATGCGCTCCTTGACCTTCTCGAGGCCGTAGTGGTCGTCCTCGAGAATCCGCTCGGCCTTGGCCAGGTCGATCGGCTTCGATTTCGACTTGCCCCAAGGGATGGTCAACAGCCAGTCGAGGTAGTTGCGCACGACGGTGCTCTCGGCCGACATCGGGCTCATGTTGCGCAGCTTCTTCAGCTCGCTCTCGGCCTTGGCGCGGGCCTCCTTGGTGAACTTGGTCTTCTTGATGCGCTTTTCGAGCTCCATGAGCTCGTCGCGCGAGTCGTCCTGCTCGCCCAGCTCCCGCTGGATCGCCTTCATCTGTTCGTTCAGGTAGTACTCGCGCTGGGTCTTCTCCATCTGCAGCTTGACGCGGCTGCGGATCTTCTTCTCCACGCGCAGCACGCTGATCTCGCCCTGCATCAGGGCGTAGACCCGCTCGAGCCGCTTCACGACATCTGAGAGTTCGAGCAGCTGCTGGCGATCGGTGATCTTGACGGACAGGTGCGAAGCGACACGGTCGGCGAGCTCGCTCGGGTCGGTGATCTGCGGAATCACTGCGAGCGCTTCCGGCTGCACCTTCTTGTTCAGCTTCACATAGTTCTCGAACTGCTCCACGACGGCGCGGCTGAGCGCCTCCGCCTCGTGCGCCTCGCCGCCGGTGTCCTCGATGGCGACGACCTCGGCCTCGTAGAAGGCCGTTTCATCGGTATAGCGCACGACCGCGGCGCGCTGGCGGCCCTCGACCAGCACCTTCACTTCGCCGCCGGGCAGCTTCAGCAGCTGAAGCACGTTGGCGATGACGCCGACGCCATAGATGTCGTCGGGCGCGGGTTCGTCTTCGTTCTCCACCTTCTGCGTGACCAGAAGGATCGACTTGTCGCCCGCCATCGCTTCTTCGAGTGCGCGGACGGTCTTGTCGCGGCCGACGAACAGCGGCGCGACCATGTGGGGGTAGACAACGATGTTGCGCAGCGGCAGCGCCGGAATGATCCGCGCGCCAGCCGGCGGGTGCTCCGAGGCAGAACTTGTCTCAGACATGATGCGTGCTCCTGGCCGGCGCCTTGACGGTGGCGCTCGGCGTTCCGGGTCGCGGTCACCCGACGATGCGTCGAGTCGGACGTCCCGGCCGCCCGAAAGGGGCGGTTGTTCGCGCCTTTATGTGGATGTTTCGGCGCCCGGTTCAAGCGCGGCCGTTCTTGCCGCCCGGCAACGGCTCGCGCCGTCAGACGTTGGCGTGATGCGATGTCGAATGCGCAACACATTCGGACCGATCGGACGGCCTGGGCTGTCGGCGAGGCGGTCCTGGCCCTGAAGTTCACCGGCGTCAGTCTGCTCGGATTTGCGACGGATGCGCTGGTGCTCAAGCTGGCGCTGTTCATGGGCGCCGAGCCCGCTTGGGGACGGGTCGGTTCGCTGTTCTGCGCGATGCAGGTGACCTTCCTGGTCAACCGGCGGCATGTCTTCCGCGCGCATGAGGCCGGCGGAATCGGCGGGCAATGGCTGCGCTACATGGCGGCAGGCAGCTTCGGCAATGGCTGCAATTACCTGATCTTCGTGACCATGGTTTCGACCCATTGGCCGCTCGTCGCCGCGCCGATGTTCGCGCTTGCGGTCGGCTCGTTCTGCGCCTGGATGATCAACTTCGTCGGAAGCCGCTACTTTGTCTTCCGCATGACGCGCATCGCGGCCAACGCCCTTGGGAGCGACGACTAGGCCCGACCGCCCGCGTGGCCCGGCACGATCCTCACCCTGATGGTCTCGCCGGTGACCGCGCGCGAAGTCCAGGTCGCGCCCGGCCCGCCGCTGGGCACGGCCGTGCAGTAGGCGAAGGGCATGTGCAGCGGCCGGTACTGGGTAAGGCAGATCTTCCCACCCTTCAGCTTCCAATGTCCGCTCGAGGGGTCGCCGCGCCGGCCCTCGGCCGTGTAGAGCCCGTTCGGCTGCAGCCAGAGCTCGGCCTTGCGTCCGTCAGGGTAGGTAGACAGGACGGTGTTGCCGAACGCTTGGCTGAGCTGCGCCGGCGGGTCGGCGCGGCTCGCGGGGGCCAACGCCGCCACGCCCGCCAGAACGCTCGCCATCGCTGTGACGCCAAGACTATTAGAGCGGCTCATGCTGGACCTTCCGTTCGCTTCCTGCTCGCTTCAAACGCATGCGGTCGCGATTGGTGGCGTGCGGAGCGCAACGAGCGGCGCCGTGCGGCGTTCAAGACGCCATGGCGGACATCGTCGTCGAACAGATCCGGCCTCGGCTCGCTCGCATCGCGGCGATCGTCAATCCGCGCGCCGGAAGCGTCGGCGGCGGGGCGGCCGAAGCGCTGGCGCGGCAGGTCGCCAACTATGGCGGGCAGCTCTCCATCGCCTGCCCGGAGCCCGACGACATGGAGCAGGCGATCCGGGCCGAGATCGCGCGCGAGCCTGATCTCGTGGTGGTGCTGGCCGGCGACGGCACGGCGCGCATGGCGGCGTCGCTATGCGGACCCGCCGGGCCGCTGGTCGCGCCGCTGCCGGGCGGAACCATGAATATGCTGCCGCATGCCCTGTATGGAGCGCTGGACTGGCCGGAGGCGCTGGACGCGGCTCTAGGGCGCGGGGTCGAACGCCAGGTCAGCGGCGGGCGCGTCAACGGCGAGGCCTTCTACGTCGCCGCCATCCTCGGCGCGCCGGCGCTGTGGGGATTGGCGCGGGAAGCCGTGCGGCGCGGCGACCTGATCGAGGCCACCCGGCGCGTGCGCTACGCGCTTCGTCGGGCGTTCACAGGCGAGTTGCGCTACGGGCTGGACGGTGCGCCCGGGCGGCGCGCCGAAGCGCTGGTCGTGATGACGCCGCTGATTTCGCGCGTGATGCGGGACGAAACACCGTCCCTGGAAGCAGCCGCCCTGTCCATCCGCGGCGCGAAAGCCGCTTTCCGGCTGGCGCTCAGCGGAGCGTTCGGTGATTGGCGCGAGGATCCAGGCGTCACAGCCAGCCCGTGCGGCAGCGGCTGGGCGGCGGCCCGCCGCTCGATCCCCGCCATTCTCGACGGCGAGGTGCGGCGGCTGCCGCGTCGGGTCGAATTCGCGTTCGAGCCGACGGCGTTCCGCGCGCTGGCGCCGCTGCGGGAGGCGGGGTGACCACGGTCCGCATCGCGCACCTGAGCGACATTCACTTTGGCGGCGAGAACGCCCGCGCCGTCGAGGCCGCCGTCACAGCGGTGGCGGCGTTCGATCCGAGCGCGGTCGTCGTCACCGGCGACCTGACCCTGAACGGCCAGCCGCCCGAGTTCCGCAGCGTGGCCGCCTGGCTGGCGCGTCTTCCGGCGCCCCGCCTGGTCACACCCGGCAATCACGACACGCCGTATTGGAACCTGCCGCTTCGCGCGCTCGACCCGTTCGGCCGCTACCAGCGCTATATCGGCGCCCCCGCCGCCAGCGCGCTAGACGTGCCCGGCGCCGCTATCCGCGCGCTCAACAGCGCACGCGGTGCGCAGCCGCGTCTGAACTGGTCCAAGGGCGCCCTCGATCTGAAGGTCTTGGAGGGACTGGACTGGGGCGCGGCCCGCTTGCGCGTCTTCGCTTGCCACCATCCGTTGCTCGATCTGGTCGGCGCGCCGGTGACCGGCGGCGTCCGATGCGGCGCCGAAGCGGCGGCGGCCCTTTCAGAGGCCGGGGTCGAGTTGGTGCTCACCGGGCATGTCCACAATCCTTTCGTGGTCGCGCTGCCCGGCGGCCCCGTGCCCGGCTATGCGGTCGGGGCCGGCACGTTGTCTCTGCGCACGCGCGGCGCCCCGCCCGGCTTCACCACGCTCTCCATCGACGAGGCGCAGATTGCGATCGACTCGCTCGCCTGGACGGGGGCCGTTTTCGAGCCGGCGCAGAGCTGGCGCTTTGCACGGCTCAGCCAGAGCACGGCTCCCTAGCCGGTTTCACGCAGGTCGGCGGCGCGCCGCATCGGGCCGCTGTAGTCCTGGCGGCGCGTGCGTCGCCGATCCGGTCCGAAGAAGCTGTCCGTCATCACGAACGGGCGGGGGTCCATGATCACCGCGTTCAGTCGCGTGAGGATCGCTTTTGCCGTCACCGGCTTGCAGAGGAACTCGGTCACGCCGATGTCGCGCGCCTGATTCAAGTGCTTCTCGTCGGAATGGCCGGTCAGCATGATGATCGGCATGTAGCGCACCGAGCCTTCCATGGAGCGCACGGCGCGGATGAACTCGAGCCCGTTCATTCCCGGCATCTCATGGTCGACATAGGCCGCGTCGACGGAATAGCTCGCCATCACCTCCAGCCCGCGGCGTCCATCCTGGGCGTAGTGCAGATGGCCGACGCCCGCGGCGCTCAGCACCGTGCCGACGATCGTGCACATCTCGCGGCTGTCATCGATCACAAGGATGCGCAGCGCACCCAAGCCGGCGTTCGCCATCCTCTGCAATCCCCAGTCGGTCCCCGCACGCGTGCTACAACGGCTACGCGTTGATTCGCTTGGCAGTTTAGCGGGTTACGCTAGGGAAGGATACCGGCGTTACGCGAGTGCCCGGGCGACGGCCTAAGCCGCGCCGCCCTTTTCGCTGCGGCGCTCGGTGTAGATCATCAGCGGCTGGGCGCGGCCCTCGACCACCTCGGCGTTGACCACCACCTCTTCGACGCCCTCGTAGGTCGGCAGCTCAAACATGGTCTCGAGCAGGATGCTCTCCATGATCGAGCGGAGGCCGCGGGCGCCGGTCTTGCGCAGGATCGCCTTGCGCGCGATCGCCTTCAACGCGTCGTCGGTGAAGGTCAGGCCGACGTTCTCCATGTCGAACAGGCGCTGGTACTGCTTGACGAAAGCGTTCTTGGGCTCGGTCAGGATGGTGACCAGCGCCTCTTCGTCGAGGTCTTCCAGCGTCGCCAGCACCGGCAGGCGGCCGATGAACTCCGGAATCAGCCCGAACCGCTGCAGGTCGTCCGGCTCGACGCCGCGCAGGATTTCGCCGGTGCGCCGCTCCTCCGGGTCGGCCACCTGGGCGCCGAAGCCGATCGAGGTGCCTTTGCCGCGGCCGGCGATGATCTTCTCCAGACCGGAGAAGGCCCCGCCGCAGATGAACAGGATGTTGGTGGTGTCGACCTGCAGGAATTCCTGCTGCGGGTGTTTGCGCCCGCCCTGCGGCGGCACCGAGGCGACGGTGCCCTCCATGATCTTCAGGAGCGCCTGCTGGACGCCCTCGCCCGACACGTCGCGGGTGATCGACGGGTTGTCCGACTTGCGGCTGATCTTGTCGACCTCGTCGATGTAGACGATGCCGCGCTGGGCGCGCTCGACATTGTAGTCGGCGGACTGCAGCAGCTTCAGGATGATGTTCTCGACATCCTCGCCGACATAGCCGGCTTCGGTGAGGGTCGTGGCGTCGGCCATCGTGAAAGGCACGTCGATGATTCGCGCCAGAGTCTGCGCGAGGAGCGTTTTGCCGGTGCCCGTCGGGCCGATCAGCAGGATGTTCGACTTGGCCAGTTCGACGTCGTTGTTCTTCTGCGCGTGGTTCAAACGCTTGTAATGGTTGTGCACCGCGACGGCCAAAACCTTCTTGGCGTGATCTTGCCCGATCACGTAGTCGTCAAGGACTTCGCGGATTTCCTTCGGCGTCGGGACGCCGTCCTTGGATTTTACGAAGGCGATCTTGTGCTCTTCACGGATGATATCCATGCAGAGTTCGACGCATTCATCGCAGATGAACACCGTAGGCCCGGCGATAAGCTTGCGCACCTCGTGCTGGCTCTTGCCGCAGAAGGAGCAATACAGAGTGCTCTTGCTGTCGCCGCTGGCCGCTTTGGTCATGGGTCGCTCTCACTCCTCGACGGCGAAAGGCCGCTCTTCGCCAACGCCGCCCCCGGGGACCGCTCCGGCCAGACCATGCAGGATACGGGCCGCGGGTTGTCTAATCCTTGACATTCCCCGATCCGCCGCCGGATCACAAGGCTTCCAAGCGCCGCACGTGCGCGAGAGGCCTTGGCTGCGGCATCAATCCAACACATCGCCATGACCCGGTCGGACAGAGAAATGGGAGACGTGGGGGCCTTTCGCCAGGACGATTCGATTTATCGCCCAATCGTCGCCTTCGATTTCGACGGGACGTTGACCGTGCGCGACACCTTTACCGCGTTCCTGGCGTGGCGGGCGGGCCCCCTCCGCTACGTGGTCGGCGTCGTCGCCCTCGCGCCGCAACTGGCGACCTACCTGCGCCGGCGCGACCGCGGGCGGCTGAAGGCGGCGGCGGTGCGCAGGTTCCTGACTGGACTCGCCAGGGCCGACTTCGAGGAGGGGGCGCGGCGATTCGCCGAGGGCCGGGCGCGCACGCTCCTCCGGCCCGACGCCCTGCGGGCGTGGCGTCGCTGGCAGAGCCAGGGGGCGCGTCTCGTCATCGTCACCGCCTGCCCAGAGGAGATCGTGGCGCCCTTCGCCCGTGGGCTCGGCGCCGACGCGGTGATCGGCACGCGGCTCGACTATGACCTGGACGGTCGCCTTACGGGCCGGCTCGATGGGGCCAATTGCCGCGGGGCGGAAAAGGTGCGCCGGCTGCAACAGGCGTTTGGCCCGGACGTCCGGCTGGAGGCGGCCTACGGCGATACCGAGGGCGACCGCGAGATGCTGGCCATCGCCGACCAGCCGGGCTTTCGCCTTTTCGAGGCGGCGCCTTGAGGCACGCGCGGCCCGAGGATCTCGACCGCATCGAGCCGCTGCTCGCACGCCTGCGGTCCGAACTGCCAAGCCTGAAGGAAAAGAAGCGCGGCTGCTTCTACTTCAAGTCCCGGGGCTTCGTGCACTTCCACGAGGATCCGAAGGGCATGTTCGCCGACCTGCGCGGCATCGGCGCGAAAGACGATCGACGGCTGAAGGTGGACACGCCGGGCGAACAGGACGCGCTGATCAAGCACGCAACGACGGTGCTTGCGGCCCTCTCGCGCTAGTCGTCCTTGGCGTCGCCGCGGGCGGAGTCGACACGGTCGACAATGCCCCATTCCTTCGCCTCGTCGGCGCTCATGAAATGGTCGCGGTCCAGGGTGCGCTCGACCTCTTCATAGGTCTTGCCGCAATGCTTGGCGTAAAGCTCGTTCAGACGGCGCTTGGTGCGCACGATGTCCTCGGCGTGGCGCTCGATGTCGGACGCCTGGCCCTGAAAACCACCTGACGGCTGGTGCAGCATGATGCGGGCGTTGGGCAAGGCGATGCGCTGGCCCGCCTCGCCGGCCATCAGCAGGAAGGAGCCCATCGACGCGGCCATGCCCATGCACAGCGTCGAGACCGGACTCTTGACGTACTGCATGGTGTCGTAGATCGCGAGGCCGGAGTGCACGTGGCCGCCCGGCGAATTGATGTAGAGATCGATCTGCTTCTTCGGGTTCTCGGCCTCCAGATAGAGCAGCTGGGCGCAGATCAGCGCCGAAACGCCGTCGTCGATCGGACCGTTCAGGAAGATCACCCGCTCGCGCAGCAGGCGCGAGAAAATGTCGAAAGCGCGCTCGCCGCGGCTCGACTGCTCGACCACCATGGGGACGAGGTTCATGGTCCGCTCGGTGGGATCGCGCATAGAAGAACCGCCTTTCGTCTGACCGCGAGCGACGCCCGCGCTGGAGCCCCGATATCGCGTGGCGAGGTCCAGGTTGCAAGGCGGCCGCGTTCAGGCCTTGGCTTTCGCCTTGCTCGCCTTCTTGGCAGGGGCCGGCTTCTGCGCCGCGGCCGGCTTGGCCTCGGCCTTCGCGGTTTTCGGGGCGGCCTTCGGTTTGGCGGCCTTGGCGGCCTTGCCCTTGGGCGCAGACTCGGCTGCGTAGCCCTCCGGCAGGTCGTCTTCGCGCTGCAGCTCCTCTTTCGAAACCGCTCGGTCCTTGATCTTGGCCAGGCCAAAGAGGACGTCGACCACCTTCTCCTCGTAAACGGGGGCGCGCAGGCTGGCCTGGGCGTTCGGGCTCTGGCGCAGTTGGTCGAACACCTCCTGCTCGCGCCCGCGATAGCGCATCGCCTCCGCCCGCATCGCCCGCGCGAGTTCGTCGTCTGAGACGGCGACGTTATGCTTGCGGCCTATCTCGGCCAGCACCAGCCCGAGCCGCACGCGGCGTTCGGCGATGCGGCGGTATTCGCCCTTCAACTGCTCTTCGGACTTGCCCTCGTCCTCTGGCGGCAAGCCGCCCTCGGCCTGGTCGGCCAGCACCTGGCTCCAGATCACCTCGAACTCGGCCTCGACCATGCGCGGCGGCAGCCCGAAGTCGTGGCCTGCATCGAGCTTGTCGAGCAGCGCTCGCTTCAGGCGGTGGCGCGAGGTCTGTTCGAACTCGGCGGCGAGTTGTCCCTTGATCGCCTCCTTCAGGGCGTCCAGGCCGGTCATGCCCATGCGCTTGGCGAACTCGTCGTCGATCGCCGCCTCGACGGGGGCCTCGACGCCCTTCACCGAGACGTCGAAGGTTGCGTCCTTGCCCTTCAGCGCCGCGACCGGATAGTCCTCCGGAAACGTCACCGTGACGGTCTTTTCGTCGCCCGTCTTGGCGCCCGCGAGCTGCTCCTCGAAGCCGGGGATGAACTGGCCGGAGCCCAACACCAGGCGCGCATCGGTCGCCTGGCCGCCTTCGAACAGTTCGCCGTCGACCCGGCCGGCGAAGTCGATCACCACCAGATCGCCAGTCTTGGCCGCGGCGTTCTTGCCGGTCTTTGGCTCGTAGGTGCGGCTTTGCTGCGCGAGGTCGGCCAGAGTCTCGTCGACTTCCTCGGCGTTCGGCTCGTGCACCAGCCGCTCGAGGCTGATCGTCGCCGGATCGATCGGTTCGAAGTCCGGCATCACCTCGACGGCGAGCTCGTAGGCAAGGTCTTCCTCGCCGGCGAGCACCTTCTCCATGTCCGATTCGGGCGTCAGATCCGGTTGCGAGGCCACGCGCAGTTGGCGCTCGTCCAGCACCTTCTGGCTGGTCTCGTTCAGCGTCTGCTCGACCACCTCGCCCATCAGCGCACGGCCGTAGACGCGGCGCAGGTGGGCCGGCGGCACCTTGCCGGGGCGAAAGCCGCGCAGGTTCATCTGCGGCGCCAGCTCAGCGATGCGCGCCTCCAGCCGCTCGCCGAGGTCCTTGGCCGACACGCGCACGCCATAGACGCGGCTCAGGCCTTCGCCCGATTTTTCAACGATCTGCATCGACATCTTGCAATTCCGAACGCTCGAAGACGGCTGTCGCCCCCTTGGCGCCAACCGCCGAACTAAAACCGCCGCCGAACGATGCGGCGGCGCAAGGCCGGCCCTTATGTCATGGGCGCCGGCGCCGTCCAAGGGTCAATGGTGCGGATGAGAGGACTCGAACCTCCACGGGTCGCCCCGCTGGAACCTAAATCCAGTGCGTCTACCAGTTCCGCCACATCCGCAAAGCGCGGGCGGGTATCGCCCCGTTGCCACGCTTCGGCAAGCGGGTCAGCCACCTGCACGGGCGACGGCGATGATTTCGGGGCGGTATTCGAAATGCATGGTGTCGAAGTCGGCCCAGCGGCCGCCCCAGATGAAACCGTGGCGTTCGAACGCCTGGATGATCGCGGCCGGGATCTGGTTCTTGTAGGTCGCGAGGCCGTGCGCGGCCTTGTCGGACCACTCCCAGTAGGCGCTGTACCTGACGTTCAGGTCGATGGCCGCGCCGTAGGCGTGCATGGAGGTGAGCGCCGTGCCGGCGATGGCGCGGCAGTTGTAGGTTCCGGCGCTGGGCGTCAGGTACTGGCGATAGGCGGGGCCGAGCGCTGCGAGGTCCTTCACGACCGCCGCCAGCGCCTGGTCGGCCCCGTTGACGCGTGTGAACGGCAGCATCGTCCCGTCGACCCAGCGGACCTTGACGAGGTTGCGCGTGACCTGGCCGGCGTGACAGTCGCCGTACATGCGGGTGAAGAGCGCCGCCGGGCGCACCCGGCCGGGATCGCCCGCGGGCGTCGTGATCGGCTGGTCTGCGAGCGGATAACGCCAGGCGAAGACGTCCTCGATGTCCGGCGTCTCGACCAGCTGCGCCGGCGTCTTCGCGGGCCGACCGTCGAACAC